>Ga0123338_10000615_pt1 | contig 35999 bp, 29 predicted proteins | sample grotaG_FD_89793 | JGI IMG/M metagenome (GOLD analysis project Ga0123338, IMG submission 89793) | Glacier valley bacterial and archeal communities from Borup Fiord, Nunavut, Canada, to study Microbial Dark Matter (Phase II) -... | ecosystem: Environmental > Aquatic > Freshwater > Ice > Glacier ...
AAGGTTAAAGAAATAATGTCAAAAGATATTGCAAGTTTAAACTCAGAGGATACGATTGAGAGAGCTGCTCAGATGATGAAGCAGTATGACGTAGGCTCTATGCCTGTATGTAATAAAGAAAATATAATTGGTATCGTCACAGACAGAGATATTACATTAAGATGCGTCGCTACCGGACAGGACGTAAAGCAACAGAAAGTCTGCGATATAATGACTGAGAATCCTGTTGTAGGAAGCCCAGATATGAACGTCCATGATGCCGTAAGGATAATGAGTGAAAAGCAAATACGAAGACTGCCAATAGTAGAAAATAATAGCCTGGTAGGTATCGTAGCATTGGGAGATATTTCACTTGAACCCGCTCTGCAAGATAATGCGGAGGAAGCTCTCAAAAATATTTCGCAACCCTAAATAATCAAGAAATATTAGTGACGATTCAGTCACAACTATCTTACGAACCTATACACACAAATCTTACTAAGAACGTGAGATTTGCCGCTGAAATTCTCGGGTTTTGCTATGCAAAACACCTCGCAGTATGGCAACTGAATAGTTACAAATATTATTACTAAAAAATAGAGAAGTAGTCATTTACTTCTCTATTCTTTAGTTAATATTCAATTTTTTCCAAGAACAGCCCACAGGCATCAGCCATACTACCTGTCTGATATCTTTCTTTTGAAATTATAATACCTGGTATGTCCTCTGCATTAGTCTTTCCCGAACCAACTTCTACCAAGGTACCGATTATCCTTCTGACCATATTATAAAGGAAACCATTACCACGCACTCTAATATCAATAAAATCATCCATCTCCTCTATGTCAATGGAATATATCTCACGAACCATGGACTTCTTCTTTGATTTAGCATTAGAAAAAGCTGTAAAATCATGCTCCCCTATAAAGTATCTGCTTGCTTTTTTCATTTCACTAATATTAAGCTTTTTTTCAACATACATACTGTATTTACGCATAAAGGGATTTGAATATTCCTCGTTCCAGATTTTATATAAATAAGTTTTCGCTTTGGCATGATACCTGGCATGAAAGCTTTCGGTAACTAACACAACCTCAGTAACACTAATATCATTCGGTAGATATTGATTCAAATAGGTCTTGATCTCAGCCTCAGATAAATCGAGAATGGTCTTAAAATTGGCTATTTGAGAAAGAGCATGTACACCGGCATCGGTCCGACTGCAACCGATAAGTTCTGTTTTTGCTCCTGTCATTTCGGATAATACATTTTCCATTTTCCCTTGGATCGTATTTTCCCCGTTTCCGAGCCGCTGCCACCCCTTATATCTTCCACCATCATATTGTATTGTTAATTTATAATTATTTATGATAACCTCCATCTGCTCATTGGCCGGTAGATCTGCCCAACACTTCATTCTATTTTGGTTTTTCAAAGCCCACATTTACCTTTGATGTCATAATCACCTGATTTTCCTTAAAATCAAGGCAAAATTGATCTGCAAATGGAGTTTCAATAAGTCGGCACTGAATTGATAGTATTGTACATAATGGCATGTCCTATTTTACCATATTTTTATGTTTAAATATAGAGTAAATGATTTCGCAATAATAAATTAAGAAAGTTAATATGCCAGGAGGGAGAAATTAATTTACTAAAGGCTTACCCGTTTAACCGAGCAATTAGTCTGGAATTCTTTATTAGTTTCGCCTTATATAAAGCCTTATCTGCTTCTTTAAATAATTCATCAAAATCCATTGGAGTTTTCGAGTTAAAGTAGGCGAAACCCATACTAAGCGAAATTACATAAGGCTTATTTGAAAAGTTATTATAATGATTACAATTATTCAGTAGTTTTTCTCTGATTTCATGTTCATCTTTTGATGTTGCACCGGTAATAACCACGAGAAATTCATCTCCACTTAACCGAGATATAATACCAGCGTTTTCAAAAGTTTGATTTAATAACTCTGCAGTTTTTCTAATTGCAAAATCTCCTTCCGTATGGCCGAATTGATCATTAATGTTTTTAAGATTGTCTAGGTCGCCAAATAGAAGTAAAAATTCAATGGGTGTACTTTTTGAAGAATCTAAAAGCTCCTTTGACAGTTTCATAAAGCCTCTTCTATTATAAAGTCCAGTTAATTCGTCTCGTATAGATTCCATTTTCAACTTGGAATTGTATAGTTTGAGTTCTTTCATAGCCATCCCAAGCTGTTCTTGCGCTTCCTTTCTCAATTGGATTTCATTAATTAGTGTATTATTCATTTCAGATAATTCAAGTGTTCTTTCCTCCACCTGTTTTTCTAAATCAAGTGCTTGGTTTTTAATACTTTCTACTAAAAGTGCACCATTAAGAGCTACACTAATCGTGTATCTAACATTTTCATAAAATTTATTTACCTTATCATCGAAGCCAAAAGCACTATACCCGATAGGGCGATCACCTTGATGAAGTGCCATTATTATTATATTAAATCTCTCCTTGCCAAGGTCCTTCATGATATCTGCCGGTAATATATTTCTTGTCTCAAATAGCAGGCCATTACTGCCTACATCAAATCGATTCTTTCCATTGAAAGCCAAAATTAACTTTGAATTCTTTAAATGGTGCTTTTCATCTTCATAGATAGCAATATAGCCTTTCTTCATATTATATTCAGGTAGCATTTTATAAAGTGAATCCATTTGTGTTTTTATATCTAGGTGCGACATTAAGTCCTCTGACAAGTTCTCAATACCTTCTGTCTGAAGAATGGATAAGTAACTTAAGGAGGCTCCAGTTCTTTGAATGGCATCGCTTGTTACCATATTAGCAGAATGAAATATGCTTTCTGCACGAATTAGATTATCCATTGTGACTAATTTTGCTAATACATTTTCCCGGATAGTAACTAAAATATCTAGCAAAAAAGAGAGATCTTGTCTTTTTAATATCATCCAAAAAACAAAACTGTTCCAATTATTTAGAAATTCCATTTTATGACCATCAAAAAATTCGCTATAAAAGGCATCTATGATGTTATTTTCATATAAAAGTAATTCCTCCTCATCTTCACTACACCCAAATTTATTTAATCCAACTAATTCAGTTAGTATTTTATTTTTTATAGTCTTACGTAAGTCTACTATAGAAGCATTTTCTAATGAATTAAATAGAGTAGTGGTGCAATTCATCCCATATCCAATGCAACCACAGGATGAGCGTAGGATTAGTTCTGAGGGCAATTCGATGGTCCACTCTTCTTGTTCTCCCTTAATGAGCTTATGCAGCATAATCGCAGCAGCTTGTGCTTGCTCATAAAAGGGTTGCTTCACTGTAGTAAGAGAATGAAATTTACTGGTTTCAGCATCATCAAAGCCAGTAATAGATAGATGTTCGGGAATTTTCCCCAATTGTTTATGTAACTGCGTAATAGCTCCAATAGCCATGTTATCATTTGAGCATATTAATGCATCAAATACTAATTTGTTCTCCATAAAATATTTAATCGCTTCCCTTCCGGACTCAAATAGAAAGTCTCCTTCAAACGTAAGTTCCGGATAGTAGGGTAGGTTATGTTCTTTTAGTGAATCATTAAATGCTTGAAATCGATCCTGGCTTTCTTTCATATTTCGAGGTCCACTTATAAAGGCGAGCCTTATAGCCTTATGTTCCTCAATAACGTGATTCACTATTTGCCTTATACCCAAATAGTTACTCGTTGTAATGGTATGAAATCTATCGTAGTTCTCCGTAAGGGTTACGATAGGTATTTCCTTAAAGTCCTCCAGAATAGTTGGAAATCTCCCTTCTTCTTCAAAAGTTCCAATTGCGGTGGGTATTATAATCAAACCATCAACATGGTTTTTAGATACAAAATCAAAAAGCAAGTTTCGGCATCTTTCCCAATCGTTATTTGAACCTAATCGTCCTACTACAAAGATTATCACATTTAAATCATTTCGTTTTGCATAGTCAGCTACTCCGGCAATAATCTTAGTTTGGTAATAATCATTATCTCCCCAGCCTGAAATATAATCTATAATGACGCCAAAGGTTAGTCTCTTTTTTTCTGTTAGCATAATATATTACCCCCAATTTTACATGCTACAAAATTTACCATTACAATTAATCGGTATCCATATATTACCACATCTATACAGAATTAGGCAATACCCTATTATATTTTTATAATAAATTATAACAAAATACACCAAATTATTACCCAATATATAAAACTTCCTCTAGGGTAATAATTTGGTGTGAATAAACTTACTATTGCACTCTAATTCATTATCAATTCATCTTGTTCCTAATGTTTTTCCTCTTAATCTTACCTGTTAGCATTTTGATGGGGCAACCAGGGGCAAATATGTTTTTGCAGCCTGTTTACCAGCATGACACTGATTAGTCCAAGAAAGCCAAGGAATAAAATACCGGCATACATTTGTTTATAATCCAGTCTCATCCACATATCCATAATATAAAATCCTAGCCCCCAGTGAGTTCCAAAGGTTTCTGCAAAAAACAACACGGAAATCCCTGTTGCAAGACCGATACGCACGGAGGTAAACATTTCGGGGAGCGCCGCCGGAAAAATAACATGAGCAAGTATTGCTTTATGTCCTGCTTTTATTGTCTTTAGTGGAATCAAATATTCCTGAGGAATATTTTTAACGGCATCATGTGCTGCCACAACTACCTGAAAAAACATTATAATAAAGATAATGAACACCTTTGACATATCTCCTATTCCAAATAGCAGCATAATAAGCGGTAGTAGTGCTATTTTCGGAATCGGAGCCAACAGATAAATAACCGGCGAGAAAAATTCACTGAGTCGGTTATGATATCCAATTAAAATACCTATAGGCATTCCTAATACTACAGCCAGAATAACACCTACGGTTAATCTGTAACTGCTATAAAATGCATGGACTGCAATCGATATAAAATTCTCTACCATTGCGATTATCACATTGAAAAAGGTAGGAAATATATTATTGTGCATGATTACCGCTAGCAGCTGCCACAAGCAAATCAGAAGCAGAATACCAAACCATTTTTTCACCGTGTCATTTCCTCCCTTTCAATTTTTCCATCGAGATTGATGATCCTGCTACCCATATATTCTGCCTCTTCCTTATTATGAGTAACAAATAAGGTGGTAATATTATACTGCTTTTGAAGTTTCATAAAAATATCCTGCACCTCCCTCTTACGTTTCATATCAAGCGCAGTAAAGGGTTCATCCATTAATATGATATCCGGCAAGTAATAAAATGCTTGTCCAAGTGCTGCTCTCTGGTATTGCCCTCCGCTTAAGAATAGGGGGTATTTCTTCTCGTATCCGGATAAGCCAAGATTTTCAATTAGTTGTGAAGCGTATCTTTTATCTACAAGCCCTGTCTCAACTTTTCTGAGTAGAACGATATTTTGATAGACCGTTTTCCAAGGCAGGAGACACTTACTCTGTGAGAGGAATGCAATCCGCATATTTTTTGGAGTAGCTATCTCTCCTTTATATCCGGTGTGAAGCCCTGCAATCATTTTTAAAATTGTAGATTTACCAATTCCGGAAGCCCCGGTAAGCGCAACAATTTCACCCTCGCCAACAACAAAAGATATATTGTTAAGAATCGGATGCTCCATATCATAGTAAATTGTTTTAATATCAAGTTCTATCATTTTATTTCCTTTACCAATTCTTCATAAGTATACTTGTTCTTAAGCATATCCTTATCCAGCAGCCATTGCATGGCATTTAATACCTCTTTTTCCTCTGGCAGGATGGCCTTCTCATATTTCGGTAATACAACATCAATGGCGGATTCTGGAAGTCCTAATTCCTCCATAACTGCGGGCATAAACTTAGCAGGATCCGTTGTGTTAATATACTCTACTGCTTTATCGTATGCCTCATAAAACGCCTTAATCTCACTGCTCTTTTCCTGCGTTGCCTCCTCAGTAAATAACATAACACCAGGATTAATACCCAATTCGTCGGAAGTACTTATAATCGTCTCTCCTTCTTTTCCTGCAGCTGTTACATAAGGCTCCGGCATTGTTACTGAGTCTATTTTATTATTCTGTAAAAGTTCAAGCCTTGAAGGTATCTTTGGTACCGCGGTCTTTATCAGAAGTGCAGGATCTCCCCCATCTGCCAAAACCATTCTATCGGTTACATATTCGATGATTGTATTTAGGCTTAGCCCGATTTCTTTCCCCTCAAGCATCTTAGGAGTGGTCGCGCCAGATTCCGTCCCAGCTACAATACCATATCGTCCATTCGTTTTAGATGTTATGTATACTGGAAAGTCCCCCTCCTGTGCAAGGCAGGCGGCAAGTGCATCGGAGATGCTTCCGTCAAGATTGCCGGAATATAGAGCGCTGTCTCTGTCCACCGGGCTTTTATATATTTCTAAGTTAACATTTTCATCAAAGTACCCCTGCTGCTCTGCAACAACAAAAGGAATTGAATCAAGGTCCGTCATAATACCCACGGTTAATTTATTATTTTCTTTGGAGCAAGCTGTTAGTAATATTGTGAATGTCATAATCCCTACTATCAATACTTTTTTCAATTCTTTATTCATTTCAACTTTCCTTTCCATTATCCCATCTAGTATAAAGTTCATTTTCAACCCCGGCTGACTTTAAAATCCTGCCGACAATTCCATCTATCATTTCCTCATATTTTTCCGTCTTGGTGTAAAACATAGGAACGGGAGGCAATATAACTGCCCCGCATTCACAAAGCGTAAGAAGATTTTGTAAGTGTATTGCATGAAGCGGTGCTTCTCTTGGTGATATTACAAGCTTTGTTTTTTCCTTTAAGCAGACATCTGCCGCACGACATAGTAAGTTTCCACCCGTCCCTGTCGCGATTTTGGCTGCTGTAGACATGGAACATGGCACAATGATCATAGCCTCGGTTACAAAGGATCCGCTGGCCACACTAACAAAGAAATCATTGTTACTGCATTCTATGATGGTAGCACACCTTGGTAGAAGTGTTTTTAAAAAGCTATCCCATGGAGTCTCTGTTTCATATTCAAATACTTTTTTCCCCGTATCTGTTATGATGATGTATAATTCAACCTCAAGGTCCGCCATAAAGTTTAATAATCGCATGGGCAGAACGCTTCCGCTCGCACCGGTTATACCGATAATATACCGTTTCATCAGCGCCTCCTTAATATTTTTGAATAAATAAAACTAAAATTTTTCAATATTTTTTTAATTAATTTTCAGTGAATACTTCAATAATTCTTTCAGTCTTTCAGTAATGCTTTTAGTAATTCCTTTGTTTAAATCTTATCAATCCAAAAATCCAGCATGGCAAAAATAAAAAAGGCAACACTCACTACTTGATTCATATGATAAGAGGCAAAAATCATTTTGTTCTTATTCTCAGGTACTACATTATAATGTTCAATACAAAGCAACATTACTGCAACAACAATTCCTATCAGAAAGAATATTCCCCGTGGCATTAAAATATATATTGCAAATAAGCATAAAATACACATGAGATGGGAGGCTCTAGCAATCCATAACGCCTTCTTTAGTCCAAACTGTGCAGGAACAGAATGAAGTCCTTCCTTTCGGTCAAATTCAATATCCTGTGTCGCATAGATGATATCAAAACCGGCTATCCAAAAGCATACTGCCGCACCAAGAATAAGTGGCATAAAAGTAATGCTACCGGTAACTGCAAGCCATGCTCCTACCGGTGCTCCACCACATGCAACACCAAGAATAAAATGGCAAAGCCAAGTAAACCTTTTTGAATAGGAATAAATAATGAATATAGCAATCGCAAAAGGAAGTAATAGTAAACAGGTAAGGTTTAACATGTAGGCTGCAAACGCCATCAAAAGAAAACAAAGTATCGTTACTCCATAAGCTTCGTACAGCTTGATTTCACCTGTAGCCAGGTGCCTGTCCTTTGTTCGCTCATTCTTTTTATCTATCTTTCTGTCCGCAATTCGGTTGAAGGCATTTGCTCCATTTCTCGCTCCAAATAGTGCTACTAAAATCCAGAAGAAAATACGCAGTTGGGGGATTCCATCTGCCGCCCAAACCATGGCAATCATTCCAAAGGGAAGAGAAAAAAGGGTGTGTGAAAACATTACCATTTCACCATACTTTTTAAGTCGGTCAAAGACCATATTCACTCCACCTCTTATCTACGAAGTTTTTCATGTCCTCCGACATTATAATATCATCCGGCCACTCTCTTTCATAGCCTTCCGAGGCCCATTTCTTTGTGGCATCAATTCCAAGCCGGTATCCAAGTAGATGGAGCGGCGATGCATGGTCTAGGGCATCCAGTGGTCCTTCTGAAATAATCAAGTCTCTTTTTGCATCGATATTATTAAACACTTTCCAAGCAACCGCGGAAATATCATGAGGATTTACATTCTCATCCACAACAATGATCATTTTCGTGTACATCATCTGTCCATTTCCCCACAAGGTATTCAGCATTTTTTTCGCATGACCCGGGAACTTCTTTTGTATGGATACGATTACACAATTGTGAAATACACCTTCGAGCGGGAAATTAATATCAACGATTTCCGGTGCGACCATCTTTAAAAGGGGAAGGAAGATACGTTCCGTTGCCTTTCCCATATAACAATCTTCCATCGGTGGTCTTCCGACGATAGTGGCCATAAATATTGGATTCTTCTTTCTGGTCATTTTGGTGATGTGAAAAACAGGATACATGTCTTTTTCCGAATAATAACCGGTATGATCTCCGAAGGGTCCCTCCATCCGAAGCTCCTCCGTATCCACATAGCCTTCCAGAACAAATTCGCTATTCGCCGGGATATAAATATCATTGGTAACTGATTTGACAATCGGAACTGGGAGTTTCCGTAGATAACCGGAGAACATAATCTCATCTATCATTTTCGGAAGAGGTGCGGTCGAGGAATATATCGTAGCAGGGTCACAACCGATAACAACCGATACCGGCATTTTTCCACCAAGTTTTTTGTATTTTTCGTATATCTCTCTTCCATCCTTATGCATATGCCAATGCATGCCCGTTGTATTTTTATCGTAAACCTGCATCCGGTACATCCCTATATTTTGCTGACCGGTCTCCGGATCCTTCGTAAAAACAAGAGGAAGCGTAATAAAACGTCCTCCATCCTGTGGCCAGCATTTTAAAATTGGCAGGGTATCTAAGTCAGGTTCTTCGATTACTTCCTGGCAAGGTGCCTTGGGTACCTTTACAGGGAAAACCGTCAGCAGACGTGCGAGCCTGGGGATTGATTTCACCTTATCAAGCATCGTCATATAATTGGAAATGTCCGTTAAGTCCTGAATATCTTTCCCAATATCATCAAGCTTCCCGGCACCGATTGCCATGCTCATCCTCTTATAGGAACCAAATGTATTGATTAAGAGCGGATAGGGAGAACCTTTCACGTGTTCAAAAAGTAGAGCCGGTCCTCTCTTTTTCACCACCCTGTCAGCAATCTCAGTAATCTCAAGAATCGGGCTTACTTCTGCCTGGATGCGTTTTAATTGCTTTTTTTCGTCTAAATCTTTGATAAAATGTTGTATGTCCTTATAAGCCATTCCTAACTCCTTATTTTCATTATTTTTTTGCAATAAAATGTCTAAACAAGATGAATTGGTAATGAATTAAGCTGTGCCGAATTCTATATTCACCTTGTCATGAATTAAACTATAACACATATCTTAAAGAGTTTCATCCTATTAAACTGAAAATGAACTAAACTGAACAAAACTTTTTCCCTTCAAACTTTACCACAAAATAAAAGGAATTTCAAACAAGATCAATAATAAATTTAAATATAAGTAAAAGTTAGCTTCGCAAACTTTTACTTATCATGTATTAGTTAAAGCTAACTTCGCAAGCTTTTATTAATCATGTATTAAAAGTCGGCACATCAGAAGCATTAATAAATGTTTCTGATGTGCCGACCTGATAATTACTTGTGAATTATGCTTTTAATCTGCTTTCAAGAGCGTCAAGTTGAATCGTCATTTCTTTAGGAAGCTTTTCACCATATTTTGAATAATGTTCTCTTATTGAAACAACTTCCTTTAGCCATTCATCCTTGTCAACCTTAAGCAATTCTTTAATCTCAGCATCGCTTATATCAAGACCGGCAATATCAATTGCATCGGAGGTAGGCATGAAACCGATAGGTGTCTTTACTGCTTTGCCCTCACCGGAGGTTCTCTCAAAAATCCATTTGAGGACACGGCTATTGTCACCAAAACCAGGCCATAGCCACTTGCCTTCCTCATCCTTGCGGAACCAGTTAACATAGAATATCTTCGGTAATTTATCTTCACTAGATTTTTCACCGATGGTTAACCAATGCTGTAAATAATCACATACATTATATCCAAAGAACGGAAGCATTGCAAATGGGTCACGGCGAACCTGTCCGATATTATTAGAAATAGCAGCTGCCGTAATCTCTGAGCCCATAATGGAACCCAAAAATACACCATGCTTCCAGTCAAAGCTTTCATGTACCAATGGAATAGTGCTAGGACGACGTCCACCAATTAATATTGCCGAGATAGGAACTCCTGCTGGATCTTCCCACTCTGGTGCGATTGCAGGGCATTGATATGCAGGAGCTGTAAAGCGTGCATTCGGATGAGCTGCAGGTTCTTTTGAATCTGGAGTCCAATCATTGCCTTTCCAATCGATAAGATGTGCAGGAGCCGGTGTTCCGATTCCTTCCCACCAAACATCACCATCATCTGTGAGGGCAACATTTGTAAAAATTGTATTTTTCTCAATACTGTGCATTGCATTCGGATTAGAACTATAGGAGGTACCAGGCGCAACGCCAAAGAAACCTGCTTCCGGATTGATTGCATATAGACGTCCGTCTTTACCAAACTTCATCCACGCAATGTCATCACCGACAGTCTCAACCTTCCAGCCAGGAATCGTTGGAACAAGCATAGCCAGATTAGTTTTACCACATGCACTTGGGAAAGCACCAGTAATATATTTTTTATTTCCGTTCGGATCGGTAAGACGAAGAATAAGCATATGCTCAGCCAGCCAGCCTTCATCACGTGCAAGTACAGACGCGATACGAAGTGCAAAACATTTTTTACCTAACAAAGCATTTCCGCCATATCCTGAACCATAGGACCAGATAAGTCTTTCGTCTGGGAAATGACTGATATACTTCTTTTCAATTGGTGCACATGGCCAAGAAGAATCAATCTGTCCTTCTTCAAGAGGAGATCCTACAGAATGTAGGCAAGGAACAAATTCACCATCACCAAGTGACTTAAGTACCTTTTCACCTATACGGGTCATAATACGCATATTAACTACAACATAAGGACTATCTGTTATCTCAATACCAATCTTTGAAATAGGGGAACCGATAGGACCCATGGAAAATGGAATTACATACATAATTCTACCCTTCATGCAGCCTTCATACGACTCCTTCATTGTAGCTTTAAGCTCATTGGGATCAACCCAGTTATTTGTAGGACCTGCTTCTTCTTTCGTTTTTGAAGCAATGAATGTCCTATCCTCAACACGTGCTACATCAGAAGGATGACTTCTGAATAAGTAGCATCCTGGACGTTTTTCAGGATTTAAAGGAACCGCCATACCTGAGTCAACCATCAATTTAAGCAGATGTTCATTCTCTTCTTCTGAACCGTCACACCAATATATCTCTTCTGGTTGGCACATGTCAGCCATTTCTTTTACCCACTCTTGTAACTTTTTGTTTTCTGTCATAATAATGTTCTCCCTTCAAATTAGTTATTACGGCTAAGCAAAAGCAATACGAATATTCAGTCACAAAATACATATTTAGTTTATAGTTCCACAAGTATCATACTACCAGAAATTAGTTCAAATATCAACTATTAAACAATTTTTATTTATTTATTTTTTATTAGTAATTTTGCAGTTATAAATAAGGTGAAATTAAGACCAAACACTTCTGATGCAGCTGTGAATATTTTAGGTATGCATTGCTATCAGTCTGACTATTCGAACTACATGATTCTTCTTCCTTAATAATGCCCCTTGCCTTCGAAATATAAATTTGTAGAGAACTTTTTATAACTGCTCTATTAACTTTTCGTAATAATCGTTTATCTTTCTGCACTTTCATGGTATATTATAGATAATGAAATCGTCTTGGGGGTGTAAATCATATATGAATATCATAATTTCATTAATTATCGGTGCAATAGTCTCGGTAATGATTCTTTTTAATGGAACTTTACTAAGAATTTCAGGAAATTTCACGTCCAGTATTATCATCCATATCGTCGGACTATTCTCCATAATCCTTGTACTCCTTATCAGTAAATCTAAATTCAAAATTAATAAAGGTATCCCCCTTTACTTATACAGTGCCGGTGCGGTTGGTGTTTTTACAGTTGTATTAACTAGTATAAGCTTTGCTAAGCTTGGTGTTACCTTAACTCTTGCTATTGGTTTATTAGGTCAATCCCTTATCTCAATTCTGATTGATCATTTCGGTTTATTTAATACAAAAATAATAAAATTCAACCGCAAGAAATGTATTGGTTTACTTATAATTGCATTTGGGATATTTATCATGACAATTTGGTAAGGAGAAAATAATATGTTATTGGTATATTTGTTAATTTCAGTTTTAGCTGGTGTAACTGTGGTGTTCGGAAGAATTATTAATTCAAATTTGGCAGAGAAAATTGGTACTTTTCAAGGTACAGTGATTAACTATATTGTGGGCCTTAGCTTTTCTTTTCTGTTTTTATGGATCAGTAATGAGACGATTACTATCTCTTATGCCAGCATGAAAACAATCCCTATATGGGCATATTTTGGTGGTATCGTAGGAGTTATGATAATTTTATTATCAAACTATGTTACTCCTAAAATATCTCTATTTTATTCAACTTTATTTATGTTTATCGGCCAATTGTTCCTTGGTATCATGATCGATTACTTTGTTGTTCATAATATGTCCATTGGTAAACTTATTGGTGGATTATTGGTACTTATAGGTCTTACCTATAATTTATCGATTGATAAAAAACAAGAAGCTTGAATGTACTACCTAAGGTTTGTTTCTTATTGTCATAAAATAAACGCCCCCAAACTTCACATAAAGTTTAGAGGCGTTTTTTATGACATCTTTCACCAATATGATATAGAATCTTTTTATTACCTATATCTTTTCGCTAATCCTTTTAAGAAATTCCTGGCGTATCTATCACCGCACTCTTTATAATTCTTATGTCCCTCTTTCCGAAATACTGCGCTTAATTCACCTTTTGTAATCTTAACTCCTGCAGACTCTAATATAGTAAGCATATCCTCACTTGATAATGATAGAGCTATTTTTAATTTCTTCAGCAATACATTATTAACACTTTTACTATCCCTAATAGATAGTGCGGGTTTTGCAGGTTGCTCAGGTTTAGGATCTTGTACCCCTCTTTTAAATACAATAAAGCCATTTAAAAATGATTCCAGCATATAATTATTGCATTTTAAATTACCTTCATAATCATCTTTATCGTCATCGTCAGTTTCATTTATGTTACTTTCCTTTGATTTTTGGAGCATCTTTAGTACATCTTCTTTTGTAATTTCAACACCACCAAGTTTGAATATCTCTACAATATCTGAATCTTTTATATCCAGTGCATATCTAATTCTAATTAATATATCATTATTGTTCATTCTATAAACCTCCTAAAGTTCTGCTATTTTTCGAAATCCATTTTAATACTGATTGAATTTTCTCATCCCAATACTTCCATTGATGGTCCCCTGGTGACTCTTCATAGGTTAAATCAAAGCCCAAATCCGTCAGATGGTTTTTCATCTTCACATTTTGGTGATATAAAAAATCTTCTGTTCCACACCACATATAAACTTTAGGTATTACTTTACCGGAAGCTTTTAGTTTACTTGCCAATGCAAACAAATCATTTTTACTGTTTTTCAATTGATCTAAGTCTCCGAAAATGTTTCTCCAAAAACTTTTGTCTTCTAAATCCTTTAAGATTATACAAATATCATTTACGTCAACCGCACCCGATAGAGCTGCTACAGCTCCAAAAGTCTCTGAGGCAGCAAGCCCCATTTTTAGTGCTCCGTAGCCTCCCATTGATAAACCAGCAACAAAGGTTTCTTCTCTTTTATCAGAAAGATTATTGAAGAATGACCGGCATATCGCTGGTAATTCCTCAGATATATATGTCCAATACCGATTACCATAGGCCATATCAGTATACCATCCTAAGTGGGTAGTCGGCATAATGACTGCAATGCCCATTTCGCTGACATACCGTTCTATCGAAGTTCTCCTTTGCCATATTGTGTGATCGTCACTCATTCCATGCAAAAGATAAAGTGTGGGAATCTTGCCATCCTTCGTCTCACCCTGCATCCCTATTTGTCCGTTAGTTTTCTGTGGCAAGATGACGTCCATCTGCATACACATTCCTAAAACATTTGAGAAAAAATTAACATGTAATAAAGCCATGATTTATCCTCCTAATAGCAGATTCTTTTAAAAATAGCCATTACCATAAATTCTCGCTAAAGTATAATACTCATCCTACACTTTTTTTAACACTTTTTCAATGAATATCTTGGAAAGTATAACATAGAATGAAAATTATTAACAGCTAAGTCGTATATTTTTATTATTCATAACAAGATGTAATGTCATGCTAATATATCATTTCAATACTTTTAATTAATATTGGTTTATAAAAATAAATACTTTCCTTTTTGATAATACTATTTTTATCTTAAAATATAAAAAGAAAGGATTTTAATCTAATGGATAACAATAAAAATAGAATGAAGGATAGAGAAAAAAGTAATGCAGATTTACGAAAGATGAAGCCAAAAGAGAATGCAGATGTAGGAATTGTGAACGGTCAAATAATCGGTGTACATGAAGGAAAGCATGAAAAAAGTAGAACTAACAAGAATAAATAACTGTCCAGCTTCCATCTCCTGCTGCAATTACTGCTGTTTCAGCTGTTCCGCTTATTTTAAGCACTACAAATTGAACTAATACATTCTTCCCGCCTAGCTTTTTATTCTATTTCATCATTTCCATCCCCCTTTTGCCACATAGTACCATTCTAAATATATCCCCCATGAAGACTTCTCAAGGGGGATATATTTATCTACTATATTCAATTTTTAGTATAAATGAAGGTGCTTGTATTTGTATCAAATATTGCACTTTCTGCACCTGTTTTGCCAGAATCTTATGCTACTGTTAATTCTGTTGCTGCTGGCAAGCCTAACTGAGTACCGACACTGAAATATCTTTACTTAGCCTACTGTTATTGTGTATATCTTGGTAGTCGTAGCGTCTTGGGCGGTGACTATTACTACGCAACCTGTTACTAGGTCTGTAGCTAAGGTTTGTTGATCCGATTCGTATACTTCAAAGGTCGCTCCTGCTGCCGGTGTTATAAATACTTTTAATGTATTCAATGTTGTTCCGGGATCAACCGCGATAGTTCCTAAGGCATTGTCTACCGTTCCTTTTGTAAACATCAGTGTTGCGTCTGTACTTGCTGCTACTACAGCTGGTAATATTATGTCAAATATAAGCCTATTACCAGATTTATTTCCACCACTTACTATGACTTGTCCGATCGTTCCTATATTGATGGATTTTGTTAACCAATCTGTGAGCGTTGGTGTTAAACCATCCATAGGGAACTTGTATCCTGGTCCTGAGGAAAATTCACAATGAAAGCTGTAAACATTTCCCATCACATAGGGAGTGTTGACATGTTCATTAGGATTATCCAAATACATGTAAACATAAGAATATTGTACTTTAATAGGAGTTAAATATAGATCGTGTTTTAGTCCTGCTGCCGGTGCTGTAATATATAATGCCAATGCAGTGATGTTTTCTGCTACAACAGGATAACCAACGGTAATTGTTAATGTTTCACCATTTGTACCACTCACAGCATAGGTTGCTGATGTTGACCCTGCTATAGTAATAGCTCCTGTTTTAGCTATTCCTGTGAATTTATGTGTACTATCTGCTGTTAAAATAACCGTTGCTGATGGTGATATTCCTTTTTCAAAGTTACCGCTTGTTGGTGTTATCCAGCTAATTGTTCCTGTGTAACCTGTTCCATCTGCAATTGTCGGTGCTGGAGTTCCGCCTATTTCTGGTGGTGTAATTAATACTGTCGCTGTGGATATCACTGCGTTCTGATTACTAATCGTAATCACCGCTGATCCACTAGCACCCGAGGCAATTCCTGAGGCTGCTGTAACTGTTACTGTCCCATTTGTCGCAGCTGTTAAAAATCCTTCCTCACTTATTGTTGCAGTTCCTGTTCCTGATGCAACTGACCATGTTACCGCTGAACCTGTAACTGCATCTGCTGGAACGCTTGAAACCAACATCTGTAATGTACCATTGTTAGTTGTAATTGTTGTCGCACCACCTGTTCCAGCGACAATAATTCTACCGAACAATGCCTGCACAATTACATTTCCTTTCTGCATATAAAATCCATATGTTGATCCCATGTCACCAAGGACTCCGCTCATATAGAACCAACCTGGATCCGGAGTGATGGTGCCTGTGATTAGTTCTCCTTCTTTTGCTGTTGACTTATCGACTGTGATTGTACCATTTGTAATTGTGGGGTCTATCGTTATCGTATAGACCTTAGTCCACACTGCATACAGCGTCATGTTTTTTCCATCCATAGCAAGCACCTGATTCGGTTGATAACTTACACTTCCATCAATTATTGCGCTCCAACCACTGAATAGGTACCCGTCTTTTGAAATACTACCCTTGTCCGAAACAACAATTTTATCAGCTGCCTTGTGACCTGAACTGCCTATCGCAACTACTCCCACGGTATTTCCGTTCCCGTTATAGTTCAAGGTATAAGTAGCATCCGGATCGTAAGATTCGCACGTATATCCGTTCCAGGTAGGCGTACCATATCCTGTTTTGGTTGCCTGATAATAGATTTTAAAATTTTCATATCCTTGATACATACCAACGTCTTGACCAAATACACCTTCCCCAAAAGTTGTAGGTGCATTTCCTAAAAAGAAGGCTCTATTTAATTTTTCACAATTTAAAAATGCAACGCCTCTAATTTCAGTTACGCTTGCTGGAATTATAACACTTGTTAATAAGTGACAACTAGCAAATGCCCAATCCTCAATCCGTTGGAGATTACGTGACAATGTTACGCTCTTCAGACTCTGGCAAGCATTAAATGCATAAGATTTTATTATTGTCACAGTATCTGGTATTATTAAACTGGCTGTAGAATAATCATACCTGAATGCAGAATTCCCAATTATTGTTACATTAACACTATTTATTATAGAAGGAATAACTACATATTCATCAGAACCGTAATAACTAGTAATTGTTCCTGTGGAACTATCAAAATCAAAATCCTTTGCTGGTGTGGTTATGGTAATCACCTTTGTCCCGGTAGTAACCCCGGTAGCAACATTTGTAGCCGTTACGGTTATACTTCCAACACCTGTCCCCGTTAACAATCCTACTGAATTAATTGTTGCTGTTCCATTATCCAACGTAGTTGCAGACCATGTAATCATTTGATTCGTTGCATTAACTGGTGCAATTACTGCGCTCATCTGCAATGTTTCACCATTTCCAATCTCAGTTACATTGCCTGCACTTGTAACAGCAATAGCATTAACCATTATTGGTGTTGATGTCACTGCTGGTGCTACAGTAGTGGCTGGAGTTGTAGTCTCATCACTAACTACTGTCTTCCCTGATCCAATCGTTTCACCGCCAGTATTGCCGGTTGTAATTGTAACATCTTTTTTTGTATTATTCTCTACCTTAACTTCAACTGTGCTTTTACTTTTATCAATGTTTGTTTCTTCTGATCCTTCCTTAAGTATAACCTCCGTTCTTGCTTTCAGTTCAAGATCTAATGCCATGGAGGATGTGATTGTACTTCCACCAGCTGTTTCTTCTACAGTGACAGGGACATTCGCACCGCTACCTGTAATATTAACCCTAGAAGGCTGTGTTACAGTTATTTGTTCCACGGTTCCTCTTATCACAAGGTTAAGCGTAGAATTCGGTCTATCTATTACGATTCTTCTTACTTGTGCACCTGCTTCAATCGTAAAGCTTGCTACATCATCATTTAGATAAACTATATTTCCATCTGCAAATTCTATCCAGGTATTGTCCTTTATTGCTTTGATTGTGATTTCCTTAAAGATACCATGGTTTTCCACATCAGCGTTCGCTGCATCCACAATCAAGGTTTTATTAGAATAATCACCCTCAGGTATCGTAAATGTCAATGCTTCCTTTGTTGATAAGGTAATCTGATTAATGTTATCTGCTACGAGCGCCTTGCTTAGCTGTTCGCCGGTAGATACTGTTGCAGCCCCATTAGCTGAAGTTACTTTCATAGTAACCCATTCGCTTGCTGCTGTAATATATGCTGCATTTGCTTCTTTGTCTGCTAACCATAGTTTGTACTTAGCAGTACTCTGGAAGCAAACGGCACGAAGCTTAAATTCTCCTTCTTTCATTGGGAAAACTATACCTTTTGTTGTTGCATTTATAGCCTCAGCAGTGTCCTCTGAAATTTCCCAACGTGTGATTCCCTGTGTTGCTACATCTTTACCGGCAGCTGTATTAAGTATATTTCTATTAAAATTTTTTGCTATACCAGCTGTAAGGGTAAGATTATCGGAAATATTACTGATTTCTACCTCTGTGATATTATTTCTTACCGTAACCTTTGCTTCCGGTCTAAGAACAGTACCACCTGCAAGAGTTACCTTACATCTGATATAGGCTGTGCCTGCTTGTTTAGCAGTAACAACACCTGTTTCTTTATTGATCATAACGGCATCCAGATTTCCCTTATCTGCTTTTACGTACCAGGAATAGGTTGCGCCCTGTTTCTTCGCTACCTCCTTGATATTAAAATCGTAAGTACCAGCGCCTTGCCCCCCAAGATATAAATACATCTCTGAAACATTTATATAAGTGGACACCAATTCCTTTGCAGTGACAGCTGCTTGTGCCTGTTTCGGCTTGCCACCAGCCAAACTAACTACTACCATTGCAATTACTAAGATTGTAGATAGTACCCGTCTTACCATTTTTTTCTTATCCATTGATTACTCTCCTTTTAAGGCTGTAAATTATTTTGAAATTTTATTATACAATAACTTTGTTTCTTCTTACTTCTGTGCCAGAAGGAAAACCTCATTAATTGATATTTCAATTATGTCGCCCCACCGGATAAAGTTGCCATCCGTAGTGGCACAGCAGAAAAATTTCTTATCCGAAAGCAAACCAAACCTTATTGTATCAAGCCTGCTCTCCAGATTCAGAATTACACTACTTCCGTTTTCAAGCAGTACCTCTAAGCGGTAATCCTCTTTTGCAATAACTTCTTTTATTTGAATATCCATCACCTCCAAAAATGGCAAGCTAATTCACTTGTCTTAAACAATGACAGTCGGTAAACCACTTTTCGTGTTAATAAAAAATCCACGATACAATTATTGTATCGTGGATTTTATTTACTGTCTGTCACTCACTGGGTGACATTTTGTATTTACTTTTAAGAATCGCCATTAAAATGTTGCTTTAACATAGCCCTCGAGTCTATATCAAGTTTTTCAAAGACTCTTTTAAGTAATGTTTTTACCGTATTTTGAGTAATAAACAGTTTTTCTCCAATTTCCTTGTTTGAGAATCCTTCCGCTGCAAGTTTTGCTATTTCAATTTCTCTAACGGCAAGTGTCGGCTTGTTTTCTTTAGAAAGCTCTCTATTAACCTGTTCAATCGTTTTTCGATAAAGTTCATAGAGCGCTAGTATCCTGGCAATATCCTTACGATATAAATCCTTCCTAACCAGTTCTTCCAGCAAGGGCTTTATGAAATCGGAATTTTCCACAAAGGGCATATAGACCTTATCCGGCATGGCAATGTCGAGCGCGCACTTTAATGCGGTCAGGGCGTCTTCACGCCTATATACCTGCTCATTGGCTGATGCAATATAAATATTGGTGTAAATATGACCCAACAGATTCGGGAAAGCTGAGGCAATGCCCAAGAATTGCCCTGCAATGCCTAGTAATTTATAATACTCTCCGTTAATCAATAGCACCCTGCCATAGACTATGTTCATGAAAGCCTTAGCGGGGAAGAATAACCTGCTGGATTCAAAATCACCATTTTCTATCCACCCGGGGATTTTTTGTTTTCTTTTTAATCCGGCATTGATGAATGCATCACAAAGATCAATAGTATGTAGTAAGTTGTACTGATTAATTTGCGACATTTCCTCATGCATTTTCTTTAAAAAATGTAGAATATAGTCGCAATCCCCTTTAAGCAGAGCGATCCTTGCCAATAAGAAATGGGTGCAAACGATGATATCATATTGACCACACCGATTTGCTTCATATGCTGCCTTATGGATTATGATTTCAGCATTTTCAAAATCGCCACGGCTAAAGTGCAATTCTGCCTCCATCACATATTCGCCACCATTTCCATGTCCATTTGTTATCTGACTGTAAAAGGGTAATGCTTCTTTTATATTTTGGACTTCAGTCTCCAACTTTCCGGCTTCTCTGTAGAACATATAAAGCACCGATGGTGAGCCGAAGGTCCATCCATCTCTGGAATCTATGAATTTCGTTGGCTGTTTCAGTAAGGCACTGGCTTTTTGAATGTGCTCCAGCATTTTCATAATGTCATTATACACTGTAAAGCTTAAGAGTAGTTCGAATTCTCCTAAAAGCACATTAAGGCTTTCAACATCCAGACTGTCATTATTCTGGATACATAAACTAAATTCGCTACATGCTTTTTTAAAGAGTTTAAATTCATTAAACAGAAATAGATTAAAGGAGTAAGTCAACAGTGCAATAGGATGACTCTCCTTAATCTGAATCGGACATTCCTCAAAATACTTGATAAATGTTTCTCTTCTTTCAATATAAATGCAATGGCCCTTATCAGTCTCCACCACTGACATTAGGCTATCAAAATCCTTTATTTTATAGAAATATTTAATTGCTGCAAAATAGTCACCCGACTTCATATACCATTGGGCGACTTTTTTATATATTTGCTTTTTATGGTCCGCATGCCTGGATTCGAATAAATCCTTTAAGAGTTTTGTAAAGATGTTATGCATCTGATAGGTTCTTGTCTTATCATCATACTTAATCAAAGTATTCTTGCTGGTTATCTCAGCTAATAATTTGTCAGCATTCTCATTCTGCCACATATAAATAGCTTGTTCCAGCGTAAAGCTATCAAAAAAACAGATTATTTGGAGAAATTCTTTGATTTCATCTGAAAACGGTATGTATAAGGTCTTTTCCACGAGCTTGTAAATGTTACTTGTGCTTGAAAAGTTGCCCTCCTCCAAAAAGTTAAGCATCATCAGATATAAGGCGCTTATCCACCCTTCTGTAAGTAGATATAGCTTGTCTACTTCACAGTCCTTAAGGCTAATACCGCATATTTTATAATAGGCTTTAATTTCCTTTGCATCAAACTCAAAGGTTTCTTTTGTTATATGCTTCAAATAACCTTTCAGCTTCAATTCATCAAGGTTCTTAATATTTATATATCGTACAGTCAGTACTATGCTTAAATCAGGTATCTCATTTCTTATTAGATACTCAATAAAGTCATTGATTTCAACGCATTCAACAATATGATAATCATCAATCACCACCACCGTTTTTACAGGAAATTCAATCGTTTCTATGATATTCAATGCAGCCTGACGTGAAACGCTATCATTTGGGAACCCAAGTTTTGCAAGACTATTGGAACATTCAACATCAAAATCACCAAACATACTACAGAATCCTATCCAAAAACTATGTATTGAGCTATCAAAAGTTCCTTGCCACTGTATATTTGCATCGGAATTTTTCATGAATTCCCGTACTGCAGTCGTTTTTCCATATCCCATGGGTGCTTCTACAATAGTTAAAGGGTAGTCAAAAATTTCGGACATGATAGTAGTTATACGCTCAGGAAAATATACTCTTCTTGAATTATACTGTTTGTTCATAATTGACCCCCTAAATGATTTTGTAAAATCCCACCAACTTTCATTATAACAAACAATGTAATATAAACAAGCATTTTTCTTCCATTTTTTACATGTATTTCTTTAATTGATTAATAATTAAAAAGCAGCTAAGATTTCTCAAAGCTGTTATCTAAATGGTTGCTTTAATTTATGGTTGCTTTAATTTATGGTTGCATAACCTGTGTTTACAATATGGGTTTATTTTTCATAATTGTGGGTACAATCTGCCATGAAATTCCGAATTTATCCTTAATCCACAGATTAGAAAAGATTTGGAATCATGCTCCTCACTACTGCTACATACGTGTTTTCGCTGACGGCCGCATAACCGGCAACCCATTCAAAGGGCTTTTTTAAGCTGCCCCGAGGGAATATGGGGATACTCTTACCCGAATCCGTAAGTATCTCATCTAGATTGGAATTTCCTTTTGCATAATTACCGATTTCTCCAATAACCTCATAGCCGCCCTCCGGATATAGTTCAACCATTTTACATTTTGAATAATACGTTATCAAACTATTACTGTGCCGTTCTGTAGTATAATGCGTATCATATCTTTTTAGACAAAACTGAAAGGTCATATATTCACCTCATTTTATTTATTACATTATTATTTTACTATTGTATCAGAAAAAACTATCTGATTTTAGCAATGGCGAAATTGACCGTTATTTTGCCGAAATTGGATTAAATTAGAAATATGCTCCCTTATGATTATTTGCCTTCCAATGGATATCAATGTATGTTCTTATATTAAGCTGAAAGCGTGCATCGACGCAACTCATAAAAATACTGTACAACCGGGTGCTTTTGCTTCATCTTCGACTCCATGCTTAAAAGTCGCTTTTTCCCCATCCGTCGATCCACCATAGCAAAAACATTAAGCAGAATATCCTTACTCCCAAGGCTATCCTCAATAGAAATTGATAAAAACGTATTTGCTGTAGAATAAAAATCCGATTTACTTAATGCTACCTGTGCTTCCAACATTTCTTTTGCATAGGCTGATACTTTGCTATTCCTAGCTATTACTGTAAGACGATCCTCAGGTACTCTACCACCGGTATCTTTTCTGACTATATCAATTTCATCCGCGCTGACTGAAATTTGAACATGTAAGTCATTTTTTATTTCCTGCTCCGTCTGATACCACCGAAGTGCGTTAGTTACATCAGTCATATTGAATACTTCCTTTTTATCTACTGTAATATAGCACTGCCCTGCTTTATCTGGTAAATAACGATAACTAGTAGCACGGTATTCCACCCTTCCCACTAGTTCTGGACAAAGAAAGCTCTCCAATTGTTGTTTCATTTTACTCCAGACCATAGATTTCTCCTAAAGTTATAGTATATTTATAATTATTTATATTTCCGGAATCGCAACCATGATAGTAAAAACTTTATCATTGTGCTCTATTTTTACTAGACCACCATATGCTTCAACAACCTTTTCAATATTTCGGATGCCATGGCCATGGGAATTCCCGGCTTTTGCAGAGATATATCGTCTATCATTAATCTCAAGTTGACCCTGAAAGGAATTCTTTACTTTTATTAGCCGACGTCCCTTCATCGTTTCTGCTACAATTGATACAAACCGCACTTTCGAAGGATCCATCTGTCTGCATGCATATATTGCATTGTCTAAAGCATTTCCAAGTACGATACAAAGGTCACTATCGCTCATAGTGGTCTGTCCGCTGATAAAGCACCGGCTTTCAAAATGAATCCCATGTTCTTTTGCTCGCAAGAAATAGTACCCTATGATAGAATTTGCTATATTATTTTGGCAGAACAAAGGCAGCTGATCCATTTTCACTTTTTCACAATACTCGTATAAAAACATTCTCAAGGAATTAAATTTGCCCTCTTCTGCCAAGTGGCTCATGACCCCGATAAAATGGCTGATATCATGTTTTATCTCCCTGATTTCATTCATTTGACCACTCAGAGTATCGTAATATTCCTTCTGCATAGCAATCTGATTATTTGCAAGCTTTAATCGTGAAGAGGATACTGTAAAATCATCATAGAGATCTCCTATGCGCGAAGCGTAAACACCGCTCATGATAAACGAAAACACTATGAACAATATCATCATTGTCAAAGACATATTCATATAAATTTTACCATTAATATAGTAACTGTCAATGGCCAGACCTATGATAACCAGTATTGCCCCCAAGAAGACCACTATACCGAATTTTACCAACTTATCTCTGCCCCGGTAGATTTTAAGGAAGAGATAAATATCAAGGATATAGGTAAGTGTCGGTATATATACGGAAAGATAATGATTATAAATATCCTTTGGTACAAGCAAATAGATAAGATAAAGCATACTATAATAGATCACAAACCCTATTTTTTCTCTCTTGCTAAATACAATATGGCACTGCTCCTCCACAAGAAAAATCAGCAAATATTTAAGAACAAATGTCGTAAAATACATCAGTTCATTTGTCGACTCATAAGAGAGGTTGAAAAATAAAATTGGTTGCCAAAAGCTATAGAATTCTGTTGTTAACATGATACGGATTAGAATAAATAAAATCATAAGCGGCAGCCAAAAGGATTGCAGCTTTCGCCGTACAGACATCGCATACATTGCAATCAGAAGAAAAAATGAAAACAGAGCGATTCCAAATAGGATAAAGCGAATTGCACTTCGATTGATGTTTCCCTTTACTATTTGATCATAATCACCAAGAATCGGTGTCATATAGAGTCCTGAAAACCTGGTAGTTGCAACTTCTATGACTACCACGTGGGAAGAAGCTTTATTAAGAGTTAAAGGATACAAATCCGCTTTGGGAACAGTAAATATCTTGTCTGCTTCTTTCGAAATAATACCGCTTTCAGAAGTAAGCAATCCATCGATGAATACCCTGTAAGCTCCCCCAAAATCTGGTATTAACAAGGTAATTTCTTTGTCATATATAAGTCCTGTCAGTTCAAGTCTGTAACTACCGAACCCTCCTGCAGGTAATCTTTTCCCATTCATCATATAATGTGACCATTCATCCGGAACGTCCATCATAAGATTAATCTCAGGAAACTGTTCCGGTTGCGATATAAGGAGGTTATTCCAGTAAAACTCCCACTTCCCATCCAAATATGTCTTGCCATTATCAAGAGCTACCGTCGATAGATTGATTGTTCCGTTGATAGCCACAGGTGCCTTTGTAATAGTATGATAAAAATGAGTAATCACAACTGGCAGATAAATTAACAATAACATCAGAATTAATCCACAGATGAGTATTCCTTTACCATGCTTATTTTTTACCATCTTATAGTCCCCTATGATTCATATGTGTGAACAGATACTCGAAATATTTGTCTTTTGATTCTTTCTGATATTTCTTGGATATGCTGATAACTGCCGGTCCAATGCGAAAATGATTTTCTGCCATTGCAGTTGCGTGAAAAATATTTACTGCAAAGCTCTGATGGCATCGGACAAATGACTCCTCTGGCAATTGTTTCAATATCTCATCCAGTTTTGCGTAACACTGTAATGTAGTTCTATCTGTCATATGAAATAAGATAATTTTATCTTTACTTTCTATGTATAAGATGCTCTGACAAAGAATCCGGTAATTTGTACCTTTATAGCTAATTTGAATCTGCTTCCCGCGCTCCTTCGTTATGTTCATCAGCGCTTGGTCCAGTACGCTATTAAGTTTTTGGGTATTTAATGGTTTAATAATGTAGTTGAAGGCAAACACATCATAGGCTTCCGGGTAATGTTCATCGCTTGAAGAGGCAAAAATAATTATTACATCTTTCAAGTTGGCACGTATTTTGCTGGCAGTTTCAATCCCGTTTAGTCCAGGCATATAAATATCTAAAAAGAGAATATCAAATAAGATCTCATGGTTCAAGCAGTCCTCAAGCAGAGATTCTCCGTCTGAATAATCCGTAATATGGAAAGAATCATCATAAGTATATAAGGCTTCCGATAATATCTTACTATCTTCTGCACAATCATCACAGATACCGATTTGTATAGGCATAAAGTAAATCTCCTTTCAACAAGCAGCTTTTATATAATAACCTTCCTAAGCCCTCGTCAATTCAGCAATATCAAACTTTTTCATATTAAGAAATGCGTCCTCTATTTGTGTTGATTTTTAGGACTTTTTTATTCAGACTCCGTCTTTTGCATTTTCTCTCGCATTTGTTCGGCAATCTCCTTCTCCATATCAGGCTGCACTCGATAAGCGACAAATAGATTCCCCAGTGAAAATGCTGCTGCAAAAAAGAAAACCCACTGACTACCCCAAAGCGACCATACATAACCTCCGGCAAGAGCCGCTAGTATTGACACCAAATGGTCCAGACTAATTCCCATGGATAATGTGGAGGTAACCTCATCCTTGTCCCATGAAATTGATCGCAAATAAATCGAATTTACCATACCTATCTGCATCGACAATCTATCCAATACATAGAGCAGATATACGATCCATATAGCCCATCCTTGATTTGGAAGTACCCCTGATGTAATGCCCCATACCACAAAACCATAAATTACGTAAACACCGATAAAGGAAAGCGCATCAACATACATCATACGCTTAATACCAAATTGATCCATCCACCTTCCAAGCTTAGTATAAAAGAATATGGAAATAAAGCCAACAACAATGGTAAGTAATGCAAGAGTATCGGCTTTCTTAAGTAACAGATCAACGATAACCCATGTGCCATATACAAATGCAATTTGTTTCTGAACTCCGTGTAATATCGTAAGAAGGTAATAATAGCGGTATTGCTTTCTCAAAACCAATTTAATCCTACGCGGTGCTGACTTTTGTGGTTTAATTCGTCGGATCATAATTACTGCCATTATTGCTGCACATACGAAGGCGCCAGCGGATACAATAAATATCCATTTAATAGAAGTATTGAAGGCGAAGAAGCCTGTTCGAAATCCAAAGAATACCAACAATGCAGAAATAAGGCTAAATACAGCCCGGACACTGGAATACTGCCCCATGCGGCGTCCAATCTGATTAGGTTCTGCAAGTGACATTCCAACAGCATCCGAAAGTGGCATAAAAAGGTGCATGCCCATTGAATTAATGAAAAGAAATATTAGCATCACGCCAAAAGTTGGGGTGAAAAGACCCAGCATGGTAACCCCAATAACCGCTAAAACCTGCGCGATAAAGGCAACTCTCAAATCTCCCAGAAAGCCCAGGATACCAATCACTAATGCACACAATAGCCCTGGTAACTCACGAGGAAATTCTATGAAACCTCGTTGGAAGGCTGTGATATGATAAACTTCTTTAAAATAGTTCGAATATACTCCATCACTTAAACCGTTGCCTAATGCTACAGCTGATATCAGTATAAAAAACATTAAAATTTCAGGGCGCATCTGTAGAATTTTTCTTTTCATTGTCATTATTTCCTTTCCATTCTGTCGAAATTATGTAGTCGTAAAGTCTATATTAATAAAAGCTAGCTTTGCAAGCTATTATTAATCATGTATTTAAAGAAAAACATCCTTGTTTAATTCAACTCAATCCTTATCAATTTAAAAATATAGCACCTAACTTAGCATTTCAATGCCCTTAACAAAATCAATAGCGATAAATACTGGTGGATCATTTTACCATACCAATCTTTGCGCTACAACTTTCTCTTCATAAAAAGTTTCCAGCCACTGTAACGTTTTTTGATCCATTGGGTATTTTAAGGCATCTATATTCATCATCAACTGATTCATACTTATAACGCCTGGAATAACAGTAGCAACCTCGTCATAAGCCAAACAATATTGTAGCGCAAATTGAGTCAAAGATTGCTCCTTCACTGGCAAGGCTTTTAACTGATCAACCAACTCAGCTCTGGTTTTTATATCTTCTCTTGTCCATCTGGAACGTATCCCTTCAAAAGTAGAGTCCTTATGATATTTACCGGATAACCAGCCAGAATCAAGGGGGATTTTCGCGATAATCTTTATCCCTTTCTTCTTTGCTAGGTCAAATGCAAAGCGCACATCTTGGTGGAGAATGTTGAAAAAGGCTTCAATCACTTGTCCATTGGTATAATTTATAAATGTTACCATATCTTCTTTTGTATCAAGAGAAGCCCCATAGGCTAAGATTTTACCTTCCTTCTTAAGCTGTTCTAATATCTCATAATGAGCGCATTTGTCTGCCTTAAGTAAATCAGTCGGTGGATTATGTAGTAGCACAGAATCGATATAATCTGTTCCAAGGCGTTTTAAGCTGCCTTCAATGGATTCTCTTATTGATTCATATCCATAGTCAGTATGTCCATCACTGTGGTGTCCAAACTTTGTATTAATAATCAAGGTTTCTCTTTTAACTTGATGAATGGCCTTACCAAGTAATGTCTCACTATTACCTAGTCCATAATTAGGAGCTGTGTCAAAGAAATTCACCCCTTCGTCAATGGCTTTGTGGACAAGACCAACCGCCTCTGCTTCTGTCATTCCACGCCAATCTATATTGTTACCTAGTTGCCAAGCCCCAAAACCAATTACAGATATTTGGGGACTGCCTTCTACATAGGACCTATATTCCATCCTTATACCTTCTTTCCAATTTATTCATTTCTATTATACATCAAAAGAAGACGATACGTTAATTTTTTTGTGATCATTACAAATGCCGTCATGAGGATAAACCAATATGCTCAATAAGCGCGCCAACTTTAATTGAAGTTAAATTAAATGCTTTTTCTCCTAGTAACATACAGAAACTAACACATACTATGATGTATAGAAACTTGCATAAGGAGAGAAAAGGTAATATGTATTCAAAAAATGAAATAAAGTTTTTTTTAGGAAGTAATACAAAGCGGGGTTTTGTCTCTCTATTTGAACAGCTCAGAGATCCCGAGAACGGTTATCGCTTGTATATATTAAAAGGAGGCCCGGGAAGTGGTAAAAGCTCTCTAATGCGACGCGTTGCAAAGTATATGGAAGGGAACGGACACTATGTTGAATACATTCCCTGCGCTAGTGACCCCGAGTCTTTGGATGCTATCTTAGATTACGATGGCAAAACAGCCATGGTGGATGGGACCGCGCCACACACCCTGGATCCAAAATATCCTGGTGCATATGACACCATTATTAATTTAGGGGATGCATGGGACCAGAATGTTCTATTTCAAAATAGGCAAAGAATCATAGAACTAAGCGATAAAATTTCACAATATCATTCAATGGCAACTTCAAGTATTACCGCTGCTGCAATTTTACTTGATTGTAACAGAACAATGGCCAAAGCTTATGTTAACCATAGCTCGGTTCAAAAATTTGAACAGAACTTAGCCAAAGAGCTTAAGGATTCTGCCTCCGGGCAAGAACATAAAAGGCTTCTTAGCGCTGTATCCGTTGGAAAAACAGTGTTTTTTGATGATACCATGATGGCTCTTTGTCCTAAGCTGTATGTGATATCTGATAATTGGGGGGCGGCCTCAGACTTGCTTTTATCAAATCTTCGTGACCTCGCATTAACAAAGAATTTAGATGTTATAACATGCTATTGTTCCATTCATAACCTCGGTAAAATTGACCATTTGTTATTTCCTTCCGCTCGAATAGGGGTAACAACAGCAAATTCTTTCCATTCAACGAGTTGCAAAACCTACATTTCTATCGATGAGCTGATGTACCCGATTGAGACGGCAGACCTAGATATTATGACGAACTATCTGTCAACCGCGCAGCACCTGATTGAAACAGCTAGCGATCATGTTGCGAGTGCAAAGCAGCTTCACGACAAACTTGAAGCATTTTACATTGAGGCAATGGACTTTTCTAAAGTAGATATTATTTTTAATGGAATCGTAAATGATATGCTACACAAAGAGTAATATGACCCAGCTGAAATTATTAACTTTTACGAAATGTGTTACCATCCTTCTTAATTAAACTCTATTATTTAAAATAAATTTAACGCTGGTGTGGCAGAGTTATGTCGCACTAGCGTCATGGTTTTCAATAATACTTTTGATGAATTGCGTATAAAATATTGCATTAAATAGGCTGCATAATGATGTTTATCATTGCGCTAATTCAGTTACCTTGATACAATTAATCAATTGTAAGAAAAAGTAGATTGTTTTTTTAATGGAAAAGTTTTAAGATAAGAGAATATCTATTAAAAAATTAAATTTTTAAAAATAAAAGCATATATTCTCAGAAATTGGAGCCAAATTATGAAATATTTCCTTAAAATTAACATTAATAGGGAACACAGATGGTTGTCGATTATTTACTTATTATTGAGGTTGTCAGTTATCCTAATTATGTTGGATCAGCTTAGAAATAAAAGTTATGAAAATGTATTTTTATGTATTCTAACTTTAATTCTATTTTTGATACCAAGCTTTATAGAACGAAAAATCCATATAGATATCCCTGATACCTTAGAAACTATTATCCTTCTGTTCATATTTTCAGCAGAAATACTTGGTGAAATTAATGCTTATTATTTGATATTTCCTTATTGGGATACCCTATTACATACTTTAAATGGTTTCTTATCGGCAGCTATTGGGTTCTCCTTGATTGATATCTTAAATAAACATGAAAGATTTTCCATTTCATTATCTCCACTATTTGTTGCCTTGGTAGCCTTTTGCTTTTCAATGACAATCGGTATCATGTGGGAATTTTTAGAATTTGGTGTCGATAGTCTTGTTGGTTCCGATATGCAGAAGGATACTTTAATAACTTCATTTCAATCTGTCTTATTAAATGAAGAGGGTAAAAATATACCTGTAAAAATCGATATTGAAAATATTACTGTTAACGGGAAAGTATGGAAGGGATATATTGACTTAGGATTGATTGATACAATGATGGATTTAATCGTTAATTTTATTGGTGCAGTAATTTTCTCAACCTTTGGATATCTATATATTAAGACAAGAGGGAAAGGTAATTTTATAAAGCGTTTTATCTTAGAAACTCATATCGATAAAACTCAACCATAATTTATATTTATCTCAATACCCGTTTTAAGAATTCTTTGGTGCGTTCCTGCTTCGGATTATTGAAAATCTGCTCCGGGGTTCCCTCCTCGGCAATAACTCCCTTGTCCATGAATACTACCCGGTTGGCTACCTCACCGGCAAATTGCATTTCATGCGTAACCACTAACATCGTCAGACCGCTTTTCACCAAATCCTTCATAACTGTAAGCACTTCTCCCACCATTTCAGGGTCAAGTGCTGATGTCGGTTCATCAAAGAGCATTACGTCCGGTTCCATGGAAAGTGCTCTTGCGATTGCAACTCTTTGCTTTTGTCCGCCGGATAATTGTCGTGGCTTTGCATTAATAAATTGATCCATTCCAACAACCTTCAGATATTTCATAGCAACCTTTTCTGCTTCCACCTTGGATCTCTTTAATACCTTAATCTGTCCAATTGTACAGTTACTCATCACATTGTGGTTATTAAATAGGTTGAATTGCTGGAATACCATTCCAAGTTTGGTTCGGTAGGCATAAATATCATGGTTGTTGTCCAGGATGTTTTCACCATTATAAATAATTTGTCCGCCGCTAGGCTTCTCCAAAAGATTAATACAGCGAAGGAGCGTAGATTTTCCTGATCCCGATGCACCGATGATACATACCACTTCACCCTTATCCACCGAAAAATCAATATCCTTTAATATTTCATTTGTCCCGAAGGATTTACTTAAATGTTGAATATCAATTACTTTTTCCACTTAACTCCCATGCCTTTCTTAGCTTGAATACTTTGATTTGACCAAAAATGAAGAATTGAGATACGCTGCCTGGCTAATATCTAAATAACTAATTTTTATGGCTATCCTTATTCCGAGTTCGTCTTATTATATCTTCCGGTTTAGCGACCTGCATCTGGTTACCGGGTATAATATTATAGGAATCTGGACCGTCCATTTTTCTTTCTATACCGCGCAATACCCTAGTAACAGAAAGTGTCATTATTAGATACATGAAACATGTCACGAAGTAGGTTTCAAAATATCTGTAGTTGATTCCTGCGATTGATTTTGATTGGAAAAATAATTCTGTAACCCCAATAACATTTAATACAGAAGTATCCTTGATGTTGATAACAAATTCATTACCAAGTGCTGGTAAAATATTACGCATAACCTGAGGTAATATAACATGAAGCATAGTCTTTGTATGATTCATACCAATAGCATGGGCTGCTTCAAATTGTCCTTTATCAATGGAGATAATACCTCCACGAATAATTTCAGTCATATATGCACCGGTATTGATTGAAACTATAAAAATAGCTGCAAATGTCCGGTCCATATCTATTCCAAAAACCATTAGAGATCCATAATAGATTACCGAGGCTTGAACTATCATAGGAGTCCCACGAAAGAATTCAACATACATGGAAAGAACTGTGTTTATAAACTTTAATATTACCTTTTTAACTCCTCGTTCCGGTACCGGTATCGTACGTATTGAACCGATTAATAACCCAATGAAGGTACCGATAATTGTACTTAATATAGATACGAAGAGTGTCATTGCTGCTCCACGAAGGAACATAGGCCAATAAGTTGAAATTATTCTTCCTGTTATCTCCCAAAACATAAATTTTACCAAGCCTTTCTTATTACTGTTAATACATCATGATAGAAACGAATAATAAATTTCTATCATCATGTATTAACAGAATTTACATTATCGAAATAAACTAGAGGTTTGTCTGTTTCCTACTAAAGTATATGTAATCCATTTTATTTATCACCCCAAGATGAACTGACAAGCCTATCCTTCATGAATAGGCTTGTCAATCTTACTTGTCATAAATAATGCAAATGGTATTGTTACTCTTTTAGTATTTCATTATTCTGCTGCAGGTTGATTTAAAATTGCAGCATCCATAATTTTAACACGGTCTTCTTCAGAAACACCAGCTAAAATTTCATTGATTTTATCAGTTAATTCACTGTCTTTTTGAATGCCTACTGCGATTGCGGTATCATCTTCAGACGTTTCAAAACCTTCTGTAAATTCAACCATAGCAAATTTTTCATTAGCAGCAGAAGCACTCACACCTTCCGGGCGTTCTGAAACATATCCATCAATAGCTCCAGCTTCCAAAGCTACTCTCATAGTCGGGAAGTTGTCCATTGCTGTTTCTTTCACAACTCCATTAATTTGGTCAATTACAGTATAATGGAAGGTATTTAACTGAGCAGTTATTTTTGCACCGCTAAAATCCTGTATCGAAGTTGCTTTCTCGTATGCACCGCCCTTTTTTACTACCATTACTAAATTAGATTTATAGTAATTTGCTGAAAAATCAATTGTTTCTTTTCGGTCAGCAGTTGGCGACATACCTGCGATTATTGCATCAATTTTACCTGATACTAAAGCCGGTATCAGACCATCCCACTCTGTTTTGACAATTACTAATTTCTTTCCTAAACCATCTGCAATTAATTTAGCAATTTCAACATCGTATCCACCTGCATATTCTGCCGCACCGTCAATGGCAACAGCTCCATTAGCATCTCCCATTTGTGTCCAGTTAAATGGTGGATAACCTGCTTCAAGACCTACTTTAAATGTATCCGTATCCGTTGCTACTTCTTCCGCTGTTTCCTTGGTTTGGTCTTCCGTCTTCCCGGATTCCTTTGTGTCATCTTTTGTACCGCAGCCTACCGACAGTATCATAACTGCTAAGGTAAGTAACATCAATATCGATAACTTCTTTTTCATAATAATTTTCCCCTCTCATATCATAAATTATTGATTGAATTTTAAGTTCAATAATCCGCATTCTAAAATTTTGGTTATTGTTTTAGTATATGGCAAGTAAGTTCACTTTCCGAATTACTTTTTTAAATAAAAAAACCTGAGACCTACTCAGGTTAAGCTTTATACCCCAAGCCCCTTTCTTCCCTGAATGAGATAGCACAACTCAATAAACTGGGTAGTTTATTGAGACAGTCCTGCAGCTCTTTACTGCAGACCCAGCAAATAACATTGAAGTATATTATCTGCTTCGGCGATATTTCCTTCTCTATAGTTTCATAGCTTCTCAAGCTCTTCTATAGACTATTAAATACCGCTCCTCTACCTCACCATTAAAAGTGAGGCTTATGAAATTACGCTATAAGTTTACATCAACATACTTTATCTGTCAATCATGGATTCACTATAATTAGATAAAATATTTATAGCTTTAATGAAATAATAAATTTCTCATTTATCATAAAACTTAGTTCGATAATATTGATGATTAATACGAACAAGATGAATATGCAAATTCACTTGTCATGAATAAAATTGACCTGCCATTTCATTTCGCTAACATAAGAAAATGTGCTTTCAACTTGTCGTTGTTACATCATTAACTGCCTTTTCCAACTGCAAAAATGCCTTTTCTAAGATAGCCCTTGGGCAGGCTATATTAATCCGTTGAAACCCTTCTCCCTCACTGCCAAACATCGTTCCATGATCCAGCCAAAGCTTCGCATGATTTGCAATAAGCATCTCCAATTCTTTTTCACTTAAATCTAATGCCTGAAAATCCAACCATACTAAGTAGGTACCCTGAGGCTCCACCAATTTGACCTGTGGTAAGTATTCTTTCAGAAAGGTCCTAATAAATTCAAGATTTCCTTCAAGATATTCTTTTAACTCATCAAGCCAACGTGCACCCTTCTCGTAGGCCGCTTGGCAGGCAATCAGCCCCATAGTGTTTAATTGACTGTAACCGCTTCTGACGATTTCCTCTTGAAATTTCTTTTTAATATTCTTATTAGCAATAAATATATTCGACACCTGGAGTCCCGCCAGATTAAAGGTCTTACTCGGTGCAGTACAGAGAATGGAGATGTTTGAAAATTCCGGTGCTATACTTGCAAAAATAGTATGCTTTTGGCCTTTGTAAGTAAAATCAGCGTGTATCTCATCCGCTACAACAATCACATTATATTTGATACAAATGAATCCGAGTCTGGTTAACTCCTCCTTCGTCCATACCCTTCCTACCGGATTGTGAGGGCTACAGAGAATGAACAGCTTAACCTTATTCATCTTAATTTTCTCTTCAAAATCTTCAAAATCAATATGATATGCCCCATTCTCATAGACAAGTGCATTATTAATTAATTTACGGTGATTCATGAGGATAGCTTCGGCAAATGGATAATAAACCGGCTGTTGAATTAGAACTGCATCTCCCTCCACGGTAAGAGAACGAATTGCAGTTGCAATCGCATAGACTACTCCTGGTGTTTTCACAAGCCATTCCGGTTTAATAGTCCAATCAAAACGGTCCTTAAACCAATGAGAAATTGCATCAACATATCCTGACTTACTTTCTGAATAACCGAAGATGCCATGCTGTGCGGCCTTAATAAGTGCATTTGTTACAGCAGCCGGTGCTTTAAAATCCATATCAGCAACCCAAAGGGGAATCGTATTTTCGGGCTTCCCACGTTCTACTGCAAAATCATATTTTATTGAGTTAGTACCTATTCTGTCAATCAGTTCATCGAAATCCTGCTTCATGTTGATTCTCCAATCTTAATGTTTATCGAAAGACTTTCATCCTATTCATCAGTAAATGCCTGTTCTAAATCCTCCATAATGTCTGAAATATTTTCAAGACCTACCGATAGGCGCAACAGCCTCTCATTGATTCCCTTTGCTTCCCGTTCTTCTTTTGGTACATCAGCATGGGTTTGCAGCATAGGATAGGTAATTAAGGTTTCCACTCCTCCAAGACTTTCCGCATATAGTACTAAATTTACCCGTTCTAACAATCTGATGGCTGTCTGTTCACTATCTACTTCAAAGGAAATCATAGCACCAAACCCACTTGCCTGATTTTTAGAAATCTCATAATTAGGGTGAGT
>Ga0123338_10000616_pt1 | contig 35994 bp, 36 predicted proteins | sample grotaG_FD_89793 | JGI IMG/M metagenome (GOLD analysis project Ga0123338, IMG submission 89793) | Glacier valley bacterial and archeal communities from Borup Fiord, Nunavut, Canada, to study Microbial Dark Matter (Phase II) -... | ecosystem: Environmental > Aquatic > Freshwater > Ice > Glacier ...
ACCGATGACGAGATGGAGGCGCTCAACGTCCGCGCCGGTCGGGCCCGCGGACAGTGGAACTACCGCATCACGCCGAGCGACTGACGCGCTTCCGGATCGGTTATTTACGCGCGGCGACTTAGCGAAAGCGGTCGTCGATGGGCACGTCGCGCGGCTGCCTCTCGGTGCGCTGACCATCGAGGTACTTCAAGAAGATGGCGAGGTACTGGCTGTGCTGCGTATCGAGCGCCTTGAACATGATACCGACCTGATGCTCGTCGTCGACCATCGTCGACCACACCGCGCGAGCAGGCAGGCGAAGCGGCTCGGACTGGACGTCGTCCTCGAACATCAACACGATGCTGACGTCGCAATCGGTGCCGATCTGGAGCGCTTCGTTCGCGATCGCGCACAGGCCACCGCGCGAGACGTTTTGCGTGCGGCCTTCCACCGTCTTGTCGGCCATGTGAAACGTCACAGCGGCCTCGTGCGCGTAGCGCGGATGCTCTCGGCTCGGCGGAGCCTCGCGGTCTGGCGGTAAGGGCGGCACTACTTTGAAATTGTGACGGTCCGGACGGCATCCTGGCAAGTTTCCATTCGAGGTGATCGGGCAGGGCGGAGGTGTCCGCCGCTCGGACGCGGTGCGCCAACGCCTACAATTCTATGATCTCCCACGCTTGAGCGTCTGCGAGAACCATCCATCTGTGACGGCATCGAGGTCGGCGGCAAGCTCGTCGGCGCGCATTTGCCACCTTGTCGAGCGTGTCGCGAACGGTCGCGCCGCCAGCCACGCGTAGTAGCTGTGGATCGCGAGCTCCTCGACCTTCCGCTTCTCGCGGCGCCGGCTCGCATCCATCGCCTCGATCCGGATCTCGTTGGGATCGAACATCAGCCGCTCGAGCTGCCATGTCGCACGGACGTCGAACATGTTGGTGTTCGCGAGCGTCGGATCGTCGACTTCTTTCCAGCTCAAGTTGTGGCCGAATCGCGCCGATAGGATCGGCACCAATCCCGCGAGCCGCGCGCGGTATCGCCAGCCCGGTGCCGGATCGTCCGCGAGCCCCGCTGCGCGCACCGCGGCGCGCGCGACCTCGCTGACCGCGATCGGCATCGCGGGACAAATCCCGCACGGACTCACCTCGTTCGGTCCCGCGACCACGCGCGGAATCACTTCGAGATCTGGCGCATCGGTATCGCTCGATTGAACGTCCTCGCCACACGCCTCGCCATTGGGGCCCTCGCACTCGGTCGGCACGGCGACGACCGGCGCGCTCGCGCGGGGCGCCGCCGTTGCCCGCCCGGCCAGCACCGCGACGACGACGATCACGGCTACCAACAACGCGCGCACGGGCAACCGCTCGGGAACCCACGCGACGAGCGCGTGCACGGTACGCCACCAACGATCGACGACCAAGCTGGTTGGCCGGTTGCGTGCCCTGACCACGGATCGTACGGTCCGAATATGCCGGCGACGCTCACCGCTAATGCGCTCCAAGTGCTGCGTGCGCGCTACCTGGTTCGCGAGCGCGGCGTCGTTGTCGAGACGCCCGAAGAGCTCTTCCACCGGGTCGCATTCCACATCGCTTCCGTCGAGGCGCGCCACGGCGCGAGCGCTGCTGCGGTCACCGCGACCACCGCCACGTTCGAGCGCATGATGCTCGATCTCGATTTTCTGCCGAACTCGCCCACGCTCATGAACGCAGGCCGACCACTCGGCCAGCTCGCGGCATGCTTCGTCGTGCCGGTCGAGGACTCCACCACCGGTGTGTTCGAGGCCGTCCGCTGGGCCGCCGAGATCCAGAAGACCGGCGGCGGCACCGGCTTCTCCTTCTCGCGCCTGCGTCCCGCTGGCGATCTCGTCGCGTCGACCGGTGGCACGGCCTCCGGCCCTGTCTCGCTCATGCAGGTCTTCGATGTAGCGACTGAAGCCATCAAGCAAGGCGGCACGCGGCGCGGTGCCAACATGGGTATGCTCCGCGTCGATCACCCGGATATTCTCGAATTCATCGCGCTGAAGCTCGACCTCCAGCGCATGCGTAACTTCAATCTCTCCGTCGCGATTACCGACACCTTCATGGCTGCGGTCGCGGCCGGTACCAACTACGACCTCATCAATCCACGCACCAACGCCGTCGACGGGGTACTCGATGCGCGCCGTGTCCTCGATGCGATCGCGAATGCCGCCTGGGCCGTCGGCGATCCGGGCATGGTCTTCATCGATCGCGTCAACGCGCTCCAACCCACGCCGGACTCCGGCCTCATCGAGGCCACCAATCCTTGCGTCACCGGCGACACACGCGTTTGGGTCGAGGACCGTGGCCTCGTCGCGATCGAATCGCTCGTCGGCACCGCGCCACGCGTCGCGACGTTCGTACGCGACGCCGGTGGGGCTGACGCGAACCAGGTCGTGTTTCGCCAGGCGACCGCGGTGTTCTCCACCGGCATTCGCCCCGTCTTCAAGCTCACGACCCTCGAGGGCCTCACGCTTCGGCTGACCGGCGATCATCGCGTCGTTACTGAACGCGGCGACGTCGCTGCGAAAGACCTCGAGCCAGGAGACCGGCTGTGCGGCAACGGCGAGTGGTGGACGTTCGAGCGGCTCACGCTCGAAGGCGAGCTCCCGGTCTTCGATCTGACCGAGCCGACGACCAGGCACTTCTTTGCCGACGGCATCCTCGTCCACAATTGCGGCGAACAACCACTGCTCCCATTCGAGTCGTGCACGCTCGGATCCATCGATGTCGGCCGGTTCGTCGTCGATCAGAATTTCGACTGGCCGCGGCTCCGCACCACGATCCATGATTGCGTGCGATTCCTCGACGACGTCATCGACGCGAACCGGTATCCACTTCCCGAGATCGAGCGGGCGACAAAAGCGACTCGTAAGATCGGACTCGGCATCATGGGCTGGGCCGATGCGCTCGTGCTGCTCGACCTGCCGTACGACAGCGCGGCTGCGGAGGAGCTCGCGCATCGGCTCGCGAATTTCCTCGAGTACGAATCGCTCGCTGCTAGCGAGCAGCTCGCGACGGATCGCGGACCGTTTCCCGCCTGGCAGGGGTCCCGCTGGCAACGCGACGGCCACCGGCCCTTGCGCAACGCCACCACGACCACGATCGCTCCAACCGGCACGATCAGCATCATCGCCGGCTGTTCGAGCGGTATCGAGCCGCTCTACGCGCTCGTGTACCGGCGCAACGTGCTCGATGGCGCCGAGCTCACCGAGATCAATCCGGCGTTCCAGCTGATTGCGAGCGAACGCGGGATCGCGACGCCCGAGCTGTTCGCTGAAGTCGCGGAGCACGGTGGGGTTCGCTCGAACCCGCGCGTGCCCGAGGATCTTCGGCGCCGGTTCCCGACTGCGCATGAGATCGACGTCGGCACGCACGTCCGGATGCAGGCAGCCTTCCAGACATACGTCCACGCCGCAGTCTCCAAGACCATCAATCTCCCGAACAGCGCGACGCCCGTCGACGTCAAAGCTGCGTACCAACTCGCTTACGAGCTGGGTTGCAAGGGAATCACGGTCTACCGGGATGGCAGCCGTGATGGCCAAGTGCTGGTCACGGGACACCGCGCGGTCGTCGCGCCTGGCGTTCCGGGCTGCCCGGAGTGCGGCTCGGTGTTGTTGGTGCAGTCGCGCTGTCAGCTCTGCCGAAACTGCGGTTGGTCCGTCTGCGTTTGAAGTCGCCATCGTAGCGACCCACAGCAACTGCGGGACCAACCATCGCGCTCGAGAATACAAGTGGTTACATGCTCGGTTTGTCCGAGCGTCCGACGGAGTCCGGCCAAACTCGTCCGGCCTCCGGACTGCTCAAGATCGGTCCACTGGACCGCTCAGAGCGGTCCTCCCAAACAAGAATGCCCTGACACTCACGAAGAGGTCAGGGCCATTCTCGCTATTTGATTGTACTTAGCGACGACGACGACGGCGTGCCGGACGCGGCGCGACAGCAGCGGCTTCGAGCTCTTCGAGATGCTCGAGCATGCTGATCATCGTGTTACGCGTGGCCGCGTGCGGCTCGTTCGTAATCGCACGGCCAAGGGAGATACGGAGCTCCGCGCGGAGCTCGCTCTCGATGAGGCGATACGTGCGGAGCGCCTCTTCCGGATCGTAGTGGTGGAGATCCGCTTCACAGCCCGTGGCGGCGATCCAGACGGCGGCGAGAGCCGCGGCGCGACGGCCGGGCTGAGAGATCGCGAAGTCCTTGACCGACGACCGGAGACGCTGGCGAACCAGCGTCACGGGCGGCAAGGCAACCAGACCATCGTTGTCGTCGTCCGGTCGACGGAGGACAGGGCGTGTCATTGACTTGTCGGTTTCCATAGCTCTTTTTGTCCTGATTTCGCAGCGGACTCTTCGATTTCCCCTGAAGGGCCACGGCTGCGATGGAACGCGACCTTGCCTGATCGATTTCGGAAAAGCGATGAATATCAGCGCCAACGCCCACAAAAAAATGTGCTCGAAAAGAGCGATCTGCGAAGTAGATTCAGAACTGAATCGACCAGGGTTCAATGTCCTCACCGGAGATAACGAAACGTCTCACTCGCGTGCGACATCGACCCTTCTTGTTATGAAGTCTCGAATCGTAAAGTCGACCAGGTGCGGGCGTTCGATCGGCGCTGTGTGCGACGCGTTGGGGATCTCGAGAAGCTCCGCACGAGGAATAGAAGCTGCCATCGCACGTCCACGCTCGGGTGGGGTGAAGCCATCGCGAGCGCCGACAACCACGAGCGTAGGGGCAGAGATGGTCGGGAGCAATTCTTCCGCACTGTGCTGCCCGGCGGCCGAGAGCATCGCAATGAACAACCGCGCGTCGATTTTCGACATGCCCTCGAGGTAAGGCATGAAATCGTTCGGCTCGACGAGGTCACGCCGGATCTCGAGTCGCGCCGCTAGCTCGTACGACAGCCGCGTCGGGAGCAGCCTTCGCGTCAGCGAGTTCACGATGCCGGGGACGCGATGAACCCATTTCTGAACGGTTGGCATCAGCTCTCCGATCGCCGCCGAGCCGCGAAACGTCTTCAGTGGATGAGACGCCACACCACACACAAGGATGAGCCCGGCCACGCGCGCCGGATGACGGCGATAGGTCTCGAGCGCGACCTGCACCCCCATCGAATGACCGATGAGGACCGCACGCTCGACCTTCGCATCATCTAAGACGCACGCGACATCATCCGCGAGGTCCTCGATTCCGACCCGTGTCGGATCCTTGGGCGCAGAGGTACGGCCGTGGCCGCGGTAGTGGGGATGGAGCCCGAGTCGGTCAGGCAGATCCGCGCGTAAGTATCGCCAGACGTAGCCGTCGCAGCCGATACCGTCGCAAAGAAGCACCGGCATCGCTGTCGCGCTCCCTTGGTCTTCCCCCCAACACTCGTAAAACAATGGGTTGCCGTCTGAGCTGACGGCGTACGCCCATCGAGACGAACGCGTCAGGCGATCTCTTTCTCGTCTTCCTCGCCGGGGAACTCGTTGACCGAGGGGTACTTCATGATCTCCTTCCGAGCGATCTTCCACGCTTTTTGGACGATCCACGAAAGAGAGCGGTCCTGACGGGTCGCCTCGTCCTGGATTTCCTTCAGCATGTCTTCGGGAAAGTATAGAGACTGCTTGCGCTTATCCGATCCGGCCATCACTAAATAGTCTCGGGTCTACACGCACACACTGTCAAGCCGTCCGCCGAGCTAACATTTGTAGGGCCTACGGCCGCCTGCCGAGTCCGGCTTCGATCTCGGCGCAATGGGGGTTGTCACCATCATGCGTCGACACTATCCTGTCGCGCCTTTCAGGGAGCGCCAATGACCACCGCAGCAGCTGCTACATCATCCAAGTCTCTCAACAAGAAAGAACTGAAGAAATTTCAGGACCTTCTGGACGAGAAGCGCAAGGCGGTACTCGAGCGGGCCCGCGAGATGCTCTCGATCGAGAACATGTCGCTCGACACGAACGATCTGCCAGACGAGATGGACCTCGCGTCGAGCGAGTACCTCCAGTCGTTCGAGTTCCGGCTTCGCGGGCGCGAGAAGAGCCTCTTGTCGAAGCTCGATCTTGCACTGAAGAAGATCGAGGACGGCACGTTCGGGATCTGTGAGATCTGCGACGACCCGATCGGGAAGAAGCGGCTCGAAGCACGGCCCGAGACCACCCTCTGCATCAAATGCAAAGAGGATCAGGAGCGCGAAGAGCGCACGATGGGTTGAGCATTGCGCCCGTTGGTCGGGCAAACGCCGCCTCAGAGTGCGCCATCCGCACGATGTCGCATTGTTTGATCCGAACATACCGTTGTCCGCGTACTGACCTCGGGACCCTTCGGCTCTGTTACGGTACGGCGCGATGGCGGATGAACCAGATCGACGCGGCTTTCTCAAAGTCGCGACGGGTGTGCTTGGGGGTGGCCTCGGTCTCGTCGTCGCGGTGCCCGCATTGCGGATGTGCATCGCACCAACGGGCGCCGAGACCGTCACCACGCCACATGATCCGATCGAGCTCGGCCTCGTCGAACGGCTGAAGGTCGGCGCGCCGTGGCAACGGGTGTCGGTCGTCGCGCCCGTCGTCAAGGATGCGTGGACCACCGCGCGCGATATCGTCCTCGGTGGAGCGTGGCTACGCCGGACCGATGCGAAGGTCGAGGCGCTGTCGGCCGTGTGCCCGCACCTCGGCTGTGCGGTCGGTTTCGACGAGACCGCGAAGTCGTTCTTGTGCCCCTGCCATAACAGCAAGTGGAGCGAGTCAGGTGGCCTCGTCGCGAACACCGGTCCCGCGCAACGCGATCTCGATCCGCTGCCAATCGAAGTGCACGATGGTCGTCTGCGACTGACCTGGGTCCGTTACAAGCTCGACATCCCGACGCGGGAGCCCGCGTGACTGCGCGCAACGGCATGCGCCTCACCGAGTGGATGCGGGTGCGCGCACGCAGCGAGAAGCGCGAGCCCGGGATCCCTGGCGGACCTTCGTTCGCCTACGTATTCGGGTGGGTGCTCGTGCTGCTGCTCGGCGTCGAAGCGATCACCGGTGCCGCGCTCGCTGCGTTCTACGCGCCATCGTCGACGGACGCGTGGGCCTCGGTCGCCTACGTCCAGGACCAGATGCCGCTCGGCTGGCTCGTGCGCGGCCTCCACTATCACGGTGGTTCCGCGATCGTGATCATCGCCGGTGTGCACCTCGTGCAGACCGCGGTGTGGGGCGCATACAAGAAGCCGCGCGAGCTGACGTGGTGGATCGGCATCGTGCTGCTGCTGCTCGTTCTCGGGTTTGCGATCTCGGGCTACGTGTTGCGCTGGGATCAGGCGGGCTACTGGGCAAATCGCGTCGAGGTCGGCATCGCCGCGTCGACGCCGGTCGCTGGTCCCACGATTCGCTCGCTCGCGATTGGTGGCAACGAATACGGCAATCTCACGCTCACGCGATTCTACGCGCTCCACATCGTCGTCTTGCCCGCGCTTTTCGCGGTCGGCACGTTCGCGCATCTCGTGCTCGCGCGGCGGCACGGCACGACGCCGCGCTGGGGCCGCGATGGCTCGATGGTCGTCGCGCGCTGGCCCTATCAAACGATCCGCAACGTGACGGCGATGGCCGCGGTGTTCGCGGTGTTGCTCGGCTACGTGATCTCGCAACACGGCGCGGATCTCGCGGCACCCGCCGATCCAGCGGCCGCCTTCGATGCGCGCCCGCTCTGGTACTTCCGCTGGTTGTTCGAGCTGCGTCATCTCACAGGCTCGTACGAGAAGCTCGCCGCGCTCGCATCTCCCGCGATCGTCGGCGGCTTCCTCGTCGGCTTGCCGCTGATCGATCGCGACCCGGATCGCTCGCCGAAGAAGCGCTTGAAGTTTGTCGGGGCGGTGATCGCGCTGTTCGCGATCATCGGCCTGCTCACGCTGAAGTCATTCGCCGGGGATGCGGGTGACGCCGCGCTTGCAAAGCGCGAACAAGCCGATGCATTGCTCGCCTCGCGCGCACGTGCACTCGCCGCCGCAAACGGCGTGCCGGTGACTGGCGCGCAAGATGTCTTCACGACCGTGCCGATGTATCAGCAGCGAACGCTGTTCGCGCAAAAGTGCGCGGGCTGCCACGACGCGAAGAGCAAGGATCGCAAGGGGCCGATCATCGGTCCTGGCCACGGTTCGCGCGACTGGCTCAAGGGCGTCTTGCACGCACCGAGTGGCGATGCGTACTGGGGCCGTACCAAGCTCGGCGCGTCCGAAGATGCGATGAAGCCCGCAGAGCTCGCGCCGAACGAGATCGACGATCTAGTCGAGCTCTTGTACGCACAGAGCGGCGCGAGCGATGTCAATCAAGCCAAGCGTGATCGCGGCAAAACGATTTTCGACAAGGCATGCACCGACTGCCACAGCGTCGACGAAGGCGTTGCCGGTGGCTCCGGCCCGGGCCTCGGCGATCTGGGGAGCCGCGATTGGTTCACCAGCTACATCTCCAACCCGAAGAAGGCCATCCACATGGGCAAGAACAGCGAGATGCCGCGGTTCGATGCGGAGCTCACGATGGTCGAGCGCGACGTGCTCGCGGGCTATCTCGTGTGGCTGCGTAGCGCGGTGCAAGCCGACCTCGACAAGCTCGGCCCGCTCTAGTTCCCAGCCCTCGTTGGCCTTGTATGCTGTCGTCATGGCTGCGTTCGAGTACCAAGAGCTCCTCCCGATCGGTCATCACGACGACACCCCGTTCCGCAAGTTGACCGGCGACCACGTCGCGATCTTCGAGGCGCGCGGTAAATCGTTCCTCGAGGTCGCCCCGGAGGCGCTAACCCTGCTCACGCGCACCGCGATGCGTGACATCGCCCACCTGCTGCGCCCAGGGCATCTCGCGCAGCTCAAGAAGATCCTCGACGACAACGCGGCATCCCCGAACGATCACTTCGTCGCGCTCGAGCTGCTCAAGAACGCGAACATCGCCGCGGGTGGCATCCTGCCGGGGTGCCAGGACACCGGCACCGCGATCATCATGGGCAAGAAGGGCCAGTACGTCGTCACCGGGGGTGGTGACGAAGCCGCCATCTCGCGCGGCGTGTGGGACACGTACCAGACAAGCAACCTGCGCTACTCGCAGGTTTCGCCACTCGACATGTTCGAAGAAAAGAACACCGGCTCGAACTTGCCCGCGCAGATCGATCTGTTCGCGACCGATGGCGACGAGTACCACTTCCTGTTCATGGCCAAGGGCGGCGGCTCGGCGAATAAGAGCCTGCTGTACCAGGAGACCAAGGCCCTGCTCAACCCGAAGAGCCTCGCTGCATTTCTCGATACGAAGCTGCGCTCGCTTGGCACCGCCGCATGCCCGCCGTATCACCTCGCGGTCGTGATCGGCGGCACCAGTGCCGAGCATACGCTCAAGACCGCCAAGCTTGCCTCGGCGAAGTATCTCGATCATCTACCGACGCAGGGCGGACCGCGCGGCAACGCGTATCGCGATCTCGAATGGGAAGAGAAGGTCGTCGAGATCGCGCGCACGACCGGGATCGGCGCGCAGTTCGGTGGCAAGTACTTCATCCATGATGCGCGCGTGATCCGGCTGCCGCGCCACGGTGCGAGCTGCCCGGTCGCGATCGCGGTGAGCTGCTCCGCGGATCGCCAGGCGCTCGGCAAGATCACGCGTGAAGGCGTGTTCGTCGAGGCGCTCGAGACCGATCCGGCGAAGTACTTGCCGGATACGACGCACGAGCAACTCTCCGGGGTAGGCGCTGGCGCGGTCGTGAAGATCGATCTCGATCGCCCGATGAGCGAGATCCGCGCGGAGCTCTCGAAGTATCCGATCCGCACACGGGTGTCGCTGAGCGGCCCGTTGATCGTCGCGCGCGACATCGCGCACGCGAAGCTCAAGGAGCGCATCGACCGAGGTGAGGGCCTGCCGCAGTACATGAAGGATCGCGCGGTCTACTACGCGGGCCCAGCCAAGACGCCGGTCGGCTACGCCTCGGGGTCGTTCGGCCCGACGACCGCCGGTCGCATGGATAGCTACGTCGATCTGTTTCAGGCGCACGGCGGGAGCATGGTGATGCTAGCGAAGGGCAATCGCAGCAAGGACGTCACCGACGCGTGCAAGAAGTACGGCGGGTTCTATCTCGGCTCGATCGGCGGCCCGGCTGCGGTGCTCGCGAAGAACTGTATCAAGCAGGTCAGCACGGTCGAGTATTCCGAGCTCGGCATGGAAGCGATCTGGAGGATCGATGTCGTCGATTTTCCCGCGTTCATCGTGGTCGATGACAAGGGCAATGATTTCTTCGCCGACATCGCGGGCTCTACGCCCACCAAGCACCTAGCTGTGAAGTGAGCGGTACGATCGTACCGCCCGTGCACACCCGTCTCGTGGAATCTCGGTCGGTTGCCGCGGCACTCGCGTTGCACTTCGATGGAGGCGTGGGAAACAACCTACCGTCGGTCACCGGTACGATCGAGATCACGGCACTGGTGCCGGTGAGTGGGACGATCCAATCGAAGCGAACGGGACCGCGGTTTCCTCGCCCTCATCTCCAGCCGATCGAGATCAGGAAGCTCCGCTAGCTGCTTCGCTGCCGCGTCAGGGTGTACACACCGGGGCGATGTACGTCGGGATCGACTTCGGCACTACGAATTCTGCGGTCGCGATCGCCGATGATGCGGGCAAGGTCGAGCTGGTACCGCTCGCAGGCGCGACGTACTGGCGCACGGTGCTGTTCTTCGAGCCCGGCGGAAAGCTCTCTGCGGGTGCGCCTGCGATCTCGCGTTATCTCGACACCGGCGGCGAAGGCCGGCTCGTGCAATCGATCAAGAGCCACCTCGCGAGCTCGACGTTCTCGAGGACCTCGGTCTTTGGCAAGCGGTTCGCGCTCGACGACATGATCGCGGCGTACCTCCGGCTCGTGCGCGCGGGTGCGGATCGCGATCTCGGCAGCCGCTGCGTGATCGGTCGCCCGGTGAGGTACTGGGGCGCAGAGACCGAAGAAGACGATGCGCGCGCGATCGGCCGCATGAACGAAGCGATGGCGAAGGCCGGCTTCACCGACGTGGTCTACGAGTACGAGCCGGTCGGCGCCGCTGCGAGCTACGCCGCGCGCCTCGATCACGAAGAGTTGATCATCGTCGCCGATTACGGCGGCGGGACGAGTGACTTCTCGGCGATCCGCGTCGGCAAAGGCGCTGCCAAGGTGCTCGCCACGGGCGGCATCGGCGTCTCTGGTGACGCGTTCGATGCGCGCGTGATCGATGCCGTGGTCGCGCCCGCGCTCGGTCGTGGCACGCGGTACACGACCGACGAGATGGGTGGCGAAGCGCCGGTGCCGGCATGGTTGTACAGCCACCTGCGGCGCTGGCATTTGCTGTCGTTTCTCAAGGAAGAATCGACACAGCGGCTGCTCAAGCGCGTGCAAGGCGGCTCGGTCGATCCCAAGAAGATCGAGAACCTGATCCAGTTGATCGATGAGGATCTCGGCCTGCCGCTCCATCAAGCTGTCGAAGGCGCGAAGGTCCGGATGTCCAGTGCGCAGGCCGACCGGCTCACGCTCAAGGCGATCGAGCTCGATCTGCCGATCGCGCGCGCCGATTTCGAGATCTGGATCGGCGAGGACCTAGACGTGATCGATGGCGTGCTCGAGGATGTGCTCACGCGTGCCGGCGTCACCGCCGATCAGATCGATCGCGTGTTCGCGACCGGCGGTAGCTCGCTGGTTCCAGCCGTCCGCGAGCGGCTCGCGCGGCGATTCGGCGCGGACAAGCTTGTCGGAGGCGAGGAGCTCACGTCCGTCGCGCAGGGCCTCGCGGCGCGTGCGCGTCAGGTCTTTTCGTGAGCTTTAAGAAAGGCGTCGAGTTGCGCTTCGAAGGCCGCCGGATCGTCGAGCCACACGAAGTGCTTCGTCTTCGGTAGCACCACGATCTGCTTGTGCGGGATCGGTTTCACCATCTGCTTGTAGAGCGTCTGCAAGCTGCCATCGGCGAGCACGAGCAAGAGCGGCGCGGTGATCTTGTCGACCTGTTCGCGTAGGTCGGTGCGCACGAGCTCGTAGATCGCATCGCCGATCGTGTGACGATCCGATTCCCCGATCGCCGCGAGGTACGGCTCCATCTTCTTCGGGTCCGTGACCATGCTCGAGTACGCGGTGCGGATCTGCTCGACGAGCTCGTCATCACCCGCTTGGGCCCACGCATTGCGCAGCGTGCGTGCGGTCTCGACATCGTTGTCATTGAGCGCGGGCCCTGCATCGATCACGACCACGCCGCCGAGGAGGTCAGGCGCGGTCGCGGCGACCCAATACGCGATGAACCCACCGAGGCTGTGCCCGACGAGGATCGGCTTGTCGAGCCGATGCGAGCGGATGTAACGGATGAGGTCCTTGCGCACCGCCGCGGCGAGCGGGCCCTTGATCGGCTTGTGGCCTGCGAAGCCCGCGAGCGTGAGCACGTGCGCTTCGATGCGGTCGTCGAGATGCTTGATGATGCCGTCGAACATCTCGCCAGGGCACCCGAGCCCGGGGATGAAGATCACGGGGCGACCTTCGCCGGTGATCTTGTCGGTGAACGAGGTCGGCTTGTAGCCCTTGTTGTCGACGAATGGGCTGGCGCTAGCGTCGTCGTCGCTGTGCGTGGCGCGGGTCTCGTGCGCGGGACCGCCACACGACGCCAGCAGTAGCGCGACCACGGCAACAACACCTGATCTCTTGATTCTGGTCACCGCCACCGCAGCCGCGCAATCTACACCCGATCCGGCCCGATCAGTCGTCAGTCGTCAGTGTCGCCGGAGTCGAAGCAGTCGACGACCTTGTCGCCGCGGCGAACATCGACCGCACCTTCGACGGCAGCCTCGGACAGGACCGAGAGCACGCTCGAAGCGAGGAACGGATCCGAATCCCGGGTCAGCGTGGCGCGAACCTCGAGCCGCGTGCCGCGCCGGATGAGCGTGCGCAACCAAACACTGGGATCGTGATCGTCGTCAGATTCGGAGGCTCGTAACATGGCCGCATACACGGCAGCCTCGAGGGCCTCGGGAGTCGCGTAGCGGTAGCATCCGCGGAGCTCGACCATGCGAACAGGTATACGAGGCACCCATGCGCTGGATGTCGCGGCCCTGTGACGACTTCAGCGGTGCATCCAGCGAACGAACGAGGCGACGACCTCCTGAAGATCGCCGAGCACGTTCTCGGCTTCTGATCGCGCGTCGCCGGGCTCGAGCCCGTACGTGAGGTTCGTGCCTTGTTCGGAGCTCTCGACCCGAGCGAAGCCGCTGACCGCATCTCGTTTGCCGAGGCGCGGCTCCCAGTGCATCTCGTGCTCGTCGTTGTAGGTGTAAGTCAGCGTGTAGGTGCGCGACGTGGCGAATTCGAACTGGATCTCGCGCGGTCGCTTCTCTTCATCGATCGCGATCACGCGGGTTCGACGCAGTCCCGGGACCCAGCTCGTGAATGTGCTGGAATCGGTTAGCACTTTCCAGCAGGCCTCCGGCGATCGCCGGATAAACGCGGTCACCGTACGCATCGAGCACAATCTAACTCGCTCGTGTGACGCGACGGTGACTCACTGTCACTTCAGTTTCGTGAGCTCTGTCCGAGCCGTCGTCGTGACGCTCGGATCGGGATCGCGCGAAGCCGATTCGAACCAGGTCCTCGCGGTGGCCGAATCGCCACGCTCGGCGATCAGCCGGCCGAGCATCACGGCCGCGCGCCCACGCCGGAGTGCGTGCGGCCAACGATCGAGAAAAGCGACGAGTGCGTGCTCGGCCTCGGTCTTGCGACCCGCCTTGGTCAGCGCGACCGCCTGGAAGTAACGCGCATCGCCGGCGAGCGGATCATCGCCGCCGGCATCGGCCGCCGCTGGCATCGGCCGCCGCCGCTAGCTCTCGTGCCGCATCGTCATCTTTACCGGCGCGCAGAAGCTGCCGGCCGACCGCGAAATGTTGTTCGAGAGCGGTGGTCTTCTGCTCGGGTTTCCCGATCCGACTGATCGCGGTGTGCGGTGCTTCTGCGGGCGAGGAGCCGAGAGGTCGTCATTGGCCGACGCCGACGCCGAGCTCCGAGACGAGCTCGATGCGACCTGGATGCTCCGGATAACTCGCGGTGGCGAGCAACGACAGGTCCGTGCGCCTCGCCGCGGTCTGACCGACGAGCTCTGATTCGGTGCAACTACCTCACCTCCGGTTCAATCGACGAAATACGCGACGACGTTCGCGATGTCAGCGCGCGCCATGAGCGTGGCTTTGTTGTTCTCGATGAAACAACACTGCGCGGTGCGGAACGGCGGAAACGAGGGCCGACCGAGAATGTGCGCGCCGAGCATCGAGATCGCAGGCTCGTGGCCAACGACGATCACGGCGCGACCGTAGTTCGGAATCTCGGCCGCGGCGCGCGCGGGTTGCGCGGCGGGCTCGAGTGAGCGCAGCGATGCGATCACGCCGAGATAGTCGAGGCTCTGCGCGAGCAATTCCGCGGTCTGTGTCGCGCGTGGTAGCGGCGAGCACAAGATCGCATCGGGTTCCACGTTGGTCTCGCGCAACAACCGGCCGAGCACGCGCACGGCTTCGCGACCGTTCGCATTGAGCCACCGATCGCGATCGCTGCCGGCGTCATCTTCAGGAACGGCTTCACCGTGGCGGACGAGATAAATCTTCATGGCGTGGTGCTCTCGGGCGGTAGTACGTCGTCGGATCCTGCCGAGGTCTCGACGGCGGTTGTAGCCTGTTTGCACTGGGGCGCGCTCGTGAGCGAGAGCACGTCGAGTGCGATACCTGCTTTGTCGTCGAGTCGCATGGCCTCGCGCCCCGTGGTTGCGTCCCACAACCGTAGCGTCCCATCGCCGCCTTCGTACGCGAGAGTCGTGGCATCGAGCCAGCGCGTCGCGAACCGGCTGCGCTCGGTGAGGACGTGCTTGAGCGCGCCCTTGCCGTCGGCGACATACAAGGATGGCACCGCATCTTTCGCGCACGGGTCGACGGCGGTCGCGAACGCGATGTGCGCACCACCCGGTGCGACCGCGACGCTGTCGTGCGCGGCGGCGTGGGTCTCGGGGACCTGCGCCGTGCTGGTGCCGAACTTGAGGGTAGATGCGGTCGCGGGGTCCCCGTTCCACGCGGCCTGGACGCCCGCGATCGCGGCCGGGTGGACGACGCGGCCTTCATCCGGCGTCGCTTCGAGGCGCGGCGACGGCAGGGGTTGCGAGATCTTGACGAGCTTCGCGGTCGTCTTGTCGACCGACGATACGGTCCAGTCGCCGAGCCCCCAGCGACCCGCGGCGGGTGCGGTGCCCGCGATCAACTGATCGCCATCTCCGTAGCCAACCGCGACGGCACGCGCGGACGGTAACTCGATGCGTTTTCCGAGCTGCTTCCACTCGATCGGATCGAGCACCGTGATCCATGCTCGCGCCAGCAGGGGCGCGGCGGCGTCACCTTTGGGATGATCGACCTTGTCGAACCCTAGTACCGCGATCTCGTTCGCTCCACGCATGACGCCGAGCACTTGATGATCGGTGTGTGTGAGCCGGTAGTAGCGATGGTTGTCGCGATCGTAGGCATAGAGCTCGCCGCGACTCGAGGAAGGTTGCACGCCATCCTTCGCGGGCCACTTGAACGTGCTGCGCCGCCCGATCAACCACAGCGCGGTCTTCGTGCGCTTGATGTACTCGTCGTGGATCTGTGTTGCCAGCGCGGTCACCGCTTGGCCGTGCGGCGTCGCGCGAAATGCTGCCAATTCCGGATCGGTCGCGAACGCGGGACCGTACTTCCAGTAATCGCCTGCGATCGCCGCGACGATGTGATCGACGGCAGCAGCGTGCTCGCCTTGTTGCGAGAGCGCGATCGCGAGCAAGCGCCGCGCATCGAGGTGAAATGGATCCTTCGCGACCGCGAGCTCGCACGCGGTACGGACCTGCGGCCATGTCTTGGTCTTGTAAGCAACGATCGCCTTGTCATACGCGTTCGCGCCTTCGTTCCAGATGAAATTGAAGCGGAAGATCTTGTCGACGCCGAGCGGCGGCAACGCGATCGGCGCTGCGACCACGTTCGTGACCCCAGCATCCTTCTTAGCGACGGGAGCGTCGGTTTTCTTACCGCAGGCCGCCACTAGCGCGACCATCACGACCAGCCGTGATATTGCTTGGACCACAAACGGAGAATGCCATGAAGACTGTACTATTCGCGCTGATCGCCGCTGTCGGAACCCTCGGGGCCTGTAGCCACGACAAGCCCAAGACCGTGGCAACCACGCCGCAACCCACGCCGAAGAAGGCCGCTCCGGCGGCCGACACCAAGCAACTCGAGCAGGTGACGACCAACACGCAGGTCAGCCCGAACCTCGCTCTGTCGGGCGATATCTTGTCGATGTGTGGCATCAAGGCCGGGGCGACCGCGGCGCCGCCGCAGTTCGATTACGACAAGGACTCGCTGACCCCCGATGACCGCACGGTCCTCGATCAGCTGGCAACCTGCATGATGACGGGCACGCTCAAGGGCAAGGCCGTCTCGCTCGTCGGTCGCGCCGATGCGCGAGGCACCGAGGAGTACAACCTCTCGCTAGGTTCGCGTCGCTCGGATGCGGTCACCGCATACCTCACGCACCTCGGCGTGGGCGAGCCGTTCTTGCTCGCGACCACGCGTGGCGCGCTCGATGCCACGGGCACCGATGAAGCGAGTTACGCGAAGGATCGCCGCGTCGATATTCTGCTCAAGGTGAACTGAAAAATCGCCGGATCGTCGTCGGAGGGCTCTGCTAGAGTCCGGGGATGGCGGATCCGGCGAAGCGGCGGGCGACTTATCAAGACGTTCTCGACGCCCCTTCGAACGTGGTCGCCGAGATTGTCGGCGGTGAGCTGCGCCTGTCGCCACGTCCTGGTGGACCACACCAACGCGCGACCTCGATCATCGGTGCGTTGCTCACTCCTCCGTTCGATCTTGGAAGTGGTGGTCCAGGTGGGTGGACTATCTTGGACGAGCCCGAGCTGCATCTCGGTGACGACGTTATCGTTCCCGATCTGGCCGGCTGGCGGCAGGAGCGGCTTCCGATCGTCGCGCACGTGGCGTTCTTCACGCTCGTACCTGATTGGGTCTGCGAGATGCTGTCGCCTTCGACGTCAGTTCATGATCGAACCGAGAAGCTGCCGCTCTATGCGGCTGCGGGTGTCCAGTTCGCGTGGTTCGTGGACGTCAAGGCGCGAACGCTCGAGGTGATGTGCTTGCGCGAAGGCGAATGGGTGATCCGCGGGCTCCATCGCGGCGACGTGCGTGTGCGCGCAGAGCCGTTCGATGCGTTCGAGCTCGATCTCGCGATCCTGTGGGCGAAGATCGCCGCGCCTCCGCCTCGTAGCTCGCGCGTTTCTGAAGACGGCACGGAATATCACGTCGACGCCAAGTAGGCTTTGGAGCGCGTGCTAGGCTCGAAAGTGGATGGCACTCGAGCACGTCGCGCAGGGCCAGACCCGGTTCTTCACACCGGGCGTCGCCCCCGATCCACGCGGCATCGTCCTCGGTCGATCCTGCCTGATGACGTTCCCCACGCTCGAGGGCGCGGTGAGCTGGCTCCGGCTGTATTCGTCCGAGGCATCGCTCGATGAATTGATGTCGGGCCTCGCGATCACGAAGGCAAAGACGGCACTCGGGAGCCGCGAGATCCTGATCCAGATTCCAGCGGTGTCGTCGTATGCCGCGGATCGTGCGGCGCGGTTGGCACGGCTCGTCGGCGGCGCGATCTACACGGGCACGACCAAGCACTTCGTCAAATACCGCGACGATCGTTCGCCCTACGGGTACGACGCGATCGACATCGGCACGATGCCGGCCGCGACCGATTTCATGGTCCACGGTGATGAATTCACGCAGGGCTACGTTCACGAGGGCGACTTGCCGTTCTCGCGCCTGCTGTTCCGGCTCTCCGTGCGGAAGATTCCAGGCGCCGATCGGCTCTCACCGGAAGACCGCGCGGATCTGTTTCTCTCGGTCGCGCACGGTCTCTCCGACGGGATCATTCGCTACCTGTGGCGTAATCGCGTCGAGGCGACAGCCGGGCTGTTCAACCCGCGCACCACGAGCGCGTTCGACGATCACGTGCGCGATCGCGGCTACATGTGGATCCGTGTGGGCAACCTGCCGGAGCGCATCCTCCAGCTCTTCCTCGGCACGCCCGGCATCGACGTGTTCAAGCCTGCCGGTGCGAACGCTGCAGTCGCGGTCGGCTACGAACATCCGATCGATCTTGCATCGTGCCAGTCGGTGTTCGCCGCTGACACGTTTCACGTGTTTTGGCCGAATGATCGCGTCGATCAGCTGCCCGGCCCGCTCGCGCTCAGCGACATCGGCGATCTCACGCGCGTCGATCTCGAGATAGACAAGCCGCGCGCACCGGTCGAGATGAGCGGTGGTGCACCGGATCCGATCGGCGTGCCGTTGCGGCTCGCCGCTGCGATGGGGCCGCCGCGTCGCGTGGTGGCCACGCTGATTCCGGTCGATCAGGCGTCGCGGCTCAAGCGGATCTTGTTCGCGTTGCCGCCGGTGGCGCTTCGCGGCCATCGGATTTCGGTCACCGATCGCGGTGTGCTCGTGATCGGCTCTGAAAATCTCGACGTGATCCCGCTGGGCCAGTTGCTGTGCGAGCTCACCCCGGGTTTGCTCGTGCCTCTCGGCATGGACGTCGTGCCGCGCGTGTCGCCCGAGGTGCTCGCGCGCGCCCTGGGTCACGGTATCGGTATCGTCACGGTGTTCACGCCCGAAGGCCAGCCGTTCCAGCTGCCAGAGAGTGCGTTCACGTCGCTCGAGCGGCGCGCGCTCGCGAAGCTGGAGCCCGATCGTGCGGGCGTCGAGGATCTCGGCGTCGGGATGACCGAAGGCGCGCGCGTGATCAACGATGCGGTCGGTCGGTTCGCGCTGTGGGGCTTCCCCGATGCCGCGGATCGCAAGCTGCTTCCAGCGTCGGCCGCACCCGACGAGACCAAGAAATAGATGGCTCAGCCGCACGTTCGCGTGTTCCTGGAGCGCTTCGTGGTTCCGCTCGTCACGGGCGGCGAGATCCATGTCGGGGCGCCGATTCCGGTCGCCGATGTCGAGCGCTGGGAGACCGAGCTCGATAGCGCGACGGTCGAGCTCGTCGCGGTCGATGAAGCGCGCACGAATATTCTCTCGACGTTGGTCGTTAGCCCGCCCTCGCTCGTGCTCGGCGCCGACGAGCTCGCGCTCGCTGCGGGGCTGCACAACGCGCTGTTCTTGGTCCATCCGCGCGCCGATCAATGGTCGGTCTCCGATCGCCAGCGCCGCCGGATCGTCGACAACGCGCTCACGCTCGTCAGCCAACCTCTGACTCACGAGCGCAAGCGGGTGATGGCGCGGCACGCGCTACTCTACAATCTGTTCCATCTGCAGCGCCGCGATACGACCGTGTCGTGGTGGACCGGCCGTGCGCGGTTCCAGGGCCAAGTTCCTTCGAAGCGGCTCACCGCGTGGAAGGGCGTGCGTCGCGTTCGCGAAGAGCACGTCGACGTCGGCTTCGACGAGCTGCTCGCGGTCACCGACACGCAGGCGATCACCGCGACGCTGTTGCGGCGCACGCCGCTCACCCAGTTGCTCGATAGCCAGCCCGGCGCACCCCCGCTGCACTGGGAAGATGCGGTGTTCGTGCTGCGCGATGGCGAGCTCGCGCGCGCTGTCTCGTACCACCTCGTGTCGGGCGGTGGTCCTGTCGAGCAGGTCAAAGAACCGTCGAGGCTCGCGGCCGCGTTCGAACAGATGCTCGAGCGCACCCCTGACGAAGCCGACGTGCGTGCGGTCGCCGCGTTCCTCGTCCACATCTGCGCGCTGTTCGCGCTTGCCGAGACCCACCAGCGCGAGCTCAATGCGAAGTCGCCGCTGATCTCGACGGTCCTCGCGGCCGAGACCGCGGGCCAGCGACCGCGTGGATTGACCACGCTGCTCGCGTTGCCCGGTGCCTTGGCGCTCGTCGATCCACGGCTCGCGCAGCCGCCGGGGATGGCTGCACTACCGGCGCTTGCCGCGCGCTGGAGCGTGCATCGCACGCAGACCGCCGAGCTCCTCTCGGAGGCCGTGATCGACGCGCTCGCGCAACGGCTGCGTCGGCATCTCAAGCTGCCGACCCACGCTGTCGCGATCTGACTAGCGACCGTGCTTCTTGTCTTCGTGGCGATCTTCCATCGCTTCGTGAACGGCGTGCTCCGCGTTGTGGATATGAGCGTTCGCGCGATTGCGTAGGCCCTTGGCCCACTCGTTCTGCTCCTTCTCGTCGATGTCGTTCCCGGCCTTGCGCAGCATCTCTTCGGCCTGCTTGAGGTGATCGCGATGCTTCACTTTCGCATCGATCGGCGGATGGTCTTCCATCGGCTTGCCATCATCGATCGCGGCTTCGCGGATCTCCTTGAGTGCCGCGTCGATCTCGCGGATCGCATTCTGCTCGTCCCACTTCACATCGGGGCGCGCCGGCTTCTCGAGGAGCGCGCGCGCGTAGCGAAGATCCGCCATCGCGTGCAGGTACGCGGGATGCGCTTGCGCGGGCGGTTGCTCGATGACGACGGGCGTCGGTGCCGGCGGGGGCGGCGGTGCTTCGTGAAGCGGCGGAGGGGGAGGCGGCGGCGCGGGCTCGGCGACAACGGCCGCGTGATGCGCGCAGCTGGAAGCGAACAAGAGAGTGGCGAAGAGCAGTTTCATCGAAGGAATCTCCACAGTGGTTAGAGCCCGAGACGATGCACGAGATGAACCATCCTGAACGCTCGTAACCTCACTCAAACAGGGTCTTAACCGTGTCTTCAAGCCACGGCCGGGCACAATGCCCGCCCCAAACTCGGGTAAGCTCGTCGTCCTAGCAATGGTCGCGCCGCCAACTCCACCCTCGGCACGAAATTTCACGGTCGATGTCGGGCGCGTGAGTGCGCAGTTTCAAGAGCTCGCTCGTCAGATGGGACAGCAGTTTCTCGACAAGCAAGAGATCATTCGCCTGATGACCATCTCCGCGATCGCGGGAGAACACATGGTCATCGTCGGTCCCCCGGGCACGGCGAAGTCCGCGATGATCGACATGTTCGCGAAGCTGATCGATGCGAAGTACTTCGAGTACTTGCTCACGCGCTTTACCGAGCCGAACGAGTTGTTCGGTCCCGTCGATATCTCTGCGTTCCGCGAGGGCCGCTACACGCGTCGGCTCGACTCGATGTTACCGACCGCCGAGATCGTGTTTCTCGACGAGATCTTCAAGTCGAACAGCGCGATCTTGAACTCGCTCCTGCACGTCATCAACGAACGCAAGTTCCAGAACGGGCCCGACGTCATCGAGGTCCCGCTGATCTCGCTCTACGCGGCCTCGAACGAAGTCCCGAACGACGACAACCTCTCCGCGATGTTCGACCGCTTTCTCGTGCGTGTGCTGTCGGACAATCTCGACAGCTATCACTTCCACGAGCTGATGAAGAAGGGCGTCGCGCTCGAGCTCCGCAAGATGACCGGCCGCGGCACCGATGCGGCAGGGCGACAGGTCGAGAAGCTTCGCCCCGTGACGAGTGCGCGCGAGCTCCGCGCGATCCAGCAGAACTTCGACAAGTTCATGGTGTTCCCCGAGGAGTTCCTCACCAAGTACAAAGGGCTGATCTTCCAGATCCGTTCCGAGGGCATCTCGGTATCAGACCGCCGCGCGGTGAAATTGTTAAAGCTGTTCGCCGCGTCGGCGGTGTTCGATGGCCGGACCAAGGTCCACGACGGCGATTTCTTCGTGCTGCGCCACATCTGGAACAACCTCGATCAGGTCGAGCTGCTCGAAGAGATCATCAACCCGGTGGTCGATTCGTACTACCGCGAGCATCCGGACGAACGCCGCTTCATCGGCCCGTCGGCCTCGCTCGATGATCTCTTGACCGAGCTCGGCTCGATTCGCGCGCTGCTCACCTCGGGCACCGAGCTCTCCGACATCCAGCTGTTCAGCCAGCTCAAGAACCTCAACGAGATCAAGGTCGCGCTCGCGTCACTGCCGGGCGATGCCGCGGCGCGGATGATCCGCGAGGTCGACCAGCTGCTCGAGACTGTGTTCGCGTCGTCTAAGTTCGGGCTCTAACGGTCGGAGGTGGAGCACTTGTTCGCCGTGCAGCACTTCGATGCACGATCGTGCGAGGTCATTTTGGAGGCATCGCGTCCTGAGCGAGGCACTTGTCCATGCTGCACTTCGCTTCGCAGAATTTGATGTCGATATCCGCGGCCTTCTGCTCGAGCTCGAGCGCGCCCGACCACTTGCCGGCCTCCTTGTCGCCCGCGTGGACGCACCCGGCCTTGCAGGTCTGCTCGCACGGCGTCAGCGGTTTGGTCGGCTTGGCCACCGCCTCGACGGCGGGCTTGGTCTCGACCGGCGCGGGCGGCGCGGGCGGCGCGGGCGGCGCGGGCGGCGCGGGCGGCTCGCTCTTCCCACACCCGGTGACGAGCAGGGCGAGCATCAGCGTACGGACAAGCACGGAATAGCGTACCAGATTCACGATCGACCATTGGTCAATAACCGGTTGGTTCAGCCAGCTCGAGAATCTCAACGAGATCAGGTAGCGCTCGCGTCGCTGCCGCGGCGCGGATGATCCGCGAGGTCGACCAGCTGCTCGAGACCTAGTTCGCGTCGTCGAAGTTCGGGCTCTAGCTTAGCGGTCCGAGCTGGAGCACTTGTCTTGCTTGCAGTGCAATTCGCAAATCGCTCGATCGGAGCTCTGTAGCGTCGCTTGGATCGCCAATTCGCCCTGATCCGGCGGCTCCTTGTCGCCTGCGTGCTCGCATGACGACTTGCAGTTGGCCGTGCAGTTATAAATCTTCTGGATATCCTCGTCGGCGCTGTTGTTAGTGACCACGATCATGATCGGCAGGAGCGCGGCCATACCCAAGGCGATGGCGATCATTAGACCGTTCCGATGGGTCCGGGGCCGGAGGCTCACGAGCTGGTCGGTCTCGTAGACCGGAGCCGATGGAACTTCGCGGATGACCTCGTGCACCACCTCGTGGAGCACGGCTCCGACACGAGGGATGTGTAGATCCGTGCCACAGAACCGGCATTTGATGGTCTGCTCCTCGTCCGTCGAGGCGACGTCATCGATGCGGCCGCCGCAAGACGGGCAAGTGATCGTGACAATCGCCGTGGTCATCTTGTAAAGCTTATCAGATCCACTATTGACCATCGGTCAAGCCACTCAGTCCCCGATCCGCGCAACCGGATCGTTCAGCGCGGCAAGCAGCCGGCTTGGCCACTCGAGTTCGGATAGCCGGTGCCCGCGGTGTACGCCGCGTTCGACCACTCACCTTGCAGGTGCCACGTCGAACTACCGAAGTTCTGATCGGTCGACGGGAACGTCCACGCGCACTTGTCGCCGTTCTCGGCGCCACTCGAATCGAACCAGCCTGCACCACGCGGGTCGGTGATCGCTTCCGAGAGCTCGTGCGCCGTCACGCTCGCGAGCGCGGTCAGGCCCTGCGAGTGGCCGTTGCTCGCGCCACCCGGATCGCAGCCCGCGAGGCCGTCGATGTTGGGCATGTACGCGACCTGGATCGCCGCGCCGTTCGAGCACGTGCCCCAGCTGTGCCACGCGCAGTAGTTGACGTGACCCGCGCCGGTGTCGGTGAAGATGAAGTAAACGCCGCTCGGATCGGGGTTGTTGTTGGCGATCTTGCAGGCCTCGGCGACGGCCGACGCCGTGGACAGGGCCTTGCCGGGCGCTGCTGTCGCGTCGAGCGTGTGACCCGTGTACGTCGAGGACGCGGTGATTTGGCCGTTCGTCCCGGAGTACTCGGTCGAGGCCTTCGCGTAGGTCGATCCGCCGAATCCACTGAAGAACGAATCCATGCCGGTGATCTTGTCACCGGGATTCGTCGACCACGTCGTACCCCAGAAGATCGCGTGCGTGCTGTTCGACGTCAGCACGGTGCCTCCATGGCTCGTCATCAACGGCGAGCTCGTACCACCACCACCGCCGGTGGGACGCGCGCCTCGCGCGAAGTGCAGGTGCTCCGGGGCGCCGTGGAGCCCTTGTTCACCCGTCGAGGCTTGGTCGACAGAGGCTGTGTCATCGGTCGTATCGAGGCATGCGCTGGCGAGCAGGAACGGCAGGATGATTAGCTTGTTCATGAGGGGAACCTTCACGCGATTCCGCGGCCGACGGAAGTTCAAAGTGACGTGGCACCAATATAAGAACGCATCAGAGCTGCGCGATGGTAGTCGAGCTCATCCGTTGGAGGCATGGCATGGCATGGTGCGCGCGGTGCTCGCGGTTCAGTGGAAGCCGCATCCTGCGCGACCGTGCTAACTTGTTCACGTGCCGATTCCCGTCGACAAACGCCGGAGTTTTTTGGCGCGGCAGGCCGCCACGATGGCCTTGTCACACGTACAGACCGACACGCCGATGGCTCTCGTACGTGCGGCAGCGTGGGCCAACTCGCTCTCGCGCATGGGCGTCAACTTGCCCCTGTTCGTGATCCACGACATCGGCGTGATGCTCTCGATGTCGCGCGGCGCGGGCGGCTACGTGCTCCGCGCGCGAGACAGCCAGCTCGCTCGCATCGGTCTCCCGCAAGGCGCGAAGGCCCAGCTCGAACAATACCGTCGCCTGCTCGACAACATCGCGAGCTCCGAGGTCACAGAGCGGCTCGCCGGCCTGCGCCTGCGCGACGAGATGCTCGCCGTGCTCCTGTCGCGTATCCTCGGCGATACCTACAACCGCTGGCGCGACCGCTCCAAATCGACCGGCGTCGAGGCGCTCCCTCTCGATCTCGGCATCCTCGGTGAGATCGACTACGCCGAGCACTTTCGCGACTTCGATGCCAAGAGTCTGTGGCACTTCCTCGATCACGTGGTGCTCCAGCAGAATCACATCTACACGCAGGTCGAGCTCATCGATCTCGATACCGTGCGCCTCCTCGGCCTGTTCAAAGAAGACACCGCCTCCGGCAGCGAAGCGCTCGGCGGCGCGATCGATCTCGTCGATCTGTTCGCCGCCCTCGGCTCGCCCGAAGCGAACGACGTCGCGAACTTCTCGCTCGATCTCTTACCGAGCGTGCTCGAGACGCGGCGATCGACAGGCGCGCAGACCTTCGCAGTCGACGGCTACGCCTCGATCGAGCGCAGGGGCAACATCGATTCGCTCGTCCTTTCCGAGCTTGCTTACGACCGCGAGATCTTCGAACAGAAGATCGTCGATAACGAGCTCCTCTACTATGGCCGCGACAAGCAGCACGAGGACGAGCGCCGCCTCCAGTACATCCTGATCGATTGCTCCGCCTCGATGCGCGGCCAGCGCCAGGTCTTCGCGCGTGGCCTCGCGCTCGCCCTCATCAAGAAGCTCACGTTAGAGGGCGACGAGATCTGGGTCCGGTTCTTCGATTCACGCCTCCACGAGACCATCAAGATCGCGCGCTCCGGCCAGGTCCCGGTCCCCTACCTCCTCTCGTTCCGCAGCGAGCGCGGGCGCAATTACGGCAAGGTCTTTCGCCAGCTCCTCGTCGAGACCACGCGCCTCAAGCGCGAGCAGAAGCGCCGCGTCGTCATGTACGTCATCACGCACGGCCAGTGTCACATCGAGCCCGAGTTGATCACCTCGCTCAAGCAGCAGGCGTTCATGTACGGCATCGTCTGCTTGCCAAGCACCGAGCAGTTGCCCGAGTTCGTGCCGCTCCTCGACCGCTCGCAGATCGTGCGCGCCGATGCGCTGACCTCCCGCGCCGAACGCCAGCGCCGCGCGCTCGACATCGTCGGTGATGCGACGCGCCCGTCGAAAGGCGCCAAGCCGTCGCCTGCCGCGCCGGCCGCGCCGGCCGCCGAGATGCCTTCGATAAGCTGGCCGAATTCTCCCCGCGCAGGAGTAGTCGACGTGCGAGTCAACACCGAGACCAAGCGAGCCAGTGAGTGAAAGAGGACCTTGACGACGCAGAGTGGGGCGAGTCCACGAGCTGCAAGACCCGGTCAGGCGCGGTGCGGTCGTTCTCGAAAAGCCGCCTCGTACGCCTGCTCGGCGGCGGCGTGCTGCTCGCCGCTGGCGCCAGCGCGAAAAAAGTCGCGTTCTAACTCGACCAAGGTCGAGGCCACCCACTCTCAACCAAGCCTGGCGCCGGCTCGCAACGTTCTCGGAGTGCTCGCCAAAAGTACCCGCTAGACTCTCGAGTTTGGCCTGGACGGTGTGGACGCGTGGATGCTCGCCAACGTCTCGCCGTCGCAACCGCAGTCATGCGCATTTCATGCGCGTTACTGCGCCGAGACGCAAACCGTGCGCCGCTTGCGAGGATCAGTCGCTGAAACTTCAGGGATATCGGTTTGAGCACGCGATCGCCCGCATGGCACGAAACGTGTAATTCCGTGCTTCGTAACAAGCTCGTTGGAGGTTCGTATGAAATTCCTTTTCGCTCGCGCAACTGTCCTCACGACCCTCGCTCTCGCGCCGCTCGCGGCTGCCGGAACGATCACTGGCACCGTGAAGGTCAAGGGTGATCAACCCGCGGTGGTCTATGTCGAGACGGCCACCGGGACATTCGCGGCGCCCAAGGCGCACGCGCGCATCGATCAGAAGGGGATGCAGTTCATTCCGTACCTGATGCCGATTGTCGTCGGCACCACGGTCGACTTCGCGAATAACGACGCGGTGAACCACAACGTGTTCTCACCCGACAACGAGGGCTACAACCTCGGCACGTGGCCCAAGGGCGAGTCCAAGACGTATACGTTCAAGAAGCTCGGCACGTACACGCAGCTGTGCTCGATCCATCCGGAGATGGAAGCGTTCGTGGTCGTCCTCTCGAATCCCTATTACGCGGTCGCCGACAAGGACGGGAAGTTCTCGATCGCCGACGTCCCCGACGGTCACTACTCGCTCAAGGTGTTCTCGAAGAAGCTCAAGAAGGCGGAGAAGGACAAGAAGTTCCCCGTCGATGTCGCCAAGGGCTCGGGCTCCGCGACCATCACCTTCTGACGGTCGATGACCAGACGTTACGTCCAGCTCGGCGTCGCAGCCATCGCGACGGCCGCGCTCGGGATCTTTGTGCTCGCGCACGTCGCGCACGCGGGTTCCGAGCCCACGCGTGTCGTCTCGACCATCGAGCTCGTCAACGAGGTGCCGTTCGATCACTCTATCCACGCGGGCAGATACGAGATCCCGTGCCTGGACTGCCACGTCTACGCCGACAAGTCGCCGGTCGCGGGCTTGCCGTCCGGGCGCAAGTGCATGGGCTGTCACAAGTTCGTCGCGAAGGAAAATCCGGACGTCGCGAAACTCGCCTCGCGAGTCGCCGCTGGACAGCCGCTGCGCTGGCTGCGCGTGTTCGCCGTTCCAGACTTCATCTACTTCTCGCACCGCATGCACGTTCGCAAGCAGGTCGAGTGCCGCGAGTGCCACGGCGACATGGCCGCGAAGAAGACGATCACACAAGACGAGCCGTTCACGATGGGACGCTGTCTCGCCTGCCACGCCGAACGCGGCGCGACTCGCGACTGCTTGGGGTGTCACAAATGACCACGACCCGACGAACATTTCTTGGAACCGCCATCGGTGCGATGGGCACGGGTCTGGTCGCCAGCTGCTCGGAGCGATTGCCACGCTTCTTGGTTCCCAACGCGGTCCCGACCGACGATGCCATGCCCGGAATCGCGCAGTTCTATCGCACCGTGTGCCGCGAGTGCTCCGCCGGCTGCGGCATGACCGCGCGTGTCCGCGAAGGTCGCGTCGTCAAGCTCGAGGGCAGTCTCGATCATCCCGTGAGCCGCGGCGCGCTGTGTCCGCGGGGTCAGGCCGCGATCGAAAGTTTGTATGACCCGGAGCGGCTCGCTGCACCGCACACGATCGCGGGTCCGCTCGGTTGGGATGCGGCCGAACATACGTTCGCCGCCGGCATCCAGCGTGCGCTCGACGGTGGCAAGCGCATCGTCGTCCTCAGCCGGCCCGAGCCTGGCAGCACCGGCGCGATGTTCCGGACCTGGCTCGCTGCCCTCGGACAACCCGGTACCCAGCTCGTGACGTTCGAACCGATGGCAGCGACCTGGCTTCGCGAAGGCGCGCACCGCGCGTTCGGGAGCTCGGCGGCGCCGCGACTCGACCTCGCAGCAGCGCGCCTCGTCCTCTCGATCGGCGATGATTTCGTCGAGGACGGCTCGCCGGTCGAACACGCGCGCGGGCTCGCGCAACTCCGCGCCGCCAACGGTCGATCGATCTACATCGGACCGCGGCTGTCGCTCACCGCTGCGGCCACCGACGAGTGGATCTCGACCGAGCCGGGCACCGAAATGGTGCTCGTACTCGGCCTCGCGCGTCTGGTGCTCGAGCGCACCGGCACCCGCGCTGGCCTCTCGGCCGGAACTCTCGAGTCTCGCCTCGCGCCGTACGATCTTGCGACGGTCGCCGCTCGCACGCAGGTCGAGCCCGCCACGATCCGACGACTGGCCACCGCGCTCGTCGACGCGGCGCCGAGCTTGGTCGTCGGGCCGGGGCGCGCGGTCGCGGGCAGCAACGCGGTCGCGCTCGCCGAGGCGGTCTGCGTGCTCAACGCCGTCGCCGGCAACGTCGGCAAGACCCTGCACCTCGCGCCGCGCGGCGATATCGAACCCGCGATGACGCTCGCCGAGCTCGCGACCGCGCACGACATCGGCGCGCTCGTCATCCACCACGCGAACCCGTGCGGGTTCGGTCCGATGTACGCCGATCTCGTCAAGATGTTCGAGCGCGTACCGTTCATCGCGGCGTTCGCCAACCAGCTCGACGAGACCGCGCAGCGCGCCCACCTCGTACTGCCGGACCACCACTTTCTCGAGACCTGGTCCGACGTCGCGCCTCGCGCGGGTGTGATCGGGTTGCAGCAACCCGCGATGAGCCCGGTCCTCGATACGCGCGCCGCCGCCGACGAGCTCCTCGTCGTCGCGCGCGCACTCGGCAAGACCACCGGCCTCCCCGACGGCAGCTTTGCCGACGTGGTTCGCGCGGCGTTCGACGCGCCCGCGATCGAGCGTGGTGGCCGATTCTCCGAGCCCGCCGACGAGCCGGCAACATTGGCTCCCGATGTCCTCGCGACTGCCGCCGTGCACGCGGATCTCCGCGGGCCGAAGAATGGCTATCCGCTCGTCGTCGCGCCGACGCTCCGCCATCTCGATGGCTTGCTCGCGCGCAGCATGCTGCTCCAGGAACTCCCGGATCCGCTCACCGGTTACACCTGGACCGGATGGGTCGAGCTTCACCCGGCGACCGCACTCGCGCTCGGCGTAGCGAGCGGAGATGTGGTCGCGCTTGACGGCGCGTCGGGTCGCATCGAGCTGCCGGCGCACGTCTCGACTCGCGTTCGCGCAGGACTGCTCGCGGTTCCGGTCGGGTACGTTGCACCCCTGCTCGCCGATGGGTTATTCGGCTTCACGACCCGCGTCCACGCACAGCGCACCGGCGCGCGGATAAAGCCGCCGCACGTGCGCGGAGGCACGAGGCAACACGGGCGCGAGCTCTCGCGCAAGGTGCCGCGTTCGCTGCCGCAACTGCCGAAGGTCGCGCCTCTACCCTCGATGTATCCGCCGGTCGACCATCCGGTGCATCGCTGGGGACTCGCGATCGATCTCGATAGCTGCAACGGCTGCGGTGCCTGCACGGCTGCCTGCTACATCGAGAATAACCTTCCGATCGTCGGCGCCGAGCAAGTCGAGCTCGGCCGCGCGATGAGCTGGCTCGACGTTCAGACGTTCGACGACGGCGACGAGGTGTCGTTCCTCCCTCTGATGTGCCAGCACTGCACGAACGCGCCGTGCGAATCGGTATGCCCGACCGAAGCGACCTATCACACCAGCGAGGGTCTCAACGCGCAGGTCTACACGCGCTGTATCGGCACTCGCTACTGCGAGAATAACTGCCCGTACGACGTCCGCCGCTTCAACTTCTTCGACTGGCGGCGCGACAGCCGCGAACGGCTCGGCCTGAATCCCGATGTCACGGTTCGCGAACGCGGTGTGACCGAGAAGTGTACGATGTGCGTGCAGCGCATCCGCACCGGCGAGGAGCAGGCCAAGGTCGAAGGTCGGCCGCTGCGCGATGGTGAGATCGTCTCGGCGTGCTCGGCGACCTGCCCCGCGCAGGCGATCACGTTCGGCGACCTCAAGGACCCGGCGTCGGCGATCTCGAAGCTCGCGGCGAGCGGCCGCGCCTACCACCTGCTCGAAGAGCTCAACACCCAACCCGGTGTTGTCTATCTCGCGCGCAAGCGCGACAAAGCCCGCACATGACCCCGATCTCGCAGATCGAGCACGACACCCTCCAGACGGTGTCCCGCACGACGTGGCGGTACTGGCTCGGCCTCGCGATCGCCGTCGGGTTGATCGCGGTCGGCGGCTGGTGTTGGTCGCAGATGCTCCGTCACGGCCTCGGCGTCTCGGGTCTCAACGCGCCCGTGATGTGGGGCGCGATGATCACGACGTTCGTTTTTTTTATCGGCGTCAGTCACTCCGGCACGCTGGTCTCCGCGATCCTGTTCTTCACGCGCTCGCCATTGCGCGCCGCGATCGGCCGGTCGGCCGAGGGCATGACCGTGATCGCGATCCTCACCGCTGGGCTGTACCCGATCATCCATATCGGCAGGTCGTGGTTGTTCTTTTTCGTGTTGCCGTATCCGAACCAACGCGGGCTGTGGCCGAACTTCCGCTCACCGCTGACCTGGGACGTGTTCGCGATCTGCTCGTACGTCACGGTGAGCGCGCTGTTTCTCTACATGGGGATGCTGCCGGATCTCGCGCTGCTCGCGCGCCGAGTCACCGGCTGGCGCAAGCCGTTTTACCGGATCCTGTCGCTCGGTTTCGCCGGCACGGATGGCGAGTGGTGCCTGTTCGAGAAGGCTTATCCGATCTTCGCCGGCATCGTGATCCCGCTCGCCGTGTCGGTCCACAGCGTCGTGTCGTGGGACTTCGCCATGACGGTGATGCCGGGTTGGCACTCGGCGATCTTCCCGCCTTACTTCGTCGCCGGCGCGATCTTCTCCGGCCTCGCGATGGCAATCCTGCTGCTTGGCGGACTGCGCCGCGGTTATCACCTCGAGCGTTACATCAAGGCCGACCACTTCGATCTGCTCGCCAAGCTCCTCCTCGCGATGTCGATCGTGATGACCTTCGTCTACGCCACCGAGTTCTACGTGGCGTTCTACCGGGGCGGTAGCACCGAGGCCGAGCTGTTCCGCTGGCGCGCGACCGGAAGCTACGCGCCGTTGTTCTGGCTGGTCGTCGCGTGTAACACCGTCGCGCCGCTGGCGTGTTTCTGGAAGCGCGTCCGGCGCAGCCTGCCCGCGATGATCGTGATCGCAATCCTCGTCACGGTCGGTATGTGGTTCGAGCGCTTCGTGTTCATCGTGACAACGCTCGCACACAGCTTCGATCCCGCTTCGTGGCGGACCTATACGCCGTCGCTGCGCGAGCTCGGCGTCTGCCTTGGCGGATTCGGCGTGTTCCTGATGCTGTTCCTCCTGTTCATCAAGGTGTTCCCCTCGATGTCGATCGCCGAGACCATGCAAGGCCAGCACGCGGCCACGAGCGAGGCTGTGCATGAGTGACGAGCTGATCGCCGTCTTCGGGGATCCCGACACCGCCTCGCACGCGCTGACCGCGCTCGTGCGCGAAGGTGTGACGCGCGCACGGATTGCGAGCCCGGCGCCGTTTCCCATCGTGGAAGAGACCGGTCGCCCCGGACCCTGGCGCGTGCTCGGCTGGGTCGCGCTCGTCGCCGGACTCACCGGGCTCGCGTGCGCGATGGCGCTCGAGGTGGTGACGTCGAAGTCGATGGGGCAAATCGTTGGCGGCAAGCCGGTAATCTCGTGGACCGCGTTCGGCGTCGTGATGTTCGAGATGACGATGCTGTTCGCCGGCATCGCGACCTTCATCGCGACGATCGTACTCGCCGCGATCGTGCGGCATCAGGTCGCTCGTCGCGCGCGCGACGCGGTCACGAGCGACCGGATCGTCGTGACCATCCCGCTCGACGGCGCGAACGCGGACCGCCGCGAGGCGATCACGCGCTGCGTCTCCACCGCGACGGAGGTGCTGCCGTGAGTCGCGGGTTGCTGTTGGCGCTGCTACTCGCAGCGTGCGACGGGTCGTGGCCGGCGAGCATGGAAGACCAGCCCGCGGTGCGACCTCTGGCCGAAGCGCGGCCTGCACCGATCGGGTCGATCCCACTCGGTGGCGTCGAGGTCCTCGACGATCGCGAAGACGACACCGATACCTCGCCGCCATACCCGCTCGACGAGGCTGCCGCGACACGCGGCGCCGGGCTGTTCGCGATTCACTGCATCGCGTGTCACGGCCGAGAGGGTCGCGGCGACGGTCCCGTGTCCGCGAAGTTCCCGCCCGCGCCGAACCTGCGCCACATCGCGATCTGTCGGCGCACGGATGGCTTCATCTACGGCACGTTGACTGCCGGCGGCCGAGCGATGCCGACCATGCGCGAGGGCACGACCTCGCACGATCGCTGGGATCTCGTCGCGTTCGTACGCCGACTCCAGCATGAGGGCTGTACGGGAACGACTGCCGCACCCGGGAGCGACGGTTCTGGAGGTGTGCCGTGATGCGCCGGTGGCGTGACGTCCGCAATGCCCTCGGCGACCGCCTCGCGATCGTCGCCGCGATCTGTGTGATCGCCGGTCTCCTCGCGTTCGCGACCGGCCTCGGTGCCGAGGAGCGAGCGCGTACATTCGCGACGCTGATCGCGAACTGGTTGTTCTTTGCGGGCCTGGTCGCTGGTGGCGGCGCGTTCCGGGCGTTTTTTCGCCTCGTCTCCGCGCAGTGGGCTCGTCCGCTGTCCAACCTCGGCAGCGTGCTGCTCGGCTTCGCTCCGATCGCGCTCGCGATCCTCGTCGTGATCGTAGTCGGCTCGGGCGCCTGGCTGAACGCCGCGCCTTCGGCGTGGATGTCGGGCGCCGGGCTAGGAGCCCGCGAGCTCGTGCTCACCGCGGGGTTGTTCGGTGGCGGCTTTTTCCTGCGCCCGGGTGTGGACCGCGATCGCCGACCACAAGTCGGGTTCGCGATCGCGTACCTGATCGCGTTCGCGATCGTGTTGTCATTGTGGGCCTTCGACCTCGTGCTCGGTGCGGATGCGATGTTCGAGAGCACGCTGATCGGCGGCTTCGTGTTCATGAGCGCGTTCACCGCCGGGACGGGCTTGGTCGTGCTGCTCGCGTTGCGCCACGGCTTGCTCGCAGAGCGGGCCCGCCGCGATGCCGCGGGGTTGATCTTCGCACTCGCGATCTTCTGGGCCTATCTGTTCTGGTCGCAGTACCTCACGATCTGGTACGGCAACCTGCCCGACGAAGTCACGTTCGCGCTTCGCCGCACAGGCGGCTGGGGCGGGATCGTGCTCGCGGTGATTGGCGCGGTGTTCGCCATCCCGTTCGTGACGCTGTTACATCCCGCCGGGCGGCGCTCGGCGCGCGCGCTCGGGATCGTCCTCGTCGTCCAGCTCTTGGGGCTCTGGCTGTGTTGCCAGTTGCTGATCGTACCGTCGCTCACGCCCGTGGATGCGCCCGTGCTCTCGATCCGCGACGCGCTCGTGGCCGTCGGGATGCTCGGGGCGTTCGCGCTGTCGGTCGCCCGAGGGCTAGAGAACCTGATGCCGGAGAAGAAGACCCATGATTGATTTCAAACGTTCAGCCTTGTTTTTGGTCGCGTCGATCATCGGCGTCGTGACGTTCGGTACGTCACGCACCGCCGGCGCGATCCCCGCGTTCGCACGCAAGTACGGCACGAGCTGTACGACGTGCCACACCATCTATCCCAAGCTGAACCCGTTCGGCGAAGCGTTTCGCCGCAACGGCTTTCGGTTCCCGGGCACCGACAGCGACGTCGTCAAGCAGCCGACCGTGCCACTCGGCGCCGATGCCTACAAGAAGGTGTTCCCCGACGCGGTGTGGCCCGGCACGCTGCCGTCGTCGATCCCGCTCAGCATCGGATTCAACGGTGAGGTCGTGTTCCATCCGGTCACCACGAACAGCGGCGGTGCGGCGGATAATGGCGCCGCGGTCGTCGCTGACAACCTGGTGAAGGAAGGCCACCTTTGGGCCGGCGGCAGCTTCGACGACAGCATCACGTATTTCAGCGAGCTCACCGCCTCGGCCGGTGGAATCGAGGTCGAGCGTGCGGTGGTCATCTTCAACGATCTGATCGGCCCGGCGCACGCCGTCAACCTGTGGGTCGGCAAGGGCTCGGGCACGCTGAACAGCTTCGGTCCGCACTCGACGTACATCGGCGACACCATGATCGCGTCCTCTCCCGTGACCGCCCTTTTCGGTGCGACCAGCAACTCGTGGAACCTCACAGATAACTTTCAGACCGCGGAGGTCAACGGCGTCGTCGAAGGACTGGTCGACTACTCGGCCGGCATCACCAACGGTGCGAACACTGCTGCCCACACGCCGACCAACGTCTACGTCCACGCCGGCGCCAAGTTCGGCGGCGTACGCCTCGACGGCGAGGACAACAGCAGCGTCCCCGATCCCAAACAGCCGTGGGCCGAGACCGCGGTCACGGTCGACGCGTTCTTCTATCATTCGAAGTCGAGCTTCACGACCGTCGATCCGGCGGGGACGCCCGACATGCCGCTCCCGGACCTCGCGCGCAGCGATGTCGCGAACGTCATCGGCGGGCACGTACGCGCCCAGTTGGAGTCGCTCGAGCTCGATGCTGGCGCGAACTACGAGCTGCACAGCAACCCGTCGACGACGGGTAAGGTCGCTGCGCTATCGCAGTTCGACGAGTTGTCGTACGTGGTGTTCCCTTGGCTCGTGCCCGCGGTTCGCTTCGAGTACACGCGGCTCGCGCCCGACCGCGGCACCGCCGTCAGCGACGAGCGGATCTCGATCGGAGCGGCGGCGCTGGTGCGCCCGAACATCAAGCTGGTGCTGACCGGCCAGCTCGAGGCCGCGACCGGCGTACCTCCTGCCGGGTGGGGCGCGGTCGGCGGAGTCGCCGCGCCTGCCGATGCCGCGAGCTCGGTCTCGTTGGAGATCGAGTCGATCACGCTCGCGATGGCGTACGCGTACTGATCTCGAAGCGACGGCGAGCACGCATGATGCAGCGCTCCGCTGCATGCCCGTATCGAGCATGCCGTTGCCGCACGGTTTTTTGGACCTCGACGCGGCAGTCCGACGAGCAACCATCACCATTGGCGGTGTTGCCGTCGTCGCATCCCTCGATCGCGATGTCGACGATGCCGTCGCCGCAAACCGAGCCGACCGTTACGGACTTGCACACCGACGAGCAACCATCGCCGTTGGCGGTGTTGCCATCGTCGCATTGTTCGCCGCTATCGACGATCCCATCACCACATTCACACGTGCGGTGATCATCGTTAGAAGAACACCCCGCCACACCAATCCGAATGGGTGCGGATCTTCTGCGTCGGCCGAAACCTGATCGATTCCGCAAGGTTAGTTTCGGAGCCGCGCTGACCCGGCTCACCAAGGGCGAGAAGCCCAACTCCAAACGGATGGCGCAGGTCACTACGGTCTACTCGATCGCGCCGTACGAACGCACGATCGTGGACGTGCTGCACGGCTTGACCAAGCGTGACAACGCGACCGGCCCGCGCCCGACGAACAAGCGCGTGTGGGCGAGCATCGAGCACACCATGCAGCGGGTCATCGACGATGCGTTCGCCGAGGCACTGCGTCGCGACCCCGACCACGAGCGGAGATGGGTCGTGCTGCTCGACGGCAATATCGATCAGATCGCTCGCGTCAAACGCACTGCCCAGAGTGTCGGCGCGACGATCACGATCGCCCTCGATATCATCCACGTCCTCAAATACCTGTGGCGCGCGGCATATGCCTTCCATGCCGATGGCACGACGGCCGCCGAGCGCTGGGTCGAGAACCAACTGCTCAAGCTGCTCACCGGCGGAATCGGCGGCGCGTGAGGGTCCGGTCGACCGCACCGGGATCACCGTCTTGCCCCCAACCGGGTAGCCGTGGTTGGCGAGCGACTAGCTAGCTAGTTCGGATCCCAGATCGGCGTTTCTCGTCGAGGATTCGGGCTCCCACACGTGATTTCGCGCGCTTCCCCGGAGCACTCGCCAGGCTGGGAGGCGCTGGTTCAGCAAAAAATTCGA
>Ga0123338_10000619_pt1 | contig 35971 bp, 30 predicted proteins | sample grotaG_FD_89793 | JGI IMG/M metagenome (GOLD analysis project Ga0123338, IMG submission 89793) | Glacier valley bacterial and archeal communities from Borup Fiord, Nunavut, Canada, to study Microbial Dark Matter (Phase II) -... | ecosystem: Environmental > Aquatic > Freshwater > Ice > Glacier ...
GCGGGCGAGTGCATCGGCGTACCATTCGATGAAATCGATCGTTCCCTATTCGATGTCGACGCTGCGAGAACGAGTGCCTCGGCGCGCCCAGCTGACGAATAACCGGGACGATCGTGCTGTTTACTGGGCGCGTTCACATCGTCGATACGTCGACGCCAGCAGACGCCGGCAGCGCCCGCTGGCGACGTTCCTTCGGAAAACACGTGCGGGCACGAGGTCGTTGGCGCTATCCTCACTGGCGCACATGCGGCGCAAGCTGCTGCTCCATGGGGAGTGGTGTAACTGGCAACACAGCAGTTTCTGGTACTGTTATTCAGGGTTCGATTCCTTGCTCCCCAGCCATTTGAGGTGCCTCTGACCAGGTTAAGTGAATCGAAATAGCGGCATGGCAGCCGCTCTGGCGATTCGATGACGTACCGTGTGCTGATGTTGGCGCGTTGGCACTTCGGTATCGGTGATCCCAACGCCGTTGCCTGGGTGATCGTCGGTGGGTACCTCGTGTCGGCGGTGCTCGCAGGGATTGCCTGCATGGCGGCGCGATCGAGAGAATCGGCGCTCAGGCTCACGAAGCCGATGGAGGCTCGGGACCAGCGGACGATGAAACGCGTGTGGCTGTTCGTCACTGTCACGATGGTGACCCTGGGTATCAACAAGCAACTCGATCTGCAGACGCTGTTGATCGAGATCGCACGGCGCAGGGCTCGTGCAAGCGGCTGGTACGACAGGCGACGACAGTACCAAGAAGAGTTCATCGCCGTTGTCGGCCTGCTCGGCATCATCGGGACGGCGTTGTTGGCATTTTCGCTTCGACGGGTGTTCAAACGGATGTGGCTGACGATCGTCGGTATGTGCGCCCTCGTCGCGTTTGTCCTGATTCGCGCCGCGTCCTTCCACTACGTCGACCGTTTCCTTGCTCTCGGTGGCAAGATCCACGTGAACTGGGTTCTCGAACTGGGCTCGCTCACCGTGATCATCGCCTCGGTACTGATCTGGCAGTACGGAGAACGCAACCGGGCGGGCTTTCTCCGCCCCGAGAGCGGCGCAGATCGTGGTGTGTCCGTCGACGTCGATGAGACCGCCAACGCCGCCGTCTAGTGCTTCGAGTGTCGTCGCCGCACCCGAGTGCGCTGACACCCGTAGCCGTCGCCACCACACTCGGTTGCGGCCGGCACATTTGGCGATGCCGCCAACGCCGCGGTCTAGACGTCGAGCGCGCGCAGGTCTGCGGCAAGCACCTCGGGGATCACCGGATTGAAGTACTCCTCGCACGCCACTTCGGCAGCAGCGATGAACCGCGACACACCGGCGCTGCGCCACGGCGAGACGATCTCGATATGGAACCAACCGTCCGGCCAGTCGCCGCCGGTCGGCTGCTGGTTCAGCCACATCATGTAGGGCAGTGGTGCTTCGTACAGTCGATCGAGGCGGCGGAACACGTCGATGAGGACTGCAGCAAGTTCATTGCGGGATTCGCTCGACACCGCAGCGAGATCCGGAAGGCGATCAGCAGGCGCGATGGTCACGGCGATCGGCCATGTTGCTGCGAACGGGACGTACGCCTGCCAGGTTCCCTGCTCGGTGATCAGCCGTTCGCCCGGATCCTTCTCCGGTGACCAGCCAGCGGAAACGAGCGCAGCGGGTCGTGCCGGGACATGGTCGTACGCGTAGATCTGGCCATGAGGGTGCGAGATCGTGGCTCCGACCTCCTGGCCGCGGTTCTCGAAGACGAGCACGAAATCGACATCGGGCCGTGCACCCATTTCAGCGGAGCGGTCGGCCCAGAGGTCGATCACCTTGCGCGCTCCTTCGACCCCGAGCGACCAGAACGTGGCGTCGTGCTCCGACGTGTACAACACGACCTCGCACCGGTTCCCCGGCATCGCCGGCCAGCGGTTCTTGAACCAGCGGACGTCGTAAGGCTCTGGTGATTCGAGGCCGCCGGGGCAGAACGGGCAGCCTGTCGCCGGAAGGTTCGGCCGTGCCTGACGGGTGCCGACGACGTGCACGACGGTGCCGAGGTACGGATCGACGCGAACGTCGGCCGCTGTCGGTTTCGCTGTGCTCATCGGCAGATCATTCCGCCAGACGGTCGCCGGTTGCGGTGTCGAACACGTGCAGCGCGGCGAGATCCGGCACGAGCATGACGGTCGATCCGGGGCGGGCGCTACTGAGCCCCTCCGCCCGGGCAACAACCGACATCTGCGGATGATCGACCGGCGTACAGTACAGAAATGCGTCGGAACCCAACTCCTCGACCGTCAGGATCGTGACAGCAAGCCCCTTCGTCTCGTCGTCGGACGATGCCATCTTCAGTGCCTCCGGCCGGACACCGATCGTCACTTTGTCGGTCGTCAGTGCCGTGCGCTGCGATGGCGTCAGCGGAAGTTCCAGGGTGCCGAAGCGTCCGAGGTCGCCGTCGACGACACACGGCAGCATGTTCATCGACGGTGAGCCGATGAAGCCGGCAACGAAGGTGTTGAGCGGTCGGGTGAACAGATCGCGTGGCGTTGCGCACTGCTGCAATATCCCGTCGCGCAGCACCGCAACACGGTCTCCCATCGTCATCGCTTCGACCTGATCGTGCGTCACATAGACCGTGGTGACGCCGAGCCGCCGCTGCAAAGCGGCGATCTGCGTCCGTGTCGACACACGCAGTTTGGCATCAAGGTTGGAGAGCGGCTCGTCCATCAGAAACACCTGCGGCTGCCGGACAATTGCCCGACCCATGGCGACGCGTTGGCGCTGTCCGCCCGAGAGCTTTGCCGGTTTGCGCTCGAGGTAGGGGACGAGATCGAGAATCTCCGCGGCCTGCAGCACGCGCTTCTTGATCTCGTCCTTGGGGAGCCGCTTGACCTTGAGGTGGAACCCGATGTTCTCGCCGACGGTCATATGCGGATACAGCGCATAGCTTTGGAAGACCATGGCGATGTCCCGCTCACGCGGCGGCAGCATCGTCACATCGGTGGTACCGATGAACACTGACCCACCGTCGATCGGCTCGAGCCCCGCAAGCATGCGCAACGTCGTGCTCTTGCCACATCCGGATGGTCCGACCAGGACGAGAAACTCTCCGTCGTCGATCTGTAGGTCGAGGTTGTCGACCGCCGGATGAGGCGAGCCCGGGTAGATGCGCGAGGCCTTTTCGAACAGCACTGCAGCCATCAGGCACCTCTCTGTCGCGATGATTCGTTCATCGATGAGTCTTCGGAAAATAGGGCTTCGGTGAACGCCGCATCCGCCAGCGTCAGCCGGCCGTGCTGCTCGGCGACCGCACGACGAGCGTCGTCCGGCAGTCCGTCGTCCGACACGATCTCGTCAGCGTCACCGAGTGCAGCGATGGACGAAAGTCCCGTCACATTCCATTTCGTGTGATCGGCGAGCACGATCAGGCGTTGCGCCGAGGCGATGAACGCTCTGTTCGTTTCCGCTTCCATCAGGTTCGGAGTCGTGAAACCGGCATGGGCGCTCATGCCGTGGACACCCATGAACACGGCGTCGAGGTGCAGCAGTCGCAGCGCTTGGACTGCAACGGGGCCGACGAGGGCATCAGAAGGTGTCCGTACGCCGCCGGTGAGTACGACGGTCCGGTCTGGGCGGCGATGTTGATACAAGACGTCGGCGACGCGCACGGAATTGGTCACCACCGTGAGGTCGGCAATGTCGACGAGGTGGTATGCGAACTGCCAGGTCGTGGTGCCGGCGGTGACGCCGATGGCGCTGCCGTGACGGGCCCGAAGTGCGGCGATCATGGCGATCGAATGCTTCTCCGCCATGTTTCGCAACGACTTCGCTTCGAACCCGGGCTCGTCCGTACTGCGCTCCTCGGCGGCGACGGCCCCGCCGTGGACCTTCAGCAACACGCCGTCACCGTCGAGCATGCTGAGGTCGCGTCGGACCGTCATTTCGCTGACGCCGAGCAGAGCGGCGAGTTCTGAAACGCGTACCGAGCCGCGTCTGCGCACCTCGGCGACGATGACCTCGTGCCGCTGCGGTGAGGCGGTGCGCGAACCGGTGTCCATCAGCGAGGGAGGCCGATTTCAGCAGACTCGACGGCATTGCTTGTCGGCCGACAACGAACAGTTGCCGGCGCGCAGGCCGGCGCGCAGCATCGCCAAGACGCGCGATTGTGCGATTGTTCGCATGAGCCCCCGGTCATCCCTGAGAGATTGCCGCAGTGTGAGCGAAATGTCAACACCAAAGTGGTAGTTCTCACAGAGTTCTGTTCGAACCCAGCGGGGCGGCGGAATCGTTTGAACAGATAGTGTGCGAAAAACTCACATTTGTGCTTGACAAATCGAAGCGATCATGAGAGCTTTTGCAGACCAGGCGCCAGGGGAACACGGCGTGTACTCATCAGTTCATTTCCTAAGGGGGAAGTTGCGTGTCAAGTAATTTCGAGTTTTCGCCGAGCCCGTCAGAGTTTGCGACATCGGTGTTCACGCGCCGCTCGCTGCTCGCTGCTGCGGCGAGCGTCGCAGCAGCGGGAACGCTTGCCGCTTGCGGCAGTAGTGCCACCAAGGCAGTCAGCCCGGCCACCACGGCGGCTGGCGGCGGGACGGCAACGACCGGCGCTGCAGCGACTGGTGCCCCAGCGGCGACAACAGCGGCCACAGCCTCCGCCTCCACCGCTGCCACCGCCACGCAAGCTGCAACAACCGCAGCAGGGGCAACGACAGCCGCCTCGGCATCCGGCGCCGTCATCACCTTTGGTTCCTATACCAGCGATGCCAAGCCGAAGGCGGCACTGCAGGCGGCGTTCGACTCCACCGGTTTGAACATCAAGGTCAACACCGTCGACCACAACAGCTTCCAGGACAACATCACCAACTACCTCGCGCAGCCAGACGACGTGTTCACCTGGTTCTCCGGATACCGCATGCGCTTCTTCGCCGACAAGGGCCTCATCGGCGACATCAGCGACGTGTGGACGAAGTTGCCCGACATGCCGGCGAGCTTCAAGGCTGCGGCGACCGGCAACGACGGCAAGCAGTACCTCGTGACATCCAGCTATTATCCGTGGGCGGTCTTCTATCGCAAGAGCCTGTTCGCCGAAAAGGGCTACAAGATCCCCAAGAACAAGGCAGACCTCCTCGCTCTGGCGACGAAGATGAAGGCTGATGGGCTGATTCCGTTCGCCTACGCCAACGACGGCAAATGGCCGGTCCAGGGAACGTTCGACATCTTGAACATGCGCACCAACGGTTACAAATACCACGTCGATCTCCTGGCCGGCAAGGAGAAGTGGACCGACCCGAAGACCAAGGCCGTATTTACCGCATGGGCAGAACTGCTGCCGTTCCACCAGGAGAACCCCAACGGCCGCACCTGGCAGGAAGCGGCGACGGCACTCGAGAAGAAGCAGGCGGGGATGTTCTATCTCGGCAGCTTCGTGGCGACGAACTCGACTGACAAGACCTACCTCGACGACCTCGACTTCTTCACGTTCCCGGAGCTCGATCCGGCGATCGGCTCCGATGCCCTCGACGCTCCGATCGACGGGTTCATGATGGCAGCCAAGCCGAAGAACATCGAAGGATCGAAGCAGCTGCTGACGGACCTGGGCGGTACAAAGGCGATCGAGACCTTCCTCAAGGGTGAGGGTGCGAGCATCGCCGCCAACGCCAAGGCGGACACCTCGTTCTATTCGACGATCCAGAAGAAGGGTGCCGAACTCGTCGGCTCTGCGAAGTCGATCGCCCAGTTCCTCGACCGTGATACCAGCCCGGACTTCGTCAAGAACGTGATTTCCGATGCGTTCGCCAACTTCGTCGCCGATCCGACGCAGGTCGATTCGATCCTCAAGGGTATCGAGGACCAGAAGGCCACCTACCTGTCCTGATCGAACAGCCAGCTCGATGACGGTCAAGCGGGACGGTCGAGCGGGACGGTGATGAGACGGTGATCAGATGAGGGTGGACGTATGAGTTTGGACATTGAAGCAGAACCGACTGCAGCAGTGCCGGCGGCGGTGCCTCCCAAACGGAGGCGCCGCCGGCGCTACAGCCAGTTGTCACGCTCCGACAAGATCTGGCTGACGCTGATGGTCGGCGTGCCGACGCTCAACCTCATCGTTTTCGTCTGGGTTCCGGCAGTGTCGACGATCCTGCTGTCGTTTACCAAGTGGGACGGCATCAAACTCGGTAGCTGGCGCCTGCTCGGGTTCCGGAACTACTGGACCGTCTTCACGATCCTCGACACGAAGATGTATCCGGCGTTGTTCAACAACGTCATCCTGCTCGTGTGGTTGACGTTCATGAGCATGATCGGGATGCTGCTCGCCTACCTCCTCGACAAGGGGGTTCGCGGCACCGCCGTCTACCAGAGCATCTTTTATTTCCCTGTCGTGCTGTCGTTGGCGATCGTCGGGTTCATCTGGAAGAGCGTCATGTTCAGCCAGGCGCAGGGACTGTTCAACCTCGGCCGTGACAAGCCGATCGACTTCGTCGGCAATGCAACCAAGCTGTTCACCTTCCATATTCCCGGGCTCGATGTCCCGCTCGGGCTGTCGAAGAACTTCGCTGCAATCCTCGTAGCTGTCGCCTGGCGCCATATCGGCTACGTGATGGTGCTGTACCTCGCCGGTCTGAAGAGCGTCGACCCGTCGCTACGCGAAGCCGCGGCGATCGACGGTTGCAAGGAGTGGCAGAGCTTCCGGCGCGTTGTGTTCCCGGTGATGAAACCGATCAATGTCGTCGTCTTCGTCATCACGGTGATCGAGGCGTTGCGAGCCTTCGACATCATCGTCGCCCTCAAGGAACCGGTGGGGACGAACGTGATGGGCGTGCTGGTGAAGAACAACCTCGTTGGTGAAGGTGGCGGCAACGTCGGCATCGGCTCGACGTACGGAGTCATCCTGTTGCTGCTGTGTCTCGGTTTCATCATCTGGTACCTGGTGAACAGTTTCCGGGAGGCCGAGACATGATCGGCGTCGACCCAACGGAGTACAAACGACCCCGAGCTTCCAGTTCTGGACTGACGATCGTCAGCCGCAAGCCCGGCTACTCGAAGATCACCAGAGGTCTGACCTACGGGTTCCTCTCACTGGTCGCCGTGCTGTGGCTGATCCCGATCGGAGGAGCGTTCTACGCCTCGATCCGGCCGTATCAGGAGACGCAGGTCAAAGGCATCTTCTCGTGGCCGAAGGCGCTGACGTTCCAGAACTACCGGGACGCCTTCACCCAGGGGCAGATGTCGCACACCTTCCTCAACACGGCATTCATTGTGCTGCCGGCGATCGTGCTGATCCTGTTCTTCTCGAGCCTCGTGGCCTTTGCCGTCAGCCGGTACTCGTGGCGCTTCAATCTCGTCGTGCTGCTGTTGTTCACCGCCGGCAACCTGTTGCCGGCACAGGTGCTGTTCCAGCCGCTGTTCCAGATGTTCAAGCACATCCCATGGCCGAACTTTCTCAGCGACACCGACACCGGCCACCTGCTCGGCACCAAGGTGGCGATCATCATCGTGCATGTCGCTTTCCAGAGCGGCTTCTGTACGTTCGTGCTGAGCAACTACATGAAGACCATTCCGAAGGAACTCGGCGAGGCTGCGCTCGTCGACGGTGCTGGCGTGCTCCGGCAGTTCTTCCAGATCGTCATGCCGCTGTGCCGCCCGGCGTTGGCTGCATTGGCGACGCTGGAATTCACCTGGCTGTACAACGATTTCTTCTGGGCTGTCGTGCTGTTGAACCAGGGCGATCAACGCCCGATCACCTCGTCGATCGCCAACCTCGGCGGTCAGTATTTCAGCAATGACAACTTGATTGCCGCCGCCTCGATGATCATCGCCATGCCGACGCTCGCCGTCTACCTGGCGATGCAGAAGCACTTCATCAGCGGTCTCACACTCGGCGCCAGTAAGGGCTGACCGTCCAAATCCGGCGGTCGACCCTGGTTCGTTCGACCCTGGTCTGGTGAAGTTCGTAACTCAACGAAGGGCCTATCGATGTTGCCAGAAATCGGAACGTTCCGACCGTGGACAGATCCTGCGATCACCGAGATTTCCAGGCTGACGATGCATGTGCCACTGGATGGTGTCGACCGCCGCAGCCTCGATGGCAGATGGAACTTCCAACTGTTCAAGCATCCGGATGACGTCGGTGCCGAGGCGATCTCCGGGGCGCTCCCGGAGCGCCAGGTCGCCGTTCCTGGGAGTTGGACGATGCAGGACGTCGGTGACTTCCCGCATTACACCAACGTACAGATGCCGTTTCCCGGGCCACCGCCGCGTCTTCCCGATCGGAATCCAACAGGCGTGTACCGGCGAAGTTTTTCGGTCGTCAAGGGGTGGCTCCGCAAGCAGATCGTGCTCCACGTCGGCGGTGCAGAAAGCGTCCACGCCGTCTACGTCAACGGGATGTTCGCTGGATACGGGACCGACAGCCGACTGCCGAGCGAGTACGACATCAGCGCCCACGTCCACGCCGGCATCAACGAGATAGCCATCGTGGTGATGCGCTACAGCGCACTCAGCTACGTCGAAGATCAGGACCAATGGTGGATGGCAGGTCTGCACCGCAGCGTGTTCGTCGAGGCCAGGCCGCTGGTGCACATCAGCAACATCGTCGCCAGGAGTTCATATGACTCCGCCTCCGGGTCGGGCACGATCGGAGTCAGAACCGTCGTCGGATTCGTCGACGTGCCGACGCCCGGCTATGTCGTCCGCTCGACGTTGACAGCACCGAACGGCCGTCGCGTCGCCAAGTCGCTCGAGTATCTGGTCCCGGAGCGATTCGCTACCCCCTATGTCTTCAGCCAACATGCCGTCGATGCCGTTTGGGCGCTCCCGAAGGCGCGCCCGTGGTCGTCGGAATGCCCCGACCTCTATGTGGTCGAAGTCGAACTGCTTTCGCCGAGCGGCAACGTGGTGCATCGTGCCGAACAGCGACTCGGCGTCCGCAGCGTCAGGGTCGCGAACAGGCAACTGCTCGTCAATGACCGGCCGATCTGGATATTCGGGGTCAATCGTCATGATCACCACCCTGACCGTGGCAAGGCGCTGACCACTGCTGATCTGCGTGCTGACCTGCTGGTGATGCGGGCACACAACATCACCGCGGTCCGCACGTCGCACTATCCGAACGACGCTGCTTTCTACGACCTCTGCGACGAACTCGGTTTCTATGTCATCGACGAGGCGAACATCGAGAGCCATGCCTACAACACGAGTATCTGCAACGATCCCCGCTATCGCTCGGCATTTGTCGCCAGAGGATCGCGGATGGTCGAGCGCGATCGCAATCATCCTTCGATCATCCTCTGGAGTCTCGGCAACGAGAGTGGCTACGGATCCAATCACGATGCACTTGCAGGCTGGATCCGCAGCGCAGACCCGTCCAGGCCGCTCCACTACGAGGGTGGCACGTTGCACGGCGACGAGTCGCTACCGGCGACGCAGATCGTCGCCGGTACCGGGCGCGTCGAAGGCACCCCGTTACCTCATAGGACGGGCGCCGATCATCATTGGGTAGCGGGTGGGCTCACGGCCACAGACATCGTCTGCCCGATGTATCCGCAGATCGAGTCGATCGCCAAGTACGGAAACGATGGCATCGGTAGCAGACCGCTGATCATGTGCGAATACAGCCACGCGATGGGGAACTCGAACGGGTCACTTGCTGACTATTGGAAGGTCATTACCACGACTCCCGGTCTGCAGGGCGGATTCATCTGGGAGTGGAAGGATCACGGCCTGCGTCGAACTGGACCGGACGGCAAGCCGCGCCTTGCCTACGGCGGCGACTTCGGCGACACGCCGAACGACGGAAACTTCGTCGCCGACGGCCTGGTGTCATCCGACATCCAACCGCATCCGGCGATGCACGAGGTCGCATGGGTGTACCGGCCGATCGCCACTGAGCTGGTTGCCGGCCGGACTCCTCGACTTCGCGTTGCCAACCGTCAGTCGTTCAGCGGGCTCGATCGTTTCGTCGGTTCGTGGGAGTTGTGGGCTGGCGACCACATCGCGACAACAGGCAAATTCCCGAAATTGAACGTCGAGCCGCACGGCGATCTGATCGTCGACATTCCGTGCGAACTGCCGTCTGGCAATGACGAGTTGCTGCTGACCGTCCGGTGGTCGCAGCGAACGCCGACATGGTTCGCACCGAAGGGACACGTCGCAGCGATCGATCAGCTGCAATTGCGCGCCGCCAGGCCGTCGAAACCTGATAGTGCTCCGGCCACTCCGACGAACGAGACGTCCGCCGCTGTGCTGTCCGTCATCGATGAGTTACTCGTCGCGCCGGTCGAGTTGGCGCTGTGGCGGGCCCCGACAGACAATGACGGCTTCAAGTTGATGCCGGAGCTGAGCGAACGCATCGGCGTCGGTGGTCAGGCGCTGAAGCGCTGGCGTGATGCCGGGATCGACCGCCTGCCTGCCGATTCGCTCGTCGGCCACCAGGTCGACCGGGCGGTCGACGCCGACGGGCTGTCGGTGACCTATCGCCACGTTGTCGTCGTGCCGGAGTCGCTCGCCGACCTACCGCGCATCGGGGTCTCGTTCTCGCTGCCGGCGTCGTTCGACGGACTCAGCTGGTTCGGTCGCGGACCGCACGAGAACTATCCTGATCGCAAGGCCGGCGCAACGATCGGCGTGTGGCACGCAGCGCCTGACGTTCCGCCATATCTCGTACCGCAGGAGTTCGGGCTGCGCTCCGACTGCACCTGGTTCGAATGCCGTGAAAGCGCCTCCGGTCGATGGCTACGGATCGAAGCAGTCGAGCCGTCAGCGCTGCACATTTCGGCGACGAACTACTCGGCCACGGCGCTGACCGAAGCGCGCAACGATGCCGACCTCGTTCGTGAGAAGGCGTTGCATGTGCACATCGATGTCGCTCATCGCGGGCTGGGCACTGCGAGCTGTGGCCCGGACGTCCGCAACGAATACCGCATCGCTGCCGGCACCTTTGCCTTCTCCTACCGGCTCACGTGGTCTTGACCGGCCTCCGATCAACTGAAATTCTTTCGGAGGTTTTTTAACAACCTGTCGATTCGCCGCAAACGAGTTCGTAGTAGTGGTGGAGGCCGGCACGGAGCCGGCCTGAACAAAGGAGCACCCCATGAGCCAATACCTGTTGTCGGTACACGGAAACGACGAGATCTATGCCGCGATGGATCCCGATCTCATGCAAACGACCTACGAGCAGGTCAACGTCTTCAATGCCGAGCTGCAGGCCAAGGGTTCGTGGGTCTTCGCCGGCGGATTGCATTCAGCAACGACGGCGACCGTCGTCAGTGTCAGAGACGGCGAGACGTTGGTGACCGACGGGCCCTACCTGGAGTCGAAGGAGCACATCGGGGGATTCTGGATCATCGAAGCGGAGGATCTCGACGCTGCACTGGCGTGGGCAGCCAAAGGTTCTACCGCGTGCGGAGGACCCGTCGAAGTACGTCCGTTCCAGGGAGAGCCGGCAGCTGACGACGCCTGACCCCCCACCAATGCCCGTGTCAGATTTCGACACTCGACTCGGCAGGATCTTCCGTGAAGAGTCCGGGAGATCGGTGGCCACGCTGGTCCGCATCTTCGGCGATATCGACATCGCCGAGGAAGCGGTCCAGGAGGCGTTCGTCATCGCCACGAAGCGCTGGCCAGCGACCGGCATGCCGCCGAATCCGGGCGCGTGGATCACGACCACCGCCCGGAACAGGGCGATCGACCGACTGCGCCGTGAATCGACGCGACACGGCCGACACGTAGAGGCTGCGCTGATGTACGAGGACGACGAACCTGTCGAGGACCGCAGCGCGTTGAGCGACGACCGCCTCCGCCTGATCTTTACGTGTTGCCATCCAGCGCTCGCCCCGAACGTCCAGATTGCGCTCACCCTGCGGCTGCTCGGCGGCCTGCAGACGCCGGAGATTGCACGAGCGCTGCTCGTCGCTGAGGCGACGGTCGCCCAGCGCATCGTCCGGGCGAAGAAGAAAATCAGCGCGACGAACATTCCCTATCGAGTCCCGACCACCGCCGAACTCCCGGACCGGCTGTGTGCTGTGCTCGGCGTTGTCTACCTGATCTTCAACGAGGGCTACACGGCGACGTCCGGCGCCGAACTCGTCCGGTCCGACCTCTGTAACGAGGGCGTCCGGCTGGCGAGGTTGCTCGCCGAGTTGATGCCGGACGAGCCGGAGGTCCTCGGCCTGCTCGCCCTGCTGCTGCTCACCGAGTCGCGTCGGGCGGCGCGCACCGCTGCCGACGGATCACTCGTGCTGCTGGCCGATCAGGACCGTTCACGCTGGGACCGAGCCTCGATCGCAGAGAGTCAGGCGATCGTCAGGGCATGCCTGCGGGGCAACCAGCCGGGCCCGTACCAGATCCAAGCGGCGATCAGTGCCGTTCACAGCGACAGCACAAGTACCGCCGAGACGGATTGGTACCAGATCCTGCGGCTCTACGACCAACTCTTCGCCCAATCGCCGACCGCTGTGGTCGCCCTCAACCGTGCCGTCGTCGTCGGCGAGGTCGACGGTGCCGACGCGGCGCTCGCCGCCCTCGACGTGCTGTCGCTGGACCGCTACCACCTCTTCCATGCGATACGGGCCGACCTCCTCCTTCGGCTCGGCCGGTTCACCGAAGCCGGCGTGGCCTACGTGCGCGCCAGCGAGCTGACGACGAATGGCGCCGAGCTCGCCTTCTTGGAATCGCGCCGTGCTTCGCTGCCAGGCTCGCCATAGCGCAGCCGATAGATTCGCAATCCGGTTGGGCTGTGGCAACCCTGCTGCTAGCGTCAGTGACCGCTACTTGGCCCCATCGTCTAGTGGCCTAGGACACTACCCTCTCAAGGTAGCGGCACGGGTTCGAATCCCGTTGGGGCTGCCAGAAATCTCCTGGTCAGGGGTGGTATCCGCCAGCTGCCCTCCTGCCGACTTCCGGGCTTACACCCCAGTTACACCCGTGGACTCCACAAACGGTTTACGCTGACTTCTTGCGAAGGCAGGCTCGGATGAAGGGAACCGTCCGCGTCCGCGTCAACCGGGATGGTTCGAAAAGCTACCTGTCGGGTGAAGTTGGGCCGCGACCCCGGCACCGGCAAGGCTCGCGTGCTCACCGGCACCGCAGGCCGGCGAGCGCGAGGCGGACGCCGACCGGAGCGCGCCGCACCGAATCGTTCGAGTCGGGTGACGCCTGCGTCGCTCAACTCCGCTCGATCGCTGAACCTGCCAGACGCCGCCCTCGCCACTGACCCGCACCACGTGCCGACCTATGTGTGGCTTGCCCGGTTCCGCGCCGACTTCGAGCATCGCACCCCTGCACAGCAAGCAGCGTTCCTGACTGCGGTGCAACAGTTTTTCGACGACCTGCAGCGCGGCCGGGTTTTCCGTCAGGGCCTTCGCGTGAAACGAATCCAGGGCGCCACCGGGGTGTTCGAGATGACGTAGGCCCCGGATGGGCGGACGACGTTCGAGTACGGCGACGAAGTGATCGAGGGCGAATCTCACGTCGTATGGCGCCGCGTTGGTTCGCACGCCGTCTTCAAGACGCCGTGATCGCCTCAGGCGACGCCAGTCAGGCAGGTGAGTGCGTTTCTTGCGTTTCTCGCTTTCGCGTATGCGCTGAGAAGCGACGACGGGGCCGTCAGGGTCGAGCGGGACGCGTTAGCTGCCCTTGACACTCGTGAAATCTGTCATAGCCAATTGTCCGTTGTGAACCGCCATGAACCGTGGTGTACCGCCACGTACCAACCGGTCCGCTGAGCCCTCGTCGCCTTGATCCCTCAGGGTTGTAGGCGGAACGACAGGGGTGTAACGAGTACAGGGTGATGCACCCGCAAATGTTCGATGAGGCAGAAGATTGTCGTCTGCTGCTGACGGTTGAGCAGGCGGCGCGCATCTTGCAGATCGGCCGCTCGCGTGCGTACGCCATGGCTAACACGTATCTGGACTCCGGCGGCACGGCGGGCATGCCCGTCATCCGACTCGGACCGGGATGCCTTCGTGTACCCCGGTGCGCGCTGCTTGTGTTGGCGACGACAGGTCGGGTTGTGCGGCTCTGTGATGAGGAGGCCCAGCCAGCTGGGGCTCTGCGTGATCGCTAGTCCGAGTCGTCGTTCGATCGTTCTTGAGCCGGATGCCAGCGACTTGCGGCGTGCACTCGGCCCGACCTCATGGTTCGTGCTCGAAGAGATGCTCCCCTGCTCGACCGGCGATGTCGAGTATTGCACGGCTGCGGTCTCGATCCGCAGCTGCGGCCGAGGCTGCTGCTCGCAAGGGCGGACTGTGCATCATCGCCTGTTACGACATGTCACTTGACGGCGCCATGGCGAGCACCTGGGAGTCGACAGACGTCGTCGACCGAGTCATCGACCGAGTCATCGACGCACTTGCTCAACCGGCCGGAGCATTGAAGAAGTTGATCATCGAGCAGTATCCGCAACTCGACATCGACGTGCAGGTGTCGCCTCTCGGGGCCGACCAAATGCGATCGTCGTCGGAACCGACGGTTCGGACGCATCGACTGCCGCCGTCATGTGGGCAGCCGATGAGGCCGACCTACACGGCGTCGAACTGAGGGTCGTGCACAGCTGGATGTACCCCTATTTCGGCATAGACACGAACGCACCGCAGGCTCGTGACCTCACGAGAATCGATGCCGCCACCGTGCTCGAGCGATCGGTCGAACAAGCCTGCGAACGCTGCGGTGTGACTGTCACCGGTGTGCTCGTCGAGGACGGTCCAACGTCTGCGCTGCTCGGCGCCGTCAAAGATGGGGAACGGCTGGTGCTCGGCTCTTGTGGCCGAGGAGCGATCGCCTCGACGTTGCTTGGATCGACCGTCAACAACGTGCTCGACGAGGTGGCGGTCCCCGTCGTCGTCGTTCGCTAGGAGCATCGCCATGCTCGTTCGCGACGCGAAGTCGTCCCCAGCGATCATGGTCGGCCCGGAAGCCACCTACCACGAGATCGTCCATGTGCTGTTGAACAACGACATCAGCGGCGTAGCCGTCGTCGATGATCACGTTGCCATCGCCCCGTGACTGTGCCAGCAGTCCGGTGAGCCGAGCGCCACGGCAGTACTCACGCGTTCGACCGACGCAGGCACCGTGGAACGGGCGGGCGTCGCGGACGGCTGCTTGACCGATCCCTCACAAACAAGGAACGAACCCCATGTCTCACGTACACGCAATTGTCTGGCTCGATCACCGCGATGCCACGGTGATCGGATATTCGCATGGCGAGGAACACTCTCTCGAGATTCACAGCCGTACGCCGGAACGGCACATCTGCAATCCTTCGGCGAGATCACCGAAGCGCTCGCAGGAGTAGGTGAAGTCGTGATTACTGGTCCGGGCACCGCAAAAAGACGCGTTCAAGCGATACGTCACCGATCACGATGTCGAACTGGCGAGGCACATCGTCTGGAAGGAGACGCTCGACCAACCGACATCGGTCCAACTGTTGGCGCATGCTCGCAAGTACTTTTCGGCGGTCGATCAGCTCGCAAACTGACGGTGTGACGTTTGGGGGGCGGCTGAGAGGGGCCGAAAGTCCTTAGGCCGCTGCTCTTGCGCGGGGTTCAGTGGAGTTATGACCGAGTTTCGAACGGATGTAGATCAGTGCCCGTACTGCGAGTTGCGCTTCCTCGACCGCAACGAGGTTCGCGACCACGTCATCAGTGATCATCCGAGCCACGCGGATGCCTTCACGGTGTCGTCGCCGAACGACCTGCGATGAACGCCGTTACCGTTGCGCCGTTGTCTTGCTGATCGACCGCTGACCAGGCACGGCGACTGACACCCAGGTCACCGACACGTGCTACCGGACGGGAACCGATCTCGTGGTCGCTCAGTCAGGTGTCGCAGCGACGTCCAATCGATCGTCGGTCGGTGTCGTTCACTATGAGCACGGTGGCGGCTGCAGGTCGTCACCGCCGAGTTGCCCACCACGTTGCTGGTCGCCGCGGCGCGCAGCGCGCTCCACGGCTGGCAGCCGCCCAACCAGCGGTCATCGTGGACGGAGTCACGGTTCGTCGAGGTGACGAGCCTGCCGTGCGAACTCGATCCGCGAATCGCTCTCTCTGGGGCGACGGACCTTTGGTCGTCGGACGTCGTGGACCGGGGATCGCCAAGGCCCTGCATCTGGGCAGCACAGCAGAGTGGCTGATGGTGCATCCTCCGGCACCGATGGTCGTCGCTCGGCACGGGCGGACGACGCTCACGACGTCCGTCTGTCACGACGGCTCGCCGCATGCCGACGCGGCGATGGCAGCGTTGTGTCGGATGCCCTGGATCGATGGGGTACCGGTCACGATCGTCAGTGTCGACGACGGTGCGATGGACGTTGAGCGGACCGTTCGGGCGGCCAGGGCCACCCTCTAGGCTGCGGGTGCGATGGTCAGCGATCGCCGGCTGTGGTCACGAAGGCGTTGCTCGGACATCTCGAAGTCGAGAACCCGGACCTGGTCGTCCTCGGCACCAAGTGCTGCAACGATGGCGAGGGACCGAAGACAGCAGCTCCGTCAACGACCGCGACCATATTGACCAAGCCCGCCGCGCAACCCCGAGGATGCAGACTCGGCGTTGCCTCGGAGCGGGTGCAAAGTAGCCGACAACTCGCTGCCTCGCCGACACAACGCTGGACGCGTGCACACAGCGATTCCGTACAGCTAGGAAAGCCGGCGCGACGAGCCTTACTACGATCGTTGGATCAACTTCTTGACCTCGGCCGCCCACAGAACGACGCTAGCGAGACCGATGCAGAACAGCCAATCCCTGGCCCTAAGGTCGACGGTTCCGAATGCGCGATTCATGAAAGGGATCTGGACCACGGCGACTTGCAGCACGATCGACAGGCCGATAGCCATCCACAGCAGTCGGTTCGTGAAGAGGCGCCGAAAAGCGCTGGCCCGGTCGGAGCGTGCGTTGATCGTGTTGAACATCTGAGCGAACACCAAAGTCGTCATCGCCATCGTCCGCCCTTCCTCGATTCCGCCGGTCCCACCGAGGATGCCGCCACGCATCCCGAGGTCGAGCGCCGCAAGTGTCACCACTGCCATCACCAGTCCGATCCAGACGATCCCGATCCACATACGACGATCGATGACACGATCATCCGGGCCTCTCGGAGGACGCAGCATCACGTCGGCGGGCGGTGGATCGAAGCCCATTGCCAGTGCCGGCGCCGTGTCGGTCAGCAGATTGATCCACAGGATCTGCGTGGCCAGCAAGGGGACGGCGACCGACTCTCCGGCAACGTCGAGTCCCAAGACCCCGGCGAACACCACCCCGAAGAACATCGTGAACACCTCACCGATGTTCGAGGACAGAAGAAATCGGAGGAAGGTGCGGATGTTGGCGAAGATCGCCCGTCCCTCTCGGACGGCGTCGATGATCGTTGCGAAGTTGTCGTCGGCGAGGATCATGTCAGCGGCTTCTTTCGAGACATCCGTGCCCGTCATCCCCATCGCAACACCGATGTCGGCGGCCTTCAGTGCTGGCGCATCGTTCACGCCGTCACCGGTCATCGCGACGATGTTGCGGTCGAACTGCAGCGCCTTGACGATCCTCAGCTTGTGCGCCGGCGCGACGCGGGCGTACACGGAGACGGTGCGAATCGCCTCTCGGAGCCCGGCGTCGGCGAGCGCTTCGATCTCCACGCCGGTCATCACCGTGCCGCGGGTCGAGACCTCATTGCCGGTCGAGACGATGCCGAGTTCGGTCGCGATGCGGGCTGCCGTGCGCGGGTGATCGCCGGTGATCATGACGATCCGGATACCGGCGGCGCGCGCCTGCTCGATCGCGATCATCACCTCTGGCCTCGGTGGATCGATGATCCCGACCATCCCGAGATAGACGAGCTCGTGTTCGATCGACGTCTCGATGGCCATGCCTTGCGGCTCGGCGACAACCCGGTAGCCGACGGCGAGGGTCCGCAGCGCATCATCGGCGAGACGATCCACCGTGGTGAGCAACTCCGTCCGCCGAGCGTCGGTCAAGGCGCGAACGACGCCAGCGGATCGTTCGTGCGAGCATCTGCTCAGCAGTACGTCGGGAGCGCCCTTCGTCACGACCACGACGGCGCCGCTTTCCGTGTCGCGTTGCACCGTCGTCATCAATTTGCGTTCCGATGTGAAGGGCAGCTCCCCGATGCGCGAGAAGCGGTCGATCCGTGCCGCGGTAAAACCGAGTTTTGCCTCAGCGACCAGAAATGCGCCGTCGGTTGGGTCACCCTGGATGCTCCACACCGTGCCGATCCGATGGAGGCCGGCATCGTTCGCCAAGCTGCCCCCGACGAGGAGCAGGCGCACCTCGTCGAGGAGGGCGGGGTCGTCGACGCGAACGCCGCCGACGAGCAGGTCGCCGACAGGGTCGTAGCCGGTGCCTGTGAGCGTTGCTTCTCCAGATGCCGTCACGACACGTTCGACGGTCATCTCGCCTTTCGTCAGCGTTCCCGTCTTGTCGGAGCAGATGACCGACGCGGCGCCGAGCGTCTCGACTGACGACAGCTTCTTGACGATGGCCTTGTGGACAGCGAGTCGCTGCACGCCGAGCCCGAGCACCACGGACAGGATCGCCGGAAGCCCTTCCGGCACGGCGGCGACGGCGAGTGACACGCCGATCAGGAGCACCTCGATGAGATTTCCCGCTGCAATGTGGTCGGCGGTCAGCAGGATCGTGCCGATGACGACGACGGCGATCACGGCGACGGCGATGCCCAGCAGTTTGCCGATCCTGTCGACCTCCCGTTGCAACGGCGTTCGCGGCTGGCGGGCGGTGCCGAGGAGCCGGGCGACGTTGCCCATCTCCGTATCCATCCCGGTTGCGGTGACGACCGCCCTCCCACGGCCGCGGACGACCGACGTTCCGCTGAACACCATGTTGAGGCGATCGCCGAGACTTGCTGCCTCGTCGAGCGTCGCAACATGCTTCTCCACCGCTTCGCTTTCGCCGGTCAGCGACGCCTCGGCCACACTGAGCGAGGCGGCTTCCTCCAACCGCGCATCGGCGGCGATTGCGTCGCCTTCAGCGAGCATCACGATGTCACCGCGGACGATCGTGCTGGAGGCAACGCGCTGCTCGCGCCCCGCCCGTACGACCGTTGCGGTCGTGATCGACAGCTTGCGCAGGGCGGCGACAGCCTGGTCAGCCCTGGCCTGCTGAAGGTACCCGAGCATCGCGTTGATGACGACGATCACGACAATCACAACGACGTCGAACGGTACGCCGATACGGCCGTCGATCAACCATGCCACGAGTGAGATGACGATGGCGGCGAGCAGCAGGTAGATCAATGGATCGGCGAATTGCACCGCGAACTTGCGCCATCTGGGCACCGGAGCAGACGGTTCGAGTTCGTTCGCGCCGAAGTGCCCGAATCGGCTGGATGCCTCTGCCGAGGTCAGCCCATCTCGGAGATCCGTATCCAACTCGGCAGCGACATCGGCGACGTCGCGGAGCCATGCTGGTCGCATCGGCGCATGCGCGACATCGGGCGTCGTTGTGGCCATCCGGATGACTTTGACACCGGGCATCCGAGAGTGGTAGGGCCGAAAGTCATGTCTCACCGAGGTCGCAGCGAGTACACCCGCATCCTCAGCACAACGAGATGAGCGCTGCGTCAGCCATCGAGGAATCTATGGGGCGCCTGACGGGAGCAGACCCCGGGCATCCAGCTGCTGCGAGCAGGTGGTGCGCAACGCGTTCGGCGACCTGGCTTCGCTATCGAACGTGACGGCGCCGTCGTCCCATCGCCTGCACGAACCGTTGATCACACCTTGTCGGCCGTTGCGATATCAGCGGTCCACGGCAATGTCCAGACCCGTTCGGCGACCTGAGCAACATGGGTGAGCTGTGCCTGTGCCAGTGTGGTCCGGGAGTGAAGGACGGGATCGCGGGTGCCCGACCCGGAGAGCGTGGCGTTGATCACCCAACCGAAGGGCTCGATCCCGGCGCGGCGTAGATCGTTCTGAAGGTCTTGTGCTTCTGCCACCGGCGTGCCTTCGGCGGTCGCCACGATCAGGATCTTGGCGTAGTTGGGGTTCTGAGTTTCAGCGGGGTGACGACGTGGCCAAACTGTCGATCGACGCTGCTGATCACTTCACGGTGATAGGCGCCGGTCGACAGCGAGATTCTGGACCCATCGGCGCTGCCATGGCGTTTCCGCAGCTCGGGGGTTGTATCGACGCCGCAGCCAGGCAACTGCTTCCGAGCGTGGGACGCCTGCGAGCACGGCAATCGCCGCCAGCGCAGTCCCAGTCCGCCCAATGCCGCCCCCACATGCGATCTCGATGCGCTCGGACGCAGCGCGTCCGTAGGCCTCTGCAAGCGCGGCGATTGCGTCGTCCGTCGATGTCGGGGTGCGAAAGTCAGGCCACCGCACCCATCGGTGATCCCAGCCAAAGGGTCCAGGATCGTGCTTTAGGAGATACACCCCGAACTCGGCCTGATGGCCATCCGGCAATGGGTGTCGCAGTCCGCGGCCGCGAATTCTGCGCCCGCCAGGGAACTCCACAATGCCATCACCGTCGGCCCAAGCGATCACGACGACCATCGTAGGAGACCCCATCAGTTCGATCACGGCCGACACCGCTTCCAGCCGCGATCAGCCATCCGACAAGCTCCTCGCCTTCCTCGACTCCACGCCGCAGAACTGCCAGCTCAAGTGGAGTTCACGGGCCGGAATCTCCCTCTCCTTTGCGCTTCTCAAGCGACGAGAGCCTGCTGCGAGAAGGGGTCTGTTCTCATACCCACGCCAGCGGTGGATGACCGAGAAAGTGTTCGACACCGCATCGTTAGTACGGCAGCGACTGCCGGAGCCGACGTCGCTCACGTGTACGCAGGCTCCGTTACACCAGGCCTCGTCAACGAACTCCACGGTCTCGGCCTCACGGTCCAGGCCAACGACGCCGTATCGGTCGAGGACATGATGCGAGCATTGGAGGCTTGGGCCGACCGCATTTCGGCTAACGACGATGCCCTCGCAACGACGATCGCCAAGGGACGGCGTTCAGACGAATGGCGAGCATCGACTTTACGAACCAGGCGGACGACAACAGGCGCGTTTGAAGTGGCAACGGCTACGACTGTCGCTGGAAAATGAGAAACGCCTGCGGTGAGGTCTCGTGTGCCAGTTCAGCCCTGCGCCAGATCCGGGCCCGCATCGCGAGGCCGGCCCGCTCGACGCTCTGCACGACATCATCGATGTTGTGCCGGTACCAGGTCATCGTCGTGGACGAACCATATGCGTTCTCGCGTTGGACGTCGTCGTTGTCGCCTGCTTGAAATCCAAGCAGCACACGGCCGTTCCGAGAGAGAACGCGAGCAAGCTCGTCCCAGACATCGGAGAGCGCTGCGGGCGGCGTGTGAATGATCGAGTACCAGAGGACAGCCGCAACGAGAGAGTCGTTCTCGACGGGTAACTCCGTCATCGGCGCCACGTCAAAGGCCAAGTGGGGGTGAGCCGAGCGCGCGATTGCGATCATTTCGGGCGAGAGGTCGACGCCTCGCACATCGAGCCCGCGCTCGTGCAGATACGCAGTGACACGCCCGACTCCACATCCGATGTCGAGCACGCGCGCATGGTCGACGGCGACAAGATCCTCGGCAAGCGCGTTCAGGATCGCCCGGTCGATCGGTCGCTCGAACGCAGCAGTGACGGTTGTGCCGACTGCTGATGCATAGTGAGCAGCGGAGAAATCGTAGACCTTGCGGGTCGAGGCGATGTACTCGGGATCAGTCATGCACAAGTATCCCCACCCCGCTCGCGCGAACGCTTCCCTTGTCGGCAACCAGTGAAGGATGTGGTCCACTGGAAGGTTGTGGTCCCCAATTCGCCGCCGTCAACGTGTTGACGGTGGCCGGTCACCTCCCCTTCTTGCCAATGGATCCGCCAATGGATGCGCCCAGAACCGGTTGCCATTGGCCAATACGGAACGACACGAAACGAAACGAAACGGGCGGTAGCATAAGCCCTGCTCAGACCACACGGCTCGTCATTTGGCAACACGGGATAGGCACGTTCGCTCACCCTCTCAAGGCGGCGGCACGGGTTCGAATCCCGTTGGGGCTGCTCAATCGTCGTCGTTCCGACAACGAACTCAACGCAGGGCCTCGTATTCCGCCCCGACTGCAAGGTAGGTGGCCCGGGCGCGTGAATCCCTAGTGAGGAGTGTCGCTCCAGCTTGCTTTGCAGTGAGCCCGATTGACGCATCGTAGACGGCTCCGCCGCCGATGCCCTTCTCTGACAACGTTTGTACCAGGCATCCGTCCGCATCGGCCGCGAGAGCAATGATCGGGTCGAATCGCTCGGCGATGAGCGTCGAGGCGTCGTCCAGGCTCAGGCGTGCATCGCCAGGCAGTCGTGTCAGAACGGAATATGTTTCGAGGGCAGCGTGCGCAGTCAAGCCGAGTGCGCGTCCGGCCAGTTGTTGTTGCACCTGAAGGTGCGCCATATGGGAGGCCTGCAACGCTGGCACCGCCACGCTGGTATCGGCCATCCAAAGCACTAGCGCCGAACCGAGTCGACAAGGCCGGCCACGTCTTCATCAGTGATCACCGTGTCTGACACTGCGACCAACACTCCATCGCGACGCTCGAGACGAGCCGTGCGCCCCCCCGGGAGCGACATGAAGTCCGTCGCCGTACAACGAGATGTCCACGATCGATCCGGCAGTCAAGCCGAGGCGATCGCGAAGCGCCTTGGGAACGACGATTCTTCCTACCTGATCGACGGTTGCCTGCATAGTGACCCTACCGGAGCTCTCCCAGTGCGATGAGCATCGAAGCGTCTTCGGAGCACGGTCGCGCGTCGCCCGGCAGTCGTGCAGGGACGTCTCGCAGTTCACGTTCGTGGTGGCACCGTTGTATGGTCTGGACTGCGCGGCTGTGGGGGCATCGTGCGCGACATGACAGACACGATCAAGGGGACAACTACGATGAAGACAAGAACTGCCGTTATCCGCGAGGCACCGGGAAAGTGGGACATCGTCGAGTGCGATGTCGAGGAGCCGCGTCAGGGAGAACTGTTGGTCAAGATGGTCGCCTCAGGCCTCTGCCACTCCGACGATCACCTCTGCACCGGCGACATCCCGGTGGCGATGTATCCGATGGCCGGCGGTCACGAGGGTGCTGGCGTCGTCGAACAGGTCGGACCAAATACGCCGGGTTGGGAGGTCGGCGATCACGTCGTCATGTCGTTCCTGCCAGGTTGCGGCAAATGCCGCTGGTGCGCAAGCGGTCAGCAGAATCTCTGCGACCTCGGTGCCACGTTGCTCGCCGGTTCCCGGGCTGATGGCAGCTACCGGATGACGCTCGACGGAGCGCCGGTCGGCCAGATGTGCGGCATCGCCACCTTCTCCGAGCATGCCCTCATCTCCGTCGATTCAGCCGTCAAGGTCGACAAGGACCTGCCGCTCGACAAGGCCTGCCTCGTCGGCTGCGGCGTCGGCACGGGATGGGGTTCTGCCGTGAACTCGGCGCAGGTCTACCCGGGCCACACGGTGATCATCATGGGCATCGGCGGAATCGGCATCAACGCCGTGCAGGGTGCTGCCCACGCCGGGGCGTCCAACGTCATCGCCGTCGATCCCGTCGAATTCAAGCGTGAGAAGGCGATGGAACTCGGCGCGACGCACGCCTTCAAGAACATGGAGGAGGCAACGGCCTTCGCTCAGTCGGTCACCAACGGCCAGGGCGCCGATTCGGCCATCGTCACCGTCGGTGTGGTCAAGGGTGAGCATGTCGGCGAAGCGTTCGCAGCGATTCGTAAGGGCGGGACGGTCGTCGTGACCGGTCTCGGGGACCTGGCCGAGGTCGGGATTCCGGTGTCGCTCGGGGAACTGACGCTGTTCCAGAAGCGTATCCAGGGATCGTTGTTCGGGGAGTCGAGCCCGACACGGGACATCCTCATGCTGTTGGAGATGTACCGCAAAGGTCGCCTGAAGCTCGACGAACTCGTCACCCGGACGTACACGCTGGACACGATCAACGAGGGCTACGCCGACATGCATGCCGGCAAGAACCTGCGCGGCGTGTTGATCCACTCGTCCTGACCGAGCGCTGCGCCGCTACGGACCGCAGCGGCGCAGTGACCAGCAATCCATCGAGTCGTTTGGCGGACTATCTCCACTCATTGGCACCCAACAACATCGGCGTGTACCTGCCGATGCACGATTCTTTCGCTGCCTCGCCCTTCGCCGAGAATGACACCCATGACTGCACTCGACCCGCTAGCAATGTTCCGACTCGACGGTGTCACTGCCATTGTCACAGGAGCGTCGTCGGGCCTCGGGGAGCGGTTTGCCAGGGTGTTGCACGCCGTCGGTGCGAACGTCGTGCTGGCTGCACGCCGTGCTGATCGTCTCGAGACCCTGTGTGTCGAGTTGCCTGGTGCCTACGCGGTAACCGCCGATCTGATGATCGCAGCGGATCGGGAACGGTTGGTCGCCGAGACACTCGAGCGCTTCGGATCGATCGGCGTGCTCGTCAACAATGCGGGAATCGGCTTGGCGGTTCCGGTCGAGGACGAGGAACTCGACACCTTCCGTACGACGATGGAGATCAACGTCACGGCCGTCTGGCATCTCTCGAAGCTGTGTGGCCCTTCGATGATCGCCGGTGGGGGAGGCAGCGTTATCAATGTCGCCTCGATGCTCGGCCATGTCGCCTCGTCGCCGATCAAGCAGGCGAACTACTGCGCGTCCAAGGGTGCCGTCGTCAACCTGACGCGTGAACTCGGAGCGCAATGGGCACGTAAGGGAATCAGAGTCAACGCGCTGTGTCCTGGCTGGTTCCCCAGCGAAATGACCTCCGGTATGGAGACGGACGAAGCGGCGATGCGCTTCATCACGACGATGTCACCGATGCCACGCATGGGCCTGGAACACGAACTCGATGCCGCGCTACTGCTGCTCGCTGGGTCCGGCAGCACGTTCATGACCGGCCAGAGCCTCATCGTCGACGGGGGCTGGACCGCCCGCTGACGTACTGGTGCGCAGCCAAGATCACCGAAGCCACGGGGCCTTTCAGCTCAGGGTCCGTTTGAGGATCTTGCCGGTCTGATTCCGCGGCAGTTCATCGACGAACGTTACGGTCTTGGGAACCTTGAATGTTGCGAGGTTGGCGCGTACATATTTCTTCGCGGCGGCGGCGGTCAGTCGCTTGCCGGGTCTGCGGACGATGAAGGCTGCGAGCGCCTGACCGAACTGCGGGTCCGGGACGCCGATCACGGCGACCTCGGCGATCGCCGGGTGTGAGGCGAGCAATTCCTCGATCTCGCCGGGGAAGAGGTTTTCGCCTCCGGAGATGATCATGTCGTCGTCCCGGCCGTCGACGAACAGGTATCCGTCGTTGTCGATATGGCCGACGTCGCCCGATGACAGCAGACCGTGGATCGATTCCTTCGTCTCTCCGTTGGTGTAGCCGTCGAAGCGCGACGAGTTGCCGACGAAGATCCGCCCGCTGACGCCCGTCGGGACGGCGTTGCCGAGTTTGTCGAGGATCTCGACCCGCACCCCCGTGGCCGGCTTGCCGACCGTCGTCGGATGCAGGGCGAGATCGGCTGGGGTGGCAACGGCGGCGATGGAGACCTCGGTCGAACCGTACGTGTTGTAGACCACGGGACCGAACTGACCGGCCAACGTCGTCGCCAGATGGCCGCCGAGCGCCGACCCGCTGACGGCGATCACCTCGAGTTCCGACATCTTCAGATGCGCAGCCGCAAGCTCGTCGTCACCCACTGCCACCATCCTCTGCAGCATCACCGGAACGGCGACGAGCACCCGTGCGCGGTGGCGGCCGAGATCGTCAAGCGTCTTCAACGGGTCGAACCGCCTGGAGACGACCGAGGTTGCACAGCGCGTGACACCGAGCATCAAGTGCGACAGCCCCCATGCATGGAACAGCGGCGCGGCAATCAATTGCACGTCGCCCGGCCGCAAGGGGACGCGAGAGAGCAGTGCAGTGACCCCCTCGATCGCGCCGGCGTCCGGTGCGCGTGCCGCTCCCTTCGGCCGGCCGGTCGTTCCGGATGTGAGGATCACGGTCCGGCCCTGATGGCGATTCGGCGGCACGGTTCGCCCGCTTGTCGTCGCGCTTCTTGAAGTCGTGCCATCGATCGACCGGCATCCCGGCACCGAGACCACCACGTCGCCGAAGTCGTCGTCGTGCAGGAGCATCGTGATGTTCTCTGCTGCGCAGACATCGTGGAGTTGCGGACCGGCAAACCCGGTGTTCATCAACACGACGTTTGCGCCCGTCTTGGCAACGGCGAACAGCGCCTCGACGAATCCCCGGTGGTTGCGGCACAGCACGCCGACGTTCGTCCCGTCGCCGACACCGTTGTCGAGCAGCTGCGCCGCCAGCCCGTCGGTGTGCTGCCAGAGCGTCCGATAGCTCACCGGACCGTCGTCGTCGATGATCGCCGCCCGATCGGGCGTCCTGGCGACTGCCGATGCCAGCGCCGCCGACGTGGTCAGTCCCCACGGCAACGATGACAGCAACGCCCGTGCCAGGCGATCAGGGCGCTCGAACAGATTGAAGTTCGTTCTGGCGAGGACCGCCGCTGAGGCAAGTTTGCTAGTGACCGACATCGTGACCTCCGGCGACGACCCTACTTGCCGCTAGGTTCGCGCTCATGACTGCTGTCTTCGTCCATGGGGTGCCAGAAACGCCGGTGATCTGGGATCCACTGCTCGCCGAATTGGGTCGCAAGGACATCGTCAACCTCCAACTGCCTGGCTTCGGTGTCGACGCGCCGGTTGGTTTCGGAGCGACCAAAGAGGAGTACACGGATTGGCTCGTCCATGAGTTGGAGACGGTCGTCGCAGCCGCCGGACCCGTCGACCTCGTCGGGCACGACTGGGGAGGCGGTTTCGTCGTGCGTGTCGCATCGATTCGGCCGGACCTGCTGCGTTCGTGGGCCTCCGACGTCCTCGGGCTGTTCAACCCGGCATACGTCTGGCACGACCTCGCCCAGATCTGGCAGACGCCGGAGGCGGGGGAGCAGTTCTTCGAACAGTCAGCCACGACGCCGGCGGCCGACCAGGTGGCGTTGTACGAGTCGATCGGTATTCCCGCAACGACCGGTGAGATGTTGATCGCTGCCGCCGGGCCGGAGATGGCGCGGTGCATCCTTGCCCTGTATCGCTCGGCAGCCCAGCCGGAGATGGCGAAGTGGGGTGCCGAACTCGGCCAGGCCGGAGCTCGTCCCTGTTTGGCGATCGTGGCGCCGAACGACCCGTTCGTCAACAGCAACGACCTCGCGCTGTCCGTCGCCGCAGACCTCGGAGCGAAGATCGGCGAAGTGCCGGGCCAGGGCCACTGGTGGATGCTCGGCGACCCGATTGCCGGTGCACGCGTGCTCACGGAGTTCTGGACATCTCTCGGCTGACGTCGAGCCACCGTCTGCAAAACGCCTACACCGTCTGCCGACGTTCCCGCTTACTGGAACGCCCGAAGTCAGGTCCTGCGCATCGTGACGCCGTCTGGGTTCGTCCTCTGCCAGCGCCAAACTCCTCAGTAGTTCAGATGGCCGAACTCAGCGAGACGGTTTGGTTTCAAATCGTTCGTGTACGAATTAGTCTGAGGTGATGTATTCGGCGGAAACGATGTGAGTGCGCTTCACGATATGCCGCTCGACACCTCCGAGCCAGGCGGACAGGAATTGATCGGGAGACGGCTCAGCCTCGCTGCGCGGCGCTGTCGTGAGTGGATGGACCGCGAGATGGTAGGACACGGCGGCGGTCTCGTCGGCTGGCTCGTGCTCAAACATGCAGGCCATGTCGATGAAGGTCCTGGACTGAGTCAACGTGAACTCGCCCAGCGATTGTCGATCGGTGGGCCGGCGCTTGTCCGCCACCTCGACCGACTGGCTGGTGAAGGTCTCCTCGAGCGACGCCCCGACCCTGTCGATCGCCGGGTAACCCGGCTGTTCGTCACCCCCGCCGGCGAAGCACGAGGCGACGAACTGGCAAAGATCGCTATCGGCATCGACGCCGAACTGCGCTCGATCCTCACCGAACGCGAAGTGGCGACGCTCGTACACGCGCTCGAAAAGATCGAACGTCACATCGCCACGCAACACCCTCAGCATCTTCTACACGCGAAACACGCTCACAAAGGAACGGTCAACAGATGACGAACACGTTGGTGCCGAGCGCGGCACCACCAGCATCGGTCGGAACGGACGAAGTCATCCGCACGGTCGAATTGACGAAGGTATATCCCGGCGGCGTCAAGGCCGTCGACCACCTCAACCTGACCGTCCACCGTGGCGAGATCTTCGGACTCCTCGGTCCGAACGGGGCCGGCAAGACGACCTCGGCCGGAATGCTGACGACACGTGTCGTGCCGACCGAGGGCCAGGCGCTCGTCGGCGGAATCGATGTGTGGAAGCACCCGGCAGAAGCAAAACGTCTGATCGGCGTCGTGCCGCAGTCGAACACCCTCGACCGCTCGCTAACGGTTCACGAGAACCTCTTCTTCCACGGTCGGTTCTTCGGGATGTCGACGAAGCAGGCCAAGGAGCAGGCAGACATGCTGCTGCAGCGCTTTAAGCTCACGGAGCGGGCGAAGATGCCGGTGATGGCGCTGTCCGGCGGCATGGCCCAACGGTTGATGGTCGCCCGTGCAGTGATGCACCGGCCTGCAGTGCTGTTCCTCGACGAGCCGACAGCCGGTCTCGATCCGCAGAGCCGCATCGCCCTCTGGGAGATCCTCGGTGAACTGCACACCGACGGCCAGACGATCCTGTTGACGACGCACTACATGGAAGAGGCCGATCAGCTGTGCAGCAGATTGGCGATCATCGACCACGGTGTCGTACTCGCCCTCGATACCCCTGCAACCCTCAAAGCGTCCACTGGTATCGATTCCATCGTCACCGTAACCGCCGTCGGGGACCTCGATCGCCTAGCGACGCTGTTGCAGGCAGAGGTGCCGGGCGCGACGACCGCAAAAGTCGTCGACGGTGTCGTCCGTCTGGGCGTCACCGGCCCGAAAGGGGTCCTGCCGCACGTCATCCAGGTGGCCGAGAATCACGGCATCACCGTGACCGACCTATCGGTCGCCATCCCCACGCTCGAAACCGTCTTCATCGACCTGACCGGAAAAGACCTCCGCGAATGACTGCCGCCGTCAATCCCACCACTGCCACCGATGCTCCGCCGACCTCGGCGACCTCGGCGACCTCGTTCGCCCACTGGACGCCCCCGAAGTCGTCCTCAGCGACTGCGTTCCTTTCGCTGCTGCAGCGTGACTTCCACGTGCTACGCAAGAACCTCAAGGAGTTCATCCCGCGGGTCATCCTCCAGCCGCTGATGCTGGTGTTCGTGTTCACCTATGTGTTCCCGAAGATCGGCTCGGCCGTCGGCGGCAGCGACGGCGCCTCAGGATTTTCGACGCTGCTCGTCGCCGGTGTGCTCGGCTCTGTCGTCCTGTTCCAGGGCATTCAGGCAGTTGCACTGCCGATGGTCCAGGAGTTCGGCTTCACCAAGGAGATCGAGGATCGCGTCCTCGCCCCGTTGCGTGTCGAGTTGGTCGCCATCGAGAAGATCGTCGCCGGGTCACTGCAGTGCATCCTGGCGGCGTTGATCGTCTTCCCGATCGCCTATGTCGTGCCGTCGACGCCTGTCCAAATCGCCTTCCATTGGCCGATCCTGCTCACCCTCGGGCCGCTTGCGTGCATCGCCGCCGCCTCGCTCGGGCTGATGTTCGGCACCTTGTTCAACCCGCGATCAGTTCCGCTGCTGTTCGGCATCATCCTCGTCCCGCTGACGTTCCTCGGCTGTGTGTACTTCCCGTGGCAACGGCTGCAAGCGATCCGCTGGCTGCAGATCGCCGTGCTGCTCAACCCGCTCGTGTACATGTGCGAAGGCTTTCGCGCTGCCCTGACCGACGTTGGCAGTATGACCCTGTGGGCTGTCTATCCGGCGCTGTTGGCGTTCACCGCAGTGTTCATCGTCGTCGGCCTGCGGATGTTCAAGAAGCGCGTCCTCAGCTGACGTTGATGTGATGAGGCGGTGCTGCTGCCCGTGTCACCGATTGTCGCAGGGATTGCGATCTCTCGTGACTCGAGACCTCGTCTGCAGCTACCGCTAGCGTGGCGGCGGTGACCGCTCGGCCGAACGTCTTGTTCATCACCCTCGACCAGTTTCGTGCGGACAGCCTGTCGTGTGCTGGCCATTCGCTCGTGCGCACACCGAACCTCGATGCGCTCGCAGCTGAGGGCGTTCGTTTCGCCCGCCACTACTCGCAGGCCGCGCCGTGCGCTCCTGGTCGGGCTGCGCTGTACACCGGTACGTATCAGATGAACAATCGTGTCGTCGCCAACGGCACGCCGCTCGACGATCGCTTCGACAATGTCGCCAGGGCCGCTCGGCGTGCAGGATACGAGCCGGCGCTCTTCGGATACACCGATCAGGGGGTCGACCCACGGACGGTCGAGCGGGACGACCCGCAACTGTGGAACTGGGAAGGCGTACTGCCCGGATTCGACTGCCTGTTGAACCTCGACGAACGATACGAACCGTGGATGCAGTGGCTGCGGTCGACGGGCTACACGGGTACCGATCCTGACGAAGCGCTGGCGACGGAAAACGAACGTCCGGCTTCGCAGTCGATCTCGACGTTCATGACCGACCGGATGATCGACTGGATCGGCGCACAGTCGCAACCGTGGTTCCTGCACGCCTCCTATCTGCGTCCCCACCCGCCGTTCAGCGCTGCGGGGGAGTACTCGACGATGTACGACCCGCTCGACTGTCCTGCGCCGCTGCCGATTCTCGAACACCGTCACCCCCTCTACGACGCCTTTCTCGCGCAACCGATTGTCGCTGCGCCGGCACAACGGTCAGACGTCGCTGCTGTCCAGGCGCAGTACTTCGGCATGATCTCCGAGGTAGACGCCCAACTCGGCCGTCTGTTTGCCGTCGTCCGCGATGCCAGCCAGTGGGACGACACCATCGTCGTCGTCACGTCGGATCACGGCGAGCAACTCGGCGACCAGGGATTGTTGCAGAAGCTCGGCTTCTTCGAGTCGAGTTATCACGTCATCAACATCATCAGCGATCCGCACAGCCGCACAACGGCTGGTTCGGTCGTCGACGAGTTCACCGAGAACGTCGACATCCTGCCGACACTCTGCGAACTGATGGAAGTCCCGGTGCCGGCGCAGTGCGATGGATTTCCACTGACGCCGTTCCTGCGGGGCGAGGTACCGCCCGTGGCGTGGCGCACCGCAGCAACCTACGAATGGGACTGGCGCTATCTGTCGATCCCATATGGGGATCATGACGGGCCGTGGAATCGGCAGCTCGAACGCCAGCACCTCACCGTTCGACGGTCGGCGGACCACGCCTATGTCCAGTTCGGCGACGGCAGTTGGCGGGGTTTCGACCTCGGTGCCGACCAGACGTGGCAGACTGAGGTCAGCGACCCGGCGGTCGGGTTGGCACACGCCCAAGCGATGCTGGTGTGGCGATCGGCGCATACGGACCGCACGCTGACGGGCATGCTGCTGCGCGATGGGGGCATCGGCCGCTGGCCTGCCGCAACAGAGCGCGTGGCGAAGATCTCGTCGCCATCTTGACGCAATGTTGGCGCTCCGCCCACGTCGCCTCGGCGAGTTGACGTTAACGTAAGGATTGTTCCACGAAGGAGGCAACTGTGTCGTCAATCTCCACCGCTGCGCCGAGCGCGCATCCGCCCGCCGCCAAGCCACTGCCAGCACCGGGCGATCGATACAAATGGACAGCGTTGTCGAACACAACGCTCGGCATGTTCATCGCGTCGCTCGATGTATCGATCGTCTTGATCTCGCTGCCGGCGATTTCCCGGGGCATCGGTCTCGACCCGCCGACCCCGAGCAACATCGGCTACCTGCTGTGGATGCTGATGGGCTACCTCGTGGTGACCGCTGTCCTCGTGGTCACTTTCGGGCGTCTCGGCGACATGTTCGGCAGGGTGCGGATGTGCAACGGGGTTTCTCTTCTTCACACTCGCCTCGGTCGCCTTGTCGCTGACGCCGGGCAAGGGCGGCTCGGCGGCGATGTGGCTGATCGGCTTCGGGGTCGTACAGGGCATAGGCCTCACCTACGGACTGCAACCTCACGGCTACAGCGACATGGGCTGGATCGGACCGTGGGTGCTGGATGAGATCATCGGCGGTCTCGCCCTCCTGTGCCTGTTCTATTACATTGAAACCAGGGCGGAGACTCCTATGTTCAACATCCGCCTCTTCCGGATCCGTGCCTTCTCGGACGGCAACATCGCCGGCTTCCTCGCCTCTATCGGGCGCGGTGGCCTGCAGTTCATGCTGATCATCTGGCTGCAGGGCATCTGGCTGCCGCTGCACGGGTACAGCTTCGAGCGCACACCGCTGTGGGCCGGCATCTTCATGCTGCCGCTGACCGCCGGATTCCTGATCGCCGTCCCGGTCGCCGGGTGGCTGTCGGACCGCTACGGTGCCAGGTCGTTCGCCACCGGCGGCATGATCATGATGGCTGTGAGTTTCGGTCTGCTGATGCCAAAGCCGGCGAACTTCTCCTTCCCGGTGTTCGCCGCGCTCCTGCTGATGAACGGCCTCGGCGTCGGCATGTTCTCTGCTCCGAACACCACCGGCATCATGAACAGCGTGCCCAACGACGAGCGAGGTGTCGCCAGTGGTATGCGGGCGACGTTCCAGAGCACCGGCATGGTGCTGTCGATCGGACTGTTCTTCTCGTTGATGATCGTCGGCCTCTCCTCGACCCTGCCGGCGAGCATGTCGACAGGATTGCAGGCCACCGGGGTCCCTGCGGCAACCGCCACGAAAATCGCCGACGCACCACCGGTCGGCAGCCTCTTCGCCGCCTTCCTGGGCTACAACCCGATGGAGAAACTCATCAGTAGGGACACCCTCGCCAGCCTCACGCCGCAGCAGTCGGCGACGATCACCGGGAAGCAGTTCTTCCCGAAGCTGATCTGGGTGCCAGCCTGATGACAGCGTCGATGCGGATCGGGGAGGTCGCAGAGCGGCTCGGGATCACCACGCGGACCCTGCGCTATTACGAGGAACTCGGACTGGTCACACCCTCGGCGCACAGTGCTGGCGGTGCGCGCCGATACAGCGACGAGGACTTCGCACGCGTCGCCCATGTTCGCGAGCTGCAAGCGGTGATGGGGTTCAACCTCGACGAGATCCGCGAACTGCTGTACGCAGACGACCGCATGGTGCAGCTGCGGAGCGAATATCGCGCCGGGACGAGCGCAATGCGCGCCAACGAGATCATCAACGAAGCGGCGCGCCTCAACGCCAGGACACAGGAGCAGGTGCTTGCAAAGATCGCTGTGCTGCAGGCCTATCACCTCGAACTCGTCGGCGAGGCCGAACGGCGCAGGGTGTTGGCCGAAGAGCGCGGACTCGTCATTTCCGTGTCCACCGCAAACTGATCCGAGCAGCGCCTGGCTACAGGTCGAGGCGCTTGTTGGCTTCCTCACGGAGCAGGTATTTCTGCACCTTGCCGCTGACGGTCATCGGAAATTCGTCGACCGGCAGTACGTAACGCGGGATTTTGAAGTGAGCGATACGACCTCGGCAGAACGCTTTGATGTCCTCGGGATCGACGTTGCCGGACTTCGTCTTGACGAATGCACAGATCTCCTCGCCGTGCTTCGGATCCGGCACGCCGACGACCTGCACGTCGACGACGTCAGGATGGCAGAAGAGGAACTCCTCGATCTCGCGCGGTGAGACGTTCTCCCCGTCGCGGATGATCAGATCCTTGCTCCGCCCGGTGATCGCCACGTAACCGTCGTCGTCCATCACCGCCAGGTCGCCGGTGTGCATCCACCCATCGGCATCGATCGCCTGCGCAGTCTTCTCCGGCTCGTTCCAATAGCCAGCCATTACCGAATAGCCGCGAGTGAGGAATTCGCCCGTCGTGTTGCGCTCGACAGTCTCGCCGGTGGCTGGATCGACAATACGGATCTCGACATGGGGATGTACACGTCCGACGGTCCCGACGCGCTTGTCGAACGGGTCGTTCGCCACGGTCTGCGTCGACACCGGCGACGTCTCCGTCATGCCGTAGGCGATCGTCACCTCCTGCATGTGCATCTTGTCGAGGACCTGTTTCATCACTTCGGCAGGGCACGGCGCGCCGGCCATGATCCCCGTTCGCAGGCTGCCGAGTTCGTAGCGCTCGAAGTCCGGGTGGGCGAGTTCGGCGATGAACATCGTCGGCACGCCGTAGAGGCTGGTGCAGCGCTCCTGGGCGACTGCATCGAGCACGGTCAACGGGTCGAAGGCATCGTTCGGGATCACCATGCAGGCGCCGTGGGTCGTGCATCCGAGATTGCCCATGACCATGCCGAAGCAGTGATAGAACGGCACGGGGATGCAGACGCGGTCGAGTTCGGTGTAACCACACGTCTCGCCGACGAAGAATCCGTTGTTGAGGATGTTGCGATGCGACAGCGTCGCCCCCTTCGGCGACCCCGTCGTGCCGGAGGTGTACTGGATGTTGATCGAGTCGGTGTTCTTCAGCGAGGCACCGCGTTCGGCGACGGCGCCGGCGGTGAGCGTCGAACCGAGGGCGAGGAGATCGTTCCATTCCGGCGACTCGAAGAACACGGCGCGTTCGACGGTCGGACAATCGGCGGCGATCTCGTCCCACATCGCCCGGTAGTCCGAGGACTTGAAGGTTGCAGCGGCGAACAGCACTCGACTGCCTGAGTGTTGTAGGGCGAAGGACAACTCGGTCGTGCGGTACGCCGGATTGATGCACACCATGATTACGCCGATCCTGGCCGTTGCATACTGCAGCAGCGTCCATTCGTACCGGTTCGGAGACCACAGCGCGAGACGGTCGCCGATGTCGAGGCCACTCGCCATCAATCCTCTTGCCAACTCGTCGATGCGTTCGTCGAGTTGGCGATACGTCCAGCGGATCGCCTGGTGCCGGACGATCAATGCCTCACGATCCGGCCAGGCAGCGACCGTTCGTCGGAGATTGGCGTCGATCGTGTCCTCCAACAGCGCGACAACCGTCGACCCCGAAGCTTCCGAGAGCAGACCACGCCTCGCCGATTCGTCCATGCGTACGACTCTAGATCCGCGAATTGTCCGGCGGAAGGGTTCAAGTCCCGCAGAAGTCGAGGGCGAGGGCAGCCAGCGCTCTGGCGGTGGTCAGGACCTGGTCCAGGGGGACGAACTCGTCCGGGCCGTGGGCGAGAGCGACCTCACCCGGTCCGTACTGCAACGTCGGAACACCGCCGATTCCGGTCATCAGCCGCAGATCACTGCCGTACGGGGCGATGTAGGTCTCCTGCGCGGTACCGCCGACGACGGCGTGCGCCGAACGGACCCGGTCGATCAGATCGCTGGACTCCGGCAGACTCCCGCTGGCGAACTGCCCGCCCCACCACTCGATCGTCGCCGGATGATCACTGAGCCACGCATCACCGTCGCAGGCCTCGGCGACAGCCTGCTCGAGTTCGTCGCGCGCCGACTCGACGGGCTCGCCGAGGGCAACACCGAGCCGACCTTCTGCAACGAGCAGATCCGGAACGGAGGACGCCCAGTCGCCTGCATGGATCGTGCCGATCGAAAGTGGATACGCAATGTCCCAACGCCTCGCCCTCGGGTCGGGGTCGGCATTGCGACGTGCCTCCAGTTGCTGCAGGGCGATCAGCAGTGGCACGAACTTCTCGATAGCGCTGACACCTTCGGTTCTCCGCGAAGCGTGCGTTGCGAGTCCCGGAACGGACAGGCGGAACGTCAGTGCTCCGGCATTTGCCGGGACGAGGTCGAGGTTCGTCGGTTCCGGGATGACGCATGCGTCTGCCCGCCATCCACGGGCGAGCGTGCTGTAGGTGCCGAGGCCGCCATCCTCTTCTCCGAGGACAGCCGTGAGCAGTAGATCGCCGTTGAGTCGTATGCCGACGCGGCGGATCGCCGCGGTGGCCCACAGTGCTGCGACGAGCCCGGCCTTCATGTCACAGGCACCACGGCCGTAGAGGCGTCCGCCGTCGATGCGGGCGTCGAACGGATCTCCGCTCCACTGGCGCC
>Ga0123338_10000620_pt1 | contig 35952 bp, 26 predicted proteins | sample grotaG_FD_89793 | JGI IMG/M metagenome (GOLD analysis project Ga0123338, IMG submission 89793) | Glacier valley bacterial and archeal communities from Borup Fiord, Nunavut, Canada, to study Microbial Dark Matter (Phase II) -... | ecosystem: Environmental > Aquatic > Freshwater > Ice > Glacier ...
CCGCCGTTGAGCTTGAACGTGCCGCTCACGTTGGTCGTCGGGATGTCGATATCCAGCATCTGGTTGAGCCCGCTGATGGCGACGGAGCCGAGCACGCGATAACCGCTCGCCTGATTTCCGGCGGGCGTGTCGACGTAACAGGTCGACCCGATGCCGCAACTGCGCGCATAAACGACGTCGTAGGTGCCAGCGACGACGCGCGCGGCGTACGTCGATTTGGCCAGCGTGTACGGCCCGGTGCCGCTGTAGTAGTAATTGCCGATGTAGTGCATCACCTGCGTGTCCTGCGCGCGCAGATACAGCGACGCGCCCGTACTCTCGACATTCGTCGTCGGCATCGCGCCGCCGTTGAGCTTGAACGTGCCACTCACGTTGGTCGTCGGGATGTCGATGTCGACGACATTGAGCCCGGTGCCGATGACCAGGCCCGTGCGCAACACGCGATAGCCGTTGGCCTGCGCTCCGACGGGAGTGTCGACGTAACAGGTCGACCCGATGCCGCAGCTCCGCGCGTAGATCACGTCGTACAGACCGACGATGACGCGCGCGGCATAGTTCGACTTGGCCAGCGTGTAGGGACCCGTACCGCTGTAGTAGTAGCTGCCGATGTAGTGCATCACCTGCGTGTCCTGCGAGCGCAGGTATAGCGACGCGCCAGTGCTCTCGACGTTGGTCGGTGGCATCGCGCCGCCGTTGAGCTTGAAGCTGCCGGTGACATCGCCCCAGCTCACGTCGATCGTCGACGACCACGGCGTGGTGGTGGCACAACTGCCCCCAGCACAAGCGCCAGTGGCCGTGCCGCGGCAGGCACCACTGCCGTCGCAGCTATCACCGGTCGTGCAGGCCACCCCGTCGGAGCACGCCGTACCGGGCGCCTTGTTGGCCACCGAAAAATCATGCGTGGCCTCATTGCAGGAACCGGCCGTGCGGCACGGCCCAAGATAGGGCGGCGCCGGCACATTGGTGTGGACGCAGCCGCGCGAATCGGCCCCAGCCCCGGGCTGGCATTTCTCGACGCCGGTGCACCACAGCGCATCGTCACAGGCAGGGTCGGAGGCGACATGTTTGGCCACGCCGCCGACGCAGCTGTCAGTGGTGCAGGCGTAGCTGTCGGCTGGCACATTGCCGTCGTTGTTGGTGTGGGTGCAGCCGAGCGTCGTCGAGCATGCATCGTCGGTGCAGGCATTGCTGTCGTTGCAGTCGCGCGCGCCGCCGCCCTGACACACGCCGGACAGACAGGTCTGGCCGACGACGCACAGAGAGGTCTGGCACGTAGTCGTGTCGCCGAGCGGCGTGTGCTGACAGTTGCCACCCACCACAGCGTCGACGGTGCATGGGTTCATGTCGTCGCACGGCGGCGTGTAACACTGTGCGGCCCCGCTGACCACGCGGCAGGCCTGGTTGGACGCCAAGCACGGATTGGGCGTGCACGGATCGTTGGAGCAGCCGCCCGCCCCGTCGCTGTGATAGCCGACATCGCAGCCGCAAGCGCCGCCGGTGCAGACAGTCATGTGCGCCGCGGTGCAAGGGCTGGGCGTGCAAAGATCGGTGGTGCAGCCGCCCGCTCCGTCGCTGTGATAGCCCGACGCACAGCTCGCACAGAGGCCGCCACTGTAGCCGGCGCCACACACACAGCTCACCTTGCCGCCGACGATGGAGCAGGTCCCATGGCCGCTACAACTGCCCGCCTGACAGGTGTCGTCGATAACGCAGATCAGACCCTCGAGGTGATAGCCGGCGTCGCAGCCACATGCTGGACCGGTGATGTCGGCGCTGCAGACCGTGCGGTGCGCCGTGACACACGGATTGGGTTTGCAGACGTCCTGGGTGCAACCGCCGGCACCGTCGCTGTGATAGCCTTTGGCGCTGTCACAGGCGGCGCAGGCGACGCCGCTCCAGCCTGGATCGCAGGTGCACAATGCCTTGCCGCTCGCGTCGTCACACTGGCCGTGTGCGTTGCAAGACGTCGGTGAACAGATGGTATCGCCGACGCACACGCCGCCGTCGTCGTGAAAGCCAGGCGCGCAAGTGCAGACACCGGCGCCGTTTTGCGCCACACAGTGTCGCGTGGGGTCGTTACACGGATTTGGCGTACATGGGTCGGCGCTGCAGCCGCCTTTGCCGTCGTCGTGGAGCCCGGCGGCGCAGGTGGAGCAGCCCGGGAGTGCGAAGCCTGGATCGCAGGTGCACGTTGCCACTCCGCCCGACTCGGCACACGTGCCATGGCCGTTGCAGGGGTTGCCGCTGCACCCACCGTCGAGCGTACACACGCCGGCCACGTCGTGGGAGCCGGCGGCGCAGCCACACACCGCGGCCTTGTCGCTTGTGCTGCACACCGGATGATCGGCGGCGCACGGATTGGGATTACACGGGTCCGGCGTCACCGACGGTGCCGAGTTACAGGCCGCCAGCGTCGCCGCCAACATCGACAAGAGCATCCAATAGCGCATCACGGCGATACTACGGCGCCAGCCCCTGCGTCTGTCGGAATTACAGACGAACGACGACTTCCAGGCGGGCCCCGGTGAACGACGGGAAATCGCGGCACACGCCGGAGATGCAGCGCAACCCGCCACGCATGCCGCCAGCGAACAACCGAATCGACGACGCCGTGGTGATGTTCCACTGCACCGAACCGTTGAAGAAGTGCTGGTTGACCATCGTCGACGGACGGGTGGTGAACTCCCAGCCACCGACGAAGACCAGCCGCGGTGTCCACTTGAGGGCAACATAGGCATTGCCCTCCTGCCACTGCGGCGACGACGCGCCGTTGTCGGCGGTGACGCCGTCGCCCTGACGAAAGAGCACATACCCCTGGCTCTCGATCGACAGGTTCTTCGGCAGATGCTGGGTGAAGTCCCATTCGAGATGTCCCACGGTCTGAAACGTCCGCGTGTTGACGATGCTCTGGCAGCTCGGCGCATCTGGTGCGCAGAGCTCCAGGCGATAGCCGCCCGACACGAACAGATGCGACACGCCCTTGTTCCAGCGAAACTCGGCGCCACCATACGGGTCGTGATAGACGCGCGTTCCCGACGACGCCGCCCGATCCTCGAAATATGCCGTCGAGGCGTACAAGAGCAGCCATTTGTTGACGCGCCAGTCGAGACGCAGGCGTGGGCCGGTGACGTCGTAGGTGGTCGAGGTGAGCTCCGTCAGGACGCGTTCTGCCGTTGGTGGCGCGTTGTAGGCCACCGGCTTGAACTCGGCGAACGACGGATCGATCGACGACACCCAGCGCTGGAAATTGGAGTAGTGCTTGACCTCGACGAGGATGGTTAGCGGCCCGGCGTAGGCGGTCGCGCTGCCGTAAATGGCGTAGGCCTGCTGCTGCGAATCGGTCTGCTGCCGCATCTGGCCGTCGGCCTCGAAGAACAGCGACAGCCACTTGGTGGCGCGCGGCACGTCGATGGTGCCGCCGTACATCATCATGCCGTCCTTGCGCTGCTGCGCGTTGGACTGCGAGAAGTTTTTCATCAAGATGCCGCCGGTCTGGTGGATGCCGAGAATGACCTTGTTGGCGATCCGATATTCGACACGCGCACCGGCGATGACGTCGTAGGGGTCGGGCGTCGATCGGCCAGTGGCCTCGTCGACGTTCTGCACGTTGGTCACGCCAGCGACGAGCGTCGCGACGACATTCTCCTTGTGATAGACGAAGCGGCCGCCGAGGAGCGTGGTGTCGATGCCGAGCTCGTCGACCTTGCGCAGCGATAGAACGATGCCGCGCCCGAAGTTCACGTAAAAATCGCCGAGCGTGACCTCGAGATCGCGGTCGGCATACTCGGCAGAGATCTTCTCGAGGTAGAAATAGTTTTGGCAAAACCGCGAGCGCAGTGCGAGCACGGTGGTCTTGTCCGGGCCACACGCGACCTGTCCGCCGGTGTTGGGATCGAAGAACAGCGCAGTATCGAAGCGCGTCGCCAGTCGGAATTTGCGCCACGACAGGATGGCGTTGAGCCGATTGACGATGCTGTAGAAGTGCGCGCCGGTGACCTCGCGGGCCGGCGTCATCGTCGCTGGGTCAGCCGCGGTCTTGGTGATGATGAGGGAGCCGAGATCGCCACGGTAGCTGGCGAACAGCGACTCGATGATGTCGAGCCGCAACGGCTCGGTTTTGATGCGCAGATTGATCGCGTGCGCCGACGACCCCCAGCACAGGGCAACGAAGACCACCCATGCGACAGAGAGCCTCGAACGATTCATTGAGTTGAGCTTAGAAAATCAGTGCGCCAGGGCCTCATCGACTTCAGCCTGGATCGCCTTTTCGTCGCCGGCATTGAAGCCCTGACGAACCTTGACGATACGACTCTTCTTGTCGATGAGCAGCGACAGCGGGGCAGTACGCTTCTGGTTGTAGATGCTGGTAACCTGGGTCTCCGTATCGAGCAGCACCGGGTAGGTCAGGTTGTAATTGCGGATGAAGGTCTGCACTTGGGCGACGGTCTCGGGGCCGTCCATGGAGATGGACAGCACCACGAAGCCTTTGTCCTTGCGACTCTGGTACAGCTCCTCGAGCAGAGGCAGCTCCGCCTGACAAGGCACGCACCACGTCGCCCAGAAGTCGATGAGGATGACTTTTTGGTTGAGGTAGTCGCTGAGGTGCACGGGCTTCCCCTCGCTATCGCGGAGGGTGAAGTCGGTGGCCTGCGAGCCGAGCAGCTTGTCGTCGGCTTTGTCGGCCTTCGCGTCGGGTTTGCTTGAGGTGTTGGCTGTGTTGGACGTGGCACAACCGGCGCTCGCCAGAGCGGCGAGCGCGATGAGGACTCGGAGATGCACGGAAGTTACTTGAGGTGCTGCTGGATGGTCTTGGTGAGGCTGCCGCCGTAGCCGACCGCCATGTAGACGATCTGCATGTTCGACGTGTCGATGAGCATGTTCAGCGGGAACGCGCTCACGTCGGCGTACTGCTGAAGCTTGGCCTGAGGGTCGAGGGCCATGGTGACGTGAACGTCGTGCACGTTCTGCCAACGAACCAAATCGGACTCGGAGGCCGGAGCGCCCGAGGCCTCATTGTAGCCCTGGACGAGGCCAGTGATGAAGCGCACACCCTGCGACTCGAACTCAGCCTGCAACGCCGGTACGTCCTTCGCCTCTTCGTTGCAGTAGTAGCACCAGCCAGCCGCGCCAGTGAGGAGGATGAGCTTGACGTCGCTCTTGCCGTAGTAATCGGCGAGGGAAACCTTCTGCAACGGCAGGGTGTCGTAGTCGGCGGTGCCAGCAGCGCCGGCCGGGTCGACCTTACCGACGAAGTCGATGTTCTGCATGATCTGGCCCTCGGTGTAGCCATAGGGACCGGCCGGGTACGCAAGACCCTGGGCCGCGGGCTGGCGGTTGGCGGTGTCGTCGACGCCAGTGTACTTGGCGGGACTGCAGCCGACGACGAAGAGAGAGAGAGCGAGGGCCGAGACTGGCGAGAGCAATAGATTCATCCGCATCGATGTCCTCCGAGGTGCTGACACTGGGTATCGCGCCCGCGACTCTCTGTCAATAGGCCCGACCATTATGCGCAGATATGGCAACAAAGTGCATTCCAGTTGACTAGGGGTGGTCCAACCAGTAAAAGTCGCGCCCATGCGCAAGACCTACCTTATCCCACTCATTTTGTCGTCGCTGAGCCTATTTGCGATCGGCTGTGGCACGCCTGCCACGAAGATCGGCAGCGCGTGCAAGACAGTAAAAGATTGCAACATCGCCGGGCAGATCTGCGTGGGCGGTTTGCAAGGTGGACCCAGCATCTGCACCAAGACCTGTACTGGCAACCTCGGCGACACCGGGTGTCCGCCCGGCTTCGACTGTGGTCCCGTCGACGCCAGCACCACGACGTTGACCTGTAACCAGGTCCGCTACTCGGTCGACCCGCTCACAGGCGATCCATTGTTGTTCGGCAAGAGCTGCGCGCTCGACGCGACGGTGTGTACTGGCACGGGCGATCCCAACGCTGGCGCAGCCTGTCGCAAGGGACCCAACACCACCAAGAACCCGCCCATCCCGCTTGCCGACGATCCGACTGCGTTCTGCACTGGCACCTGCGACACCAACGACGATTGCCCGACGAGCATGCGCTGTGCCACCGACTACGACATGGTGAAAAAGTGCCTGCGCCGCAACATCTGCGACGAGTGCACCATCAGCGACAATTGCCCGACCGACTATCCGGTGTGCGTCGTCGGTAAGGACAGCAAGAAATACTGCAGCAAGGTCTGCGGCGGCGACGAGGATTGTCCCGGCGCACCGCAGAATGTCCACTGGATGACCTGCGAAGTCGCTTCCGACGCTGGCGGCACCCAAGGCCGTTACTGCGCACACCGCTTTGGCGGCTGCGTGGGCGACGGCACCGTCTGCGCGCCGTGCCGCACCAATGCCGACTGCAGCGGCGGCACCAAGTGCATCAGCAACGACAACAGCCTCGAGCGCTTCTGCACCAAGGGTTGCGCCAATGACACCACCTGCGCCTCGGCCAACGCCACCGGCTGCGACAACAAGATGCATGTCGGTACCAACGACCCCTACCCGACCAATGTCTGCACCGGTGACAACACGCCGACCAAGACCTACTGGGGCGTCCTCTCCTGCTGGCCGGCACCGCTACCGTAAGCGTTGCGTTTTCTTTCCGCAGTGCAGCGTGGGCTGTGCCCACGCTGAGCGTCGGAGGTCCGGAGCCCTCTCAGGGTTCCGGGCAACGGTGATAGAACTGTAACGCACCGCGCTACTAACGTGGCGTGCGTCCTTCATTGACGTAGCGGACCTCCGAGCGATACCCTGGTTGAGTTAGCCTAATTCGGAGGTCCGGATGTCCAGGTTTACCCCCGTCGCGCGCGCGTTTGCGGCGACAATCTTCGCCTTCGGGATTGGTTGCGGCTCGAGTGGTGGTGGCTGTGGCGGCCTCACACCATTGCCCGCTGATCCCAAGCCGCACGGATTCCCGCCCGATCAGATCATCGAGGGTGGCGTGCAGGCACGCATCACCAAACCGGGCGTTCAGAAGCTGAGCCAGGCCATCGTCGACCTGGTCAACGCACAGTTGATGAACGGTTTTTGCGCAGTGCCGCGCAACCACCTCATCAACATCAACAACTTCGCGCTGACCGCCTCACTGGACATGTGCAACGTGTCGAGTGCGGCCTGTGCCCCCGGCAAGGGTTGCGCAACCAATGTCCGGTTGTCGTCGCCCGACGGCAAAGACGGCGTGACCATCACCGTCCCGAGCGGCAACCCGCCGACGTTGACGTTGGGGATCAAGTTCGACCTCAACTTCAACTTGCACTTCGACTACAACGTCGCCACCTTGGGCGGCTCGGTCAATGTCTTCGGGCCGAGCTCCTGTGACCTCAATATCTACAACGCGCACTACAACACGTCGAGCGCCGACCCGCTTGCCATGTCGGCGTTCATCACTCTCGGCATCGACCCCGTCACGGGCGAGCTCACGCTGAAGCTCTCCAAGCTCACCGTCGACCATCTCGACATCGGCTCGAGCGGCTGTGGCGTCGTTGGCGACATCATCAACTACGTCGGCACGGCCATCGACTTTTTGGCCAACCTCGACATCCTCGGCTTCAAGATCACCGACATCATCACCAGCCTCCTCCAGCCGCAGCTCGACGCGCTCGTGCAAGGCTTTTTGCCGAAGCCGCTCGGCCTCGCGGGCACGCTCGACGCTGGCAAGCTGCTCGCCAAGTTCAACCCGCCCGCCAACAGTAACCTCGAGATGTTCCTCGTCCCCGGCGGCTACGTCCAGGCCGTCGGTGGTGGCCTCAACCTCGGCGTGATGTCCGGCTTCAACTCCGATCGCGATCAGTCGACGCGTGCGCCTGGCCTGTCGTCGGAGCCGTCGCTGTGCGTGCCCAACCGTCCCACGCCCGAGCTGTCTGGCGCGCCGTGGAATCTGCCGTTCAATCCGTCGCGTAAGGATTACACGCTGGCACCGGCTGGCGAGTTCTCCGGCAACCCCGAGCCCATGGGCGCCAACGGCATCGAGGATGTGGCCATCGGCATCTCGCGCACCTACCTCGACCTGGCCGGCTTCCACATCTACAACTCCGGCACGCTCTGCCTCGCCATCGGCGGCGATGCCCTTCCGCAGCTCAATGCGGGCACGCTGTCGGTCCTGGTCATGTCGCTCGGCAACCTGCTCGAGAATCGCACGGCGCCTTTGGCCTTGGTCCTTCGCCCGCAGACGCCGCTCAGCTTCACCATCGGCACCGGCACCATGACCAGCCCGCTCCTCAATGTGGGCGTCTCCGATCTGCGCATCGATTTCTACGGCTGGATCGAAGAGCGCTATGTCCGCATCTTCACCGTCGGGGTGGACCTCAACCTCGGCGTCAACCTCAGCATCAGCAAGAACGCGACGACGATGCAGCCGGAGATCGAGCCGATGCTGGTCGGTCTCGACGCCAAGAACATCACCGTCCGCGTCTCCAACACCGATCTTCTGCACGAGCTCCCGGCCGATCTGGCCGGCGTGTTCCCGTCGCTCATCAACATCGCCGCGGGCGCCGTGGCCGGCTCGTTGCCCAAGGTGCCGCTGCCGTCGGTGGCCGGCTTCAGCCTCGACGATCTCACCATCTCGCGGGCCCAGACTGGTCAGGACGACTTCCTCGGCATCTACGGCACGATCAAGGTCGGCACCCCGGCCGGCCTCATCGACTGGAGCGATCCGCAGCACCCGCGCATGGCTGGCGAGCTCCGCACCCGCGCGGTGGTCAGCAAGATCATCGTCCCGAGCGCAGCCGATCTGGCCAAGCTCTACGCCGCCGGCCAACCGGCGCCGACCGTCGCGCAGCGGCCGCGCGTTCAGCTTGACCTCTCGACGCTCAATCAGCCGTCGGGCCCGGTCGAGTACTCGTGGCGCGTGCAGTACGGCACCTGGCAACCGTGGACCACCAACGCCCACCCGACCCTCGCCGACGACGTCTTCCTGCTCCAGGGCCGCTATCAGATCGAAGTGCGGTCGCGCGTCGTCAACGAATGGCAGACCGAAGACTCGACGCCGTCGGTGTTGAGCGTGCTCATCGACTCCATCGCCCCGGAAGTTCACCCGGCGCGTGACGTCAAGAACGCCGACCGAATCGTGTTCGGCGGCTTCGATATGGTGTCGCCGCCAGAGGCGCTCGTGTACGCCTGGAACGACGAGTCCGGCAAGCAGCAGCCGTGGACCTCGGACGACTTCATGAGCATGGATTTGGCCAAGCGCCTTTCGGAAAACGGGCGCCGTCAGATCATGGTCTACGCCAAGGACGAGGCCGGTAACGTCGCCAAGACCGCGGTCGATCTCGGGCCACTGCTCGGCTTCCACGGCCGCACCACCGACCCGCCAGCGGCTGGCGGTTGCGGCTGCGAGGTCGGCGCGGCGAACCAGTCCAACGGCGCTCGCAATGCGGGCATCCTCGTCGGTCTCTTGTTCGGCCTGGTGTGGCTTCGGCGGCGGCGCGCGCAAGCGGCGGCGGCTCTTCTACTAGTTGGTCTTCTGTCGCTGACGTCGGCGTGCAACTCCAACGCCGGTGGTCGCTGCAACCTCGACGACGAATGCTTGAAGCTCGCCTGCGACACCGGTGAGCTGCCAAGCTGCGTCGAGAACATGTGCCAGTGCATCGCCGGCTTGCAGCAAGGCGATGTCGGCCGGTTTGCGTCGATGACCTTGATCGGTCCCGACGCCTACGTGGCGGCGTACAACAACACCTACGGCGACCTCATGATCGGCCATGTGTTGCCACCGGGCGTCATCAGCGACTGGGAGTTCATCGACGGTGTGCCGGACGAAGCCCCAAGCCGGCCTGGCGATCCCACCCGCGGCGGCGTCGAGACGCCGGGCGAAGACGTCGGCCGCTACACCTCGATCGGCGTCAACGTTCGTGGTGAGCCGGTGGTGTCCTACTACGACAACACCAACAAGCGGCTCAAGTTCGCCAGCTTCAGCGTCATCCGCTGGGCTTCGCACGCCGTCGACGAAGGCTCCACCATCGAGGGCAGCAAGAACGACACCGGCCGCTGGTCGTCGATGAACATCGGCCCCGACGGCAAGCCGGCCATCGCCTACTACGCGGTCCAAAAGAGCGCCACCACCAGCGGCAACCCCGAAGGCCAGCTGCGCGTGGCCCAGGCCAAGACGGCGCTGCCACGCTCGAGCGCCGACTGGATCATCACCATCGTCGACCGCGTCGAGCTGCCAGCCGTCAACACCGACATGGCCGCCACCACGCCGCTCCTGCCCGAAGGCACCGGCCTCATGGCCTCGCTCGCGCGCCAGACCGATGGCTCGCTGGGCGTCGTCTACTACGACCGCACCCGCGGCAACCTGCGCTACGCCACCAACGTTGGCGGCATCTGGGGCGCGCCGGTCACCCTCGACGGCGAGGCCATGGACGGCTCCGACACCGGCGACGTCGGCCAGTATCCGTCGCTGGTCTATGACGCGACCAACGTCGGCCACATCTCTTACGTCGACGCCACGCACGACAATCTGCTCTACGTCAACACCAAGACCAACACCCCAGAGGTCGCCGACGACGGCTATCGTCCCAAGGACGAGCAGACGCTCGACGGCATCGACTCGCCGGTCTATCACCTCGTCGGCGATTCGTCCTCGATCCAGATCGCCAGCGGCCAGGTCCTCATCGCCTACCAAGACTCGACCACGGTCCAGCTCCGGCTGGCGGCGCGCGCCATGGACGGCAAATGGACGCTCAACTCCATCGCCGGTCACGCCAAGGGCGCGCAGTTTGGCGGCTCGTACGGGTTCTATGCCGATCTGAAGCTGGCCGGTGTGCGCGGCGTGGTGTCTTCTTACGCCATCAATCAGTCGGTGGATCCGTCGCTGTTCTTCGTCGAGGTCTTCGATGTCGACCTCGGCCTCATCATGTAGCTGAGTCTTCCTTTTCCCATGGATCTAGAGCTCAAGGGACGGCGCGCGTTCGTCGCTGCGTCGTCGGCAGGGTTGGGTCGCGCTGCAGCAGCGGCCTTGTTGGCCGAAGGGGCGCGCGTGGTGATCTCGGCGCGTGGGGGCGCGCGTCTGGAGGCCACACGGGCCGAGCTAGCCGCCGTTCATGGGGATCTGGTGAGCGCGATCGTTGCCGATTTGTCGACGGCGGTGGGCGCGGCTGCTGCAGTTTCAGCCGCAGCAGAACAGCTGGGCGGTCTCGACATTCTGGTGACCAACTGCGGCGGCCCATCGCCGGGAACGATCCTGGAACAGACCGACGACAGCTGGCGCAGCGGCTTCGAGCTCTTGGTCATGACCGCGGCGGCGATGGTCAAGGCAGCCTTGCCCCATCTGCTGGCGTCGACGCAAGCGCGGGTGGTCATGCTGGCGTCGACGACGGTGAAACAGCCGATCATCGGCCTCGCCTTGTCGAGCGGCATCCGGCCGGCGCTGGCCGGACTGTCCAAGTCTCTGGCCATCGAGCTCGGCGAAAAAGGCGTGCTGGTCAATCTGGTCCTGCCCGGGACCATCGACACCGATCGCATCCGCGAGCTGCATGAAGCACGCGCTCACGCCAGCGGCATGACCGTCGAGGAAGTGGCGCAGCAAGCCGCAAAAGCCATTCCGCTCGGCCGCAACGGTCGGCCCGAAGAGCTCGGCGCGGTGGTGGCGTTTTTGTCCTCGGCACGTGCCAGCTATCTGACCGGCGCGGTCATCCAGGTCGATGGCGGCGCCACGCGGTCGATTCTGTGACGGCGGCCCTCGCGCAGTTCTCCATCCCCGGTATCGAGCACATCTCGGTGCTGGGCGCACTCGAGCGGAATGTCTCCATCCAGCTTCAGCAAGTCCGCGCGCTGAATCTGATCTGGCTCTTGCAACAACAACGGCGGCTCGTCGCTGGTACACACGTCTTGGTGGTCGGCGGTGGCTTTGCTGGCCTTACTGCAGCAGCCGCAGCGTCGAGGCTGGGCGCGCGCGTGACCTTGCTGGAGCGCGCCAAATCGCTGCTCGGTCTCCAGCGCAACAACCGCGTGCGCGTCATTTATCCGTTCATTCACGAGTGGCCGCATCCGACCTCGAAAGACGGGCACGCCGCGCTTCCGGTGTTGGACTGGCATGCGTCGCTGGCGGGCGACATGGCCTCCGAGGTGCTGGCTGGCTTCGAGCGCGAATGTGCGCACGGCCGCATCGAGCTGCGGCTCGGTTCCGCTCCGCTCGACGAGAAAGCCTTGTCAGATGCCGCCGAGCGCGGTGAGGTGATCTTGGCGTTGGGCCTGGGCGTCGAGCGCAGCTTTGGCGCGCTGCCCCTCGGCTCTTACTGGCTCGACGAGACCATCCGCCTGCCGACCTTCGCCGATCGGCGCGCGCGCCATCTCGTCAGCGGCCTCGGCGAGGGCGGCGTCATCGACACCATGACGCTGGCATTGGCTGAGTTCAGCCACGGCGGTCTCGCCGCAGCCATCGACGCCGTCGACGGCATGAGCGCCGTGCATCAGGCGCTCCTCGACATCGATGGCCAGGTCGACCTGACCGCGGCCGACACCGAAGACGGCAACCGCGCGCTGACCACGGCTTATGCCGCATTGCCCGTTCCCCGGGGCGTCGATGACTGGCTACTCGCCCACCGACGGCCCGACACCGACGTGACGCTCAATGGCCCCGAGCCCGACGCGCTCTCGGCCAAGGCCGATCGCCTCAACCGCTTCGTGACCTCGCGGCTGCTCGCGACCGGCATCGTCGCCTATCACCCCGGCACCATCTCCAAGCTGACCGGCGACGATCAAAACGGCTACTCCGTCACGTTCGGCGACGAGACCCAGCTCGCCTGCGACAGGATCCATATCCGCCACGGTGCCGTGCCCGCTCTCCGAGCGGCTTTCCCGTCGCTGTGGGCCGTGTACGAGCCCCATCGCATGAGGCTGCCGTTCGACGTCCCCGTCCGGCAATGGCCGAACGGCGCCTTCGACTAACTACGTCGCGCGAAAAGTCACGGTCACCTGCCGCGTCGGCACATCCTGATTGCCGTCGTCGAACTCGAACGTCGCCAGCTCCACCGCTTGCGTCTCGAGCGCCCAGCGCGCCTCGATACGCGACTCCATGCTGGTGTCTTTCTTGGTGCGCTTGGGCTTTCCAAGCTGCTTTACAAGCTCGGCTTCCAACGCTTCGAATGCATCCAGCCGCTCACTGTCCTTGGCAAACTCTTCGAGCTGCACGGTCATGCCCGTGAGCTTGCGGCCCTTGGCAATGTATTGGACCGAGGCTGAGCGAGGAAACGGCGCCGAAGCCTTGCCAAGTGAGAGTTGGTGATCGGCCTTTGCGGGCGCCTTGTACGGCGCTTCGCCGAACATCGCCAACAGCTCACGCAGCGGCGCCGGTACCGCTACGTTCGCCGCGCTACCAGCACCGAGAACGCGCAGCCTCTGGCCCTTGGCCACGTCGAGCGAGATGACCACCAACGGATGCGCCCACCTCTTCTCGGGCGGAAGTGCCTTGCTGTTCCCGTTGGGATCGATCTGCTCGCTCAACGACAAGGTGCTCTTGATCTCCGCGGCGATCGTCCACAGCTCACCGTCGGGCTTTCGCTTCTTGGACGCGCCGAAGCGACCATCGAACAGACTGACAACGTCTTTCACGAAGGCCGCGCGCCTGTCGTCGGCCACACGGACCAGCACCCTGGCGCTGGAGAGCACGCCAAGGTCGGTGTCGGCGTACCAGAGCGTGTCCGCGCTCACGCCGTCAGCGACGATCGTCCCCGTGACATAACGCCAGTTTTCCTTCGATGTCTCCTCGAAATGAGAAGGCACCACGAGGCTCTTTTGTGCCTCACCGAGCCGGACGCCGAGGGGGAGATCGTTGGAAACGAGGAGTGCCTGGATGGGTGCCGGAAGGGTCATGTCGGCATAGCGTACTTGGAGTTTTTCAGGGTTGGAAGGGGGCGCGGTACCCGTTGCCATCGACGTCGATGTAGACCGGGCTGGTGAAGGCCAGCGACGGCGTCGAGCCGCTCGATGGTGCGCCTTTCTCGACGAGGTCCGAGATGGGCACGGTGGTGTCGACGTTGGGGATGACCGGGAACAGGCTCTGCGATCCGAAGGTGCGCGCCAGCAGCCACAGATCGGTGCCGCGGGCGCCGGAGCGCGTGCGACTGGCGACATCGGCCGGATCGAGATCAGCGGACACGGTCACAGTCAGATTGGCCGACTCCGGCACGCCGACCACTGTCTCGGTGCTCACCGTAGCCAGCGGCCGCGCCCCGCCGACCGCAGCCGCACAACGCGCCGACGGCACGGCCTTGCTGGTGAAGCACAAGATCGGCTGGATCGGCTGCGCAGCCATGCCCTTAGGTAGCGGCAGGTCGAAGGTGTTGTTGGCAAAGACCTCGACGGTGTCGACCGGGGCCCACGCCGCCGTGATGACCTTGACCTCGACGTGGATCTTCGTCGCTGCCGGCAAAGTCGCCACTTGACCAGGGGTGGCGCCCGCGGCTGTCAGCTGCACGAACGGCGCATTGGTCACCACCACATCGCGTCCCACGCCCCGACCGAGCAGCGTATTGACCACGCCAGCGACGATGCCGCTCTTGATTGCCGTCGCTGAATCGTCCGGAACATGGACCAGCGTGCGCGGCAGTCCACCCGGATCGGCATACAAGCCGTGCGAGTCACTGACGCCAGTGGGCGTCGGCGTGAACCCAAATGACAGGAAGTTCATGTAGTCGTGCAGGTTGAGGTCGACCTTTTGATCGAGCCAATCTCCGTCGACGAGCGCCGGCGAAAAGCCGTTGTAGATCTCGTGGGTGTCGAAGTTGGTGTCGAACAGCGGCGCGTCCTCGGGCAGCCCCAAGATGAGCGCGCTGACTGGCATGAGGGTCTTGTCGCCGAAGAACGTGCGGTTGGCATAGTCGAAGCGCAGACCGACGCGGTCGAAGCCCTGCTGAAAGTCGCTGAACTGGCCCGGCAACACACGCGGATGATTGACCTGCACCACCTCGGCGCCCTGCTTGCGGAGGCCGGCGTAGATCTGCGGCGGCGGCAAGGCCAGACCCATCTCGCCTCCGCCCCAGTCGAGCGCGCCGCCATTCGGCATCGTCGGATCCACCGGGATGGGAAAGGCGATGTAGTGGCCATAGTCGAATGGCGTGGTCTCGACCCCGACACAGGAATCGAGGAGCTCCGATGCGCCCAGGCCCTCGATGACCGGGGTGTAGTCGAAGAGCACGTCGTGATCCGACGACGACAAGAGCTCGACACCGTCGACGAGATAGCTCAGCACGCGGTCGGTGGGCTTGGCATACGAGTCAGGCGACATGTTGGAGTGCTGATGAAAATCGGCGGCGACATAGTTGGTCGTCGGGACCACGCGATCGAGGACCACGTCGACTTGCTGGCCGGCGGTGGTGAGATCGATGACCTTCTCGAAACGGCTCCACTCGGGGCCGTGGGAGACGACGACGCGATAACGGCCGGGCCCTAGCACGAGCGGGTGATCGTATTCGTTGTTGCGCGCCGAGTCGCCGTAACGCGAGTAGAGCCAGCCGGCGACGCCGTACGGCAGCGCCTCGGCGTGGGTGTCGTGAAAGGCATTGGACGGAGGATTGGCCGGCGCACCGACGACGACGATCTTGGCCGGCAACGACGCACCAGCCCGGTCGTGCACGGTATAAGACAGCGCCGCAGCGACGGGAACGGTCAGCGTCACCGACGACGACGGCACGGTCGCCGGCACGCGAGGACTGCGCTGATGACTGAGGCCTTCAGCCTGAAATTCGTAGTTGCCGGCTGGGAGACGACCCGAAAATGCGCCCGTGGCGTCGCTGGTGACGGTGGTGACCAGCTGCTGCTCGGCGGGCTTCGACGGATCGAAGACCGCAATCTGTGTGCCGCCACCGCTCGACGCCGTCCCGGAGAACGGCTGCAAAGCGACATTGCGCAACGCCAACGCTTGCGCCGTCACGTCGGCGACATCGCGCCCGAGCACCACCTCGACCTCACGCGACGCAGTGCCGTTCTTGGCCAGCTTGAGCGTCTGCCCGTCGGGGCCAAAGGCGTCAAACAGGCCGTTTACGCCATAGACCTCGACGAGCACACCGGCGATTGGCACCGCCGCGCCACCCGCTGCCGGATCGTCGAATTTGGGGACGATGCCGTAGCTGATGCCTTCGCCGAACAACACGCCATACGGCGCCGGGATCGGATCTTTGCCGCTCAGCACGTCGGCAAAGCCGAGCTCGCCATAGCCGCGGCCCGGATGCCAGATGGCATGCACCGCGCCCGAGTCGGAGAGCGTGCCCCAGGTGGTCTCGATGACGCTGCTGGTGGTGTTGAGGAACGTATAAAGAATGCGAATCTGCGTCTCGCCCGGCATGAGGACATAGGTGACGGCCGCGCGCAGCTTGAGGTCGATGTCGGCGGCCAGATCCGACGACACGATGGCCGACACGCCGCCAAGGCCGAGGATGTTGATGAAGTCGTCTTTGGCGTCGTGGCCGTAGAACCGCAACACGGCTGGACCGCCAGCGCTACCGTCGAGAACCACCACGCCGCGATCGAAGGCGATGGTGCGACCGAGCTGCAAAAAGGGCGAGACCTCGCCGATCTGATCGCCCGCCGGCGAGTCGACGCGATCGAAGTCGAGGAGGTTGCCGCCGAACGGACACGGCCCGATGGCGCGTCCCGGCGCCTGCACCACCAGGCGCACTTTGTCGTTGCGCATGAAGAAGTCACCGACGAGGCCCTGCGACGCCGGACCCGGCACGCGTTCCTTGTCGAAGTTGTCGGTGGTGAGCCGCCCCGCAGCCGTCACCACCGCGCCACCCACGGGCGGCAGCGTCGGCAAGGCGGCCTCGAGAGGATCGACCTGCGCACAGCCGCTCCACATCAGCCCCAGGCAACACATCGGTAGCATCAGTCTGACGAGCTGGTGACGATTGTGTGTCATGGGCTGAGCATAGTGGTTCGACCACATCATGGCTAGCCTCGAAGGTCATGTATTCCTGCGTGTCTGGGGATCGAAGCCCCGCAGTCTGATCTACACTTGGCGCGCGTGCTGTCAGCGAGCCACCGGGGGGCGGCCATCGAGGTCGACGCCTATCGGGCGGCCCCCGTTCCCGTCGAGGCGGGGGTTCGATACCGATTTGCCGTCGTGCCGGGCTACACGCCGTATGTCGGCTGGCGCGAAGGGCTGCACCCCGAGGCCGAGCGGCGTCTGGAGCTCGGCCTCCGTGCGCTCGCCGACGGCTTGGCCTCGCTGCTGATCTTGTCGGGCGGCGCAGTCCACTCGCCGGACAACGAAGCGATCCTCATGTACGAGTGGCTCACGGCCCATGGCGTCTCACCGTCGCGCCTCATCCTCGAGCCGCATGCGCGTCACACCACGACCAACTTGAAATACGCTGGCGGCATCGTGCTGCGCGCAGGCGAATCTCAGGCCCTGGTACTCACCAGCGACGATAGCGGCTGGCGACGCATCCGCACGCAGGCCTTCTATCTCGGGCGCCCTACCCTCTCCAGCTTCCATGTGCAGTGCCTGTGGCAGCTCGGCCATCTCGTCGGTGAGCTGACCTGGCTACGCCGTCACCAGATCTTGTTCAAGCCGTCCAAGCGCTGTTTGTCTTGAGCTCAAACCGTCCTGGTGTTGTCGTCGTCGTCGACGGCCAGGATGCGCTTGTCGAAGTCGACCCAGATGCGCGCATCGTTGCGACAGTCGTAGACGCGACAGATGCGCGGGCGTTCATCGTAGACCCCGCAACCGTGCGTTTCCGTCGCTGAGTGGGTGCAGTAGCCGTCTTCTTTGCGACGGATCTGATACGGCTTGCCGTAGTCCCACTGGATGGTGCGCTCCTCGAGATCCTGCGCCGAGAGCGTGACGGCGAACTTGCAGCAGCGCGCTTTGCAGATGGGAATGATCGACGCGCAATCGATGTCGGGCGACTGGGCCTGGTACTTGTCGCCGCTGGAGTCGAGCTGGATGAGCCGCTCCGAGGTGATCCGATCGGCCTCGATGGACATGAGGCGCTTGCGCTTGCGCTCGAAAAGCTCGGGCTTGATGACACCGCCCTCGACGAGGGTCTCGATCAGCGCCCGCAGGCCAGCCGTCAAATCACCCTCGGTCAGCGTACTCTGAAAGGCTCTGTGAACCAGAAAACGAAGCCCGTCTTCGAGCTCGGGCCGCGTGGGTGGAGTCTTGTTGTCGGAGGAAGGTGGATCGTCGGCCATGCGGCCGATTATGCCACGCGCTTGGCGGGCTCGGGCCAGCGGTACTGACCCCGACGCTGCATGGCCAGCCGATAGACGTCGAGATGCCGGGCCACGACCGAGTCCCACGAGAAATGGTTGACGCGCGCGCGACCAGCCTCAGCCATGCGACGGCGCAGCGACGCGGAGGAGACGAGCTCGACGATCCGGCGGGCAAATTCCTCGCTGTCAGCGACGAGAAAGCCTTCCGAGCCACTGGTGATGATGTCGCCGACGCCGCCGTGGTTCATGGCGACGACCGGCAGGCCGGCCGACAACGCCTCGAGGGTGGCGATGCTGAGCGCTTCCTTGGAGGTCGGCAGTACGAAGATCGAGCTCGCCGACAGCAACTGCCGGACCTCGGGCCGTGCCCGCCAGCCGGTGATCTCGAGGTGCTGCTCGACGCCGAGCCGGCGCGCTTCCCGACGGACGCGCTGCTCCTCGGGACCGCCACCGATGAGACGAAACTTGGGCGGCTTGACGCCCGCCGGTAATGCGGCCAGCACACGCGGAATGGCGCGCACGATCTCGATGGGCTTCTTGCGCTTGGTGAGACGCATGGTGGAGACGATGGTGACCTCGTCGCCGTCGTGGTGCGTGGCCGGAATCCAGTCTTTGACATCGACGCCGTTGGGCAGCACCTGACAATCGGTGCGCTTGGTGGCACGCACCAGCTCGTCGGAGACATAGGTGGAAACGGCGGTCAGGACCTCGGGCCAGCTCGACCAGCCATACAGCCGATCGAGGCCGCGCAGCATGAAAGCGCCGGCCCCGCGCAACACCGAGTGCTCGGTCAGCACGCTGGGGATGCCGAGCTTGCGGGCCACATAGTTGCCCATCTGCGCCAGCGGCGAAAACGCGCTGTGCGCATGGACCAGATCGTAGCCCTCGTCGAGAAATAGCTTCTCGACCTTGAGCGCGACATTGGTCGAACGAATGACGTTGAGCCGCGGCGCCAGCGCGACGTCGAGGCGGTGGACTTTGATGGTCCGGTCGACGGCGATGTTGAGGGTGGTGCCAAGCCTGGGGTCGGGCGTTGGCTCCGGCGTCGCCGTGATCACATGCGTCTCGTGTCCACGCGCGTTGAGCTCGCGTGCCAGATCCCGCACTTGCAGCTCAAGACCGCCGATACGGGGCAAATACCAATCGCAGATGAGGGCGATCTTCATATTCAGACCATCGGCAGAGAGCGAGAATGGGACGACGAAGTCGGTGACGCCGAGTGCGTCGGCAATGGACGCTGCTTGTCGAACCCGAGCGCGATGCTGGGGCGGTAGCGGTCCAGCGACGAGGCACGGTGCACGCAGCCGATGGTGCAAAGCGGCGCGCAGGCCTTCTCGGAATGGAACTCGCGCTTGATGTCCTCGACGGTGTACTCGAGGAGCGGTGTGGCCGGAAAGCCGCGCTGCTGCGAGCAGTAATGCACCAGGCCCTGCTCGCAGATGTAGAGATAGCGGGCACCAGCGCGGCAGGCCCAGTCGTTGGCCTTGCCCTCGATGAGGTTGCGCTGAAAGTCGTTGATGCGCGAGTACAGGCCCTGACCGAGGCGGACCGTCTCGTCGTAGATGGCCACTTCGCGATCGGAAAGCGGTCGGAGCGCGCCGGTCTCGTCGTGGATGATGCCGACCGTCGTCGAGAAGCCGAGCTCCTGGGCGCGCTTGGCGATGATCAGCGCGTCTTCGGGATTGGGCATGCCGGCGCCGACCACCGAGTTGATGTTGATGTGGAACTCGGCGTGCTCGGCCAGGTGCACCAGCTTCTTGTCGAGCGTCTTCAGGCTCTTTTGCGAGACGTCATCGGGGGTGACGTTGTCGATGCTGATCTGCAGATACTCGAGGCCGGCGTCGTTGAGACGGCGAATGCGCTCGGGCCCGAGATAAAAGCCGTTGGTGATGATGCCGGCCAGCATGTCGCGCTCGCGGATGCGGCGGATGATGGCGTCGAGGTCGGGATGCATGAGCGGCTCACCGCCCGAGATGGTGACGATCTCGGTGTGCAGCTCCCCCAGCCGGTCGATGCGACGGAGCATGACATCGAGCGCGACGGGGTCCGACGTCTTGTCATATTCGTTGCAGTAGGTGCACGCCAGGTTGCAGCGGCGCATGGGAACAATCTGCGCCAGGATGGGGTGATAGCGGTCTTGGAACCCGCGGGCAACCATGCGCGTCTCGCGGTATCGGCGTTGCATACCACGCAGGAATTCAGGGAATGAGCTCACGGCGGGTACGAAAGCAATTGACGCGCCATGGGTCAACAAAGAAGCTTCGGATGAGGTCCCCATGCAAGTTTGCATCACGATCGACGTAGAACATGATTGTCCTCCATACCTTACGACCTATCGGGGAATCACCGAGGGAATGCCCAGGCTCCTCGACTTGCTGGCTACTCAAGGAGTCACGGCCACCTTCTTCACCACTGGGGATGTAGCCCGTCGGTTTCCTACCACCGTGCGTCGAATCCTCGACGAGGGTCATGAGCTGGGGTCGCACGGGGACACGCACAAGCGCTTTTCGTTGATGGATCCGACCGAGGCCAAGGCCGAGATCGTCAATTCTTCCATGATCTTGCGTGAGTTTGGCGGCAAGGTTGTTTCATTTAGGGCGCCCAATCTAGACTTTCCGGCGTCGTATGTGCCGTTTTTGCGAGATGCCGGCTTCACGCTCGACTCCTCGCAGGGCAGCCACAAGCCGGGCTCGTTCTTCAAAGGCGTCGTGATGCAGGACAAGGTGCGGCGGGTGCCGGCATCGATGGCGCCGTCGCTGTTGCGGTTGCCGGCGCCGATCCGCGAGGCTGCGTTCAAGCTGATGCGCGATCCGGTGGTGTTCTTTTTTCATCCGTGGGAGTTCACCGACGTCACCAAGGAGCCCATCCCGCTCGACTGCCGTTTTCAGACCGGGCAGCCGGCACTCGATTCCTTGCGCTCGACGATCGAATGGTTCCGCGGTCGCGGCGCCACCTTCTATCGCATGTCCGATTTGCCAGCCGACGCCGGTCGCCGCGCAGCATGAATCAGCGCCAGCGTCGGGATCACCGTCGCCACGATCCCTTCGCCGATTTCTTTTGCAGCCCAGGCCCACTGTGAGTGGTCACACATGCGCCACAGGGTGATGGGGTACCAGGCCACCTGAGCGACGAGATAGATCTTGATCGGCCGCACGAGCTGCGCCGGTGCGAAGGGCACGAGCGGCACCAGCGTGAGCAGGTACCAGCCTTCCATGTAGCCGTGAAAAAAAAGGTAGTAACCATAGGTTGCCGTCGCTAGCCAGCCGATCACCGCATCTCGATCGCGTGCGGCGCGCGCGGCGCAGAAGGCCAGCCACGTGGCGCCGAACGCCCGGAACAAGAGACCAAGCAGGAAGACAGCGACGGGGCTGTGCAGAATGGCGTAGGCGAATGCGCGCGGCAGAGACTCCCACGAATGGGTGACATGCGGCGGCTGGTTGTCGATGGTGCCAATGAGGGCGGTAAAGCTCGCGAGGCGTGGCCAGGCCAGCCTGGCCTGCCAGAGCATAACGCCACCGACGAGAAGGGCCAGCGCCGTCAGCAAGACCACCCGACGCGGCGAGATCCGCCGTAAGCCCAGCGCGCCGAGCTCGACGACGAGCGGCACCAGCGCCGAGGCCTTGATGAGAAGACCCAGCGACGTGGCGCAGAGCGCGGCCAGCCGGCGACCGCGCACCAGGAGCACGACCGCAACAGCGACGGTGACGGCGATCACGGCGTCGTTGTGCGCGCCGACGGTGGCTTCGATGACGACGAGCGGGCACAGGCCCACCAAGGCCACCGCCTGGGCTGCTGTTTTCTCATCACTGCGACGGCGAACCGCGCCACCGATCATCGCAGCCACGGCCAGCATGCAGACACTGGCCAGTGCTTGAAAGAGCCGCAGCTCCGTGAGGATCGAGCCGGCCGCGGCACGCGAGAGGAGGGCCGCGATGACGTGAAAGCCGGGGAAATAGGCGCTGTTGCCGGTGCGCCAGCTTTCGGGCAAGAGCGACAAGAGGGGATCGCCGGCGAGCGCGCTGGCCAGCGGCAAATAGGGATCGCCGCCAGCAACGGTGACATGACCAATTGCGGCGTAGAACAGGGGATCCATCGACAAGAACGGCGGCGCAGCGACGAGCGCGACCACGTGGATCAACACCGCGCCGAGAAATGCGGTCGAGCGCTGGCTGGCGTCACGTGTGGCCGTGAGCCAGCCCACGGTGAGACATGCCAATGCGGCCAGATAGACCGCGCCCATGGCGAGCGCCGTCGTCTGCGCCGGCCAGCGACTACATTGCTCGGCGAGGACGTCGATGCGGAAGACGCTGGCCGGCACCGCCAGTAGACCCGCGCCAACCAGCGACGAGCCGAGCCACCATGATCTCACCCTCGGGAGCGGCGCCGGATGAGCTGGATGAGCGCCGGCAACGTCAGGACTGCGGCCAGCAGACACGCCATCTCACCGAGGTCGGCAGCGAGGCCGAAGGAGCGCAGCGCGCGGTTGTGAGACATGAGCAGCGAGCTGTAGCCGATGATGGTGGTCATGGAGCAAAGAGCGACGGCGGAGCCGGTGTCGGCGATGACCTCGGCGAGCGCGTGACCGACGATCGCTTTGTTCTTGAGCTGCGCCCAGATGTTGGCGGCGTAGTCAGCACCGACGCCGAGGGTGATGGGCACGGCCACGAAGTTCATGAAGTTGATCTTGAGGGACAGCTTGCCGAGCATACCCGTCCACCACACCACACCAACGGCGAGTGAGACGAGCACCGGCAACGCGCCCCGCGGTCCGAAGACGATCAAGATCAAGAGCACGACGCCGATGAGCGCCGCCAGCGCGACCTTGGGCCCGTCGGCGACGATGATCTCCAGCATGCCGGCAAAGATCTTGGCCGGCGAATAAGCCGTCCAGCGCTGCCCGAGGGCGTCGACGCTGAGCGAGTGCCCGATGCGGATGAGGTTGTGGATGTCCCAGTCGGAATAGGTGGCGTAGTCGGCATCGAAGCCGACCAGGCGCCCGACCTGGCCGTCGTTTTCGGTGAAGGCTTCACGCACCTGGCGCGGCAGATCAGCGACGGTGAGCTTGCGCAGATAGTCCGGCGGGCGCCAGGCGTTGACCTCTTTGGCTTCGTCCTCGGTCATGAGGTCTTTGTGGCGATCGATCTTGCGGCGCACGCGTTCCAAGATTTCGATCTTGTCATCCTGCTTTTCGGGCAGCGTGCTCGACAGCGTATGCACCGCCTTCAGGCAGTGTAGCGGTCCCTTTTTCTGGTCGGCGTCGAACATGGCGTTGCCGACCGGGTCGGCTTGCTCGGGTTTGTCGACGAGCAGGACGGCGTTGTTGCCGATGTAGCCGGCGCCGACGTTGGCCATCCCCAGCGACTCCATGCGCGGCCACAGGCGGTCGGAAGCGGTGGACTCGGTGCGCAAGTTGTTGACGTTCCACTCCAGCGGATCTTTGGAGTAGCGAAAGATCGACGGCAGCGCGACACCGATGAACGCCACCGACAGAAAGACCAACATGCCCGGCCGCTCCGACGCGAGGCGCCCCATGAACAAGAACGGCGCGCGCAGCAGGCTCTCTTTCGGCGTCAGGCTGTTGGGGCGCAGTCGCTCGCCGAAGATCACCAGCGGCGGCACCAACAGGAACGTCATCAGCCACACCAAGATCATGCCGGCGCCGCCGAGCAGACCGAACTGCGAAAAGCCGCGGAAGCTGGTCAGCAGCAACGAGCCATAGGCCACCGATGCCGCCGCCATCGCCGCCAGCGTGCCGAGCAGCGTCTCCGACATGGCGATGCGGAGGGCCTCGCCGACGGGGCGTGAGCGACGACGCTCTTCGCCGAACCGTGCCAGCATGATGATCGGCGAATTGATGCCGTTGCCGAGAATGATCGAGATCAAAAACGCGGTGTTGATATTCAGGTTCTTGAGCGTGACGAGTGCCAGGCTGAGCGCCAAGAAGAGCCCGAGAACGGCCGGCGCACCGATGACGATGATCAGGCCCAGCCGACGGAAATAGAGCCAGAGCACCAGCAGCACCAGGCTGCCCACCACGGCGGTGGCGATGGTCAGATCGTCGCGAATGCCGTTTTGCTCGTCGATGGCCTGCGCGATGCCGCCGGTATATTCGACGCGCAGGTCAGGATGAAATCGCGCCGGCAGCGACGTGTCGCGGCCCAGATACCCGAGGATGCGCTGCCAAGTGGTCTTGGGCGCCAGCGACGGGTCGAGCTTGAAAACCGTCTCCTTGATGGCCAGAAGCGTCTCGTGATCGCCGCGCGTGGCGAGGCCGTCGGAGCGCCGCCACATCATGATGCCGAGGTGCCACTCTTTGGTCTTCTGGTCCTGCTCTTCGAAGTAGTTGGTCGGCCCGCCCGGCGCCGCTTTGGGGACGCGGTCGTTCAGAGTTTTGCGCAGCTTTCGGAGATCCGTCTCGGCGTCACCGTCGAGCTCGACGTACAGCGGAGAGCCGCGTTTGTTGAGCACGCGATCGAGCAGATCCTCGGCCTCTTCGAGATCGGCCAGCGGCGCATACAGCCATTTCCATTTCTCGCCGTAGTCGGGGATCTCGGTGTTCGGCTTCCACTGGATCTCCGAGAACGTGTGCGGAATCATCTTCTCGGTCTCGGGTCGTAGCGCCTCGGCGAAGCGATGATTGGCCTCGCGGTCGGGGCTGTGCACCAGCATCACCAGATTCGTGGCGCTCTTCTGACGGCCAGCGATGCGGTGAAGCGCGTCGAGCGCCGGATGATCGGCGGGCAAGAGCTCGGAGAAATCGGTATGCAGCTCGAGCCGCATGGCCGTGAAAGCCGAGCCCACGGCCAGCAGCAGAAAGCCGACCAACAAAAGCCCCGTGTGGCGCTCGGAGAAGGCCACATAGCGACCAAAGAGTCGCTTGACCCACGAAGGGGATGCGTCGGGGAGGTTGGGTTCGGCCACGATGTCCTCTATCTGAGCGGCGCGGGGTCTATAGCATACCCAACGTAGGGTGTACGTCGTTCGTGTCGGGCTTTACGTAGGTGAACCGTTGACGAAAGCAAGCGGCGGACCAACGGTTCGGGCTTGTTCCAAGGCCTTTAGTCGACTAAGCATCCCATGTGCTGCAGATCGAGCTCATTCGCGACGAAGCGGCGTTTCTGGCGCTGGAGCGCGATTGGCGTGCCCTCGTCGACGGCAGTCGCCTGCTGACGCCGTTCCAGAGCTGGGAATGGGTGGAGTCGTGGTGGCGCCATCATGGCTACGGGGAGCCGTTCGTGCTCGTCGCCCGTGACGGGGGAACAATCGTCGGCATCTTGCCGTTGGTCCTCGGCAGCTATCGCTATTCAGGCTTGCGTCAGCTGCGCTGGATGGGCGCGCCGCTGTCCGATTTTCAAGACTTTTTGGCAATCGACGACCGGCGCACCGAGGTTGCCGACGCGCTCTTTGCGGGGCTCGCCTCTCATAGCGCGCGCTGGGATTTTGCCGATTTGAACGATCTGCGCGCGGGGACGACCTTGCCGGACCTGCCCGTCCAGACGCTGCGTCGAACGGTGAGTTTTCACCGCAAGTGTCCCACCATCGCGCTCGAGGCAACCTGGGAGGTCTATTCCAAGTCTCTCGGGAAGAACATGCGCGCCAATGTGGGCCGGCGTCGTCGCCAGATCGAGAAACAGTTCCAGACACGCCTCGAAACGGTGACCGACCCAGCGGTGCTGACGGCCGCGATGGATGACTTGTTTCGCCTCCACAACGCACGCTGGCAGCGACGGGGGGCGAAGGGCGCGTTTGCCACGCCGGCGCTGCAGGCGTTTCACCAGGAGGTCGCGCGGCGGTTTCTCGAGCGGGGCTGGCTCAGGCTGCATGTCATGCGCTGTGACGGCGAAACCAAGGCCGCGTTTTACTGTTTTTCGTTTGCCAAGCGGGTCTACTACTACCTGAGCGGCTTCGACGAGAGCATCGGCAAGTTCAGCCCTGGCAACGTCATGATGGGCTACTCCTTGACCGAGGCCATGAAAGAGGGCGCGACCGAGTTCGATCTCTTGCGCGGCGACGAGACGTACAAATACGACTGGAAAGCGACCGATCGTGACACCGAGCGGCTGGTCCTCGGGCATGCCGGGCTGCGATCGCACATTGGCACCATGGGGCACCGCTTCGAGCGCTTCGTCGAGACCCAGGGTGTGAAGCTACAGCGACGGCTGTGGGGCCGAAAGAAGGCGGCGGTGAAGGCCGCGGAGCCCAGCGCCGTCACAGGGGATGCCTCTGCGTAACCTTGGCCTGAGCATAGTCTTGGTGGTGTTGCCGGTGATGTTGCCGTCGCTGGCGCTGGCGGCGCCGAAGCCGCATCCGCTCGAGCTGTTGTCGTCGGAGGCGCTCCGCAAGCTGGCGCCGGTGCTGCGCGGCGGCGGGGATCTGGCGCTCATCGAGTCCACCGACAAGGGCGCGCTCAAGCAGATCACCTGCGTGACGCTCGTCGCTGCGCCGGCAGATCAGGTGCGCGAAGCGGTGATTCACCCCGAGAAATACGGCGACTTCGTGCGCAACATGAAGGAGTCGGTGGTGACGCCCGAGCCGGGTGGGACCATGAAGCATCAATACACGGTGTCGTATGGCATCTACACCGTCGAGGGACGGCATCGCTTCGTGCTGTTGCCCAAGCAGCACGACGACGAGCCGGCGCCGGTGCAGATGTACGATCCCGACGACAACGGCGTACGCAACTACCAGTGGCAGTTCGTGCCAGTGCCGGAATATGGCGCGACCGTGCTCGTGTTGTATGGCTATACCGAGATTCCTCGCGACACGTTTTTGAACCGATTTCTCGTCGCTGCCAAGCCTTTGGAGCATGGCCTCGCGCTCATCACGCAGATGACGTTGGTGCTGTCGATGAAGCAACGTGGCGAGGAGCTGGCTGGACATCCGGCGCTGAAGACCGTCGTCGGCGCGCGTGGCAGTTACTCGTCGCTGCTGGAGCGTGGGACCGTGGCCTTGTTCCGAACCGCTGCTGGACGATTGTCGGATCTCAGCCTCATCGATCGGACTTCGGCGCGGCCCGATCAGATGTTGAAGTCGGTGTCCGAGCCGGGAAACTGGTCGCAGTTCGTGCCCACCATCAGTCGCTCGACCAACGTGACAGCCGGTGGCAATGCAGGCGTAGAGATCGAGCAGTCGCTGCCGCTGGTGTCGTGGACGACGGCGTATGCCTACCGCAATGATCTCACCTCGGCCGACATGTTCGCGCTGAGCGGCGACCTCAAGGGCGGGCGGCTGCGCTGGGACGTCCGCAGCCTCGGGACGCGAACCGAGGTCGTGTTGCGCCTCATGCAGCACTACGACGCCGGATCGATCGTCGTGCGCCAGCTTTACAAGCTCGAGCCGTTCTTCGAGTACGGCATCAACGTCGGCCTTGGCCTCGTGTTGCTCGAAGGCGTACGCAGCCGTGCCGAGGAGCAGAGCCGCAAGCCGTAAAGGACCGGCTTTGTAGTGCGCTTTGTAGTGCGCTTCGTAGTGCCTTGGTGCGAAAGAGGGGAGTCGAACCCCTACGGAGGTTAATCCACAGGAACCTGAATCCTGCGCGTCTGCCAGTTCCGCCACTTTCGCGAAGCGAGAGGGAAGCTAGTCGAGGCCGACTACCATGTCAAGGGTTGCTGGCGGCGGAGACGTGGCACCCGGATTGCTTTCTTGTGCCGCATGCGCCAACTTGGCTTCGCGTGACCGAAAACGTGAGTAATGCATCGCCTCGGTCACAGCGTGGACGCTGGATCCAGCTCACGTTGGCGTTGGTCATTCTGGCGGGCCTGTTGGCGTTGTCGCTGCGCACGCTCGAATTCGACAAGGTCAAAGACGCGATGCTGGCGGCGTCGGGGCGCTGGCCACTCGGCGTCGCGGCCAGCTCACTGGCGCTCTTGGTGTGTATGACGGCCTGCAGCTTGCGGCTGTGGTTGCTGACCGTGCCGCTGCCGTTGCCGGCAGGCCGACAGCACCTCGGCATCGGCGACATGCTGTCGGTGTATCTGGCGTCGTCGGCGGCGCATCATCTGCTGCCGGCTCCAGCCGCCGAGGTCTTGCGCACGGTGTACCTGCGCCGTCGCTGGGGCTACACCATCGGCGGCCTCGTCGCCTCGCAGCTCGTCGACAAGCTCATCGACGCGCTCGGGCTCGGCATCGAGGTGGCGGTGATCGCGCTGGTTGTCCCGCACCAACTGCCGAAGAGCCTGCACACGGGCCTCCTATTGTTTGCCGGCATCGTTCTCGGGGGCATCGTGGTGCTGGTCTTTCTCGGGATGCGACATGGCGCTCGCCATCACCGGCCCGGCGCCCCCGCTGTCGATCCTGCCACCCTCGGTCGCCTCGGCGGATTTGTGTTCACGCTGGGCGAAGGGATGTACCTGCTCGGGCGCTGGCGGCTGTGGTTACCGTCGCTGGCGTGCTCCTTGGTGAACGATGTGGCCAATGCGTCGACGCTGGCGCTGGTGACGATCGCCGTGGGTGTGCATTTCGAGCCGGCAGCCTGGCCGGCGGCGATGATGGTGGCGATGGTGGCGTCGCGCCTGGCGGGCCTGTTGCCGTCGACGCCAGGGCAATTCGGCGTGGTGGAAGCGGCCGTGGCCGGGGCGCTCATGACCTGCGGCGTCGAGAAGAATCAGGCGGCAGCGATTGGCGTGCTGTACCACCTCGTACACTTCGTGCCGGTCACGCTGGTCGGCGTGTTCGAGCTCCGCCGGCACTGGGGACCGCGGGCCGCAGCGACGGCAAAAGCCTAGTCACTGGTCGCTAGGGCAGGCGCAAGAGCGCCAGGTCGCCGTGCCAGGTCTGGACTTCGACCAGGCCTTCTGCGGCGCCAATGCGGGCGCGGATGCGTTGCAAGCGACCCGAGGCACGGGCGCGCGTGTCGCGCTCGAGATGGATCTGGTCGTCGAGCTTGCCGTCCTCGGTCTGATAGCGCAGCTCGAAGCTGCCTGGCTGAGCGATGCGCACCGCAACTTTGCCCGACAACGTCCGCGCCTCGAGACGACAACCGGCGCCGCATGGCCCCGACCACGACAGGTCGCCGGAGCTCGAGCTATAGCGCAAGACGGGCACCGACTCGACGGTGGTATGGCCCGAAACGGTATCGACGCGGGCGTCGGTGGCCTCGCGCAAATCCACCGCGCCGGAGATGCTGCCAAGCTCGCAGCTCTGCGCCCGCTCGACCCGCACGTCGCCCGACGCAGTACGGGCCCGCACCTGGCCCGCGGTGCCAGTGACGGCGATGGAGCCGGCGGTGGTGGCAATCTCGACCGCGCTATGAACGGGCACGGTGATGCCGAGCCGCCCCGAGCGCAGCGTCGGTGCACCGTCGAACGAAATCTCCACGCGGTCACCGCCCTCTGCGCTGAGCTGCACCTTGGCACCGTCGCCACCAGAGACACGCGCGGAGACCACGTCGGCATTGCCCGTCATCACGTCGACGTCGGCGTCGATGGTGCGGAGGGTCAGCTTGATGGGGCCGTGCACGACGAGAAAACTGGGGCCGGCGAGCTCGTCGGTGGCGCGGTTGAGCACACCGCCCAAAGACGGCGGCTTCATGGCCGATACGGCCGGCGAAATCCCGAGAATCAGCAAGGAAAACAATAGGCTGAGACGCACCATCAATCGACCTCCAAGTCGAGTAGCAGCGAATGCAGAGAGTGCAGGTAGTCGGAGTAGCGATCGAGGACCATCCAGCGCGCATCGTCGTCGCGACCAGCTTGCACGCGGGCATCGGCCAACGCACCGCGACCGCGGGCCAGCTCGGCATCGACGCGCGCGGCGACCTCGCGCGGCAAGCGCGCTTTTTCGGCCTGATAGCGGGCTTCCAGCGTCGAGACCGCGGCTGCGTAGTCGCGCTCCGCCGAGTCGAGGACGCCGCTCGGCGCCACCTTCGGCGCCACATCGACTGGCGTCCTGGAAAATAACACCGGCGCGTGACGGATCACCAAGAGGAGGACCACGAATGCCGGAGCTGCCGAACCGAGTGCCATCAAGGTCCAGCGGGGGCGTGGTGGCTGCAAGCGACGCTCGACGCCGGCCCACAGATCCAGCACACCGTCGGGAGAGCTGTGATCGCGGCTACGAAAGAGGCGTCGCTCTGCGGTCAGGAGCTCGAGCTCGTCGGTGCAGGCGCTGCAGCCCTTGATGTGCTGGCGCATCTCGGCGGAATCCTCGTCGCTGAGCTCACCGGCAACCAACGCATCGAGCCGCGAAAGGTCACAGATCATGACTCGCCCCCGTCGAGATAGCCCTGCAAGGCGGCACGCAGCTGGAGTCGCGCGCGATGGATCTCGTTCTTGACCTTGGCCTGGCTCCAGCCCATGACCTCGCAGATCTCGTCGTAGCCGAGGCCATGATCGACGCGCAGAAGCAGTGCCGAGCGGCGATCGGTTTCGAGGTGAACGAGGGCCGAGGCCAACAGACGATCGGACTCGGCGCCGATGAGCTGGGCCTCGGCAGACGGCGCGCGATCCGCCGTGTCGTGATGTTCGTTTTGCGGGTCGAGCGCGGTGGTACGACGCCGCGCTCGCAGTGCCTCGTGAAATACGAAGCGGGCGATGCCGTACAGCCACGGCCGGAGCTTGTCGTCGGTGCGCAGGGCTCGCAGGCGTCCATGCGCGCGCACGAAGGTTTCTTGCGTGGCCTCGTCGGCGGCGTCTCCATCGCGCAACAGATCGAACAAAAATCGCCGCACCGACGGCGCATGCCGTTCGAACAAGCTACGAAAGGCGCGCGCGTCACCGCGCCGGGCTGCCTCCACCCAATGACGCTCCTCTGCGCTTGTCACCTTGGGAGTCGTCTCCTTGGCGTCGAGGTCGACCCACCCTTCTATCGCCGTCGACAAGCCCCGCATCGAGAACACGTGCGGCAAAGCGCCTCCTGGTTTCAAACTTTTTTGTTCGCCTCAGTGGTTGAGACCGTTGCTGTCATGTCGTGTCTGCCGAGCTGTACCGGCTGGCGGTGACGGCTTCGGCAACTGGACTGCGCCGTGCAAGGGCGGATTTTATCAGCAGCGTCGGGCGCTGGCGGACAGGCTCTTTGCTCAGATACTCAACGAGGCGAACAATCTCGGTTGAAGCTATACTCATCGCCTCATGTCGACGGATACGGGAGCGGTTTCACGACGGACGGGGTTGGCGCTGGTCAAAGTGGGCGCAGAGGCGACGGGCGAGCCGCCCGAGCCGAGATTGTTCCTCAACCGAGAGCTGTCGTGGCTGGCGTTCAATGAACGGGTGCTGGGAGAGGCGCGGGATAGCTCGTTGCCCCTGTTCGAGCGGCTCAAGTTTCTGAGCATCGCCGGGTCCAACTTCGACGAGTTCTTCATGATTCGCGTCGCTGGGCTCAAGCAGCAAGTCGTCGAGCACGTCAGCGAGACGCCCGCCGACGGCATGTCGCCGGCCGATCAGCTGAGAGCCATCAGCGACCGGGTCCATGCGCTGACGGCCGACATGGACGCGGCTTGGTTCGACGACCTTTTGCCGACGCTGGCGGCGCACAACATCCATATCGTGGCGCCGGGCTCGTTCACGCCGGAGCAGCGTGAGGCGGGGCGCGAATACTTTCAGCTGCATGTCTTTCCGGCGCTGACTCCGCTGGCGGTCGACCCCGGCCATCCGTTTCCACAGCTCCGCAACAAGTCACTCAACATCGCGATCTTGCTATGGAAACAGCAGAATCGCAAGCGCGGACCCAAGATGCCGCGCGAGAATTTGTTGGCTGTGGTTCAGGTGCCGAGCGTGCTGCAGCGGCTGGTCAAGCTGCCGTCGGCGACCGGGCAGTCCTTTGCGCTCCTTGGCGAGCTCATCGAGTCGCATGTCGGCGAGCTGTTTCCCGGCTACGAGGTCAAGCAGACGGCGCGCTTCCGCGTGACGCGAAATTCCGATCTTCTCGTCGACGAAGAGGAGTCGGAAGACTTGCTGTCGACCATCCAGCAAGAGCTGCGGCGCCGGGAGCTTGGGGCTGCAGTGCGCCTCGAGCTGGCGGCTTCGGCGTCACCCGAGCTGGAGATGATGCTGACGCTGCTCCTCAAGATCGGCTCGGCCGATGTGTACCGGATGCGGGCGCCGTTTCAGCTTCAAGATCTATTGGGCATCACCGATCGCGATCCGCGGCCCGAGCTACGGCCGGAGCCGCTGTCGGCGGTGGTGCCGCCGATCTTGCGTGACTCGTCGGTGGTGGAGGTCATGGCGCGGCGGGATCTGCTGCTGCATCACCCGTATGAGTCGTTCGAGCCGGTCAACCGGTTCATCGAGGAAGCGGCCGATGATCCGAGCGTGCTGGCCATCAAGATGACGCTGTACCGGACCTCGGGCGATTCGCCGGCGGTTCGGGCGCTAGAACGCGCCGCGCACAACGGCAAACAGGTCACGGCGCTCGTCGAGATCAAGGCCCGCTTCGACGAGGCCAACAACATCGCCTGGGCGCGGCGTCTCGAGCAAAACGGCGTCCATGTCGTCTATGGCCTTATCGGCCTCAAGACGCACTGCAAGATCGCGCTCGTCGTGCGGCGTGAGGGCGGCGGCATTCGTCGCTATCTGCACATCGGCACCGGCAACTACAATCCGCAGACCGCGCGGCAGTACACCGACATCTCGCTGTTCACCGCGCGGGCCGAGCTGGCAGAGGATGTCTCGTCGCTGTTCAACGTGCTGACCGGCTATTCGGACCCGCCGCGCTGGAAGAAGCTGGCGGTGGCGCCGTTCGATCTGCAGACGCGCATCGTCAGTCTCATCGAGCGCGAGACGCAAAAAGCGTTGCGCGGTGAGCCAGCGCGGATCACGGCCAAGATGAACTCGCTCGTCGACCCGGTGGCGATTCAGGCGCTGTATGCGGCGTCGCAGGCCGGCGTGGAGATCGATCTCAACGTGCGTGGGATCTGTTGTTTGCGGCCGGGTTTGCCGGGGACGTCGGAGCGGATCCGCGTGTTCTCCGTCGTCGACCGGTTCCTGGAGCACAGCCGCGTGTTCGCGTTTGGCGACGGCGACAAGGCCGAGGTGTTCATCGCGTCGGCCGACTGGATGCCGCGTAACTTCCATCGCCGCATCGAGGTCATGTGTCCCGTCGAGGAGCCGGCCCTGAAGCGGCGCTTGCTCGACGAGGTGCTGGGGATCCCGCTGCGCGACAACGTCAAGGCGCGGCGGCTCACCGTCGACGGAACCTATGTACCGGTGGATCGGCCGGGGCCGAAACTTCGCTCGCAGACTGCGCTGCTCGAGGCTGCCAAGCAGTCGGCCGAGGTGGTGGAGCCGGTGTTGCGTGCGGTGGTGCCGCCGATCATTCCGACGTAGGAATCAGCGTCGGGACGGGACGTGCCGGACGTCGCGGCCGCGGACGAAGTAGATGACCATCTCGGCGATGTTGGTGGCGTGATCACCGATGCGTTCCAGATAGCGTGAGACCGACGAGAGCGCCAGCGAGCGGGCCACGCCGGAGACGCTGTCGGCGGGCGTGGAGAGCACCTCGGCGATGACATGCATGTTGAGGACGTCGATCTCTTTGTCGCCAGCGATGACGGCTTCGGCCTTGTCGGCGTCGGCGTGGACGAAAGCGTCGAGGGCGCCTTGCAAGGCGAGCAGCACCTTTTTCGAGAGCTGCTCGATGAGCCCCTGTGCCGCCGCCGGCTCGTAGCGACGGAGATCGCGCTCGCGCTTGGCGATGTTGACTGCCAGATCGCCGATGCGCTCCAGATCCGTGACGATCTTCATGGCGAACATGACGAAGCGCAGGTCCGACGCCACCGGCTGACGACGGGCCAGGATCAAGAAGGCCAGCTCGTCGATCTCGACCTCGTCCTGGTCAATCCGCCCGTCGGCAGCGATGACCTGTGCGGCCAGCTCATCGTCGCGCTTGGACAGCGACTCGACGGCGTTGGCGATCTGCCGCTCGGCGCGCCCGCCCATGGCGAGGAGCCGATCGCGCAACGTGCGCAGCTCGCGATCGAACTCGCGCGAGGTGTGTGTGCGGTTGGTGGGTGGACCCATCAGCCGAATTTCCCCGTCACGTAGTCCTCGGTCTCGCGACGCTCGGGCTGCGTGAAGATCTGGGTCGTGGGGCCGATCTCGACCAGCTCCCCTTGATAGAGAAACGCCGTGAAATCGCTGACCCGGATGGCTTGCTGCATGTTGTGGGTCACCAGAACGATTGTGTACTGCTGTTTCAGCTCGTCAATTAGCTCTTCGATTTTCGCAGTGGCAATCGGATCGAGGGCGGAGGCCGGCTCGTCCATCAGTAGCACCTCGGGCTCGACCGCCAGGGCCCGGGCGATGCATAGGCGTTGCTGCTGACCGCCCGACAAACGCGTGGCGTTCTCGTCGAGGCGGTCCTTGACCTCGTCCCACAACGCCGTGCGCTGGAGGGTGGTTTCGACCACCTGGTCGAGGTCGGCGGACGAGCCGGTGAGGCGAAGACCGGCCGTCACATTGTCGCGGATGGACATGGTGGGAAACACGTTGGCGCGCTGGAAGACGAGGCCCACACGACGCCGCAGCCACACGGGGTCGGTCACGCTGGCGTAGACGTCGTCACCGTCGAGGAGGACGGCGCCTTCACAGCCGGCACCGGGGGTGAGCTCGTGCATACGGTTCATGCAGCGTAGCAGGGTCGATTTGCCGCAGCCGGAAGGGCCGATGACGGCCAGCACCGACGCTGGCTGGATGTTGAGCGAGATGTCGCGCAGCGCGTACGAGCGGGTTTTGCCGCCGAACCAGGCCGTCAGTCGCAAGGTCGAGATTTTGGCGGTTTCGGACTTCATGCAACCGTCCGTTTCCCGAGTGCGCCGCGGGCCAAGAGGCTGAGCGCAGCGACGAAGCAAATCAGGACCAGTGCGCCGGCCCAGGCCTGATCGTGCCATTCTTCGTACGGCGAAAAGGCGTAGTTGAAGATCTGCACCGTCAGCGACGACGTGGGTTGGTCGATGCGGAAGTTCCAGTACTGGTTGTTCAGCGACGTGAAGAGAAGCGGCGCCGTCTCTCCGGCCGCGCGCGCGATGACCAGGAGACACACCTGGACCAGGCTGGCGAGCGCGGTGCGCAGAATGACCCAGACGCTCGTGCGCCAGGCCGGAACACCGAGGGCCAATGACGCCTCGCGCAGCGCCCGGGGCACCAGGCGGACGACTTCTTCCGTCGCCCGGGCCAGCGTCGGAATCATGATCATGGACAGGGCCGCGGCGCCGGCCAGCGCCGAGAAACGGCCCATCGGCACGACGAAGAGACCGTAGGCGACGACGCCAATGACGATGCTGGGCACGCCGGCCAGCACCTCGGTCACGAAGCGCAGCACCTGGGCCACTTTGCTATCGCCGCGCTCGGCGAGATAGAGGCCGGCGCCGATGCCGAGAGGGATGCCCACCAGCGCCGCCAGGCCCACCAGGAACAGCGAGCCGAGGATGGCGTTGGCCATGCCGCCCGACTCGCCGATGGGGGCCGGTAGGCGGGTGAAGAAGCCCACCGACAGCGCGCGGGCGCCGCGGCCGACGGCCAACGCCAGCACCGACACCACGGGGATGAGGGCCAAGACGACGGCGCCGCCGCACACCAGGGTCATGGCGTGATCGGTCAAACGGCGTCGACGGGAGACTCCGCCAGTCATGCGGCGCGCATCGCCTTCCGAGCACAGCTCGGCATGCCTCGCTCAGCTCTCTCGGCGATGCTCATGAGAAGCGCATCGCCTTCCGAGCACAGCTCGGCAAGCCTCGCTCAGCTCTCTCGGCGATGCTCATGAGAAGCGCATCGCCTTCCGAGCACAGCTCGGCAAGCCTCGCTCAGCTCTCTCGGCGATGCTCATGCGGCGCTCGCATCGGGGCTTTCGGTGCGACGGCCG
>Ga0123338_10000621_pt1 | contig 35936 bp, 24 predicted proteins | sample grotaG_FD_89793 | JGI IMG/M metagenome (GOLD analysis project Ga0123338, IMG submission 89793) | Glacier valley bacterial and archeal communities from Borup Fiord, Nunavut, Canada, to study Microbial Dark Matter (Phase II) -... | ecosystem: Environmental > Aquatic > Freshwater > Ice > Glacier ...
AGCAATCATAAGACCTATCGTCAGAAATAGGTCTGCCGTTATATCAGAGTGTGTAAGAGTATAAGTACGTCCTCTTATAGGATCAACCGACGTTACTCCCGGTCTAAATTCCACATAAAGTTTTTCGGGATTTAGCTTTTCCAAATATCATACTCCTTATGCTATTTGAGATTGTTGTATTGTTTGATAAAAAAACCTCATATCCATACAATATATTCTACAAAACTATAAGAAGTGATGAACATAACTGCTTATTTGCATACGTACATAATCATTAACGTAACCATTAATTCAACGAACCATTAATTCTTCTAACTCTGTCTTGTAACTCACCTACAATTTAGTTATAATGAGATAGAACATTAGTAAAACATTTTACTAAATTATGTAAAATATTGGAGGGGCTTGAATGCAAGAACGAAGAAGAGAAAAAAGACTGCCTACCACACTTTCACTGGAAATACTAAATTTATACAAACAGGATAATGTACAGGTAAGTAATCTGCATGCGCCAATAGAGGTTATTAACATATCTAAGACAGGAATAGGCTTCCTATCGGAGAGCATTTTACCGATTGGTTATTATTTTAATGCGAATATTAATCTAGGTAATGAGGACACCTTACATTGCGTTGTACAGATTGTCAGATGTCAACCCGACAAGGGTAATAAGAATTTATATGGATGCGCATTTATTGGTATGGCCTCCGTATTATCTTATATTTTTGATGAATATGATCAGCGAATAAGTGAGGATAAATAATTCATTACTATGTGCGGATATCAAAGGTATATCGTTGAACATAATTATCTTGAGAACTTTGATCGATAAAGTCTTTGCTAAAATCAGGTTTTTCATAAGAATCTTTAACTTCAGCATGAAAGCTGTAACCTTTGTTTTGAAGGGAACTTGTAAGAGAGTTCAAGTGGTTTAAAACTAGCTCACCGGCAGTTTCATCTTCCAAATAAAAGTTCGCCTGAACCACATTATGATACATATGGATATTAACATTAATCGGACCCAGATTTTGCATGTCAAGATGAAGTAGCACATTTAGACCGTCCTTCGTCCCTTGATGAGTATTTTTTCTGGTAAATACATATAAATCACTATGCACATCCTGATCCTTTAATTGAACAGGCAGCTGCAAATAAGTAAATGTTTCGTTTAAATCCTTCATGAACCCGAGGTTTTCTTGCAGATTCTTTATCGGCTCCTGGAAGCGGATGGTTTCCACAGTTTCCTTGCTCGCTTTTACTAAATCATTTAACTGCGCTAAATCTTCCTGAATCTTACGAAATAAATTTGTAACAGCATCTTTTTGCGCAAGCTTTTCAGGAGAAATTGTCCATTTTTGATGGAACGCTTCCTCTAAGAGTCTTAAATACTTTGAAGATCCAAGAAGATTTTTTGCTGTATTTTCTTCCTGAAGTGGAAGACCAGCCTTTACATAGTTAAGTACATCATTAATTATAGCTGTTCCATTCATAATTGAACTTTTTTGATTTTCGATTCCGGGGAAAGCTTTGATTAGTTCTAATAATGTAGATCTTTCCTGTGAATTAAGGACCGATTTCATTTCAATGTTATAGTTATGGTCCCTGGAGAACTGCTCCATAAGACTACGAATGATTTGTAAAATAGAGTTACCGGATTGCTCGGGTGAAATGAACTGTTCGGATGAAGTGCTTTGTTCAGGCAATAATCCCTGCGAAATTTGAGCCTGTTGCGAGGTTGTTAGTAACATGGAATCTTTGGCCTCTTGCGATCTAAGAAGCTCTTCGGTATTAAACAATGGTTGGAATTTATCTGCACTTTTCTCTGTAGCAATTAATACATCTTCGGCGAATGCTTTCTGTGCCAATTCCAGGTCAGAACCATACAATTTTGTTATGAGGAATACTACTTCTCGAAGTGGCATGGTACCGTTATTTACCCGATTTAGCAAGATGGTTTTAAAATCGGGAGGGATAGCAGTAACTGTTTCCATTTTCTGTTGCAGGGTTCTACCAAGGAGGGCGATATCTTCCTTCACAAATAAACTAGACAAAGGTGCTTCTGGTGATTTATTTGTAAGATTCGAATCTGGCGTGCTGTTTATAATGTCAAGCAATCTTCCGTTCATTGCTACGGCTTCTTTTATCTGCCCCGGATCTGACTGATGAAAAAGGTCAGAAAAATTCTTTGAAATCGTGTGAATATCATTTATTATTTGATGAGTCCCCCTTTGATAGGCCTCAAACTGTGTAATGTTTTCCACAGTCATAGGGATATGATACTTTTGCATCAAAACGAGAGACAGAGGGGATACATCTTTAATCATGTGTGACAGCTTCACTAAGGTCTGCAGGTTCTGTTTATCAACGGACATTCTACGATTTAACAGTTCCTCTACAATAGCTCTATTGCGCTGCGTTAAGGTGAGACCCGAGGCAAGTAATGCCTTCTCAATGGTAACATCTGTTGGAGCTTTGGTTTCGTTTGGTAAGTATTTTAGTGTAAGACGGTCAGAAGAATCCTCAGTAACTAGAAACTGTGCATTCTGACCGATTGACAGAGGAACGTCTCCCTCTAGTTTAGCTGTAATGACCTGCTTACTTGGTTCCAATTGAATACTTACTCCGTTGTAACGAAGATCTATAATTTCGCCTTTGATAACTTGGCCTTCCTTCCAATCCATTCGTGCAATGTCTTGATTTATTGAGGAGTTATTGGCGCGGGTTGTTTCTTTTAATCTACCTGTATCGGATATGGACCTTGCCTCTGGTTTAACTTTAGATGTGTTGGATTTATTTGGTTTTAAACCCAAAAGCGAAGATTGATTGATGTCCATCGAACCCCTCCTTTCCTACATGACTATTGAAGTAGCATGTTTATTAATTTTTAAGCATTTCATACTACTGCAATTGTCAAAATAATTTTTATTCACAACAAGCGAAATTTTATGTCACTTCAGCTTGTATATTCCTGCTTATTATATCGACGGTAAAGGTAAGAAAGTTTAATAATATACAAAATGATTTTCAATAAAGCTTAAAATTTACTTTAAAATATGTAAAACTAGGCACAAAATAATTCCCAGATAATAAAATGAAAATATACTTGCATTTATTTAGATTATATATTATAATCACTACCAATAAACGAGGGCGTTTATAGATTTTCTGAAAGAAGTCTATGAACGTTCTTTTTTTGTCTCTGAATTATGAATTCTACGTGCAACGGGAAAGATAATACTAAGGCAATTGAGAAGAAACACAAATATTAATTCACTTAACAATTATAATATAGCAAGGAAAGAGGAGCGCTTATGAAGGAAAATATGAGAGAGGAAACAACACAGGTTCCGCAAGGACTTTATGATCCGAGATTCGAGCATGATAATTGCGGTATTGGCGCTGTGGTTCATATGAAGGGTAAAAAAACACATGAAACTGTAGAAAACGCCCTTAAGATAGTTGAAAATCTGGAGCACCGTGCAGGTAAGGATGCAAACGGACAAACCGGTGATGGCGTAGGAATTCTCCTTCAGATATCTCATAAGTTTTTTTCTAAGGTTGCGAAACCACTGGGCATCGAGCTTGGTGCAGAACGAGATTATGGTGTGGGTATGTTCTTTTTCCCACAGGAGGAATTAAGCCGTAATCAAGCAAAAAAAATGTTTGAAATCATTACAGAAAAAGAAGGACTCAAATTCCTTGGTTGGAGAGAGGTTCCCACTACACCACAATCCTTAGGTGACAGAGCAATTTCCTGTATGCCGTGTATCCTACAGTGCTTTATCAGGAAGCCCAATGATGTAAAAAAGGGTCTGGATTTTGATCGCAAGCTGTACATTGCCAGAAGAATTTTTGAGCAGAGTAATGACAATACCTACGTGGTTTCCTTATCAAGTCGTACCATAGTATATAAGGGTATGTTCTTAGTAAAGCAGCTTCGGCTTTTCTTTGGGGATTTACAGGATGAAAGTTATGAAAGCGCGATCGCTATCGTACATTCCAGGTTTTCGACGAATACAAATCCTAGCTGGCAGAGGGCGCATCCAAACCGCCTTATTGTCCACAATGGAGAAATCAATACGATAAGAGGAAATGCAGATAAAATGTTAGCCAGGGAAGAAACCATGGAATCAGAGCATTTAAAGGGTGAACTTCATAAAGTGTTGCCGGTTGTTAATACCGAGGGCTCTGACTCAGCTATGCTTGATAATACCTTGGAATTTTTAGTGATGAGTGGGATGGAATTACCGCTTGCTGTCATGATTACTATTCCTGAGCCTTGGAACAATGACTCTGCAATCAATAGAGAAAAAAGAGAATTCTATCAATATTACGCAACCATGATGGAGCCATGGGATGGACCTGCTTCCATTCTTTTCTCAGATGGTGATATCATGGGAGCTATTTTAGACCGGAATGGATTACGTCCTTCTAGGTATTATATTACAAATGATGATTATTTAATTCTTTCCTCCGAGGTGGGTGTGCTTGATATACCAGTAGATAATATTGTTAAGAAGGAACGTCTGCGCCCGGGAAAAATGCTTCTGGTGGATACGGTTAAGGGCTGCCTAATTGATGACGAGGATTTAAAAAGTAAATATGCCGGCAGACAGCCTTACGGCGAATGGTTGGACTCAAATCTGATAAAATTAAAGAATCTGCATATACCAAATAAAAAGGTTGTGGAATATGAACAGGAAGAGCTTGCCAGGTTACAGAAGGCTTTTGGATATACCTATGAAGACTATAAGACCACAATTCTACCCATGGCTAATTTTGGGCAGGAGGCAATTACCGCAATGGGTGTAGACTCACCGGTTCCAATGCTTTCAAAAAATAACCCTCCGCTGTTTCACTACTTTAAACAGCTGTTTGCGCAGGTTACCAATCCACCGATTGATGCAATCCGAGAAGAAATAGTAACTGCAACTAGCGTATACATCGGAGAGGATGGCAATCTGCTTGAGGAGAATGCAGAAAACTGTAAGGTACTTAAAATAAACAATCCGATTTTAACGAACACCGATTTACTTAAGATTAAATCCATGAAAGCAAAGGGATTTATGGTAGAAGTAATTCCTATGATTTATTATAAAAATACCTCTCTAGAGAAAGCGATTGAACACCTATGTGTGGAGGCAGACCGTTGCAATAAAGAGGGAGCAAATATCCTAATTCTATCCGACCGTGGTGTGGATGAGAATCACGTAGCAATTCCTTCACTACTTGCGGTATCAGCACTTCAACAGCATTTGGTACGCACAAAGAAAAGAACTGCATTGGCTATGATAGTAGAAAGTGCAGAGCCACGGGATGTCCATCATTTTGCTACACTGTTGGGTTACGGTGCCTGTGCTGTTAATCCATACCTTGCCCAGGAGACAATCCGCCAATTAATTAATAATAATATGCTGGATAAGGACTATTATGCAGCAGTGGATGACTATAATAAAGCAGTACTAAAGGGAATCGTAAAGGTAGCCTCCAAAATGGGTATCTCGACAATTCAATCTTATCAGGGATCAAAAATATTCGAAGCAATCGGTATCTGTAAAGAAGTAATAGATAAGTACTTTACGGGAACAGTAAGCCGTATTGGCGGTATTACGTTAAAGGATATGGAACAACAAGTTGATGCACTGCACTCTAAAGCCTTTGATCCACTAGGTTTAAATTTGGATTTAACTATGGACAGCAACGGATCTCATAAGCTGCGCAGCGGGAAAGAGGAGCATTTATATAATCCCAAGACAATTCACTTACTACAGCTGGCTACCCGTACCGCTAACTTCGAGCTGTTTAAGGAGTACTCGAAAGAGGTTACGACGGAGCAGGAAAAAATCAACTTAAGGGGACTACTTGATATTATTTTTCCGGAAAATGGAGTTTCCCTCGAGGAGGTAGAAAGTATAGAGTCCATCGTGAAGAGATTTAAAACCGGTGCGATGTCCTATGGTTCCATCTCGAAGGAAGCTCATGAAGCTTTAGCAATTGCCATGAACCACCTTGGTGGTAAGTCCAACAGTGGTGAGGGTGGCGAAAGCTTAGACCGATTAAAAATAGGTGAGGATGGTATCAACCGTGGCTCTGCAATTAAGCAGGTAGCCTCCGGTAGATTTGGTGTAACCTCAGAGTATCTAGTTAGTGCGAAGGAAATTCAGATTAAAATGGCACAGGGCGCAAAGCCAGGGGAAGGCGGACAACTGCCTGCAGAAAAGGTATATCCTTGGATAGCAAAAACCAGGCATTCCACCCCAGGAGTTGGTCTCATTTCTCCTCCACCGCATCATGATATCTATTCCATTGAAGATTTGGCACAATTAATCTATGATCTTAAAAATGCCAATAAGAATGCAAGAATATCGGTAAAATTAGTATCAGAAGCAGGCGTAGGTACGATTGCTGCCGGTGTGGCGAAGGCGGGAGCCGGAGTTATCTTAATATCCGGTTATGATGGTGGAACAGGTGCTGCACCCAGAACCTCGATTTATAATGCAGGACTTCCTTGGGAGTTGGGCCTTGCTGAAACTCATCAGACGCTGATTATGAATGGACTACGTACGAAAGTAGTAATTGAGACCGATGGAAAATTAATGACAGGACGGGATGTGCTAATTGCTGCATTACTTGGAGCGGAGGAATTCGGTTTTGCGACAGCACCCCTCGTAACTCTGGGATGCGTGATGATGAGAGTATGTAACCTGGATACCTGTCCGGTTGGAATAGCCACTCAAAATCCTGAGCTTCGGAAGAACTTTAAAGGGAAACCGGAATATGTCGAGAACTTTATGCTCTTTATAGCAGAAGAGCTTCGTGAGTTGATGGCGAAACTTGGATTTCGGACGGTAGATGAATTGGTTGGCCGCACGGATTTATTAAAAATGAAAGACTCCTGTAAAAATGATGACAGAGCAAACAAGGTGGATTTAAGTGCAGTACTGAACAATCCGTTTATTGAAAAGGGACAGAAAATGCATTTCGCACCGGCTCAGGCTTATAATTTTGATCTTGAGAATACCATAGATGAAAAGATACTCCTTAAAAAATTCAAAATATCGGATAAGCACAGTCAGAAGTTGAACGTACAGATTAATAATACAGACCGGACCTTTGGTACCATTTTTGGATCTGAGATCACAAAAAGATATGGAACAAACTTAAATGAGGACACCTTTGTGATTGAATGTGAGGGAAGCGGTGGTCAGAGCTTTGGTGCCTTTATACCAAAGGGACTTACAATAAAATTGGAGGGCGACAGTAATGACTACTTCGGAAAAGGACTTTCCGGCGGTAAACTGGTAGCCTTCCCCCCGAAGGCGAGTACCTTTAAGGCGGAAGAGAATATTATTATCGGTAATGTTGCTCTTTACGGTGCAACCAGCGGAAAGGCTTTCATTAACGGAGTAGCAGGAGAGCGGTTTTGCGTTCGTAACTCTGGGGCGACGGCAGTTGTCGAAGGTGTAGGCGACCATGGTTGTGAATATATGACTGGTGGAAGGGTTGCTGTTCTTGGGAAAACCGGGAAAAACTTTGCAGCAGGAATGAGTGGTGGAATTGCCTACGTTCTCGATGCAGACAGCGATTTGTATAAGAAGCTTAATAAAGAACTTGTATCTTTTGAGGCAGTGATAGAGAAATATGATGTCCTGGAATTAAAAGAAATGATTGCTGAGCATGTGAAGTATACTAACTCTGCCAAGGGAAAAGAGATTTTAGATGACTTTAAGACCTACTTACCAAAGTTTAAGAAAATAATTCCTCATGATTATAGGCGTATGCTTCAGACTATTGTTCAAATGGAAGAAAAGGGTCTCAGTAGTGAGCAGGCACAAATAGAAGCATTCTATGCGAACACCAGGGGATAGTCTCCTGCAAGCTGGAGCCAAAAGTCTACTGAAGTATTGAGCAATTAGAAGAACTCAAGCGTTATTACCCTTTTAAGGAGATGATATTATGGGAAAACCAACAGGTTTTATGGAATATGATAGAATAGAAACGCAAGCCGAAAAGCCAAAGGAACGGATCAAACATTTTAATGAATTCCACCAAGCTCTATCCATGGAAGAAAGAAAATGCCAGGGAGCACGCTGCATGGAATGTGGTGTCCCGTTTTGCCAATCCGGTATGATGATTGGAGGTATGGCTTCTGGATGTCCCCTAAATAACCTGATTCCGGAGTGGAATGATTTGTTATATAGAGGAAATGTAAAGCAAGCATTATCCCGCTTAATGAAGACCAATAATTTTCCGGAGTTTACTGGTAGAGTGTGTCCCGCTCCTTGCGAGGCTGCGTGTACCTGCGGTCTTAACGGTGAACCGGTGACCATAAAGGAAAATGAATATGCTATTGCTGAATATGGATATGAAAAAGGATATATAACCCCCAACCCACCGTTGCACCGGACTGGTAAAAAAATAGCTGTGATAGGTTCCGGACCTTCGGGACTAGCAGCTGCGGATCAATTAAACAAAAGAGGTCATTTGGTAACAGTATTTGAACGCTCCGACCGTATCGGTGGATTGATGATGTACGGTATCCCTAACATGAAATTGGAAAAATCCGTGATTGAGCGCAGAATTGACATCATGAGGGAAGAGGGTGTTACCTTTATCACCGAAGCAGACATCGGAGTAAATCAGAAAGCAGCAAAGCTTGTCAAGGATTTTGATAGAATAGTTCTTGCCTGCGGTGCTTCAAATCCTAGGGATATAAATGCCACCGGAAGAGAAGCGAAGGGGATTTATTTTGCAGTTGATTATTTAAAGTCAGCTACAAAGGATCTACTTGATTTGGGAACTAACGTAGCGGCAGCCGTCAGTGAGTTTACAGTTTCTGCGAAGGATAAGAAGGTGCTGGTCATTGGTGGTGGAGATACCGGAAATGACTGTGTAGGTACTTCCATTAGACAAGGCGCCTCCTCAGTTCTACAATTAGAAATGATGCCGCGGCCCCCAAAGAGCAGAGCAGATAATAATCCTTGGCCCCAATGGCCTAAGGTTTGTAAAACAGATTATGGTCAAGAGGAAGCTATCTATCTATTTGGAGAAGACCCGAGAGTATACCAAACTACGGTAAAGGAATTCATAGCGGACGAGAATGGCAACGTATGTAAGGCAAAGCTTGTAAAGCTTGAAAGCAAATATATGGAGGAAGCCAAGCGGTTTATGATGGTCGAAGTGGAAGGCAGTGAGTTGGAGGTCGAGGTTGATTTAGTTCTTATCGCAGCAGGCTTTCTTGGTACACAATCATACACAGCCGATGCCTTTGGAGTGGAGCTGGATGGTAGAACAAATGTGAAGACCGAGGCAGGAAGATACCAAACCAATGTAGAGAATGTCTTTGTAACCGGAGATATGCACCGTGGTCAATCTCTTGTTGTTTGGGCAATCAGGGAAGGTAGAGAAGTTGCTAAGGCTGTGGATGCACATTTGATGGGATATAGCAATTTGACTTAAGAAAAGGACACATTAATAGAGGAATGGATTAATAAAAAAATAGATTAATAAAGAGATAGAGTAATTAAGAGATAGAGTAATAAAGAGATAGAGTAATAAAAAGATAGAGTAATAAAAAGATAGAGTAATAATGAGATACCTTAATAGAAATAAATAAGAATAGTTATCCTATAACTTTTAAGTGCTTTTATGGAAACATAAAGGATTTTGAGGAGGGGGATAACTATTTTTATATATAGCAAATACAAATTATAAGTTTACCGATTTTCCATATTATGCTATAATCAACTATAGAAAATAGACGATATTTCGCAGCATAGAAGAAGTTTTGTGATAGCAATTTATTTATAATAACTATAAATAGTAGGACATAGCGCAGATTGACGGCGGAGGGTATTTGTATGGGTATTAGGATTGACGCAATAGGATTATTTGTTAATGATATGGGAATTATGGTTAAGTTTTATAGGGATGTATTAGGAATGAAAACAAATTGGAATGGCGAACCGAATGCAGAATTTTTTACAGAGGGTACGAAGCTAATTATGTATGGAAGAAAAGATTTTGAAAGTATGACGTCACAAACGTTCAATTATCCAATTGGTTATAATGGAACGATGGAAATTGCTATTGATTATCCAAATTTCTCAGATGTGGATAAAGAATATAATAGATTAATAGCTGCAGGAGCTGCATCCGTATTAGAACCAACAGAGGAACCTTGGGGACAACGTACCAGCTATGTAGCAGATCCAGAAGGTAATTTGCTTGAAATAGCTTCCTTTGGTAAATAGTTATGAGTTTAATCATACGTGAATTTGAAATAGGAGTGAGTGAAATGGATATTATAATTTGAGAAGAAAGAACGAAAGATTGGTACGATACCGAATATGTGACAAAGAGAGCATTTTGGAATCTGCATCATCCTGGATGTGATGAACTGACATTCCTATTACCAACAGAATGGTTTTATAGAGGATTTTAATAGAGAAGATATATAGAGTTAACAAAGACTAGTCATTCATGGGAGGACTATAGAACAATGAAAATAACCAAGATAAATGAGAATGAAGTTGAAATTGCCATAGTAAGTAGCGACGAAGTATTAATAACCGATGTACAATCAGCATTAGATTTAATAGCAACAGTGGGATATGATATGGGTTGTGACCGTATTATTTTGAATAAAACAACAATATGTGAGGAATTTTTCGACTTAAATTCTGGACTTGCAGGAGAAATATTGCAAAAATTTATCACTTATTGCGTTAAAATTGCAATTATCGGTGATTTCTCAATATATACAAGTAAGAGTTTGAAAGACTTCATTTATGAGTGTAACAATGGAAAGGATATATTTTTCTTTTCTAATGAAAACCAGGCTATTGAAAAACTTGGTATATGTTAACGCACAATAAGTATGATTCAAAATAACACATATTTATTCTTTTAAAAAAAAGGCGGAGTTAACTTGCTACATTTCAAATGGCATGGAAAATAATCCATTTAATGCAGATTATTGTTATAATAGTATTGATGCTATGTTTGATTCGGACTGAGGTCGGTGTTCTGAGAATGAATGCTGGCACTCATATTTAAAATCAGGAGGATAATTATGGAATACAGAGCAATGGAGAATTTGGGGATACAAACGTCACTTTTAGGTTTTGGCTGCATGCGTTTTCCACTTCGCAGAAATGGTGCCATTAATGAAGAGAGAGCCGAAGAGCTTATCGACCTAGCATATAAAAATGGAGTGAATTATTTTGATACCGCTTATGTTTATCACAACGGTGAAAGTGAAGAATTTACAGGGCGAACACTCGGTAAATATGACCGCAGTACCTATTATCTCGCGACAAAATTACCCTGCTGGATGGTTAAAACTAGAGATGATGCAAAACGAATATTTGAAGAGCAGCTAAGCCGCTTAAATAAGGATTACATAGATTTCTACCTGCTTCATTCTTTAAATAAAGAGGTCTTTGAAAAAATGGTAAGTTTAGGTATTCTTGAATTCTGCGAAAGTTTAAAGGCAGCAGGTAAGATCAAGTATTTTGGCTTTTCGTTTCATGACTCCTTTGATTCGTTTTCCCATATAATTAATTATCGCAAGTGGGATTTTTGCCAGATACAGTTAAACTACATGGACACGGAAGACCAGGCGGGAATGAAGGGTTATGAGCTTACGAAAGAACTGGGAATACCTCTTATCGTAATGGAACCGGTAAAGGGAGGATCCCTTGCAAAGCTTCCGGGTAGCGTAGTAAAACATTTTAGTGCTCTTGCACCGGAAAGAAGCCTAGCCTCATGGGCATTTCGCTTCGTTGCTTCCCTACCTAATGTAAAACTAATATTAAGCGGGATGTCACACATCAAGCAGGTTGAGGATAATTTAAGGACTTTTGATACCTTTACTCCCCTAAGCGTTACGGAGCTGGTAGCTGTAGAGGAAGTGAAAAAGGCTTTACAGAAGCGCATAAAAAATGGATGCACTGCGTGCGCCTACTGTATGCCTTGCCCTGTCGGAGTGGATATACCTGGCAATTTTAGAATTTGGAATAATCACGGAATTTATCTTAATCATGGCGAGTCAAAATGGCTTTGGGCGAGCGATATGGAGGATAAGAAAAAGGCAAAAAACTGTATATCCTGCGGAAAATGCGAAACTGTCTGTCCACAGAAGATTAATATACGGGACGACCTGAAACGATTGCAAGTGGAACTAGACGGTTTAAGGTAAGGCACTTTGACATATGAGATAATATAAGATTATGAAAAGTGCAAGAATTGTGCGCAATCGGTAATATTATAAATAACTGGAACACCTAGAAGTGGTCAATCAATAAGGCCACTTCTAGGTGTTTTAATTAATCAACAACAGGGATAGCATCATTTATTTGATATCAGCAGGCCATATTACCATTTTGTGTATTTTTACTGAAAAAATCATATAACAGTATTGATTACTATTATCATTTACTATTGACATAAAGAAATAAGTAAATTATGATAATACTATAATGAATGCAAGCACTCACTCTCAGAATTTGGAGGAATATTATGAAACAGGAATGGTATGACTTTAATCACGGAAGCTGGACCACCGATATTAATGTAAGAAGTTTCATTCAACATAACTATACACCCTATGAAGGAGATTCTACCTTCTTAGTTGGACCTACAAAGAGAACAACACAGTTATGGGATGAAGTAAGTTTATTAATGGTAGAAGAGACAAAGAAGGGTATTATTGATGCTGAGACCTTAAAGCCTTCCACGATTACTGCCTTTGGACCTGGATACTTAGATAAAGAGAAGGAAGTAATTGTAGGTTTCCAGACAGATAAGCCGTTAAAACGTGGAATTATGCCAAATGGCGGAGTTCGTGTCGTAAAGAATGCATTGGAAGCTTACGGGTATACCTTAGATAAAACGACAGAAGAAATATATACAAATAATCGGAAGACTCATAATGATGGTGTATTTGATGCATATACCGATGCTATGAAAAAGGCAAGACATACCGGAATTATCACCGGACTTCCGGATGCCTACGGACGTGGCAGAATCATCGGAGACTATCGCAGGGTTGCATTATATGGTGTGGATTACCTAATTGAGGAAAAGAAACACGAGAAAAAACTCCTGGAAATCCCGATTTTAGAATCCCCTGATATCCGCTTGAGAGAAGAAATATCTGAGCAGATTAAGGCGTTAAAACAATTGAAAGATATGGCTGCTTCCTATGGCTACGATATCGCAGGTCCTGCGAAAAACTCCTTAGAAGCGACGCAATGGACCTACTTTGCTTATCTCGCAGCGATAAAAGAGCAAGATGGTGCGGCAATGAGTCTTGGAAGAGTAACCACCTTCCTTGATATCTATTATGAAAGAGATTTGAAAAACGGCTTGATTACGGAGGAAGAAGTACAGGAGCTGATGGATCAGTTTGTTATGAAACTGCGTATGGTTCGGTTCCTTCGGACCCCTTCCTATAATGATTTATTCTCCGGAGACCCTACCTGGGTTACGGAATCTATCGGTGGGATGGGCTTGGATGGAAGAACCCTTGTTACAAAAAGTAGCTTCCGCATACTTCATACCTTATATAATCTAGGACCTGCTCCCGAACCAAATTTAACTATCCTTTGGTCCACGTTCTTACCAGAACCTTTTAAGAAGTTCTGTACAAAGGTTTCCATCGATACCAGCTCAATTCAATATGAGAGTGACGATATCATGCGAGAGGTATGGGGTGATGATTACGGAATCGCCTGCTGCGTTTCCGCTATGAGAATTGGCAAGCAGATGCAGTTCTTTGGTGCTAGAGCTAATCTTGGAAAGGCTTTATTATATGCAATCAACGGTGGTAAAGATGAAAAGTCCGGTGAGCAAGTAGCTCCTATGTTTGCTCCTGTTACCGGGGATTATTTAGAATATGAGGAGGTAATAGCCAAATTCGACCAAACTCTGGATTGGCTGTCCGAATTATATATTAATACGTTAAATGTCATTCATTATATGCATGATAAATATAATTATGAAAAACTGCAAATGGCACTTCATGACATCAACATACTTCGTACCGAAGCCTGTGGTATCGCCGGGCTTTCCGTCGTAGCCGATTCCCTTTCTGCAATTAAATATGCTAAAGTAAAGGTGATACGTAATGATGCCGGTTTAGCTGTTGATTATGAAATTGAAGGAGAATATCCGGCCTTTGGTAACAACGACGACAGGGTGGACCAAATAGCGATAGACTTGGTAGAACGCTTTATGAATAAGCTCCGTAAGGTTAAGACCTACCGTGGTGCAAAGCAGACGTTGTCCGTATTGACAATCACCTCCAATGTGGTGTACGGTAAGAAGACAGGAAGTACTCCGGATGGACGAAAAGCAGGAGAACCCTTCGCACCGGGTGCAAATCCAATGCACGGAAGGGATAAGAATGGTGCGGTTGCATCTATGGCCTCCGTCGCCAAATTACCATATAAACATGCAGAAGACGGCATATCCTATACCTTCTCCATTGTGCCAAAAGCCCTAGGTAAAGACGAAGAAGAAAGAGTGAACAATTTGGCAGGTATGTTGGACGGTTATTTCCATGACAAAGGTCATCATATCAACGTCAATGTATTTGACCGGGAGACCTTACTAGATGCGATGGAGCATCCCGAAAAATATCCTCAGCTTACCATCAGGGTATCCGGTTATGCAGTGAATTTTGTTAAATTAAATCGCGAGCAACAGTTAGATGTGTTACATCGTACCTTCCATGAAAGGTAAATATAGTTATATGCTTGATATGTTGTGAATTTTGCTTTTGGAAGGCGGGTGATTAGATGAGTATATTGGGACGAATACATTCTTTGGAAAGTTTCGGTACAGTAGATGGTCCTGGGATACGCTTTGTGGTATTCATGCAAGGATGTCCCTTGCGGTGTCAGTTTTGTCATAATCCGGATACCTGGGATGTACTTAAAGGCACCGAATATACACCCACACAGCTATTTGAGGAAATTGTAAAATACAAATCATATATGGAATTTTCCGGTGGAGGCGTTACCTTTACCGGTGGTGAACCGCTTCTACAAGCCGAATTTATCCTAGAAGTAAGTAAGCTATGTAAAATGCGTGGAATAACAGTGACCATCGATACCTCCGGGTTTGTATGGAACGATACGGTAAAGGAAGTACTGGAATATACAGATATTGTACTACTGGATATTAAAAACTATGATCCGCTAATCTATGAAACCGTTACCGGAGTATCGCTTACTCCGACATTAAAGCTTTTGGATTACCTAAGAGAAAAGGATATCAATACTTGGGTCCGTTATGTTTTAGTACCACAGCTTACTGACAACTTAGACAGTGTCAAAAAACTGTCCGCTCATTTGAACAATTATCCGAATGTATCTAAAATCGAACTTTTAGGTTTTCACAAGATGGGAGAATACAAGTGGAAGGAACTGGGTTTGGAGTATAAGCTGGCTGATACGTTGGAACCAAGTAGGGATTTAATGCAGGAAGTAAAAAATATTTTTGAGAGTAACGGAAAAAAAGTTTCTGCAAATGTATAAAATACAGGATAAGCATAGATGATATTGCATGTGCAATAGATTCTATGCTTATTTTATATGTTCGAATATGGTTGAAAAATTTTTTGAAATATAAAATAGAGAACAAATTACGGCAACTATTTGACAAAAAGTAGATGTATATGTATTATAAACACATGAAACAACATAATAAATAATAAACGAACATAATTTTACAAAAGATAAAAGAAAATACTTAGGGGGGATTTAAGTATGTTTGCGGAAGAAAGGCTTTTGAAAATTATAGAATTAATCAGTGAGACCGGTTCGGTGCAGGTAGAAGAACTAGCTCGAGTATTAGATGTTAGTCTCATGACAATTCGTAGAGATTTGGAAAAACTGAAGCAGGAAGGTAGGATTGATCGCTGCCACGGTGGGGCAATCATAAAAAGAGAAGTACCATATATTGAGAAAAGGACACTAGAAACTAGTGAGAAACAAAAAATTGCTGAAAAATGTGTGGAATTCATAAAAAAAGGGAATGCAATTTATTTAGATGCAGGCACTACAACCTATGAGATTGCGAAATTGATAAAAGATATCTCGGCTTTGACGGTAATAACAAATGACATTGAGATTGCAAAATTACTGTTGACTACCAACATTAACGTAATCATTTGTGGAGGAACGATACAAAAATCTACAGGAAGTATGGTAGGTGCTCTAGCAAACCAAATGATGGAAGATATGCGGATAGATATTGCATTTCTAGGAGCAATGTCTATCGATGACCAATATAATGTTTTGACACCAACGTTAGACAAAGCAGTGATGAAACGTACAATTTGTAAAAATGCAAAGCAAAAGTATCTTGTAGTTGACAGTTCAAAGTTTGGAAAGCAGGCATTAATAAAAATAAACCATTTATCAGACTATACCGCAGTTATTACGAATAAAAAATTTAATTTAGAAGAAGATAAGAAAATAAAGGGAATGAGAATTACAGTAGTATTAGTTTAAGGGAGGTTTTTGTATGCCACAATGCGTGGTAATTGCTGATGACTTAACAGGTGCTAACGCCACAGGAGTATTAATTAAAAAAATTAATTATAGCTGCTATACCGTTATGAATACGGAAAGACTGGAACTAAGTAAGCTATCAGAAAGCGACTGCATTCTATACCCTACGGACAGCAGAGCCGTCGATCCTATGATTGCATATAACCGCGTATATAATGTTGCCAAGCTCCTTAAAAATGACAATGTCAAAGTATATTCAAAACGAATTGACAGCACCTTACGGGGAAATCTTGGAAGTGAAACAGATGCGCTACTCGATGCGCTTAATAACCAGGCAATAGCGATGGTAGTCCCGTGCTTTCCGGAGGCAAAACGTATTTTGGTAGGAGGTTATCTATTGGTGAATATGATACCTCTTCATAAGACGGAAGCGGCAAACGATCCGAAGACACCGGTGAAAACATCGGTAGCGCAGCAATTATATATGGAACAATCAAAATATCCGGTCGCGTCCCTTTATATTAATGATTTAATGCAGGGGAAAGAACATCTGGTTCAAAAAATTAGGGAATTTATGCAAGAGGGAATCCGTACAATTATTTTTGACAGTATATCACAGGAGGATATGGATTTAATAGCCGAAGGAATCATAGAAAGCGGAGTAAACTTCATTTGTGTGGACCCTGGAAGCTTTACAGCAACAATTGCCAGGAAACTGATCGTACCAAGAAGTGTAAAAAGCAAATACAAAATACTGGCCACAATCGGAAGTGTCAATCCGGTTGCTAAGACTCAGGTGGACGAGCTTTTCCTTGCACAAAAAGTATGCAATGTCTACGTTGATACGCGAGAGCTGTTAGAAAATGAGGAGAGAAGGAATTCTGAGATACAGAGGGTGATTCATGAAATTATAGAAAATTGCGAACCATATGAAATATGTACGGTGATTGGAAATGGATTAATGCCCGAAAACCGATTGGATTTTGCCTCCTATGCAACGAGGTATCAATGTACTACAGATGATGTTAGTAATATGATTAACAATGCACTTGCCGAAATAACTTATCAAATTCTTCATTGCAATTCATCCTTCCAGGGATTATATACCAGTGGTGGTGATATTACGGTTGCAGTAAGTAAGAGGTTTGCAACAGCAGGAATCCGCCTCTTAGATGAAGTTGTTCCTTTGGCTGCCTATGGCGAATTTATTGGCGGGGAATTTGAAGGCTTCAAAATCATAACAAAGGGAGGAATGGCCGGTGATAGGAATGCTTTGAAAGATTGTATGCACTATATGAAAGAAAAACTTTATATTTAAACAAAAGGAAAGGAGATGGTAATGATGAAGCCAATGATAGCAATCCCGATGGGAGATCCAGCTGGTATCGGTCCTGAAATCGTAGTAAAATCCATAGCAAAGAAAGAAATATTCGAGGTAGCCAGGTGTGTTGTTATAGGAGATGGAAAGATAATTCAAGATGCGATTCATTTTACGAAAGCTGATTTGAAAGTGAATACCATACAAAGACCAGAGGAAGGAAGATACGAGGAAGGAATTTTAAACTTAATTGACCTAAATAATGTAAATATGGACGAATATATAATCGGAAAGGTCAGTGGTATGTGTGGCAAAGCAGCGTATGAATATATTGTTAAAAGTATTGAGCTTGCCAATGCAGGTGAGGTTGCAGCCGTTTCAACAACACCAATTAATAAGGAATCTTTGAGGGCCGGGAATGTCAATTATATCGGCCACACAGAGATTTTCGGTGCATTAACAAACACAAAGGATCCATTAACAATGTTTGAAGTACATGGTATGAGAGTGTTTTTCCTTACACGTCATGTATCATTGCGAAACGCCTGTGATTTGGTAACGAAGGATAGAATCAAGGATTATGTTAAGAGATGTAAGGAAGTGCTTGAAAAATTAGGGGTAACAGAGGGTACCATGGCAATAGCAGGACTTAACCCCCATAGTGGGGAACATGGTCTATTTGGAGATGAAGAAGTGGAACATGTCACGCCTGCCGTAGAAGAATTACAAGCAGAAGGGGTAGACGTTGTCGGGCCAATTGGGGCTGACTCCGTATTTCATATGGCTCTTCAAGGACGCTTTAACAGTGTATTATCTCTTTACCACGATCAAGGACATATTGCAACAAAAACTTTGGATTTTGAACGAACTATCGCAATTACAGGAGGAATGCCTATCTTAAGGACCTCTGTCGATCATGGTACGGCTATGGATATTGCAGGACAAGGGATAGCCAGTGAAGTAAGTATGGTAGAAGCAATTTTACTTGGTGTAAAATATTCTAAAAATTTCGTAAAATAATTACTTATAATTACTTATAATTACTACTTTATGACTTGAAAGGAGAAGGTTTATGGAAACTACAGTATCAGGTTCCCAAATGTTAATAGGACTAGGAATTGGACTAGTCGCTTTAATCGTAATGATCTTATGGACCAAAATTCATGTATTCGTTGCACTTATAATTGCAGCAGTTATTGTTGGTATCGTTGGAGGCTTAGGCACGAATGCGACGGTAGACGCAATTACGACAGGATTTGGTGGTACCTTAGGCAGCATCGGTATTATTATTGGTCTAGGTATTATGATGGGGCAAATGTTTGAAATATCCGGAGCCGCTGAGAAAATGGCACGTACTTTCCTCAAAATGTTTGGAAAAGGCCGTGAAGAAATGGCACTTTCCTTAACCGGTTTTCTTGTATCAATACCGATTTTCTGCGATTCCGGTTTTGTTATCCTTTCTCCGTTAGCAAAAGCATTATCACGTAGAACAAAAAAATCAATTGTTGGACTTTCGATTGCTTTAGCCAGTGGTCTTGTGATTACACACTCCTTAGTACCACCAACACCGGGACCCTTAGGAGTGGCAGGAACTTTCGGCGTTGATGTCGGTCAATTTATCTTACTTGGAATTGTAATTGCGATTCCGATGTCAATTGCGACTATGCTTTACGGAAAATATATGGGCAAAAAAATCTACCAGATACCAAGTGAAGATGGTGAAGGATGGGAAAGACCTCCTTATCGTAAACCAATTTATGATGTTGTATCCGCTGAGGATGATCGCAAGCTTCCTTCCGCATTTTTATCCTTCTTACCAATCATACTTCCTATTATTTTAATTATATTTAACACCGTATTATCTGCATTAAAGCTTACAACAGGTTTTTACAGCGTGTTAATATTCTTAGGAAAACCAATTATTGCAGTAGGGATTGGATTACTGGTTGCAATTTATACTTTGACCTATAACAAGGACAGAAAATTTGTCATTAAAGAATTGGAAGACAGCATGAAATCAGCAGGTATTATTATATTTGTTACCGGTGGTGGCGGTGCCCTTGGACAAGTAATAAAATCTGCAGGTGTAGGTGATTATATTGCAAGCGGTATAGCAGCAACTGCCATTCCGGTAATATTACTTCCCTTTATCATTGCTACCTTGGTTCGGTTTGTTCAAGGCTCCGGTACAGTAGCTATGCTTACCGCTGCAGGAATTACAGCTCCAATCGTTGAAGCAGCTGGTGGAAATATGTTATTAGGTGCATTCGCAGCCTGTGTTGGTGCTTTATTCTTCTCATACTTCAATGATAGCTTTTACTGGGTAGTAAATCGTTTGAGCGGCATTACAGAGACAAAAGAGCAGATTAGAATTTGGTCAGTTACAACGACGATCGCCTGGGGAGTCGGATTGGTTGAATTATTGGTATTAAATATATTTATGTAGATATTTAAACTAGGGTTATAATAAAAACGTGTTAATGGGTACAGCTCATTAACACGTTTTTATTATGGCAATTTAGTTTGCTTTTGTGGCGAAAGACTATATGTTAAAATTACTATTCTTTATAATTTTTTTTTATTATAGGATGGTATTAATTTTTTTAATATAGTACAATAAGTAAAAAATGTATGCGGAGATATTACATATGAAAATTTATTTGATTAGACATGGTGAAACTGACTGGAACCGACAAGGAAGATTTCAAGGTAGAGAAGACATTCCTTTAAATGAAAATGGAATAGAACAAGCAAAAAAGTGTGGACAAGCTTTGCAGGGGGAGCATTTTGCAGCGATAATCACAAGCCCATTGGTCAGAGCAAAAAAGACGGCAGAAATAATTGCAGATTGTGTAGGAGCAAAAAAGATTATTGAAGAGGAAAGAATTATAGAACGAGACTTTTCTAAAGTTTCAGGAATGACACCAAAGGAAAGAGAGGCATTTTACACATCCGGACAGGAAGATGATAAGGAACCTTGGGAAGATTTATGTAAACGGATGATGCTAAGTATAACAAAATATGCAACATTGTTTTATAATGAAAATATCCTTATGATTTCACACGGAGCTTCCATTAATTCGGTTTTATCCGTATTATCTAATGGTGTGATAGGCACCAGGAAAACAATATTAAAAAATACCTGTATTAATATTATAGATTATGAAAATGGCAATATGGAACTTGGGCTATATAATGTAACTGCAGATGAGTATCTAAATCTGGCAGGTAAATAAACTGTATCAAATCTGATACATCATTACTTGGCAAGATATTAATAACAATATTACTACCAGGAGGAAAATTAAATGATTAGGGTTGAACACATTTCTAAGACCTTAAAGGTCGCAAGGCGTAATGCCGGATTTTCTGAAGCATTCAAGGCTTTATTTCACAAGCAGTATGAATGCATCAAAGCACTCGATGATATTTCCTTTACAATTGATGAAGGGGAAATGGTCGGGTATATCGGTCCAAACGGTGCAGGAAAAAGCAGTACCATCAAGGTGTTAAGCGGAATTTTAACACCGGAGGAGGGTAGTTGCACCATCAACAAAAGAGTCCCATGGAAAGATAGAATTGCACATGTACAGGAAATAGGAGTAGTCTTCGGGCAGCGTTCCCAGTTATGGTGGGATGTCCCGGTAATTGATTCCTTTGAGCTACTAAGAGATATTTACCATATTCCAAATCAAACTTATCATAATAATTTAGAGGAACTGGTTACCTTACTCAATCTGGAACAGATTATAAAGACTCCGGCCAGACAGCTTTCTCTAGGTCAAAGGATGCGATGTGAAATCGCAGCCTCTCTTTTACATAGTCCTAAAATATTATTCTTGGATGAACCAACCATCGGTCTGGATGCCGTTTCAAAAATTGCTGTCAGAGATTTTATTTTGGAGAGGAACCGAAACCATAAGACGACCGTAATTTTAACAACCCATGATATGCAGGACATTGAAACTTTAACAAAACGTATTATTCTAATCGGCAAAGGGAAAATTCTGATGGACGGTCACTTAGAGGACATCCGAAAGCAATTTTCTACCACGAAACAGCTTACGGTTGAATATACAGGGGGACAGATACTGCCCTGCGAGGGAATTAGTCCTGTTTCTGCAAGTAACCAACTTGCGGTCTTTACGATTAACTTAAGTGTGCTTTCCGTGTCAGATGCAATTACCCATATCTCAAAACAGGTAGAAGTACAGGATATCTCTGTGGATAGCCCATCCATTGATGAAGTTGTAGCAAAGCTGTACCGACAATATCAGATATGAGGGATGGGAGATGATACCGAATGCTTAAATATTTATCCTTCTTTCGAATGAGGTTCATTGCTGGACTCCAGTATAGGGCAGCGGCTGTAGCAGGAATTGTGACTCAATTTGTATGGGGAATTATGGAGATTCTATTATATAAAGCATTCTACGAAGTGAATGCGAATGCTTTTCCTATGTCTTTTGAGGAATTGTCCTCTTATCTGTGGTTACAACAGGCTTTCCTCGCGCTATTTATGACCTGGTTTTTGGAAAATGAAATCTTTCAGACAATAACAGAGGGCGGCATCGCTTATGAATTATGCAGGCCGGTAGATATTTATGATATGTGGTTTTTTAGAAGTATGGCCAATAGGCTGTCTAGGGCAGTGCTTAGGTGCATGCCGATTTTAGTCTTTGCCGCGTTCCTGCCAAAACCTTATGGAATGAGCCATCCAAGTAGTTTACATGCAGGTTTATGGTCCTTAGTAACTGCGCTTTTGGGATTTTTAGTGGTGGTGGCCTTCTGCATGTTAATCTACATTACAACCTTTTTTACCTTATCACCAATGGGAGTGCGGCTGGTCGCGGTTTCCTTAGTGGAGTTCTTTGCGGGGAGTGTAATCCCGTTGCCGTTTCTGCCTGACAGAGTCCGACAGTTTGTGGAGGTGCTTCCCTTCGCTTCAATGCAAAATGTCCCCCTTCGGGTATATTCAGGAAATATCATGGGGAGAGAAATCTATCTGAGAGCAGGACTTCAATTATTCTGGGTATTTGTCTTGGTATGGCTAGGAAAAAGACTGACTGCAGTTGCCCTAAAACGAATTGTTGTGCAAGGAGGTTAATGTGAAAATAAAAAGCAATTTTCACACTTAGAAGTTTGTGCCTGCGTAATCAAAGTGTGAAGGACACACTTAGCACAAACTAAATCAAAGGGTAGGCATGTTTGGTTAGTGTGAATTATTGAAAAGCAATTTTCACACTTAGAAGTTTGTGCCTGCGAAATCAAAGTGTGAAGGACACACTTAGCACAAACTTCTGATGCGCAAAAAACATGCGCAGGAATGGTGGAAAATATGAAATTATATCTTAAGTTCTTCGGAATTCATTTAAAAGGTGCCATGCAGTATAAATTATCCTTCTTATTAACCACAATTGGTCAATTCTTAGTTTCCTTTAATGTGTTTCTAGGGATGTTTTTTATGTTTAACCTCTTTCACGAGGTTAAGGGCTATCACTTTGGCGAAGTGCTCCTATGCTATGCGACGGTGTTAATGTCCTATTCCTTAGCAGAAATGTTTATGCGTGGATTTGATATGTTTGCCAGTACCATTGGAAACGGCGAATTTGACCGGATTCTTCTAAGACCACGAAGCACAATTTTACTTGTGATATCAGGAAGAATGGAGTTAACCAGAATTGGAAGGATTCTTCAGTCGATCGGGATGTTCATCTATGGAATAGCTGCATCTGGTATTAGCTGGAGCGCTGATAAAGTTCTTACGCTTATCCTAATGGTTTTTGGAGGCAGCGTTATCTTTGGATGCCTCTTTGTAATTTATGCTAGTATCTGCTTCTTCACTTTAGAAGGCTTGGAATTTATGAACATATTAACCGATGGGGCGAGGGAATACGGGAAATATCCCTTAGATGTCTATGGTAAAGGTGTTCTGAGGTTTTGCACCTTCCTTGTTCCCTATACTCTATTTCAATATTATCCCTTTTTATACCTGACGGGAAGAGCAACAAACCCGGCAATTATTGTATTGCCGGTTGTGGCCTGCTTATTTGTGGTACCTTGTTATCTACTATGGCGTTTTGGAGTAAAGCACTATAAATCAACAGGGTCATAATGCAAGGCAGAAATATTCAGGCCAATTTGCAGAGGCAAAATTATGGTATGCTGCGATTAATTGCTTTAATTAGTAAATAATTCATTCAAATGAGCTCTTGACAAACATAACTTAAATTAATATAATGAAAAAGTACTTTTTAAGTACTTGGGATCTTAGCTCAGCTGGGAGAGCATCTGCCTTACAAGCAGAGGGTCATAGGTTCGAGCCCTATAGGTCCCATTTTTATGCTAGTAGAATATCACAGAGCTTTATCTATATAAGTTACTGATTCTAGTAATCATAAATAGTATAAATATATGGCGAAGTAGCTCAGCTGGCGAGAGCACGCGGTTCATACCCGCGGTGTCGGCGGTTCAAATCCGTCCTTCGCTACTAAATAATCATGAAAAGAGTGTTGATAAACTACAAATATTTGTAGATTTCAACACTCTTTTGTACATATATAAACGGGACAGGGTAAGCTAGAGTTAGGGTAAAGTATTGACTAAAAGTAAAAACAATTTTACAATGAAATTATCTATTCGTTATAAAACAATTCTACAATTAGATTACTTAATTCGTTATAAAAATAATTATACAATAAAATTGCTAATAACTATAATATAAAGCTACAATAATATGTATGGTTAGAATATAAGGCGGTGAAAAGATGATGGGTAAAGCACCTAAGGTTAGTCTGCAGAGGCCGGGTACGAAAGATATTGTTATGATAGAATGCAGTGAAAGCGAAAGTATCCTGAAAGCTATGGTAAAGCAGGAGATTTTATATCGCAGCGATTGCGATGGAAGGGGAACCTGTGGAAAATGTAGGATTAGGTTAATAACAGGGAAACTGGATATAACAATACAAGATAAAAAAATATTTACCCCAAATGAATTAAAACAAGGCTTTCGTCTATCCTGCCAAGCCTATCCACGTGAAGATTGCGAGGTTTTATTATTATCAGAAGACGAAACTAATTATGACATAATTTCAGAAAATAGAATTATACAATCCGATTCTGAAGATTTAGTGGAAGCTGGAAGAAATAAATTAGAAGACAAATATATCATAGGAATTGACTTAGGCACCACGACTCTGGCAGTCAGCCTTGTAAATGCACCAAGTAAGAAAATTCTTAGAACTTATACAGCAATCAATAATCAGAGGATTTATGGTTTGGATGTGATATCTAGAATGAAAGCCTCCAATGAAGGGAAAAGGGAGCTACTTAGAGATATAATCCGAAAGAATTTGCTTGATGGAATTCAAGCAGTGATTGCTAAGGAAGGGATTGAATATCACGATTTAATAAAAATTGTAATTACGGGTAATACGACAATGGGACATCTATTACTTGGCTATTCGTGTGAAACCTTGGGGGTATTCCCATTTACGCCTATCGATACTCAAATGATTACGATGAAGTTTTCAGAAATTTTCTCTATAGATAGGAAGGGCTTTGAGAGTTTAGAGAACATACCTATCATAATAATGCCCGGAATATCAACCTTTGTAGGAGGAGATATTGTTGCCGGATTATTTGCTTGTGGATTTGATTTTAATGATAAGCCCAGCATACTAATTGATCTTGGCACGAATGGAGAGATGGCAATTGGTTGCAAAGATAGTATTCTTGTTACGTCTACTGCTGCAGGACCTGCTTTCGAGGGAGGAAATATATCCGGTGGAGTGGGGAGCATTGCAGGAGCCATAAGTCATGTATCGATAGAAAGTAATAAGATCAATTACCAAACAATCGGTGATAAAGATCCAATCGGGATTTGTGGAACCGGAGTGGTTGAAATTGTGTCAGAGCTTTTTAAGGAAGATATCATTGATGAGACGGGGCTACTGACTCCTGAATATTTTGAAGAAGGATATATAATAACGGACAGTATCCGCTTTACACAAAAGGATATTAGGGAACTTCAATTGGCCAAAGCTGCAGTCAGAGCAGGAGTCGAAATACTAACCAGTTGTTATGGAACAACCTATGAGCAAATTGATACTGTATATTTGGCTGGTGGCTTTGGATATCGGATAGATTTAGAGAAAGCCATTCACATCGGTTTATTACCGGAGGGATTTCGTGGGAAAATAATTTCAGTAGGCAACAGCGCTCTGGCTGGAGCTATAAAATACGGTACAGAGGATGCATCTAAGGAAAGAATAAATCATATTTTATCGGTATCAAAGGAAATCTATTTATCCAATCAGCAAGATTTTAATAATTTATATATGGAATATATGTATTTGGTAAAATAGATAGTAAGTCAATATATGTTCTGGATAAAAAGCTAGATATGCGTTATAATCAATATGCTGCAAAAAGCATGCGCAGGAATGGAGGAAAGTATGAGAATTGGAACAGGTTACGATGTTCATAAATTAATTGAAAATAGAGACTTAATCTTGGGTGGAGTGAAAATCCCATATGAGAAAGGCCTTCTCGGACATTCGGATGCAGATGTACTCATCCATGCCATTATAGATGCACTTTTAGGAGCTGCCGCACTTGGTGATATTGGAAAGCATTTTCCTGATACGGATCAGGCTTATGAAGGCATCTCAAGTATAGAATTATTAAAAAAAGTGAAAAGCTTGATCGAGAATAAATTATATATTATTGAGAATATTGATGCAACAGTGATAGCTCAAAAACCGAAGTTGGCAGACTTTTTACCGGAAATGGTCAAGAACATTGCAAAAGCACTTGGAATTGAAGAGGATCGTGTCAACGTCAAAGCAACAACGGAAGAGGGGCTTGGCTTTACTGGAACCGAGCAGGGAATTGCAGCGAATGCAGTCTGCTTACTGGAAGCAATAACCAATTACCAATTTGATGTAACACCCGCCGACAGTTCCACCGAGGGAAAATGCAACAACTGTAGCGGATGCCCTAAAAAATAATGATCTTAAAGTTGCATTTAAATTTAAATAATTAGCAAGTAAATAGGATTTAAGCATGACATAATAAAAGATTAGATACTTGTCGGGTGCAATGAAAATTCAGGAGGTAATATGAAATATTTAATTGGAACTGATATTGGTACATCTGGAGCAAAATCGATTATTATGGATTTGGAAGGAAAATTGATTTCACAGGATCTTCAGGAGTATGATGTCTTGACACCAAAGCCACTTTGGGCAGAGCAGTGGCCCGGAATCTGGTATGAAGCAACAAAACGATCTATAAAAAGTGCAATAGAAAAATCAGGACTTGCAGCAGAGAGCATCAAAGGTATCTGTATTAGTGGTCTTTATGGAGGCTCAGGAATTCCTATCGATGAAAATATGGAACCAGTTCGTCCTTGTCTAATCTGGATGGATCGTCGTGCAACGGCACAGGAGAAATGGGTAAAAGAAAATATTGATCAGGAAAAACTGGCACGCATTACACACAATGGTACCGACCCATATTATGGATACACTAAGATTCTTTGGATACGAGATAACGAACCAGAAAATTGGGAAAGAATTAAAATGTTCTTACCTCCCAATGCTTATGTGATTTACAAGATGACAGGTAATGTAGCAATAGATTATTCTTCAGCTGGAAACATCGGTGGTATATTTGATATGAATACCCGTAGCTGGTCTTATGAGTTGATGGATGATATGGGGATTCCTCGTTCTATGGTGCCTGAAAAAATTGTTAGCAGTGATACAATTGTTGGAGGTATGACAGCAGATATCGCAGCAGAACTCGGACTTATCGAGGGTATTCCAATATGTGCCGGTGGAGTAGATTGTGGAGTTGCAACCTTTGGGATGGGTGTTTTTGAGCCGGGGGATTATGCAGCAACGATTGGGACTTCAATGTGTGCAGCACTGATTCATAAAACACCTATTAAAGCCGACGGCCTAATTGCATGGCCATATGTAATTGATTCTAAGAATCTGACCTATTCTTTTGGCGGTGGAGCAACAGCTGGTGCTGTCGTTAAGTGGTTTAGGGATAATTTCGCAGAATTGGAAAAACAAGCAGAACTAGAAGGTGGACCTAATGCATATGCAGTCTTAGATCAGCAAGCGGCAGAGATTCCAGCAGGTAGCGAAGGGCTTATCGTATTGCCATATTTTATGGGAGAGCGAAGCCCAGTATGGAATACCAATGCCCGAGGTACAATATTTGGCTTGTCGCTAGCACATACAAAAGCACATGTTTATCGTGCATTTTTAGAAGCAGTGGCATACTCTCTTCGTCATTCTATGGAAGCAACAGGAGAGGATTTGGGCGATTCTATACTGTTAGCCGGTGGCGTGACGAAATCTAAACTGTGGAAGCAAATTTTTGCAGATATAACCGGCTATGCTATGGTATGCCCAATCCATGATGTAGAAGCAAATCTGGGCGATGTTATGTTAGCTGGGCTGGGAACAGGGTTGTTGTCAATAGGAGATATAAAAAAATGGCAGGTATTGGATGAAAAAATTATTCCTAATCCAGAGACACATAAAAAATACAACGAATATTACGAGGTATATCATTCTATCTATCAAAATCTGAAGAATGATATGAAAATTATTTCTAAACTCTAGTTAATAAACTCTTACGGTTGGGTATTGACAAAATATTTTAAGATGCATACAATATATAATATATATATTACAATAAGTAAAAGCGATGAATGGAAAAGTAGCTCGTTATATTGTAACAGAGATAGAATGCCACCGGCTGAAAGCATTCTTTACAAGAACATGAGGGAAGTGCATCCAGGAGCTGGTGCGGTGAAGCTGATGCTTAGCCGGACACGGTAACAGCCGTTATCTGTATAAGATGTATGCCAATTCAATTTATATTGGAAAGCGGCATACAAATAGAGTGGAACCGCGATTTTCACCGCCTCTATCATAGGAGGCGGTGTTTTTTTTATCTAAAAACATATGAAAAATTGAGTACAAGTAAGTTATAAATAAAACAGATTAATTTTACAAGAAAGTTAATTGTATCAGAAGGGGAGGGTATGATTATGGGTATAATCAAATATGTCAAAGAGGAAATGCAGATAATCAAAGAACGTGATCCTGCAATTAAGTCGCCAATGGAAATTTTCCTTTATCCAAGTTTCAAGGCAATTATCCGGTATCGGATTGCCCATCGTTTATATAAGAATAAACATTATTTTTTGGCAAGGTGGTATTCCCAAAGGACGGCTAGAAAAACCGGAATTGAGATTCATCCCGGAGCGACGATTGGAAGGGGATTATTTATTGACCATGGTATCGGAGTGGTAATTGGAGAAACAGCAATTGTTGGTGACAATGTTACTCTCTATCAGGGTGTTACTCTTGGAGGTACCGGTAAAGAACACGGGAAGCGACATCCAACAATCGGAAACAACGTAATGATTAGTGCCGGTGCAAAGGTAATAGGCTCCTTTACTGTCGGTGAAAACTCCAAAATAGGTGCCGGATCGGTTGTCCTTTCAGAAGTACCGCCAAATTCCACTGTTGTAGGTGTGCCGGGGCGAATTGTTAAACGAGATAATAAAAGGATTCCAAGGGAGGAATTAGACCAAGTCCATTTTCCTGACCCGGTTCAAAGCGATATGTCGTGGTTGAAGAAGGAAAATGACTGTTTAAAGGAAGAATTGATAAAACTTAATGTTAGAATAGATAAGCTAGAAAAGAAAATAAGCGACTGCAAATAACAACATTAACAAAGTATATAGAAATATAAAATATTACGGAAAAAAGGATAGATTAAGAAACAGAACATGGGAGGCGAAATCCTCCTAAAAACAGGAGGCGAAATCCTCCTAAAAAGATGGAGGATTAAAGATGAAAATTTACAATACCTTAACGCAAAAAAAAGATGAATTTGTACCGCTTGAGGAAGGGAAGGTCAAAATGTATGTCTGCGGACCAACGGTTTACAATTACATTCATATAGGTAATGCAAGACCGGCAATTATATTTGATTCCCTTAGAAGATACTTCGAATATAAAGGTTATGATGTAAATTATATATCAAACTTTACAGATGTGGACGATAAGATTATTAAAAAAGCAAATGAAGAAGGAATTAGCGCGAAAGAAGTCTCCGAACGATACATTAGAGAGTTTCTAACAGATATGGAGGCTCTGAATGTTAAGAAAGCCACGTACAATCCGAAAGCTACCGAGGAAATAGACGGTATGATTGAAATGATTCAAACACTGATTGACAAGGGTTATGCCTATGAAAAAAACGGTACGGTATACTATAGCACTAGAAGTTTTAAAGATTATGGAAAGCTTTCTAAGAAAAATATTGACGATCTAGAATCCGGAATCCGCATCGCTGTTAGCGAGGAAAAGGAAGATGCGTTAGATTTTGTCCTTTGGAAGCCAAAGAAGGAAGGAGAGCCTTACTGGACCTCTCCTTGGAGTGATGGCCGCCCGGGCTGGCACATTGAGTGCTCTGTAATGAGCAAAAAATACCTTGGAGAGCAAATTGATATCCATGCCGGTGGAGAGGATTTAGTTTTCCCCCATCATGAAAATGAGATAGCCCAAAGTGAAGCAGCCAATGGTAAGGAATTTGCAAGATATTGGATGCATAATGCCTTTTTAAACATTGACAACAAGAAAATGTCTAAATCAGAAGGTACTTTCTTCACAGTACGAGAAATCTGCGAACAATACCCTCCTCAGGTGGTGCGTTTCTTTATGCTAAATTCCCATTATCGAAGCCCACTTAACTTTAGTAGAGATTTAATGGAGGCGGCTAAAAATTCCTTCACAAGAATTCTCACTGCAGTAGGGCAGCTGGAGTATCTGTTAAAGAATAATGTGTCGCCAATGGATACCATGACAGCCCAGGAACTGCTGCTGATGAAGGAAGCTGATTCTCTTAAAGAAAAATATGATTCAGCACTAGATGATGACTTTAATACTGCTGATGCAATTGCCGTAATCTTTGAACTGGTAAGGATCGCAAATACGAGTTGCAGCACTGATAGTAGTAACCCCTTTGTTTTGGCGACCTACGACCGGTTAATCCTCCTAAGTGATATTCTGGGTTTAAAGGTTCATATAGAGGAAGAACTGCTGGAAACTGATATTGAAAAGTTAATTGAGGACAGACAAAATGCCCGAAAGAATAAGGATTTTGCAAAATCTGATCAAATCAGAGATTTATTGCTTGAAAAGGGAATCCAACTAGAGGATACCAGAGAAGGAGTAAGATGGAAAAGGAGTTAACAGGTGGGACGAAATGCTTATCCTTTATTAGTTACATCAAAGAAGCGTTAGACCTACCGGATACCGATATTAAGACATATTCCCCACTCGCTTTAGCTTATATCGGGGATTCCATCTACGATTTGGTCATCCGTACAGCAGTAGTGGAGAACGGCAACGCACCAGTAAATAAACTCCATAAGCGTGTTACCAAGTTAGTTCAAGCTTCTGCACAAGCAGATCTTTACTTTAAAATAAAGGATCAGCTGTCAGAGGAGGAAATGGTAATGTTTAAGAGGGGTAGGAATGCAAAGTCCGTTACTTCTGCTAAAAATGCAGGCATTGTGGAATATCGGACCGCAACGGGGTTGGAAGCTCTTCTGGGATATTTGTACTTAACGGATCAGATGGATCGTATGCTGGAATTAATTAAACAAGGGCTTATACCTATATTAAATAAGGAAGACCCCAGCGTTTAGGAAATCAGTTAAAAAGATAATTTCTTTAATTAATGAATGAATGCCAGAGTATCTATATTTAGGAGTATAGATACTTTAACATTCATTCATTTGCTATATTTCGGGTATTTTTTATAGGGAGCATTTGTTAGAAGTAAGGATTTTGTGAATTATGAAAATGATAAGTATTTCTTAATATTTCTGCCATTCTTTTGCCTCATTAGTCAAATACAATGAAATTAAATTGAGAAACGCTGGTAAGGTTGACTTATTTTGTAAAAGGCAAGGAGATAGTAAAAATATGAGAAAAAAAATTAAAATTAATATTCCAATTACTATTATGATACTGGTACTTTTTGGAGCAATGTGGGGTACGAAAGAGTTAAAATTACATAAGGTTGAGGCAGCTGTTCTAAAAAATGAGACCATTGATTTGCGCATTATTGGTACGACTGACCTTCACGGACAGCTTAACAGTAAGGATTATGAAAAGGGTGTTGATTATAATAATGGCGGTCTTGCAAGGGTTTTTGACTTAATTCAAAATATCAGAGGGGATTTACCCAAAGAGAATTCTTTCACCGTGGATGCTGGTGATGTGTTGTATGATTATACTACGGAGTACATATTTTCCGAGAGTCGGCTTGTGCTTCAGCCGATTTATAAGGCTATGAGAGAAATCGGTTATGATGCGATTACGCTGGGTAATCATGATTTTGATTACGGATATGAATACATCCAAAGTCAATTAAATCTATCAGGGCTTCGTGATATTACTGTAGTTTCCAATGTAACGGATTCCAAAACTGGGGAGCATCCATTTTTGGAGAATATGCTGATTACCAGAACGATGGAAACTGCTTCGGGAAAAAAAGTTGAAGTAACCGTGGGTATTATCGGCCAGACGATACCTACCTTGACATCAAAAACTCAAAACTATACAGGTGTTTTAAAAACAGAGGATATGGTTCTTAATGCTCAAATTCAAGCGACAAAATTAAAAGAAATGGGAGCAGACATTATCATAGCACTTTCGCACACCGGAATTGGTCCGGAGTCACCGGAACTTAATTTTAAAAATGTGGCCTATGCACTTACAAAAATACCGGAGATTGATGTAGTGGTAAGTGGTCATGAGCATAATTTATTTCCAACTACCGACATGACATCACCATATTTTAATCTTCCGGGTGTAGATAAAAAAAGCTATTTAATGAATGGAAAAAATGTTATTATGGCCGGAGATCGTGGAGAAGCGGTCGGTGTCGTGGATTTAACCTTGGAAGTGTCAGAGGACGGGGTAGAAATCGTTAACCGTAAATCAGAAATCCGACAAGTAACAGCAAAAAATACAACAGAAGATAAATCAATAGCCGCCTCCTACGGTGTTTGGGAAGAAAAACTACTGGATTACAGTACCGATATTATCGGAAAACTTAACGAGGGAGAGCTTATCCAAAATTATTATGGATTATTAGGGGATAATACAGCAATTCAGATATTAAATGATGCAAAAATCAACTATGCGTCAAGATATGTTAATACAACTGGGAATGAATACATAGATTATCCGATTATCTCTGCCTCAACCTATACTAGCTTTGGTGCTGAATCAATCGATAATTTCATTAATATCCATGATAGTATAACCGAGGCTAATTTATCTGAGATACAACGCTACAATGATTATTTGTATGTATATACCATCACCGGTAAACAGCTAAAGGAATGGTTGGAATGGACAGCCAGTGCATATGAAACCTTATCAATGGATACAAGCAAGGCGAGTGAGACAATGTCCTCTCTGATGGAGGAGACTGGCTTGAAGCCTTTAATTCGCGAGGAATGGCAAAACGATTGGAGTAGTTTTTATATTTTTGATGGTATTGACTATGCTATAAATCCGAGAATTGAGCCACGTTATGATATCTCCGGAAACAGAGTTAATAGTACAAGGCGGATTCAAAATGTGAAATATAACGGGACAGTAGTTGAGGATAATACGATACTACTTCTTGCAACTAACAAAATTACACAGCCAGTCGATGCAAATAGAGGTGTAGATAAACAGGTCGCTTTAAACGGTTTTACTCGTAGTCAAACAGTACTTGGCAAATACGTAAAACAATTATCTTCTGGTGAAAGTATTTTACCGCAGGTTGATAATAACTGGAGTGTAATATTACCACAAAATTATAAATTTCTAACGAAAGTGCCATACTATGCACGTGAATTATTCGAAAATACGAAATGGGATATTAACTATTTGAAAGAAGTAAATCAATATTGTTATTATATTGCTTCCGTTCCTAAGGAAAGCAGTGATATAACAAGTCCTCATATTATTGCTACGCCAATCATTACAAACCCAACGGCAAGCCCATATGAGATTGCTGTTCATGCATCAGACGCATCGGAAATTAAGCTTTTGCGGTATATGCCAGGCGAATTTGGTATAGATTTCATTGGTTGGCCTTCTGCTTACAATATAACAAACCAAGTTTTTACTGTAAGAAAAAACGGAACGTATTCTATCTGTGCGGAAGACATACATGGTAATAAAACAGTAATGCAATTAGTAATTAATAATTTCAGTGATAATTTACTTGGTAGGCCTACTGTAGTAACCTATACGAATCGCAAATCATCAATCAGCGGAACGGCTGAGCCAGGAGCTACCATAGTATTTGAAGCGAATTCAGGAATTTATGAGAGTAAGATTGGCACGAACGGAAAATTTTCGTATTTATTACCTTCGCAACCTTCCGGAACAATGGTAAATGTATATGTCAAAGATGAAAAAAGGGGACTAGAAAGTGAACGTGTTGCAGTTTTAGTAAAGCGAACAGGACCCAATATACCAAGCCTCAATCCTATCTACAATAATTCCGGTTATATCGTAGGAAAAACCAATGATAAGGATGCAACCATAATTGCAGTCATCGGAGGTAAGGTGTATGTATCAGCGCAAGGTGGAAAAGAGCTTTATGAGAAGAATACCGAAGTCTACAATAAAAGTTTGGATATTATTGAAACTAGTTTTGAAGCGTATGAAAGTGGATTCTTTATCATGCTTTTGCCATCATTAGAGGCAGGCGAAACTGTGACCATTTATAATATTGATCATCTCTCGAGAAATAGTAGATCCGCAACCACCAAGGTGATTGAGGCTGCGCCTAACGCTCCGGTTGTTTATGAGGTGAGCAATATAGAAAAATCTCTGAATGGATATGTTCCGTCCAAGTCAAATAAAATATATAATATTACCCTAACGCTTGGCGATAAAACCTACAAAACAAAATCAGATGAAAGCGGTAATTTTAATTTTAAATTCGAGGAGCAGCTTAAAGCAGGGCAAATTCTTACAATAACATCGTCGGATATTAAGAATGGAATTGCACGTATCAGTTATGCAATGGAAGTTAAAGTAAATGATATTGAAAGTTATGTTAGAGTTAATTCAACAAATTTGACGCTTAATAGGGTAACCAGTAAATCCAATCTTGTTAGCGGAAGTTATTTGGATAATGGATCAGTAAATATTGCTATAGCAAGTGGCGAGGGAGATACCTTTGAAAATATTATATTAGAAGTTGAAAAGTATAGTCAATCCAAATACCAGTATCTTCTTGAAGAAAAGCTAGAGGTAGGAACAAAGATTTATGTAATGACCAGATTTACCGACGGTAAAATCCTTTTGGCAAATAAGACGGTAGTGTTACCAGGAAGACCGGATACACCTAGTCTTTTATCGGAAGTGACAAACGCTGATAAACTTGTGAAAGTAATTGCGAACAAGGATTGTGAGATAACGCTAACCATTGGTTCCAAGGTTTATCATTCTTCGATATACGCATATGATGAGTTGACGAAACAATATAGTTACACCTTCGTGATAGACAGAGACATTTCAGGCACCATAATTACAATTTCATCAACGAATGTAACTGGAACAGGTGATATTTTTACCTCCCAGGTAGTGAAAGCCGCACCGGATTCACCACAAGTGAACACGGTCAAAGCCGGGGATAAGGTAATAACCGGTAAAATAGATTTATTAGATGATCAAACGAAGGTATATGCTCAGATTGGTAAGAAAAAATATGAGGGAGCCATTGATGAGGAAGGTAATATAAGGATTGCAATACCCAAGCAGTCAGCAGACACCGCTATTAAAATCTGGGGAACAAACAAAGCAGGAAGAGGACCATTAGTTAAAGTGTTAGTTGCAAGTTAAGAAAGATTTTGGTCAATTGACAAGGTAAGTTCTTGTTTGTCAAAGTAAACATCTAGATAGTGATTGAAATATTAGAAACATATATAAATTGCAAAAAACATCCTGTATATATAGATGCTTTTTTGTACTGTA
>Ga0123338_10000623_pt1 | contig 35864 bp, 27 predicted proteins | sample grotaG_FD_89793 | JGI IMG/M metagenome (GOLD analysis project Ga0123338, IMG submission 89793) | Glacier valley bacterial and archeal communities from Borup Fiord, Nunavut, Canada, to study Microbial Dark Matter (Phase II) -... | ecosystem: Environmental > Aquatic > Freshwater > Ice > Glacier ...
AACTCAGGCCAGTAACGAGCGAGCGTGCGCGATCGCGGCAGTCAAATCGCTGACCTTCGCGGCGAGCTCGGTGAGCGGGTGGGAGATGTCGGCGCGGTCGACCGAGCCATACCGGCGCGTCAGGTAGGTCGCCCGCAGCGCGGCGTACGCGTGCTCGAGCTCGTCATTGACGATCAGGTGCTGGTACTCGGGATAATGACCGAGCTCGTCTTTCGCCTTGCGAATGCGACGCTCGATGACCTCGGCAGAATCCGTGGCGCGCGAGCGCAGCCGGGCCTCAAGCGTCGTCATGTCAGGTGGCAGGATGAAGATCTTCAGCGAATCCTGGGGCCAGCGCTTCGAAAGCTCCTGGGCGCCCTGCCAGTCGACATCGAAGATGATGTCGTGGCCGGCATCGAGCGCATGGTCGATCTGGTCCTGCGCCGAGCCGTAGCGGTTGCCGAATACGTTCGCGTATTCCGCGAACTCGTGGGCTTGGACCATGGCCTGGAACTTCTCGGGCGTGACGAAGTAGTAGTCACGGCCGTTGAGCTCGCCAGGGCGCATCGCGCGCGTCGTATACGACACCGAAAACTCGAGCTGTGGGCGAAATTCGGTGATCAACCGGCGCGTCAGGGTGGTCTTGCCGGCCCCGGAAGGCGACGACACGATCACGAGGACTCCACGGTCACTCACCCGCTTCATGTAACATGATTTGCGGGGGATTCGACCGGTGTACCGCATAGCGATCGTGATCGGATTTGTCGGATGCGACGTCGCCTTTCACGTCGACCGCGTCGATCCCGACGCGCCGCGGTTGACCTGCGGGGCCGGCGCGCCGTTCTCCCGGATTCTCCGTCGCGCTGGAAAGTAGCTACTCGACGTTCTGAACCTGCTCGCGCAGCTTCTCGAGCACCGACTTGGCGTCGACGATCGTCGAGATGATCTCCGTACGTTGCGCCTTGGAGCCGATCGTATTGAGCTCGCGTCCGAGCTCTTGGACCAAGAAGTCGAGCTTGCGTCCCGCCGCGGCTGGGCCGGCGATGATCGCGCGCGCCTGTTCGAGGTGCGAGGCAAGGCGCACGAGCTCCTCGGTGATGTCCGCGCGCTCCGCGAGCAGCGCGACTTCTTGCGCGAGCCGGGACGGATCGATTGTCGTGTCGCCGACGAGCCGCGCGAGCCGTTCGAGCAACTTCTTGTGGAGTTGTTCGGTGACGCCCGCAGCGTGGGTCTCGATCGAGGCACGCAGCCGCGCGAGCTCGTCGACCCGCGCGACCAGCTCGCGCTCGAGCGCACGGCCTTCCGTCGCGCGCATCTCCTGCAGCTGGGCGAGCGCTTGCTCGAGCGCTCCGAGGACCACCGCATCGAGCACGTCGGCCTCGGTCTCCTCGTCGCCGGCGATCACCACACCGGGTTGCGCGAGGACGAGGGCGAGATCCGGCGGCGGCAGCCCGAGCGTGGTCGACAGGTGACGCAGCGTCGAATGTGCGTGGTGTGCTGCGGCTTCATCGATGCGCAGCGCCGAGGCATGCGTTACGGGCCGCACGACGTGGACGGACGCCGCGATGCTGCCGCGCTCGATCGCGGCGCGGATCTTTGCACCGACCTGCTCCTCCAGCGCGGGCCCGAGCGTGGCGCGCAGCTTGAGATCGAGGAAGCGGTGGTTGACGCTGCGAAGGTCGACCGTCGCGCGGATGGCGCCGAGCTCTGCAACCCCGCGTCCGAACCCGGTCATGCTGCGCACGCGCCATCAATAACACGTAGAGTGTGGACGTGCGGTGCCTCGCGCTTGCAGCGGCTGTAGCGGCATGTGGTTCGCCGCCCGCTCCGAGTAGCAGCCACGCGATCCGCTTTCTCCACACGTTCAACCCGCGCGAGACCGAGTTGTTCAACACGACGATCGCGGAGCGCGGCCTTGTCGTCGATGCGTCGCTCGTGCCGTTCGCGCGCGGTCACCAGGTGATCACGGAGTTGCTGCGTGGCGGCAAAGACTGCCCCGACCTGATCCGGATCGACGCGACGTGGTTGCCCGGCCTCGTCGCCGCGCACCTGTTGCGATCGCCGCCCGAGAATCTCGCGAATGCCGGGTGGTCGCCGATCGCGAAGGAGCTCTCGCTCGCCGAAGGCGCGCTATGGGCAGTGCCGCAATCGATCGACGGGCTCGTCGTCGTGCGCTTGAATGGCACGCCACCGGTGGGGCCGAGCGTGGCCGAGCTCACCGGAGCCGCGGCGCGCGCACAGCTCTGCGGCCTCGCGCACCCGCTCGGCGTGCGGGTCGACGGGTACTGGATGGTGCCGTGGTTGCGCGCCGAAGGCGTCGAGCTCGAGCCCACGCAGGTCGAGAGCGACGGCGCGGTCCGCGCATTGCGCGAGTTCAGTAGCTTGTTCGGGTCACTCGCCGCGACGCCCCCGAGCGCGGGCGGCGAAGCACCCGACGAGCTGCGCCGCTGGAATGCGCACGAGCTCGCGTACTGGGTCACCGGCCCGTGGCAGCTCGCGGATCTTCGCGATCGCGATCAGATCGAAGTCTCGGAGCTCGCGCACGCCCCACGCGGTGGTCAGCTGTTGGTCGTGCCAGATTGCGCGCCGCAGCCTGCCGCGGGGTGGCGGCTCGCGCAAGAGCTCACGTCCGAGCCCGTGTCGCTGATCTTTAGCGATGCGTTCGCGACGATTCCCACGCTCGAGGCTGCCCAAGGTCACGCGACCACGCTCGTACAACACACGCTCGCCGCGCTCGCGCATGCGAAGCGCCTTCCGCACACCGTGGTCACGCCCCTGTTGTTCGACGATCTCAACCCGGCCGTCGCGGCGGTGATCGCGGGGGACGCGACACCGGAAGAAGCGATCGCGGGGGTACGCCGCGGATGGCGTCGCCTGGAGGCGACGAAGTGAAAACGAAGAAATCGTCACTGCGCTGGAGCGTACTGATCGTCCTGTCACTCGCTGCCGTGGTGCCGACCGTCGTCGTCGGTTCGCTCGCGATCTCGCGTGCGCGTCACGATGTCGAAGATGAGGTCCAGCGCGGCGCGCTCGCGCATATCCGCGCGCTCGGGGCGGCGCTCGATGGCACGTTGCAAGATGCGCGACGGACCGTCGATTTTGCGGCGTCGCAGTGGGCCGATGCCTCCGGTGACCGACGCAGCACGCAACTGCTCGCGCGCCGCCTGCGGCGCGACCTCACGATCGTCAAGACCCTCTCGATCCTGTCGCCCGAAGGTGCGCTCGTGTCTGGCGATCCGATTCCCGGGGGCTTCGACATCGGCTCGCACAGCTTCGGCGGGTACATCGGCGATGCGGTGTTCGAGAAGGGGCACCCCGAGATCCACATGGTGGTGCAGGCGCGCGGTCGCACCGGCGAGCTGATGGGCGTGTTCGTCGCGACGCTCGATCTCGCGTTCGTGCACGACGTGATCGCGGCCGCGCGGCTCGGGCCCGGCGCTCAAGTGATCGTTTTCGATGGCCGAGGCGTGCCGGTAGCGACGAGCGATCCGACCGGCATCTCGGCGACGGCGCTCTCCGGTGATCCGGTCGTCGATCGCGCGCTGTCGTCGACAGTCGAAGGCACGCTCTCGCAAAACGGCTGGGTCAGCGCATACCGCAACCTGTCGAGCTATCAATCCCTGCGCGGCGTGCGCTGGGCGATCATCCATCGCCAGCCCGAGGCCAAGGCCTACGCGCTGGCTCGCCGGACGACCCGCGATACGCTCACGATCGGTATCATCGCACTCGCGATCGCCCTGGCGCTCGGTGCGTACTTCGCACGTCGCCTCACCCGCCCGCTCGCCGACCTCGCGCGTCGTGCCGACCTGATCGCCGCTGGCATGACGCCCGACGAACCGCCGGTCAAAGGCCCCGGTGAGATCGGCACACTCGCGCGATCGGTCGACGAGATGGCCAAACGGATCGCTGAGCGCGCCGAGCTCACCTCCGCGCTCGCGCGCGGTGATCGGCTCGCGTCGGTCGGCGTGATGTCTGCGCAAGTCGCGCACGAGATCAACAACCCGCTCACCACCGTGCTCGGCTACGCGAAGCTGATGCTCGAAGATAAGCCCGCCGATCATCCGGATCGCGGCGCGCTCGAGCTCATCGCGGACGAAGCCGAGCGGATGAAGAAGATCATCGGCACGCTGCTCGAATACTCGCGTGCGCCGCGGTTGAGCGAGCCAGCCTTCGGATCGGGTGCGAGCGCGGGGACCTCGCGACCGAGTGTGGTGATCGAGCATGTCGGCCGGCTCGTCCTGCCGCAGCTCAAGAAGGTCCGAGCCGCGTTTCAGACCGAGGTCACGACCGAGGTGCTGATCTCGATCGAGGCGAGCCAGCTCCAGCAAGTCCTGGTCAACCTGGTCCAGAACGCCGCGCAGGCGTTCACGCATGGCGGCACGATCAAGGTGACCGCGAAGGCGATGCCCGGTGGTATCGCGACGCTCATCACGGTCTCCGACGACGGTCCGGGGATTCCCGTCGAGGCCCGCGTGAAGGTGTTCGACCCGTTCTACACGACCAAGGCCCCCGGCACGGGCACCGGCCTCGGCCTGGCCGTGTGCAAGCACTTGGTGGCCACGGCTGGCGGCTCGATCGAGCTGGTGGACGGTCCGAACGGTCGTGGTGTCGAGTTCAGGGTCGTGATACCCAACATAGCGTGAGCAGCATTCTGGTCGTCGACGACGAGCGTGGCATCCGGAGCCTGTGCTCGGAAGTGCTGACCCGAGCCGGGCATCAGGTCGACGCCGTCGACTCGGCGGCCGGCGCGATCGCGGCGACGTCGCGCAAGAAGTTCGATCTCATCCTCTGCGACATCAACCTGCCCGACCAGGATGGCGTGTCGCTCTTGCCGAAGCTCTTGGTCGGCGATCCGGTCCCGGCAGTGTTGCTGATCACCGCGTACCCGTCGATCGATACCGCCGTTCGCGGGATGAAGCTCGGTGCACGCGACTACATCGGCAAGCCGTTCTCCCCCGACGAGCTGCGCTTGTGCGTCAACCGCGCGCTCGCCGAAGACGAGCTACGCCACACCCATAACGCGCTCACGAAGCGCCTCGCGTACGGCTCGATGGTCGGCGATTCGCCGGCGATGCGACAGCTCCGCGAGACGATCGACAAGGTCGCGCACTCCGATGCAACCGTGCTCGTCACCGGCGAGAGCGGCACGGGCAAGGAGCTCGTCGCGCGCGCCCTGCACTTCGCGGGTCGCCGCGCGGCGCAGGCGTTCGTGCCGGTCAACTGCGGTGCGCTCGTCGGAACGCTGCTCGACAGCGAGCTCTTCGGTCACGTGCGCGGCGCGTTCACGGGGGCCGACACCTCGAAGCGCGGGCTGTTCGTCGCGGCCGATAGCGGAACGCTGTTCCTCGACGAGATCGGCGAGCTGCCGCTCGAGCTGCAACCGAAGCTGTTGCGTGCGCTGCAGGACGGCGAAGTAAAACCCGTCGGTGGTAACGCGGCGATCCGCGTCGACGCGCGCGTGATCGCGGCAACGAACCGGACGCTGCAGAATCAGATCGCGGCGGGCGCGTTCCGCGAAGATCTTTACTATCGGCTGGCCGTGATCACGATCGAAGTGCCGCCGTTACGCGATCGTCCTGGCGATATCGGTCTACTCGCGCGCTACTTCGCCGAGCAAGCCGCGCTGCGCGCCGAGCGCGGGCGGGTGGTGCTCTCCGATGCCGCGCTTGCCCACCTCGCGACTCAGCGCTGGCCAGGCAACGTGCGCGAGCTCGAGAACACCATCGAGCGCGCCGTGATCCTCGCGGCGGGCGACATCCTCGAAGTCGCCGATGTCGCGGGGCCGCGCGCACCCGCTGCAGGTGCCGCGTTTGCGACGTTTGTTGGCGACCACGTCCCGACCTTGGACGAGCTCGAGCGCGCGCACATCTTGAAGGTGCTCGAGCTCTGCGAGAATCAAAAGACGAAGGCCGCGCAGATGCTCGGCATCAACCGCACGACGCTGTGGAAGAAGCTGCGCCAGTACGGTCTCGACGCGGATTGAAGCCGGGCACGGTTTAGTGGCAACGAGGCGCCGAGATTACGGGGTAGCCGAGCCCGCCGCCGCCGAGCCCGCCATCTCGCCGGCCGAGCCGACCGGAGCCGCTGCCGAGCCCGCCATGTCGCCGGCCGGGGGCGCGCCGCCGCCCGCTGCCTTCATCATGTCGGCCATGAGCGGCTTCATCGCCTCTTCCATGTCCTTGTCGAGCTTGTCCTGCTGATCCTTCGGGATCGCCTTGCTGCACTTCTGCATGTCGTCGCCGGTCTTGCCCGCCGCGAGGCACTTGAGGACGTCGGCCGACCACTTGTCTTCGGTGCAGTGCTTGACCATCACGCCCTTGATGGACGTCCCGAATGCCGCGAGCTTGTCGTCGGGCACGCCGGCCATCTCCTTCTTCATGTCCGGCATCGAGCGGTCGATGGCGGCCGGGACGACGGACGCGCACTCGCTCGCGCCTCCGCCCTTCTTACAGGCCGCGAAGGAAAGAGCAGCGAGGAGGACGATCGAAACGTTTTTCATTCCGCGGACCATATCGAAAACCGCCTTCCCGGGGGGCCACACGGCACCTAAAACGCTGCCGGCAGATCGACGGTGATCCGCTCGCCCGAGTGAGGGTGAGCGAACGCGAGGTGCTCGGCGTGAAGCAACATGCGCGGTGCCGGCGTGCCGTACAGCCGATCGCCGACGATCGGGCTCGCGAGCCCATCGGGATGAACGCAATGAACTCGCAACTGGTGCGTGCGGCCGGTGTGAGGCACGAGCTCGACGCGCGTGGTCCGCGCATCGCGCACGAGCACGCGCCACGTCGTGAGTGCCGACTTGCCGTGGACGGCATCTACGATCTGGCGCGGGCGATCTTCGAGATCGACGCGCAGCGCGAGCTCGATGGATCCATGGTCACCGGTGACCACACCATCGACGACGGCGACATAGCGCTTCGTGATCTCGCGGCGCGCGAACATGCGCTGGAGGATCACGTACGTCGCTTCGTCCTTCGCGACGAGCATCAAGCCCGAGACGTCGAGGTCGAGGCGATGGACCACGTGCGCTGCGCCGTAACGTGCCGCGAGCCGCGTCGCGACCGAGTCGGTGAGCAGGCCGCTACGTCCTGGCACCGAGAGCAGCCCGATCGGCTTGGCCACGACGACGAGCCAGCGATCCTCGAACACCGTGCGCGGTTCGTCGCTCGCGATCAGAGTCGCGTCGCCAAAGATCGGTGCGGGCTCGGCGGCGAGACCCTCGAGCACGTGCGCGAGGATCGACGCGCACTTGCCGCGACACGCCGGGTAACATGTGTTCGCACGGCGATCGCCCGCGACCGGCGTTGGCCCGAGCCAGACCTCGGCGAGTGCGATCGGGACGAGCCCCTCGCGATACGCGTGCGCGAGCAGCTTGGGCGCGGCGCAATCGCCCGCTCCACCTGGTGGTGAATCGGGTGCGAAGATGGCGCGCAGCGAGCGCACCTCGCCGCGTGCGTTCGCGAATCGATACGTGTCCTGGATCGCTACGAGCAGCTCGCGGGAGCGAGCCGCGCGACGTTCTCCGAGCGCCGCGCTGCGGGCGGCGAGCTCGCTCGCACGGGCTGCGAGCGGCGCGAGCACCGTGGCATGCGCGGCCTTCTGGTGGCGTCGCTCGGCCGAGTCCCCACGGCTCTCGTGATCCAGCCCGCTCGCACTCGCACCGGCAGTACGCGCCGCGGTGCGGGCGACCTTGCGCTCGGCATGGCGCGCATCGAGGGCGGCGAGCTCCGCGACCTGCGCCATGACGAGCGCGCCGAGCGCGGCGTGTGCCACATCCGCATCGACCTCGCGCTGGTGGGCAGCGAGTACGCCGAGCTCAGCTTCACCGGCGGGCCAGAACGCTTCTCGCGCGGCGTGGTCGAACACCGGGCCGCAAAACCCGGCGTGGTGCCAGCTACCGGCGAGCATGCCGCTGAACGCGCGGAGATAGCCGAGGCGACCTTCGCGATCGCGCACGACGAGCACGCCGAACATCTTGCCCTCCGCGAGCGGCTCGAGCTCGAGCTCCGCGATCGCGCGCATCGCGATCGGATGGGGGGGGACCGCGAACGGACTCGGGAACACCGCCGGAATGGCGCCGGCATCGGGCGGCTGCGGCTCGAAGTAAATGATCACGGCAATGCGAGCGCGGCCTTCGCCGCGATCAGGTCGGGAGGTAGCGGCGCTTCGAACCGTTGGCGCTCGCCGGTCACGGGATGATCGAACGCGAGCGCCGCAGCGTGCAGCGCCTGGCGATCGAGCACGCGCGCGACCTCGGCGAGCCGCTCGTCGCGCGGCTTGTGGCCATAGACCGGATCGCCGACGAGCGCCCAGCCGTGATCGCTCGAGTGCACGCGGATCTGATGGGTGCGCCCGGTCTCGAGTACGAACTTCACGAGCGCCGCATCGTGCAGCGGCTCGATGGTCTCCCAGTGCGTGACCGCCGTCTTGCCGGTCGCGACTTTCGACGAAAATTTCTTGCGGTTCGTCGCGTGGCGACCGTACATCGTGCGCAATGCGCCGCGCTTCTGCGGAGGTGCGGGCGAGGTGATCGCGAGGTAGCTGCGCTCGATGCCACCTTTGTCGCCGCGCGACTTCGCCGCGAACGCCTCGGTCAGATGTGCGTGCGCGCGATCGGTCTTGGTCACGACCATCACCCCGCTCGTGTCCTTGTCGAGCCGATGTACGATGCCGGGTCGCATCACGCCGCCGATGCCCGAGAGATCCTTGCAGTGAAACATCAGCGCGTTGACGAGCGTCCCCGTCGCGTGACCGACCGCGGGATGGACGACGAGCCCGGCCGGCTTGTCGATCACGATCAACTCCGCATCCTCGTACAGCACGACGAGAGGGATGTTCTCCGGCAGCACCTCGAGGGCAACGGGCGGCGGCACGGTGACGTCGATGACATCGCCGAACCGAACTTTTTGCCCGGTCTTCGTGACGATGCTGCCGTTGAGCTGCACGCGCTGGTCTTCGATCAGCCGCTGGACCTGGGCGCGCGAGGTTTCCGCGAGCACCGCCGTGATTGCCGCATCGAGACGGCTCGCCGTGACGACCTCGATCCGATGAAGCGTTGAAGGCTCGGCTTCCTCTTCGAGATCGCCGGGTCCGATCACCAGATCTTCGATTTGACGTGGCCCTTCGACTTCACGAGTACGTCGACGATCGCGCGCTCGTAGATGTGCTGGCCGAAGATGTCCTCGGTGACGCGGCTCTTGAACAGCTCGCGACCTTCCGTGATCTCGTCCGCCATCACCTCGAAGAGGTTGTCTTTGGCGATGCCCTCGAGAATTTTCGGCTCGTGATACAGGGTTAGGTCCGAGGCGATCGCACGAGCAAGCTGCCGCGCGCGCTTGGGATTGTCGATCAGAGTCGCCATGCCGCGATCGTAGTGGTGCAGCCCGAAGCGATCAAGGCTTGGCGGCCTCGTCGTCGTCACGAGTTGCACGCTCCCGAGGCGCATCGGCGGCCTGTAGGCGCGCGGCTCGGTAACGATCCAGGTAGGTCTGCTTGACTCGCTCGGGATCGAGGCCCAGTGCCCGCGCGTACTCGGCGAGGAAGCCTCGGACGTACACGTGGGCGGGCAGCTTCGCGAAGACCTCGCCTTCGAGCGCCTGGAGGTAAGCCATGCCGATCTTCGAACGCTCGGCGATCTCGCGCAGCTCGACCCCGACCGCCTCGCGGATCTGGCGGAGCAGCGGGCCACTGAACTCGGTGCGCGGTCCGATATCGGGCATCGGCGGGCGAGCCGCGAGCGTCGCGGGATCCTCGCTCTTGACGACCGAGCGCGGGGTCGGCGCCGTCGCGTCGTGAACCGGCGCCGAGACCGGCATCGGCACACCGTCGGGAAACAGCTCGTTGTCGTAGTCCTTGCGCTTCGCCGCGTCCATCAGCGTGGTGTAAGCGAGGTCGAGCCGGCGATGCACGGCTTCGAGGCTCGCGGGATCGTAGAGCCCCGAGACCGCGATCGATTCGGCACCGTAGACATCGCGGATCCGGCGGTTCGCGCGGCGAATATCTTCGAAGCTCGCGGTCGGCGGCACCTCGAGCAGGTCGTAGTGTGAATCGCTCGGCAACACGTCGCCGTGATCGGGCGAACGCACCGCGAGCAGGCCACGCGCGACGCGCTCGAAGCACTTCGCGATCCGGGTCTCCGGGTGCTCGATCAGGAGTGGCCGGCGGCGCCGCGTCGAGGACCACACCGCCTCGTCGTACTCGAGATGACCGAGGTAGCGAATCGGTGTGCCGAGCCGGCGGCGGGCGGCCGAAGCGACCGCACGGCCGAGCTCCATGTCAGACTTCGAACGCGCCGAGTTGATGATCAAGTGCGGCGAGAAGCCGAGGATCGCTTCGCGCAGCCGCTCGACGTCGGTATCCGGTGTGGCGACCGCGGAGAGATAGACATCGAGCGCGCTCGGTGCCCCGCCTTCGTGTGGTCCGGCCGCGACCTTGGCCGCGAGCGCGCCGAGGCCGCGCCGCTCGAGCGCCTTGAGAAACGCGGCGCGCACGAACCGATGCATCAGCTCGATCGAGGTCGGATCCGGGACCGCGACGATCAGGCCAATGTCCGCTTCGAGAAACAGATCGAGGGTGGCCGAGCCGAGCCCGGGGCCGAGATCGACGACGACCCAATCGGCGGGAAGCGTGTGGAGCTGGCCCGCGACCAATGCGACCTGCTCGCTCGTGACGTTCGCGACGCTCGGCGGATCGAAAATGCCGCCGATCAACCGCACGTTCGGCACGTGGGTCGCGACCGCCAGGTCGGCGAGTGGCACCGGCGCGGCATCTCCACTCGCGAACGCCTCGGACAGGCTGCGGGTCGGGCGCGGCACGCCTGCGAAGATGTGGAGGTTCGGCGTGCCGAATGCGGCGTCGACCAGGATCACGCGCTTGCCGAGCGTCGCGAGGAAGATGCCGACATTGGCCGAGACGAGGCTCTTGCCGACACCACCCTTGCCACCTGCGATGGCGACAACCCTTGGAGTCACGCTCGCGACATAACACAGGACTGCACCGCCGCGATCAGCTGGAACAGCTCTTCGTCGGCGACGGTCCGCAGGTCGAGCCAGACCTTGCCGTCGGCGACGCGACCGATGACGTGGGCCGCGCGCAGCAGCGGTTCGAATTCGCTCGGCAACCGGACCGCGAACGAGGGTAGCTCTGCGGTCGGCATCGCGCCGCCACCGATCGTCGAGACGCACGGTGCGACATCGAGCCCTTCGATCGCCATGCCGTGAGTGTGCTCGCCTTCGAGGACCACGCAGATCGATTGAACGACGGCGTCGGCGGCGGCCTTCAGTTGCGTCTGCGACTTCGAGATCATCCGGATCACGGGCAGCTCGTCGCTGCGGCCGTCGCGATACATCGTGAGCGTCGCGGAGAGTGCGGCGAGCGTCAGCTTGTCGGGTCGCAGCGCGCGCATCAGCGGGTGCGAGCGGGTGCGCTCGATCGCGGCCGCGGTACCGACACAGATGCCGGCTTGCGGGCCGCCGAGCAGCTTGTCGCCCGAGAATGTCACGAGGTCGGCGCCGCTCGCGACCGCCTCCTTCACCGTGATCTCCTCGGGCAAGCCCCATTCGCGTTGTTGATCGCGCTCGATCAACATGCCCGAGCCAAGGTCGATCATCGTGGCGATCCCGCGCGCGCGCCCGAGTGCGACGAGGTCGGCCAGCAAGACCTCCGCCGTGAACCCGACCATCGCGAAGTTCGATCGATGGACCTTGAGCAAGAGTCCGGTGGCCGGACGAATCGCTTGTTCGTAATCTCGCGTGTAGGTCTTGTTCGTGGTGCCGACCTCGACCATCACGCCGCGTGATAGCGCGAGGATGTCGGGCAAGCGGAACGAGCCCCCGATCTCGATCAGCTCCCCGCGCGAGACCACGATCTCGCGATCCTGGGCGAGCGCCGCGAGCCCGAGTACGGTCGCGGCGGCGTTGTTGTTCACCACGATCGCGTCTTCGGCGCCGGTCAGCATGCGCAACATCTCGCGAAGGTGATCGTGGCGTGAGCCGCGCTGGCCCTTCGCGAGATCGTACTCGACGTTCGAGTAGCCGCTCGCGAGCTCCTGGATCGCCTGCTGCGCATCGCTCCCGAGCGGCGCTCGCCCGAGGTTGGTGTGGAGCACCACTCCCGTGGCATTGACGACTCGCCGTAACGACGGGCGACAGAGCTCGTTCGCCAACCCATGGAGGTCGTCGTCGGAGATCTCGACCTCGGTCGCGCCCGCGGCGATGGTCGCGCGCGCCTTCGCGATCAGCGTGCGCGCCGCTTCGATCGCGGCCCACCTCGGCACCTCGGCGGCTCGATCTGCCAGGGCGTGCACGGCTGGCAGTTTCGCGAACGCTGAATCGACCACGGCTGCAGCGTACCAGGCTACGATTCATCGGTGGAGCTAGCGGAGTCGATCGGGCCGTACCTCATCGATCGGCTAGTCGCGACCAGCGGTACCGGGACGATGTGGCAGGCGCATCACTACATCACCGGTGTGCAGGTCGCCTTGCTCGTCCATCACGCAGCGCCGACCGAGGCCCAGCTCGCGAAGTACCACATGACGGTCGGCGCGATTCGCAATCAGCACGTGTGCAAGCTGATGGAAGTCGGCACGGCGAGCGACGACCGCTCGTTCCTCGCGTACGAATGGCTCGACGGCCCGACGCTCGCGACCGAGCTGCCCAAGCCGGTGGCGGCGCTCAAGCCGATCGTGGTCGAGTTGCTCGACGGGCTCGCCGCGATCCACTCCGCGGGGCGCGTGCACGGCGAAGCGCGCCCGGAGAACGTGATGCTCGCCGATCGCGCGGTGTGGATCGGGTTCGCGCTATTGCCCGTCAACCCGCAGGACTCGTTCATGAGCATCGGGTCGCCGTCGTACGCCGCGCCCGAGGTGATCCAGGGCGAGCCGTTCACCGCGCGCGCGGACCTCTACGCGTTCGGAATCACGCTGTTTCAAGCGCTTGCGGGCGAGCTGCCGTTCACCGGAAACACCTTCATGAAGGTATGCCAGGCCCATATCGACACGCCGCCACCGCTGTATCTGGTGCCCGAGGCCCTGCGCAGCGTCCTCGCGGGCGCCCTCGCGAAGCTGCCGGGCGACCGGTTCGCCAACGCGACCGCCATGCGCGGAGCGTTCCTCGCCGCGGTCGGTTAGACTACCGGCGGTAGCTCCAAGATCATGGACGTCCAGGCCGTCTCGGCACTGCTCGCCGCGCTCCTGATCCTGGCGATCGGCGCGTCGGTGTTGCTGCGCTCGCGTTCGGACCGCATGTACACCGCGTTCGCGGCGTTCACGTTCACGGTCTCCGCGTGGCACCTGTGCTCGTTCATCGATGCCGCGACGGGCAGCCCGGTGATGCGCTGGCTCGCGCTATGGGCCGCCGCCACGATTCCGCCGACGGCGATCCGGTTCTTCCGGATCTTCCTCGCGCAACCTTCGATCGGTGGCCCGAATCGCGGTCCGCGCGTCACGCTCGCGTGGACGATGCTCGCGTACGCCGGATTGATTACCTCCGCGATCTACAAACCGATCCACGAGAGCACGTGGTTCCTCGTGCCGTTCGGCACCTACGTGTTCGGCGGCCTCTATCGCTGCGTGTGGGATTTATGGCGCCAGTACCGCGCCACCGCAAAACGTGTCGAGCGCACGCGCGTCGGCTACCTCGCGCTCGGCGGGTTCGTCGCGACCACGCTGACCCTGACCGACGTGTTGCCGCGGTTCGGCATCGCGTGGCCGGCGATCGGCAACGTGCTCGGCATCCTCTACCTGTACTTCCTGTCGCAGACGCTGTTTCGCAACCGCCTGCTCGATCTCAACGAGCTCGTCGGCAAGATGGCGGTGCTCGGCTCGCTCGTCGTGTTGCTCTCGGCGGTGTACGGCTTCTTGCTGTACTGGGTCGGCAGCGGCCAGCAAGGCCTGTATCTGCTGAACGCGCTCGTCGCCGCGTTCGTGATCTTGATCTTGTTCGAGCCGATCCGCAGCTGGCTCGAGAACAGCATCAACCGCTGGCTGTTGCGCCAGGGCACCGAGCTGCGCGGCAAGATCGAGGCGGTCCGCAAGCAGCTGCCTGGCGTCGTCGATGTCGCCGATATGGTCACGAAAATCACCGCGGCGATCGAAGAATCGAGGCGCGTCACCGACGCCTCGATGTACTTGCTCGATGCCGACGGTGCCGGCTTCGATCGCGCGAGCTTTCTCGGCACGCCACCGCCCGAGCGTCTCGATGCAAACACCGAGCGCATCCTGCTCGATCGCGTGCGCACCGGTTATCTCGATCTCGAGCAGCTCCAGCGCGAGCTCGATCAGACCCCGCATGCCGGCGAGCGCACGCCACCCGATCTCGAGGCGAAGCGGACCGCGCTCGTCGCCTTGCGGACGCGCGTCGAGGAGCTCTCGGCATCCGTGATCTTTCCACTGTTCGGCTCGGCGGAGACCGAGCAAGGCCCGTGGTTGCTCGGCTTGTTCTGCGTGCGCGATGACCGCACCGATACGGCATTCGATGCCGATGATCTCGATAGCTTTCGCGGCCTCGCGATCGCGGCCGCGCGCGTGATCGAATCCTCGCAAGCCTATGAGCGCGTCAAGGAGCGCGATCGCCTCGCCGCACTCGGCGAGATGTCGGCCGGTCTCGCGCACGAGATTCGCAATCCGCTCGGCGCGATCAAGGGTGCCGCGCAGCTGCTCGTGACCTCGGAATCGGCGTCGAGCCCAGAGAACATCGAGTTCCTCAACATCATCATCGAGGAAGCGAACCGGCTGAACAATGTCGTCACGCGGTTCCTCGACTACGCGCGCTCCGAGCGCCCGGGCGGCGAAGGTGCCGACAAGGTCGATCTCAACAACGTCGTGCGCAAGACCATCCAGCTGCTCCAGCAGCAGCAAGATCCGTTGAAGTCCGTCGAGCTCCGCGTCCGCATCGACGAGCAGTTACCGATGGTCGCCGGGGACCCCGACTCACTCCTTCAGGTGTTCCTCAACCTCGGTCAGAACGCGCTCCAGGCGATGCCCGAAGGTGGGGTGCTCGAGATCCTCACCACGCGGCGCCGGCGCTCCCGCCTCGGTTACGGGCAATTCAGCGAGGTCCGGTTCCGCGATACGGGTGTCGGCATTCCTCGTGATCGGCTCAAGAAGCTGTTCATTCCGTTCTACACGACGAAGCAAAAAGGCACGGGTCTCGGCCTCGCGATCTCGCATCGCATCATCAACCAGCACGGCGGCACGATCGAGGTGCGTTCGACGATCGGGCAAGGTTCGACATTCTCGGTGTTCTTGCCCGCCGCCGAGCCGGTGCCGTCGCACAAGATCGAAGACATCATCGAGACGGGTCGCCTCGAGACCAAGCCCATCGACAAGCTGTCCGAGTCAGAGGACGTCGAAGTCGTCGCGGATCGTGTAGGGTAAGCGCGTGACCACGGCCAAGATCCTCGTCGCCGACGACGAGCCGAACCTGCGACGCGTCCTGGTCGCGCTGTTGCGCCGAGAAGGCCACGAGGTCATCCAGGCCGCGAGTGGGCTCGAGGCGATCGAGAAGCTCGCCGAGGTCGATGTCGTGATCACCGATCTTCGCATGCCAGGTGCGGATGGCATGGAAGTTCTGCGCACCGCCGCGCGCGTCCATCCCCACACGCCCGTCATCATGATCACGGCGTACGGCTCGGTGGGCCAGGCGGTCGAAGCGATCAAGGCCGGCGCATTCGACTACATCGAGAAGCCGTTCGAACAGGACGCGATCCGCGTGATCGTCGAGAAGGCGATCGGCCAGTCCGCCGCAAACAAGCTCGCTCCACAACCCACGCTGTATCCGCCGACCGGCGAGGTCACGGGCCGCTACGGCATCGTCGGTGGCTCGCTCGAGCTGCAGACGATCTTCGACGTGATCGACAAGGTCGCAGACACGCCGTCGACCGTGCTGATCACCGGCGAGAGCGGCACCGGCAAGGAGCTTGTCGCGAAGGCGCTGCACGAGAACTCGAGCCGCAAGCACGAGCCCTTCATCAAGATCAACTGCGCCGCGATCCCGAAGACCCTGATGGAGTCGGAGCTATTCGGCTACGAGAAGGGCGCGTTCACGGGCGCGACCTCGAGCAAGCCTGGCCGCTTCGAGCTCGCCGATCAAGGCACGCTGTTCCTCGACGAGATCGGCGAGATTCCGGTCGAGATGCAGGTCAAGCTGTTGCGCGCGATCCAGGAGAGTGAGTTCGAGCGCGTCGGTGGCTTGAAGACCATCAAGGTCGACGTTCGGCTGATCACCGCGACCAATCGCGACCTCGAACAGGAGATCAAGAACGGCAACTTCCGGGAGGACCTGTACTACCGGCTCAACGTCGTGCCGTTGCAGATTCCGCCGCTTCGTCGCCGCCAGGGCGACATCCCGCTCCTCGTCACTCACATCATCAAGAAGTTCAACGAGCGGCTGAAAAAGTCGATCACCGGTATTGCCGATGATGCGCTCGCCGCACTCGAGGGCCACACGTGGCCCGGCAACATCCGCGAGCTCGAGAACGTGCTCGAGCGAACGATCTTGTTCACCAAGGGCGAACGGATCGAGCGCGCTGATCTTCAGCTCGGCCTCGGCCCCGATCTGCCGCGCACCGTCACGACCGACGTCACCAACAACTCGCAACCGCTGCCGATCCTCCCGGTCGGGGACGACGAAGACGGCGATGCGACCGAGACCTCGGGCTCCCTCAAGGACGCGGTCCGGGCCGAGACCGCACGGGTGGAGCGCGAGCTGATCGTCAAGGCGCTCGACGAGACTGGCGGAAACGTCACTCAAGCGGCTCGCCTGCTCAAGATCAGCCGCAAGAGCCTGCAGATGAAGATGAAGGAGTTCGGGCTCCGCGATCGTAGCGATTCGTCGTCGTGATACCGTTAGCGTAGTGCCGGGCCAGACCCTCGCGTCTCTCGCGACCGTGATGCTGGTGAGCGTGACCGCGTACGCCAACCCGGCGAGCTTGGTCCCGGGTGGCGTCGACTCGGTCAGCGGTAGCGACCAATTCCTCGCGCAATCGCGTGTCAACGTGATCGGGGCCGTCGACTACGAGTACGAGCACGACACCTCGACGATCTGGCGCGAGAGCGACAAGGACACCACCGCTGATCCGCTGGGTGCGCTGCCCAGGCATCGCGATCTTGGATTCCGACAGGACCGTCACACGATCACGCCACGCCTCGCGGTTGGCATCTTCCACGATACGTTCTTCACCGCGGCGTTGCCCGTCGTGATCAGCGAGTCGCGCGAGCTCCACCTCGACACCGGGGTCACCCGCGAGGGTAGCAGCACGGTCCAGAGCGGCCTGCTCCCCGCCGCCGGTTACGACGCGCAAGATCCGACGACCCCGCCCAGCGGCGATGTGATGTTCCGCGGGCCGACCCGCCACGGCATCGATCAGATCCAGCTCGGCCTCGGCTTCGCGCCGATGAACCAGCAGCGCGACGAGACGAAGCCGACCTGGAAGCTCGGCGCGGAGCTCCGGCTCGCGATCGGCCAGGTCATGAAGTTCGATCCGATGGCACCGGGGGCGAACAGCGGCGTCAGCAGCGGCGTGCACGAGCTCAAGCTGTGGACGTCGTTCGATCGCAAGCTCGATTGGGTCGAGCCGTGGGTCCAGATCTTCTGGCAAGTCCCACTCGCGACCACGAGCGATTCGCTGTTCCAAGAGCCCGGCTTCGGCGCGGTCAACACGGCGAAGAGCCAGATCGCAGGCGTCGAGTTTGGTTGCGAAATCTCCGCGCTCGACAACGTCACCGAGCGCAATCGGATCAGTATTGACATCGGTGGCAAGGCGATCGCGCACTTCGAAGGGCGCGACTATTCCGAGATGTGGGAGGTGTTCGCGTTCGCCGGCGACAGCCGTGGCACGGGCCCCCTGATCCTCGATAGCGATCCGGTCAAGACCGGGGTCCAGGCCACCTCGTACCCGGGCATCTCGAACATCGAGAACTACCTCGAGACCACCGCGAAGCTCGCGGTCCGCGCCGAGATCGGGCCGCACGTGCGCTTCGTCGTCGGCGCCGACATCGTGTGGAAGACCGACCACGTGATCACGTTCGCGGATGCGGGCGTCGACCTACCGACCTGCGGATCGGGCCAGACGACCCACTGCGAGACCACGAATAACGACGTGGTCAACCCGGGCACCGTCGAGGTCAACCCGCTGCACGTCGGCGGGATCGATCTGGTCGGCCATCGCTATCACTCCGAGGACAACTTTGGCATCGTCCTTGGCGTGTCGGGGCAGGTGATCTTTTAGTGCTCGCGCGTCGGGTTATCGCGGTCTCGCCGGATAAAAGCTTCGGCAAGCAGCTAGCGATCGCACTCAAGGCGGCCGGTGGTGCGGTCGACTTGCACACGACGATCGAGGAGCTCGGGACGTCCGAGCTCGTAGCCGCGCTCGTCGTGCTTCACCTCGAGGGTGACCTCGCGAGTGCCGCCGCCGAGCTAGTGCCGCGGTTGACCGGCGATGCGCGCGTGATCTGCATCCTGCCGCGCTCGAACCTCGCCGCGGTGGTCGACACGATGCAGGCCTCCGAACGCGTCGCGGGCCTGCTCACGACCGAGAACTTCGATTCGCGCGAGCTCTCGGCCCTCGCGACGCGCGTGCTCGCTGGCGACATCTTCGGGCTCGAGAAGATGATCCACTGGGGCACGCTGGTCCACAGCCAGCTCGTCGGTGACTACCAGGAGAAGGCACTCGCTATCTCGCAGGTCTCGGAGTTCGCCGAGCTGATGGGCGTGCGCCGCAAGTATCGCGAATCGATCGAGCAATGCGTCGACGAGATGTTGATGAACGCGCTCTACGACGCGCCGGTGGACGACCACGGTCAACCGCTGTTCTCCGAGATTCCGACCAAGACCCGGATCTCCTTGCGAGTCGAGCAGAAGGTCGTGGTCCAGTACGCGTGCGACGGCAAGCGGTTCGCGGTCTCGGTCCGCGACGCCTTCGGCACGCTCGAGCGCGCGACCGTGCTGCGCTACCTCCACAAGTGCCTGCACAGCGAGCAGCAGATCGATCGCAAGGTCGGGGGCGCGGGCCTCGGCCTCTACATGATGGTCAATGCGGCGAGCTGCGTCCTGTTCAACGTGTTGCCCGGGGTCGCGACCGAAGTGATCTGCATCTTCGATCTCGAGATGCCGAAGATGCAGCTCGAGCAGATCGGGTTCTTCCACGAGAAGATCGATGCCGCGGGCCGGCTCGCGACCGGACCCTCGAAGCGCTTGACGGGCGCGGCGCAGCACCCTGTCGAGCGTCGCTTGGAGGCCACGCCCGGCATCTCGCCGACGCTCGTGCGGATCCTCGTCGCGGCGATCGTCGTGATGTGCGGGTTGATAGGGTTCGTCGCGTGGGGCCGGATCTTCGGCGCCAAGAGGACTACCGAGGTCATGTTTACGACCGTGCCCAGAGGCGCTCAGATCGATCTCGAGGGCCACAACATCGGCTCGACCACTGGCGGCACGCTCGCGGTTCGCGATCTCGAAGTCGGCCGCGCGTACGCGGTCGTCGCGCGGCTCGATGGCTACCTGACCAAGCACGAGGTCGTCCAGCCGCGAGCGGGCGGCACGCAGGTCGCGATCCAGCTCTCCGCGCTCGCCGCGACCGTCGATGTCGACACCTCGCCGACCGGCGCGACGGTCGAGATCGATGGCGCCTCGCTCGGTCAGACGCCGCTCGCTCTCACTACGCTCAAGCCGAGCACGCCGGTCATGATCGCGTTCAAGAAGTCCGGGTATCAGGCGGCGACCACGAAGGTGGAAGTGCCAGGCCCTGGCCAAGAAGTCCGCATCGTCCAACCGCTCGCGGTCAACGACGAGCTCGCCCGCGTGAAGCTGAGCTCGGAGCCGAGCGGCGCCGCGATCACGCAGAACGGTCAGCTGCTCGCAGGTGTCGTCACGCCAGCCGAAGTGCTCGTGGAAGGCGGCAAGCCGGTGCGGTTCGTGATCGCGCTGCCGAAGAAGGTGCCCGCCGTGATCGCGGGCTTCACGCCGCCGCGCGGCGCCGACGGCATCGAGAAGCACGTCAAGCTCGCCGATGGTGCGACGCTGCACGTCGAAGCGAACGTCGACGGCAAGGTGACCATCACCGGCGCGCCACACTGCCAGGCGCTCACGCTGCCCGCCGATTGCGTGCTTGCGAAGGGTGCCTACACGATCGAGTTCTCGGGCGCCGCGAAGGTCACGCACAAGGTCACGCTCGGCGACCAAGATCACGACGAGCGGATCGAGCTCGGCTTCGTCGACGCGGGTCCTGGCAAGCAGATCGTCACGGCGCCCGGCGTGATGGTCCAGCACCTGACTCTCGAAGTCGGGCCGCACCAGCTCGTGGTCTCCGATGAAGCCGGTACGCATCAGATGGCCGTGCGTGTGAAGCCCGGCGCGACGATCATCGCGAACTGATCCGAGCTGAGGACCTGCTCGTGCTCTCGGGATCATCGCCGCTCGAGCCGGTTCGCCAGCTGTGCGCGTTGTTGATACGTGCGTCATCGAGCTGCGTTAAGCTGGCGCATGGCATCGCTGACCGCTGTCGGAATGGGGGCACCCGTGGTGAAATATCGAGAGCGCCGACCGTACGTCTACGGTGGTCGCCCTGGCGTCGCGCTCAGCAGCCCGGATTCGCGCCACCCCGGATCAATCTCCCACGTCCACTCCGATCTGCGCGTGCTGGTCGCTGGCGAGCTCGGCGCGTTGCGCTGATATGGACCCGCTCCGCAGCGCCGGCCGCGCGATCGCCCCGCCTGTGTCGAACTTGCCGGACGTGCGGGACTTGCGGGCGTCGTCGCTTGGTTCACGAGGCGCCGTCGCGGTACAATCGCCAGAGGCGACGTGAGCTCGGTCCATACTCAGCTACTCACCGATGACACGAGCGGCATGCTGCTCGAGCGCAGCTTCCGGCTGCGCGTGATCTCGGGCCCGGATGTCGGCAAAGAGCACATGCTCGATGAGGGCACCACGATGGTCGGTACGCATGCCGATAACGATTTCGTACTCGCCGATACGACCGTGTCGCGGTACCACCTCGAGGTTCGCGTGCGCCGCGACGGCATCGAGATCCGCGACCTCGATACGACGAACGGCACCAAGCATGGTGGTGCACGGGTCACGCAGATCATCCTGACCGGCGCCGCCCGCCTGCGCCTTGGCAAGCACACCGAAGTCGACGTCGAGCCGATCGATCACAACGTCGAGCTCACCGAGTGGCCGACCGATCGTTTCGGCGACGTGCTCGGCACGACCGAGCCGATGCGAAAGCTGTTCTCGCTGCTCGCGAAGGCGGCGCCGACAGACGCTACGGTCCTGCTGCAAGGCGAGACCGGCACCGGCAAGGAAGCGATCGCGGAAGCGGTCCACCACAACAGCCGGCGCAACAAGGGCCCGTTCATCGTCGTCGATTGCGGATCGATTCCTCACGAGCTGATCGCCTCCGAGCTGTTCGGTCACGCGAAGGGCAGCTTCACCGGCGCCGCGAACGACAAGCAGGGTCTGATCGAAGCGGCGAACCGCGGCACGCTGTTCCTCGACGAGATCGGCGAGCTCGCACTCGATCTCCAGCCGCAGCTGCTGCGCGTCCTCGATCGTCGCCAGGTCCGTCGTGTCGGCGAGACCCAGTCGGTGGATGTCGACATCCGCGTGATCGCAGCGACCCACCGCGACCTACGCGCGATGGTCAAAGCCGGTCAATTCCGCGAAGACCTCTATTACCGCCTCGCCGTCGTCGCGACGCCGGTCCCGCCGCTGCGCGATCGCAAGGCCGATATCCCGGCGCTCGTCACGTGGTTCGCCGACAAGATGGGCCGCGGCAACTTCGCGCAATCACCGGCGCTGATCGACCAGCTGCAGCGTCACGACTGGCCTGGCAACGTGCGCGAGTTGCGTAACGTCGTCGAGCGTGCGCTCTCACTCGGCGATTCGGCGCTCGCGGATCTCGGCGATAACGCGCGGCCGACCCCGATGCCAAATGCGGCCCAGCAGGCTGGTAGCGACGATCAACGGCAGCGCCAGTCGAACCCCGACGTGCTCGAGCTGCCGTTCAAAGAGGCGAAGGCGCAGCTCGTCGAAGCGTTCGAGCGTGACTACCTCGAGGCGCTGATCGAGCGTCATCACGGCAATATCTCGCGCGCCGCTGCCGAAGCCGGCATCGATCGCAACTACATCCATCGCCTCGTCAAGAAGTACAACCTCGAGGTCGATCGCAGTTGATGCGGAGCCGCGACCTGGGGCGCTGCGTGGTAGCTCTCGCGTTAGCTGCTGCGTGCAAGGGCTCGCACGATCAGGCGGGCAGCGGGCCTTCCGGATCCGGAGGATTCGTTCATCCGATCATCGCCGATGCGCCGTTCTCACCTCCGGTCGATTGGACCGCGTGCAACATGGCGCTCCGCAAAGCAGCGACCGAACCGCTCGATGTTCGCCCGCAGCTCGTGATCGAGGGCTGCGCGGTGTGCGGCGATTGGATGCCGATCCTCCAGTGGAATCGCCCGGCGACCGAGAAGGGGCCGACCCGGCTCCAGATCGAGACCGCGATGGCGACGTGTGGCTACTGCAGCCCGAATGCGAAGCAGCGCTTCCTAGGCACGCTCGATGCGGCGCGTGGGACGAACTCGCGGACACCGTGGCGTAACCTCGGCGATCTGTGCAAGGCCGAAATCAGCGCGGTGCCGGACAGCCGGTTCACGAACGCGCCGTTCTATGCCCTCGATCGGATCGCCCGCGCTGCTGCCGCACATGGTGGCGACACCGCGAACCTCCTCGCGGCGCTCGAGCTACCGCTGCCTGCGATCTCGATCTCGGGCTCCGGCCTCACGTTGCCAGATCTCGAAGATGGCGTGTCACCGACCGCGGGACCGCTCGCGATCACCGTGATGGGGGACGGGATCCATGTCGCGAAGCTGCCGCGCGCACGGATGAGCGGCACCGGCCTGACGGTCGAGCTCGGCAACTACCCCGGCGAGACGGTGAAGCCCGACCAGCTCGGCGCAGCGCTGACCAAGCTCGCGGCCGGTGATAAGGCGACCTCGATCACGATCCTCGCGCCGGTCGCGGCACCGGCCCAGCAACTGGTCGCGACAGTGGCGACCGCCGCGAAGATCGCGCCGGTGTATCTCGGGGTGAATGCGCACGGCGCCCCCGAAGGCTGGGACCTCACTGGAACGATTCCGGTCGCGCTCGCCGGCGGTGACAAGCTCGTCGTCAGCGGCGAGATGACCGCGCAACAGCTCGCGACCGAGCTCGCCAAACGGTCCAAAAACGGTCAGCGCAAAGTCACGCTCGTCGCGAAGTAACCGAAGTAGCTCGGCGCAGGCTTGACGCACTAGGCCACCGGCGCCATCGTAAGGCGTGGCAGCGACTGCACCTGCGTATGACCTCGTCGTGATCGGCGGCGGAATCACGGGTGCGGGGATTGCGCGCGACGCTGCGCTGCGCGGCATGAAGGTCGTGCTGTTCGAGAAGTCTGACTACGCGTCGGGTACGTCCTCGAAGTCGAGCAAGTTGATCCACGGTGGCCTGCGCTACCTCGAGCATGGTGAGATTCGCCTCGTGTTCGAATCGGTGTCGGAGCGCAACGTCCAGACCCGCGTCGCGCCTCACCTCGTGCGACCGCTGCCGTTCTTGATCCCGATCTACGAAGGCGTGCGCCCCGGCTTCGAGATCATGAACCTCGGCCTGTGGATCTACGATTCGCTGGCGATGTTCCGCGTGCCGCGCCTGCACCGGGCGTTCCGCGGCACGAAGGCCGCGCTCGCGCTCGAGCCCCAGCTCCAGCCGCAGGGGCTGCGCGGCGTGCTCGAGTACTACGACTGCGCGGCCGATGACGCGCGCATGGTGCTCGAGAACGCGATCGATGCCATCTCGCTCGGCGCCGAGTGCCACACCTATACCGAGGTAGTTCGCTTCGAGCGTGGTGCGGACCGCCGGATCACCGGCGTCACCGTGCGCGACCGGTTGACCGGCAAGGAGTGGAGCGTCACGGCGCGCGCCGTGATCCTCGCAGCCGGTGCGTGGACCGACGAGATGATTCGCAAGTTCGAGCTGTCCGCCAATGGCGGCAAGCCGCGCCAGCTGCTCCGCCGCACCAAGGGCGTGCACATCGTGTTGCCGCGCGAACGCCTGCCGCTCGCGCGCGCGATCACGTTGATCTCGCCGGTCGATGGCCGCGTGATGTTCGCGCTGCCCTGGCGCGACCGCAGCGTGCTCGGCACCACCGACACTGATTTCGAAGGCACCGCCGACGATGTCGCCGCGGATGCCGCCGACGTGAAGTACCTGTGTGACAGCGGCAATGGCTACTTCCCCGATGCGAACCTCCAGCCCGAAGATGTGATCGCGACGTGGGCCGGCTTGCGCCCACTGATCGCGCCGCCCTCGGATGTCGACGAGAGCTCGGTCAGCCGAGAGCACGAGATCTTCACGCGCAACGACGGCCTCGTGATCATCGCGGGCGGCAAGCTCACGACCTATCGCCGGATGGCGCGCGAGACCGTTGGCAAGACGCTCGATCTGCTGCGCGCACTCGACGACGAACCGACGAATCACAAGGAGTCCACCAAGCATCGCCCGCTACCTGGCGCGGTCGGGCTCGAGACCTCGGACCTCGAAGGCGTCGCCGCGATCGGCCGCCGCCTGATGACGGAGTTCGGGCTCGACGTCGACGCCGCGACGCACCTGTGCGGAGTATACGGCGCACGCGCGCCACAGCTCGGCGCGATGATCGCCGCGGATCGCAGCCTCGGCGAGCGCATCGATCAGGAGCTGTCGTACGTGTGGGCCGAGATCGAGTTCGCAGCACGCCACGACCTCGCACGCACGGTCGAGGATGTCCTCGCGCGCCGCGTACCGCTGCTCCTGGTCTCGCGCGATCAAGGGCTCGGCGTGTGCGAACGCGTCGCCACGATGCTCGCGACCATCCACGACTTGCCCGCCACGATGATCGCGTTGCAGCTGGCGGAGTATCGCGCCGAAGTCGAGGCCAGCCGGCGCTGGCGCACTCTCGTGAGCTCATGAGCCAGCCGGAGCTGCCTCCTGCGCGCAGCACGGCCGCAGGCAGTGCCCGGTAAAATGACATGACTGGCCACATCCTCGAGCTATTCGGGGTCTACGGGGCGAGCCTCGTGATCTCGTTCTGCGCGGGCATGTTCCCGCTGATCAGCGTCGAGGCCTTTCTGGTCGGCTATTGCGCGCTCCGCCCGGTGACCTGGCCGGAGTATGTCGCGCTCGTGCTGCTCTCTGCGACCGGCCACCAGATCTCTAAGACCGTTTGCTACTACGCGGGCACGCGCGGGCTCGAGCACGCGAAGGTCAAGCCCGTCCTCGAGAATTGGCGACCCCGCATCGAGCGCTGGAATCGCTATCCCAAGACGATGTTCTTCTTCGCCGCCTCGGTCGGCCTGCCGCCGATGTGGCTGATCGGGTTCATCGCGAAGCCGATCCTGCACATGCGGTTCTGGCCGTTCACGCTCGTCACGTTTGGATGCCGCGCCGGGCGCTACGCCGTGCTCGCGCTGATTCCGATGCTCGCTCGCTAAACGCTACGTCGCTAATCCGAAGTGGCGCAACAGCCTCGCGAGCGTCAGCCCCTGCACGAGGATCGCGAAGCATACGACCGCGTAGGTCATCGCGAGCAGCTCGTCGCGATGCGGTCCCACGGGAAGCGCGAGCGCGAGCGCGACCGAGAGGCCACCGCGCAGTCCGCCCCACGTGAGGATCGCGAGCGCGTGGGTGCTCGCCTTGCCACTGAACGGGCGAATCACGGTGACCGAGACCGCGACCGAGGCCAGCCGCGCCGCGAGCACGAGCGGCACCGTGACCACCGCCGCGACCACGAGCGGCGTGGTGACGACCAGGCGAGTCGCCTCGAGCCCGAGCATCAGGAACAAGATCGCATTGAGGATCTCGTCGACCGTCTCCCAGAACACCACGAGGTGGTCGTCTGCGGCTCGTTCGACCCGACCGACGACGAGTCCCGCGACGACCGCGGCGATCGGCGCTGACAACCCGAGGTCCTCGGCGAGCGCGTAACCGCCGATCACGAGAGCAAGCGTGATCAAAACTTGCACCGCGTAATCGTGGAGGCCTCGTAAGAGGTAGCGCCCGAGGCCGCCCATCGCGAACCCGAATGCGGCGCCGCCAAACGCGACCTTGACGAACAACCACACCGCGCCGCCCGCAGTGACACGATCGCCCGAGGCGATCGCGAGTACGACCGTGAACACGACCACGCCCACGCCATCGTTGAACAGCGACTCTCCCGCGATCTGGGTCGAGAGATCCTTCGGCACGTGCGAGACCTTGAGCACCGACAGCACCGCGATCGGATCTGTCGGCGAGATCAAGGCGCCGAAAAGCATTGCATCGAGCAACGGCAGCGCATGGCCGAGCGCGCCGAACACGGCATAAACCGCACCGCCCACGAGCACGGTGGAGATCAGCGTGCCGCCGAGTGCGAGCACCACGACGGGCACGCGTTGCTCCCGCAAGGCTCCGACATCGAGCTGCATCGCGCCCGCGAATAACATCAGGCCGAGCATGCCGTGCAGCAACGTGTCGCCGAAGTTCGCGCGCGCGACGATGTGCTCGAAGCGCGATGCCGAGATCACGCCGATGTTGTCGAGCACGATCATCACGATCGAGCCGACCAACGCGATCGCCATGAGGCCGATGCCGGTCGGCAACTTCACGAAGCGCGCATTGATGTAGGCGAGCCCCGCCGTGAGGCACAGGATGATCGCCGCGATCTCGATGTCGGACATACGGCCCTCGCAAGCGCTGTACCCTGCCACCAACACGGTACCACGGTGCTAAGGTCGCGCGGGATGTCCGGCAAGCGAGAGCATTCGGCACGCGTGCTCGTCGTCGACGACGAGAAGAACATCCGCGCGATACTGACGATGTGTCTCGAGAGCATGGGTTGCACCGTGACCGCGGCGAGCTCGACCGAGACCGCGCTCGCGGCGGTCGACCGCTCGGTGTTCGAGCTCGTCTTCCTCGACCTGCGGCTCGGCACCGAGGATGGCCTGGCCCTCCTGCCTCGCTTGCTCGCCGCGCGCCCCGGGCTCGCGGTGATCGTGGTCACCGCGTACGCGACGATCGGTACCGCGGTCCAGGCGATGAAGCTCGGCGCGATCGATTACGTCGCGAAGCCCTTCACGCCTGCCCAGATCCGCCACGTCGTCGAGCAAGTGCTCGCGCGCCGCGCGACCGAGCGCAAGCTCGCGGACCTCGAGTCGCGGGTCGCGACCGAGCTGCCTGGCATCGAAGTCGCCTCCGATGCGCCGAAGATGGTTGCCGCGTTCGAGCTCGCCACGCGAGCCGCCCAGAGCGATGCACCGATCCTGCTACGTGGCGAGAACGGGACCGGCAAGAGCGTGCTCGCGCGCTTCATCCACGCGCGGAGCAAGCGCGCGACGCACTCGTACGTGACGGTCAACTGCCCGACGCTGTCGGGAGACCTGCTCGCGAGCGAGCTGTTCGGTCACGCGATCGGCTCGTTCACCGGTGCGGTACGCGATCAACCCGGGCGCGTCGAAGCGGCGGAAGGTGGCACGCTGCTGCTCGACGAGATCGGCGAGATCACGCCGCCGCTCCAGGCAAAGCTCCTGCGCTTCGTCCAGGACAAGGAGTTCGAGCGCGTCGGCGAGACCCGAACGCGCCATGCGGATGTGCGCGTCGTCGCCGCGACGAACCGCGATCTCGATGCTGATGTCGCGGCCGGACGGTTTCGCGAAGACCTCCTGTTCCGGCTCAACGTCGTCGAGATCCACGTGCCGCCGCTGCGCGAACGCGGAGAAGATATCCTGCCGATGGCGCGCAAGTTCCTCGAGTTCTTCGCTCGCGCTGCGAATCGCGCGACGCCTTTGCTCTCCAGCGATGCAGAGCGCGCACTGCGCGCGTACACGTGGCCCGGCAACGTGCGCGAGCTGCGCAATGCGATGGAGCGCGCCACGATCCTGTTCCCGAGTCGCACGCTCGGGCCCGAGGCCCTCCCCGATCGGATCGTCCCTCATGCCGAGGCGATCGCGCGGCTCGGTGGCGATTTTACGCTCGATCAGGTCGAGCGCGATCACATCGAGCGTATCGTCGCGCGTACACCGACCCTCGACGACGCGGCCCAGATCCTCGGCATCGATTCCTCGACGCTGTATCGCAAGCGCAAGCGCTATGGCGCCTGAGCCGCGGCCTTCACCGTGAACCAGATCGTGGTGCCGGGCCGCTCGCTCGAGATCCCGATCTCTCCACCGTGCGCGCGTACGTTCTCGCGCGCGATGAACAAGCCAAGCCCTGCGCCGCCGGTCGCCGCCCCTGGCGCGCGCATGTACTTGTCAAAGATCGCTTCGCGGAATTCCGGTGGGACGCCCGGGCCCTCGTCGCTGACCTCGAACCGGAGGTGATCACCGATGGTCTTCGCACTGACGGTGACCGTGCTGTTCGCCGGGCCGTGATGGATCGCGTTGCTGATGATGTTAGCGAACACGAGGCCAATGCGCTCGCGATCGACCTCGACTTTCGGCATTCCTGGCAACAGCGCCGAGCGCAGCGTCACGTGCTTGGTCGTCGCGGCCGAGTGCTGAGCCTCGAACGCCGTGGTCACGAGCTCCTCGGGATCCTGCTCGCTCCTGTGAAGCTCGACGCGATCCGCTTCGATCCGCGAGAGATCGAGCAGCTCGTCGACGATCGATTGCAACCGGTCACACTCCTCGCGCGCGGCAAAGACCAGGTCTGCCTGCTTGGAGGTCAGCGGCCCGACGATCTCCTCAGCGAGCATGTGGACGGCCATGCGCAGCGAGGTCAACGGTGTGCGGAACTCGTGCGCGACAGTCGCGACGAGGTCGTTGCGCAGCTCTTCGAACCGGTGCAAGCGGGTGACATCCTGAAACACGATCGTCACGCCGACGACATTGCCCTCCTCGGCGTACATCGGCGCGGCCCGCGGCAGCAGCAAACGATCGCCTTCGCTCGCAACCACGCGCACGGCCTCGTCGAGGCCCTTCGGAACGTACGCACCTTGCCCACCGGCGACGTGCAGCCGGAGCTTCTCGACCACCGCGCGCACGGCGGGCTCTGCGGTTGCCATGCCGTTCAAGCCTTGTTCGGCGTGGGTCTTGAGGACGGTCTCGGCGGCGTCGTTCGCGTGACGGAGCGCACCGTCGAGCGCGACGACCAGCACCGGATCCGGCAAGCTATCGATCGTCGCCTGCGCCGCGAGCTGCGCCTCCAGCAGATCGCCGAGCGAGCTATCTCGATACTTCTGGAGATGCTCCGCCATGGTGTTGAGCTCGCGCGCGACCTCGCCGATCTCGTCGCCGCTATCGACGCGTGCACGCACCACCAGGTCACCCTCGCCCAGCCGCCGCGCGGTCTGGCCGAGCACCGAGAGCGGGCGCAGCACGCGAGTCGTGATGATGCTGGAGGCCGCGATCGCAACGACCAGGCCGAGCAGCGAGATCGTGATCAGCCACGAGTTCGAGCGATTTGCGAGCTCGCCGGCGCGATCACTCTTCGCGGACATCGCGTCCTGATTGAGCGCGAGCACGATATCGGCAGCGGCTTTGACTTCCAAGAACTTCGGCAGGGCGACATCGAAATAGCGATCGCGAAGATCGGCGGCGCGCACGAGCTCGTCGACGCTCGCGCGGTACGCAGTCCAGGCGGCTCGCAGCCGCACGGTCGCGTCACGTTCGCCAACCTCGGTGATGTTCGCTTCTTGGGCCACGAGCTCGGCCTCGAATCGCGGCACTTGGTCGGTGATCTGTGCGAACCCCTGAGCTTGCCGACCGAGGCTCGCAAAGGCCAGGCCGCTATCGACGCGTTCGGCGGCTTCCTTCATCCGCTCGGCACCGAGCACGCTGCGATAGTTATCGCGCAAGATCGTCTGCGACCCGCGGCCGAGATCCACGGTGACGATGCTGCCGATCACGATCGTGAGCCCGAGCGCGATCACGAGGGGCAGCTGGGCGAGCACGACCTTTGTACGCATCCTCATGACCGCGGCTCCTTCGCCATTGCGACGACGTGGACATCGAAGTCGCAGGCCTCTTGCAGCAAGCGTAAGGGCACCGACCGACCGAGCCACTGGCGCCACCACGGCTGCGCCGATCGGCCTATCACGATGTGGCCTACGTCGTGCGAACGCGCGAAATCGATCAGGGCGGGTACCGGATCGCGCGCGCGCAACCGCACCACCTCGGCACCGAGCTCGCGTGCGAGCTCGATATTGCCGAGCAAGTGACGCTGGGCCTCGGCATCGATCCGCTCGGGGGTCTCTTTCGGGGTCTCGACATAGACCACGAACCAATCTCCCGAGAGCCGGCCGGCCATCCGCGAGCCCTTGCGGAGCAACGTCTCGGCGTGCGGCGGGTAGGATGACATGCACACCATCACGCGCGCGTGCACGCCGCGCGCTTCGCCGGCTGCGGTGCGTGCCTTCGTTTCACTCTGCCGCTCGATCGATTCGGCGACCTCGCGCAGGGCGAGCTCGCGCAGCGTGGCGAGGTTCGCATCCTTGAAGAAGTGATCGAGCGCCCAGGGCACCTTCTCGGGCTGATAGATCCTTCCGGACTTGAGCCGCTCGAGCAGATCCTCGACAGCGAGATCGAGGTTGACGACCTGGACCGCTTCTTTCAGAAACCGATCGGGGACGGTCTCGTGGATCGCGACACCGGAGACCTTCGTCACGACATCGTTGAGCGATTCGAGGTGCTGGATGTTCAGCGCTCCAATCACGTTGATGCCGGCGGCGAGCAACTCCTGAACGTCCTGGTACCGCTTCTTGTTCTTGCTACCCGGTGCGTTCGTATGCGGAATCTCATCGACGATACAGATCGCTGGCTTGCGTGCGAGGATCGCATCGACGTCCATCTCCTCGATCGTGACCGCGCGGTACTCGACCTGGCGGCGTGGCACGACCTCGAGCCCGGGGACCAGCGCGAGGGTCTCGGCGCGCGTGTGCGGCTCGATGAAGCCGAGCACCACATCCACCCCACGCTTCTGGAGCGCGTGCGCTTCCTCGAGCATCCGGTACGTCTTGCCGACACCCGCGGCAAAGCCGATGTAGAGCTTGAGCCCTCCTCGGCGAGCACGGTTGACGAGCTCGAGAAAATCCTCGGCGCGCGGGCGGGCTGCAGTCACTTGGTCAGCGTAGCTCCGGTGTCCGCCGTCGGGTGAACCTGGCGCTCGAACTGGCGCCCGAACTGGCGCCCGAACTGGCGCCCGAACTGGCGCCCAAACTTCCGATCGAGCGCGAGGTTGACCGCGAGCACGTTGACGCGCGGCTCGCCGAGGATGCCGAACGTCCGGCCTTCGAGGGTCGCGTCGATCACGGCCTCGACGCGTGCGACGTCGACCCCGCGCGCCTTTGCGACGCGCGCGGCCTGGGTGTGCGCGTTCTCCGGAGACACGTCGGGGTCGATACCGCTCGCCGAGCGGGTCACCGCATCGACCGGCACGAGCGTGCCCGCCGGAAGGTTGTTTGCGGTCGCGTAATCCATCGTGAGCCTGGCCACGCCGGTGAACGACTCGTCGACATCCTTCGTCGCCGGGTCGTCCGGCTGACCATCGCGCAGCTTCTTCGAAGTCGGCCCGAGGTTCGTGCCACCCGAGCTCGCGCCGTCGTAGCTGGTCGCCGAGGGCCGCGGCCACAGATACTCCTGTGCGACGAAGCCTTGGCCGATCAGCTCGGAGCCAACTTCTCGACCCTTGTCGTCGGTGATGATCGAGCCGTTTGCCCGGTGCGGGAACAGCAACTGCGCACCACCGGTGACGATGAGCGGATACGCCAAACCGGTCAAGCCCAGCGTCACGAGAGTGGCGCGAAGCGCGGTGAGGAAGGTCTCCATGACTACACAGCTCCAACGGCCTGCAACAGCAGGTCGATCAACTTGATGCCCACGAACGGCGCGATCACACCACCGCCGCCGTACAGCACGAGGGAGCGCCGCAGGATCGCGGCGGCTCCGAGCGGGCGGTACTTCACACCCTTGAGCGCGAGCGGAATCAACACGATGATGATCAGCGCGTTGAAGATGACCGCCGAGAGGATCGCCGAGAGCGGCGAGGCGAGGTTCATGATGTTGAGCGGCGCGATCTGGGGATACACGCCCATGAACATCGCCGGCAGGATCGCGAAGTACTTCGCGACATCGTTCGCGATCGAGAACGTGGTCAGCGAACCGCGGGTCATCAGCAACTGCTTGCCGACCTCGACGATCTCGAGGAGCTTGGTCGGATCCGAATCGAGATCGACCATGTTGCCGGCCTCCTTCGCGGCCTGCGTACCGGTGTTCATCGCGACGCCGACATCGGCTTGCGCGAGCGCCGGCGCGTCGTTCGTCCCGTCACCGGTCATCGCAACGAGCTTGCCCTTGGCCTGCTCGCTCTTGATGAGGTTCATCTTGGTCTCCGGCGTCGCTTCCGCCAGGAAGTCGTCGACGCCGGCCTCGGCCGCGATCGCCTTGGCGGTGCGCGGATTATCGCCGGTCACCATCACGGTCCGGATGCCCATCGCGCGGAACCGCGAGAACCGCTCGCGAATGCCTTGCTTGACGATGTCCTTGAGGTGGATCACGCCGAGCACGCGCTTGCCGTCACACACCGCGAGTGGCGTGCCGCCCGAGTCACCGATCTTGTTCGTCGCCTCGGCGACATCCTCCGGCAGCGCGCCGGTGTGGATGCGGATCGCATCGACCGCGCCCTTGCGGATCTGACGCTCGCCGAGATCGACGCCGCTCATCCGGGTCTGCGCGGTGAACTTGATGAACACCGCATCTTTGACGTCACGCGGCGGGATGCCGTGGCGGTCCTTGACGAGCGAGACGATCGAGCGGCCTTCCGGCGTCTCGTCCGAGAGGCTCGAGAGCATCGCCGCTTCCGCGAGGTCCTCGATCCGTACGCCCGCGGCAGGGATGAGCTCGCTCGCCATGCGATTGCCAAGCGTGATCGTGCCGGTCTTGTCGAGCAGGAGGACATCGACATCGCCCGCCGCTTCGACGGCGCGGCCGCTCATCGCGATCACGTTCTTGCGCATCAACCGGTCCATGCCCGCAATCCCGATCGCCGAGAGCAGGCCGCCGATCGTGGTCGGGATCAAGCACACCAGGAGCGCGACCATCACGGTCGCGGTGAGGTGGACGCCGGAGTACATGCCGAGCGGCACGAGCGTGACAGTTGCGATCATGAACACGATCGTGAGGCCGACGAGCAGGATGTGCAGCGCGATCTCGTTCGGCGTCTTCTGGCGCGACGCGCCTTCGACGAGCGCGATCATCTTGTCGAGAAAGCTCTCGCCGGGGTCCGCGGCGATCTTCACGACGATGCGATCCGAGAGCACCTTGGTGCCACCGGTCACCGACGAGCGATCACCACCAGATTCGCGAATCACGGGCGCGGATTCACCGGTGATCGCGGATTCGTCGACCGAGGCGATGCCCTCGATGATCTCGCCGTCGCCGGGGATCAGCTGGCCCGCTTCGATCACGACGAGGTCGCCTTTGCGCAACGTGGCGGCCGAGACGAGCTCTTCCTGGTCACCCGTGAGTTTTCGCGCGCTGGTCTCCTGGCGCATCTTGCGCAGCGAGTCCGCTTGCGCCTTGCCTCGACCCTCGGCGACCGCCTCCGCGAAGTTCGCGAACAACACCGTGAACCACAGCCATAGCGTGATCGCGAGGGAGAACCAGCGCGGGGCTGCGCCCTCGGGAGCCGCGACCAGATCGCGGATCACGAAGACGGAGGTGAGGATCGAGCCGATCATCACGACGAACATCACCGGGTTCTTGTAGAGCAGCCGGGGATCGAGCTTCGTGAAACTGTCCTTCACTGCGCCGCGCAACAGCGCTGGGTCGAACATCGACGTCTTGGAGTTTGGATTCGGCATCACATCACCTCGCCGCGCAGCGCTTGGAAATGCTCGACGACCGGGCCCAGCGACAGCGCCGGAAAGAACGTCAGCGCGCCGACGATCAGGATGACCGCGACGAGCAGAACCGTGAACAGCCAGCCATTGGTCGGGAAGGTCCCGAGACCTGGTTGCACGGTCTTCTTGTTGAGCATCGCGCCGGCGAGCGCGAGTGCTGGAATGATCATGAAGAACCGGCCCGCGAGCATCACGAAGCCGAGCGTGAGGTTCCACCAATCCGTGTTCGCGTTGAGACCCCCGAACGCCGAGCCGTTGTTGCCGGCGCCGCTCGTGAACGCGTAGAGCATCTCGGACAGGCCGTGGGCACCTGCGTTGTTGAGCGATGACGAGCCGTGACTCGAGACCGCCGCCCAGCCGGAGAAGCCGAGGATGAGCAACGGGAACACGAGCACGTAGAGCATCGCGAGCTTCATCTCGCGGCCTTCCACTTTTTTACCGAGATACTCCGGGGTGCGCCCGACCATCAGGCCAGCGATGAAGACCGTGAGGATGACGTTGATCAGGATGCCGTAGAGACCGGCGCCGACACCGCCGAACACGACTTCGCCGAGCTGGATGTTCGCGAGTGGCACGAGTCCACCGAGTGGCGTGAAGCTATCGTGCCAGCCGTTGACCGCGCCGCACGAGGCATCGGTCGTCACGGTTGCGAACAGCGCGGTGTTGGCGACGCCGAAACGAACTTCCTTGCCCTCCATGTTGCCGGGCTGCGCGGCGACCGCGAGGCCTTGCGTCACCGGGTTCGGATGGGACTCCGCCCAGTACAGGGTCGCGACTCCCGCGAAGAACAGCACCGACATCGCGGCGAACAGCACCCAACCCTGGCGCTGATCCTTCGCCATCCGACCATACGTGTAGGTCAACGCCGAGGAGATCGCGAAGATCAGCACCATCTGGATGAAGTTGGTGATGGCGTTCGGGTTCTCGAACGGATGCGCGCTGTTCGCGTTGAAGAAGCCGCCGCCGTTCGTGCCGAGCTGCTTGATTGCTTCTTGCGACGCGGTCGGGCCCATCGCGAGCAGCTGCTTGCCGCCTTCGAGCGTGGTGATCGAGTGATATGCCGAGAGGTTCTGGATCACGCCTTGCGAGACGAAGAACAGCGCGACAAGGATGCTGATCGGCAGCAGTACGTAGACGATGCCGCGGATGAGGTCGACGTAAAAATTGCCAACCCCTCTGGATCCGTCGGGTCCAGGACGGCGCGTGAGGCCACGTGCGACCGCTAGCGCGACGCCGAGGCCTGCGGCCGCCGACGTGAAGTTGTGCCACGCCAGTCCCGCCATCTGCGTGAAGTAGCTCATCGTCGTCTCGGGGACGTAGGCTTGCCAGTTGGTGTTCGTCGCGAAGCTGCTCGCGGTGTTCCACGCGAGTGCCGGCGCGACCCCGGGCAGCTTCTGCGGGTTGAACGGAAGCGAGCCCTGCGCACGCTGGATCACGTAGGTGACCAGCAGGCCGAGCGCGCTGAACACGAGCATCGCGATCGCGTACTGCACCCAGGTCTGCTCCGTGGGCTGCTTCAAGCCACACAGGCGCAACAGCCCGCGCTCGAGTGTGCCGAGCACGCGGGGCAAGGGCTGCTTGTCGCCCTCGAAGACGCGGAACATGTAGACGCCCAGCGGCTTGGTCAGCGCGAGGATGACGAGGAAGAAGATGATGATCTGGAGCCAGCCGTTGAACGTCATTAGAAGCGCTCCGGCCTGAGTAGGGCGTAGACGAGGTAAGCGGTGACCAGGATCGCGACCGCGAGAGCGAGCAGGTACTCGGTGGTCACGACGCCATCCGTTCGAGTGCTCTCGCGTAAAGAATGCCGACCAGGCAGAACCCACCAGTCAGTGCGAAGAAGAAGAGCTCTGCCATTTTCACCGCACTCGTGCAGTCGGGGTGCCAAAGGCAGGTGTCTGAAACTACAGGGCTGTTACCTGGGTGCCCGTGCATTACGCCTGATCGATGCAAAGCGATCGTGCAAAGCGCGCGGGCGAAGGCCATGCCTCCGAACGCCCCCCACGTGGTCGACAGCCCTC
>Ga0123338_10000624_pt1 | contig 35826 bp, 32 predicted proteins | sample grotaG_FD_89793 | JGI IMG/M metagenome (GOLD analysis project Ga0123338, IMG submission 89793) | Glacier valley bacterial and archeal communities from Borup Fiord, Nunavut, Canada, to study Microbial Dark Matter (Phase II) -... | ecosystem: Environmental > Aquatic > Freshwater > Ice > Glacier ...
AATCAGACTGCTTCCCAGCTTGATGCCGAATATCCCCTGATATTTAAGCGCTTCATCAAGCTGATCCGTGGTAATCAGTTTTTCTTTCAGCAGTATTTCGCCCAGTTTGATGGCCATATCTCTTACCTCTCTGCGTTCAACACTACATTATCTGCGGCTTCAACAGCGTGCCCCTGATCGGTACCTTATAGACACCCGGTGATGCCATAAACCTGGCCAGCAGCATAAAAACCAGCTTCTGTTTTTCCAGGAAGTCGGGCTTGGGCATGATCTCAAGAGTCATATTAAGCGGTGTCACGGCGGCATTGGCCCCTGACGGGATATCACCCGAAAGCCGCATGTAGATTCCATCCCCTTCGATCGTAAAACTCTCCAGACGTGCCTTTCCTTCACTGACTCTTACCATACCCTGTGTTTTCAGATTGGCTGCATCCGGCAGCGGAAAGGCCCCTAGCCTGACACCAGAGAATTCAAGCTGCTTTATTTCCAGCTTCAGGTCGCCACTCAACCCCTTCGGTCCGCGCTGCAGCATACCCTTGGCCCATAGATTACCAGCTGCTTTAGCCCCCAGGACACTCTTGATAAATGGTATGTCGGCAAGAGATATTCCCTCTGAATCGAGGTCCAGAGCTTCTTTCCCGTTCAGTGCATATTTGACGTCCAGATGCCCTTTCCCGATCGTTGCCCCACCTGAAAGAACGGCCCGCCCGACAAAAAGCGGCAGTAGCAACGGCCTGACCTGCAGGCGCCGGCAGCTGAGCAGCGGACCCTGCTCTGACGACAGCAGCATATCGTCCCATGCCAGACCGGGGAGAAGTGTCTTATGAACCGACGGAGAAAGGGTTAGTCCCTGTTGTGACAGAGCCTGAGTAATCGTACTGTCAATATTACCCGTCGGGAATAACAGATAGCTGAACAGCAGAAAAAGCACCAGACAAGCGGCAACAAGAGAGCTTGTCCGTACCAGTCGTGCTGCCTTCAAGGCTTTGCCTGCCCGGGTGCCGGTTTGAGGAGCGCCAGAACCATTGTCAGATCGAAGCGGGACGGATCATCAAAACGGACCCGCAGATTATATTTCTTGAAAACCAGCGGGCGGCCCCCTTTTTCGAGCCTGTACAGCAGGTTCACCGCTTCGTTGAGCGTCAGGCCATCGATGCGGACATCTGCCGCATCCTCGGTGAAGCCACTCCGCTCTTCGCCCTTCAGCGGTACGATTTTAATAGATTTTCCATTGATGCCGGTATCTTCAATAATCTTTGCCGGTGAGTCGTCCGGGCGCAACGTAGCCATACGGCTGCTCAGCTGATAAGATGATTGCCGGGCCGCCAGATACGCCACCTTGAGCGGTAGCATCTCTTTTAACACGGTTTCACGGGCGGCGCGTTTTTGTCCAAGCGCCTGCATTTTGCCGCTCAGCGCCGACCACCCCACCGCGACAGCCAGCAGCGCAATCACGCCGTAGCCGATCCAGAGGCGTATCCGGCTATCAAGATCCTGCCAACTATCGCAAATGATCTCCAGAGGTTTCATTTTGTCCCCTCCTGCAGCGTCCCTGTAATTTTGAAGGTGACTGTACCATCAGGGCGGCTCTTGAGCTCTCCCAACTCGGAAACAGACAACAGTGGCGCAAGTGCCGCCTTAAATTCATTGACAGCCTGAACGGACTTTGCGTCCCCTTTTATCCGCAGCGAACTCCCCTCGAGTTCTGCCTCATAAAGACCGTTGATGCTGCTCCCTTTGGCTTCTGCCAGTTTTTTCAGCACATCGAGATAGACACCTGAAGTCTCGATGCCCCCCATTTTCCTCATCTCACCTTTTATTTCTGAAATCTCATCGACAGCCTTACTCCGTGTCGGGAAAATTTCGTGATAAATTGATTCAATAGATTTGTTAAGTGAGGCAATATCAGCAGACGCTGCACGGTATTGGAGCCATTTGCCAGTAAACAGCAACAGCACAACGACCGCCGCCAGAATTCCGGTCAACAGCAGCTTCCGGCGCAGCTTGGCATCCCCGGCGGTCCAGGCCAGCTCACCCTGGCGAAAATCCGGGAGCGTGCCGGCATAACTCGCCTGTGCCACGGCATAGAGACCTGCCAGTTGATGAAAGGTTTCATCGTTTTTGAACAGGTGCCCCAGTTCCGGCGGCACCTCCAGCACCTCAACCGGCAACGGCAGCGTATCGGCTGCAGCGAGCTCTACACCAGTTCCGGTCAGGCATAGTAGCGGAGGCTGCGCCCCGGTTGTCAGCTCCAGGGCCGACAGCGTTGCCGCTATCATCGGGACGGTAACAGCAGAATTAAAGGCACGGAAATAGGTCAGTCTACCGTGGCTCAAAACAGCCAGCGTATTTCCGGAGCATATGGCACAGTCGGGTGGTACTCCAGGCAGATCGGCCAGCGCAAACGGTAGCGAAGAAACCACCTGAGGTTCGAGTCCCCCCTCCCGGAACGGTACTATGGCCGCACCGATATCGCTCTTGCGGGCCCATAAAGCGAGAAAACGTCCTTCTCCGTCCGGCAGTACCCCCAGCGCAAGCTCTTCGACCGGCAGCGCAATATCACCCTGTAAATGAGACGGGAGTACTGCCCGCACCTTGCGCAGGTCGTTGAATGGTAGCGTGATGGAGCGCTGAGCGAATAGCGCCGGTGGCAGACAGAGTACAACGCGCGGGGAACCGGCCATATTCTCGGCCACGTTCCTGACGGCATCAGCCAATGACCGCTCTTCGTCCAGGACAATGGAAGCGGCGGCGATCAGTTCCGCAGAGCGCCTGCTCACCGCGAAACGGGCGACTGTCAGTAATTTTTCTTCGACCTGCACTATCAGATAGTCCATGGTACGCTACACCTCACCTGCTAAATTATTTATTCAGGTATCAGTATTCCTGCCACGACAAAAATTCCGGAGCGCCGCCAGAAAACCGCACTACCGCTTCAACCGTCCGGACAGATTCCTTTACTGTCGATACGGCTGTAAGTCTGAAAAGATTCCCTTTGACGCCTATCCTGCCGCCGAGTCCGGTAGCAACCGTATCCAGTCCCGGTACCCTGGAAAGTTCGCCTGTTGTCTTGAAAGGCTGCAGGCGCCGCTCCTCTACAATCTGCTCTGCCATCCGATCATCGATTCGTTCATCAAGCGCTGCGAGGATCTCTTTGGAAGCTGTATTTACGTTGATAGTCGGTAGCGGCGAACCGGATTGATCCGAATAGATCGTTAGATACGGTCGCAGCATGGCGAGCATTTCAGGTGTCACCCCCTTGACCAGTGATAGCTCAGTCAATGTCATCAGCTTGTCGTTCCGGGCACTATAGGCAGGTTTCAGGGTACGATAATACGCAGTTTCAACTCCACCCGAGCGCGGCAGATCATCGCTGTCAAGCCAATCCGCAACGGCACCCCATATGTCCACTTGCAGCTGCAGGCGCTTTCCAAGCCGCTGAAGCGCAGTCAAGGTGAATTGTTCATATTCTCCGTTTGGCTGCACCAGGGCATTGATGTTGATTTTACCACTTTCCTCGCTGACTGTAATCTGAAGAGATCCTGCCTCGTCATCCAGTTTTATCGGCGTTGCCCAGGGGTCGGCAAGCGATGTGTAAGTGCGCCCGGAAAGCCCGCTCTGCAGAAGTCTTGCACCGCCGATCGCACCTGATTCGGCCAACAGGGAAGCCTGCTGTCCATCACGGAAGCCACGGCTGAGCGAGGTATCTACATACACCTGGTGGATCATCTCTACCACCACAGCAACCATCAGCGCCGTTATCACCAGCGTCAAAATCAGCGCAAAACCCGATTCGTTTTTCAGCCGCCCGATCATAGGGAGCCCACTCGCGGGGCAGAGAGCATCGTAAAGCCTACAAGCGTCCCCTCCTCCTCGACCTGCACCGTCACACGCACACTCTTGGGGAGGTTACGGTTGATCGCAGTATCCCAGCTTTTTAACCACTTAGTCCCATCGTAGCACTCCACCAGAAAGGAGTTGATTCTCTCCATCTGCGGATAGGCATAAACAGCTTGGTCTTCTGAAAACAGGTCGCGCTCGTGGCGTGTCAGAGATTGCTTTGCATTCTTCTCTGCCATCCGGTATGTAACGGCAATGACGCCGGACTCTTTTATGGCCTGTCCGCTTGGCGGTGCCAGGGTTGTCAGCTCCAGAACCGATGACGGGGCACCGAAATTATCGCGATCCTCCACCACAAACCGTAGGCGCTTGTCGGTCAGGTCAAATTGCGCCGAAGACACTTCGCGACGGATCAGATCAAGGGTAGCACCCAGTTCACGGCGGGACTCCATCCCTGCCGAGACGCGTTCCCGCGCCATCAGGACACCAAAATAGCTGCCATAGAGGGCAGTGGATAGAATGCCGAGCAATACTACCGCAATCAGAACTTCCAGCAGGGTGAAGCCGTTATTTCGCGAGGTACCGGACAAGCACCACCTCCCTGCCGTCACTGCCGCGCTTCACTCTGACAACCAGTTTTTGCAGACCAGGCAGATCAGTCGACAGCAGCTCAGACCGCCAGGTCAATTCCGGATGGGAGGGGGCAAACGTTCCCTCTCCCTTTGCCGGTGACTGTTCCAGCTCTGCAATGCGGCTGCGGGCCAGCAGCGTCAAAGTTGTATTGTCGCGCTCATTGGCAACAATCCCTATATGATAGTTTACCGACCCAAGCAGAGTCAGGATTACACCGGCCATGATTGCAAGTGACACCATCACTTCAAGAAGCGTAAAACCTCTCATGGCGGATCCTCATGATATCCCTCGTAAACCTTTACCTTGCCGCCGGATGGAAAGGCCATTACCGTCCAGAACTTTCCTCCGGTCGAGCGGAGGTGGATTGTAATAAAATCACGTATCCCTCCAATTCCGACATCGATCCTCAGCGCACCTTCGGTGACTTTACCAAGTCGCGGAATCCGCACATCGGTGACTATTATACCTTCTTTCACCGGTGATTTCTGTAGAAAAGGTTCGGATGGTTTGTTACCGCTTCCGTCCGCTCCGATTTCAAAGATCCCTACTGTATCCGTGCCTGGTGCCAGATGCAGATAATAACCGGTTCCGGATGTTGCGGCCCTCTCCTGTATGTAGCGAATGGTCGAGGCAAGGGTACGAGCGGATATTTTCAGATTTTCCTGGTCAGAGGAGGGGAGTCGCGGTATTACCAGCAGCATTACCATGCTGATAATTACCAGCACTACAGCAATCTCAATGAGTGTAAAACCACGCCGGTTGACCTGTGTCAGGGGTAGCGTTATTGAAGCTGAACCTTTGGCAGAATGGCGTTTCATCAACCTAGGCCATTGCAAGTATACGCGCAAGATCTTTGCCGAAAAGACGTTTTTGCCATTCCCTCATGCCCGGCACAACGTCCAGCTCTTCCTGTGTTGCGCTCTCTGTATCGGCAATAGCTTCCAGCAGCCAGTTGGGAGCAAGCAGCCCCGGATCCAGCCCCAACTCGGCACTGTATCGCTCTCGCCACGTCTTAAGATTCTTCAGCCGTTCCTTGACCCGCTCCAGCACCTCTTTTTTACCGTTGCGCGGGAATCGAGGCAGTCCGCTTTCTGGAGTTGCTAATCCCTGTTCGACCGCAGATAAAATGCCACTACCATGACGCTGGAGCTGTCCGGAGGTCATCCCCTTGACAAGTGACAGTTCATGCAGCGACACAGGCCTGCACTCCGCAACCTCAATAAGCGTGTCGGCCGATAAGACCTTGAACGGGGGGCGGTCCAATAGTTCAGACTGCCGATCCCGCATCTGCAGCAATTCTTCCAGAATCGCCAGAGAGTGCCCACGTAATTTGTTGGCACCTTTGCAGTACATAAAAAGCGGACCGTCTTTTTCAGTGACGCGGGCCTGACATACGAGCTGTCCCTCTTCCTCAAGCCACTGCAAGCGGCCTTTATGTTCAAGCTCTGCCCGAAACTGGTCATAGAGCGGCAGCAGATCAGATGTATCTGCGACCGCATAGGCACACATCTCACGGCTTAAAGGGCGCTTACTCCAATCTGCTTTCTGGTATTTCTTGTCCAGCTCAATACCGAAACGAGCCCTTAAAAGCGCTGCCAGACCAAACTCGCCAATCCCAAGGAAGCGTGCCGCAATCATCGTATCAAACAGGTTCGTAACTTCAATGCCGAAATCCCGATGCAGCGAACGGATATCGTAATCAGAGCCGTGCATGACAACGACTATTTCCGGATCGGCAAGCGGAGCAGCCAGTGGTGACAGCGTAGGTAGCGCCAGCGGATCTATCAGCCAGCTCTGCTCACGCGTTGAGACCTGGGCAAGACAGACCTTTTCACGATAGTGATGGAGAGAATCCATCTCAAGATCTACCGCGATTTCCTTCTGCTCCCCGAGGATAGTGGCGACTTCGGTTAAACGCGCCATGGAGGTAATGATTTCGCAGGTTCCAGCCTGCCTATGGAAAGAACTCAAACCGCATACTCCCGAATAATTGAATAGGTTGTGCTTCGCTGTGCCGCCCGTAAGCCGGCACCGTGTATCAGATTGATCATCTCTTGCTGCGACATGCAGAAACTGCAGCCGGCGGCGGCTACTACATTTTCTTCAAGCATTGTACCACCAAGGTCGTTGGCCCCGAAAAAGAGAGCTACCGAAGCCATCTTTGCACCTTGCGTGACCCAGCTGGCTTGAATATTGGCGATATTATCCAGCACTATCCGCGACAACGCCAACACCTTCAGATAATCGATGCCGCTGGCGGTCTCCCCCCCAAGTTCCGTATTGCCGGGTTGGTAGGTCCAGGGGATAAACGCCGTGAAGGACCCACCAGCATCCTGCATCTGGCGCACCCTGAATAGATGCTCAACAATATCTTCCGCTTTTTCACTACTGCCAAACATCATTGTGGCTGTTGTTGGCATGCCGAGCCTGGCAGCTTTCAGCATGACCTCCCCCCACTGTTTCCAACCAATCTTTTTGGGAGAAATGCTGCTACGAACTTCATCGACCAGGATCTCAGCCCCACCGCCTGGAATTGAATCCAGCCCGGCATCTTTGAGCCTCACCAGCGTTTCATCAAGTGTAAGAGCCGAATTGGCAGCGATACAGGTGATCTCAGCCGGCGACAGTGAGTGATTCTGTACTCCCGGAAAACGTTTCTTGATTTCTCTGAACAGAATTTCAAAAAATTCTATTTTTAAATCGGGGTTAAGACCACCCTGCATCAGCAGTTGGGTGCCGCCCAGGGCCACAAGCTCTGCTATCTTTTCATAAATCTGTTCAGGGTCCAGAATATAAGCATCCTCAGCATCCTTCGATCTGTAAAACGCGCAGAAGGAGCATTTGGATTCGCAGATATTGGTATAATTGACGTTGCGATCAACAACAAAGGTAACAGTATTGTCAGGATGGAGCTGGCGTCTGATTGTATCCGCCCACTTTCCAAGTGCCAACAGATCACCGTTAATCAGCAGCTCCAGTGCAGCCGCTCGTTCAATTCTTTCTGCACCTGCCATTTTCATCGCATGACCCACAATATTTTCATACAAGCTTCTCCAGTTCTGTGCCGAGCATTTCGCGAACCTCCAGCGGAATCCTCCTGGCTTTGAATGTCGGACCTATACAGGCCAGCGTGACCAACCCCTCTACGAGCAACTTATGGTCATTCTTCCTTACTATTTTTTGGCTGAGCGTAATGGATGAGCCGCCAACACGAACAGGAGTAGTGGCGACAAAGAGAAGGTCATCATGAATAGCTGGAGCCCTGAAATCTATTTCAAGCTTTACCACCGGAAAAACGAAGCCGTTACCTGCGAGCTCGGCTACAAGAAAACCGTGGCTGCGAAAATACTCTGTTCGTGCCCGCTCCATATACTTGACGTAATTGGCATGGTACACGACACCACCGGAATCCGTATCCTCGTAATAGATTCGTACATCCATCGACTATCACAACTCCATATATTCTGTTGGCTCTGATTTACCTATCCGGGTTGATTACTCTAGTGCAGATTCTATTCATCTGCAACTTATTCTCGGGGATTACATGTCAAAAGGCTTTTTTTGTCAGAATAAGCCCAAATATCCGCCTGGAGGCCATTACGCAAAAAAAGGCGACCTGGATATGAGGGGGGGCGCAAATAAAGCCCCATGGCCTGTTTTTGGAACCACACCTTGTCAGCCCACGTTCTATGCGGCTTTACTCTGTTTTATGAATGTAAGTACCCGCTCGCCCATGCCAAGCGGCAGTGAATAGCGGTGTATTGAATCAACACTGAATCCGCCGGAATGAACCATGTCATCAGCTGCGGCTATTTCGTAATCAGCCTGATCCCCCTTCATGGCGATCAAAACACCACCCTCTGCAAGCAGAGGTGCCGCAAGAGACACAAAACGATCTAGCCGTGTAAAAGCACGTGACGTAATTACAGAGAATGAATGGCGGTGGGTTTTATGAAGATCTTCAATGCGTGAGTGAATAGCTTCAATATTTTGCAAACCCAAAACGCGAATGACGTGCCGCTGAAAATGAATTTTTTTAGCAACAGCATCTACAGAAACCATAATTGTTTCAGGGTTGATAATTTTCAGTGGGATTATTGGAAGACCTGCTCCGGACCCTATATCAAGAAGACGATCTCCGGCGGTTATATACGGCGCAAGACTGAGTGAGTCAACGAAATGCTTGATAGCAATTTCATTGTCTTTTGTAATTGCCGTCAGATTTACTTTTTTGTTCCATTTTACAAGCTCTGCAGCATAGGCTTCGAATGAAGCCAACTGTAGTGTAGAAAGTGACAACCCCAGAGACTCTGTTTCACGGGAGAGTATGTCGCTGATTATGGAGTTCATTGTTCCGCATTATCCTTCCATGATGATGACTTCAAAGCGATAGACAGTATCGAAATGGCAGCCGGCGTTACCCCCGGAATCCTGGATGCCTGTCCAAGTGTATCGGGCCTGTTTTTTGTGAGCTTTTCGCGAACTTCAGTTGTCAGGCTTTTAATCGACGCATAATCAAGGCTCAAAGGAATGCATGTTTTTTCCAGTTTTTTAGACTGTTCAACCTGCTCCAGTTGGCGATCTATATAACCTTTGTATTTTGTCTGTATTTCAACCTGCTCACGTATCGCTGCAGGTGTTTCACGTGAAACAGTGTCCAACTCAGCCAGGTCAGAATAACTTACATCCGAACGCTTCAGAAGGTGTTCCAGCGTAATGCCCTTCTGAATGCCTTCAAGACCCATTCTGGCGAGTACATCCAACTGATGAGGCGAGTGAGACACACGAGCCACCGCGATGCGCTCTAACTCCTCCGAGATCATGCGTCGCTTCTCGGTAAACACGCCATACTCCTGGTCAGAGACAAGCCCTAGTTGATACCCTGCATCGCGCAGACGTAGATCGGCATTGTCTTCGCGCAAGAGCAGCCGGTATTCAGCCCGCGAAGTGAACATACGGTACGGCTCTTTCGTTCCGAGTGTCACCAGATCGTCAATCATTACGCCGATATAGGCCTGACTTCTCCCCAGGACGAGTGGATCTTGGCCTTTCACGCGAAGGGCGGCATTGATGCCGGCCATAAGCCCCTGCCCCGCAGCCTCTTCATAGCCGGAAGTACCATTGATCTGCCCGGCGTGGTACAGGTTTTTGATTAACTTGGTTTCCAGAGAACTGTGCAACTGGATCGGATCGACATAATCGTATTCAATTGCGTAAGCCGGGCGCATAATTTCTACTCGCTCAAGACCAACGATTGAACGATAAAAGGCGATCTGGATATCTATCGGGAGCGATGTTGACATACCACTGGGATAGACTTCGATAGTATCAAGCCCTTCCGGCTCAATAAACGTCTGGTGACGGTCCTTGTCTGGAAAACGCACGACCTTGTCTTCAATCGAAGGACAGTATCGCGGACCAACACCCTCTATAATGCCTGAATACAGAGGTGAGCGGTCAAGGCCGGAGCGTATAATATCATGAGAGCGCTGATTGGTATAGGCGATGTGGCATGGAAGCTGAGGCATCGCGATCCGCTCCGTTGAAAACGAAAACGGCAGCGGGATGTCATCACCATATTGAGGCTCGAGCTTGGAAAAATCAATTGAACGGGCATCAAGCCTTGCAGGCGTGCCAGTCTTTAGCCTGCCAACCTGAAAACCAATTGTACGCAGTTGGTCCGAAAGGCCTATCGACGGCTGATCCCCGGCACGCCCCCCCGGGTAGTGGTTGAGGCCGATGTGGATAAGACCGCGCATGAACGTACCGGTGGTAACAACAACCGTTTTTGAGAGGAAGCGAATGCCAGATTGCAGTTCTACGCCTCGGAGCTCACCACCCTCCAGATAAAGAGATGTAACCTCTCCCTGCTTGAGATCAAGATTGTTTTGCTGCTCAAGAACCCGTTTCATCCTGAGACGATAAAGCTGTTTATCTGCCTGGGCACGCGAGGCCCTCACAGCAGGCCCCTTCTTTGTGTTGAGAATACGAAACTGGATGCCGGTCGCGTCTATGTTTTTGGCCATCTCGCCGCCAAGAGCATCAATTTCCTTTACCAGATGCCCCTTTGCCAGGCCACCTATAGATGGGTTACAGGACATAAGCGCAATTGCGTCCAGGTTGATTGTCAGCAACATCGTTCGACACCCCATGCGGGCAGAAGCCAAAGCAGCTTCGCACCCGGCGTGTCCGGCGCCGACAATTATTACGTCATATAGCTGATCATAGGTCATCATAAGTTCCACCCACCAACCGAGTCATGTTTCACGTGGAACATGACTTTATTTACCGATACAGAATGATGAAAAGATGAGGTCAAGCACTTCGTCGGTTGCCGTTTGACCGGTCACGGAGCCAACAGACTGAAGAGCCCATCGCAGATCCAGTGCAAGCAACTCCAGGTTGCGATCCCCGAGGCCAGCAGAAAACTGCTGCAGGTACTGTTGAGCAGAGACAAGTGCATCACGATGACGGGCCCGCGATAGCGCCACAAATTCGCGGGAATCGGGGGCTGCAGAATGCAGGAACTGCTTGCATACAGTCTGCTTGAGAAGGTCTATTCCATCTCCTGAAAGAGCTGCTATCCTGACGATGTCAACAAAACGTCCTTCGTCTGGCAGGACAAAACGCTGCTGCAGGTCTGTCTTGTTTAACACCGCTATCGTTCTGCAGCCATCAAGAGCATCATAGATCAATTGGTCTTCCTGACCGAACTCCCTGGATGCGTCAAAAACAGCGAGAATAATATCCGCCTGCGGAATCTTGTCAAGCGCCCTACTGATCCCCTCCTGCTCGACAAGATCATCAGTATGGCGAATTCCAGCCGTGTCAAGCAGGCGGACGGATAACCCCTCAAAGGTCACGGTCTCCTCGATGATATCACGGGTTGTGCCTGGTATGTGGGTTACAATCGCGCGGTTCTCGTTGAGCAGGCGATTAAGCAGACTGGATTTGCCGGCGTTTGGCTTACCGACAATGAGAACCGATATTCCGTCACGCATGATCCGCCCCTCTTCAAAGGTGAGCAGCAAAGTGGCAATCATACCCTGAGCCTCTGCAACGGAAGAAAGAATCGCCGCTAAATCGGTCTCTCCCAGATCGTCGTCAGGGAAATCGATATAGGCCTCCACCAGGGCAAGGGCGCGCAACATACAGGCACGGACAGAGTCTATATGCCTTGAAAGAGCGCCTTCACGCTGCTTCTGGGCGAGTTGAAGAGCCGCTTCACTCTTTGAAGCGATGATATCCATGACAGCTTCAGCCTGAACAAGGTCAATACGGCCATTAAGAAACGCCCGCCTGGTGAATTCGCCCGGTTCAGCCAACCGGATGCCGCGTGAAAGGACAAGTGCAAGAACTCTTTCAACAATCAGCCAGCCGCCGTGACAGTGGAGTTCCAGAACATCTTCTCTGGTATATGAGCGGGGAGAGCGCATATAGACTGCCATCGCCTCATCGACCTTCTCACCGCTTTCAGGGTCAACGATAGTACCAAAAGAAAAACGGTGGCTCACAAGGCCACCGTCATAAACAGGTCTAAAAACAGCATTTCCGACAATAGCGGCCTGTTCACCACTCACCCGGATTATACCAATACCGCCATTACCAGGGGGGGTACTGACAGCCGCTATCGTATCGCGGATATACATAACACGTTACTCCGAAGTCCGCGGACTAATCATTCTACCGTCTTGTTTATATACATCTGTTGGCCAATAGTTAACACGTTGTTGACCAACCAGTATAGTACCAGACCGGAAGGGAAACTGAGAAACATGAAGGTAAAAACAACCGGCAGGGCCAGCATCATCTTCTGCTGCATCGGATCCATATTGGATGGTGTCATTTTCTGCTGAAGAAACATAGTGATGCCCATGATAACAGGAGTTATATAGTAAGGGTCTTTATCAGCAAGATCGGTAACCCAGAAGAAGAAAGGGGCATGACGCAGCTCAATGGAAAACATCAGCGACTTGTAAAGTGCAAAGAAGACAGGTATCTGCACGACCATCGGCAAACAGCCGCCCATCGGATTTACCTTGTGGTCACGATACAACTCCATGACAGCCTTGTTCATGGCATCTTTATCATCTTTGTATTTTTCACGAAGCTTGGTCATTTCGGGCTGTATTTTTTGCATGCCCTTCATCGACTTATAACTTTTATGTGTCAGCGGGAAAAAGAATGCTTTAAGAATAATAGTAATGATTATGATCGCAATGCCATAGTTACCGACATAGTTATAAAAGAATTTAAGTGAATATAGTAGTGGCTTGGCAATAACAGTAAACCAGCCGAGATCGAGCGATTGAACAAGCGAATTACCCTGCGCTTTTAGTATATCGATGTCCTTCGGGCCGACGAAGAGGTTATTAGTAACAGTAACAGACTGACCAGGATTAACAGTAAACTGTGGAGACGAAACAACCGACTCGAAAAAACCGGCACTGTTTTTTCTCAACTCAACTGAAGCTATGCTGTTATTTTCGGAAAGAATCGCATTCAAAAAATACTTGTCTGCAAAACCGGACCACAGGACAGCCTTATCATAACGCTTTGAAGAACTGGCAACATCTTTGATTTTATTGGACTGCAAACTGTTGTCTGAAAAGAGGTAAGAACCGGCAGTATCAAAACGGTTGTTCTTCACTTTAGGCTCTGCCGGATAGGTCATTACATGTTGAATGGTGCCGACCAAAGGAGCTGCTGAGTTATTAAAAACCTGAGTTTCAAGCTTGATGCCGTATTTTCCTGAGGAGAATGTATAAACTTTACGAACAGTATACCCCTGCCCGGAAGTATAGTTGAATGTCAGTTGTTTGGACCCGTTTTTTTCAACCTTAATATCGTCAGTATCTGCAATAAACAGCGTGCCGTCCGGAAGGTTAAAACCGGTAGCTCTGGTTGAGAAAGATAAAAGATTGGGATCAGCATCATTGCCAAGGGTAACCTTATCTGACGTAGGTGTGTTTTCTTCCCGGTAGTTTTTAAGCGTCATGCTCTTGAGGCTGCCACCTTGAGAAGAAAATACCGCAGTATACAGGTCCGTTTCTACACTGACATCCTTTGTGGGGACCGTTGAGGGAAGCTGCTGCCCTGTGATCGGAGCAGAACTCTGTAGTTGCGTTGTTTCCTGGACATTCCCAGCCTGCTTATTATCAAGCGAAGAGACACTTTGAGGGGCAGAAGGTTCAACCTTTTGCTTATCTTTATCCGGACCAAAATACATGGAGAACAGATAAAAAACAGCAATTGAAAGACCTACTGCGATAAAGGCGCGCTTTTCCATCGATGCTCCTGAATAGATATTGTTTTGCGTTAGGGTACCGGATCGTGGCCGCCCGGATGAAACGGATGACACTTACATAATCTAACAAAGGTAAGGAACATACCCCTGGCAACACCATGCCGAATTAAGGACAGACGGGAATATTCGGAACAGGAGGGATAAAAGCGACACGTCTGTGGAAGAAGAGGCGAAAGAGCCTTCTGATAAAACCTGATTACAAGGAGCAAACAGTCTCTGAACATATAGGTGTGCCTATGAACCTAAACGCTTTATTGAGTTCACGCACAACATCTGAATACGTCATTTGTGCCGATTCTCGCCGTGGGATTATATTAACATCCACGGCTGCCATACCAAAGCGATTATGCCTGAAGAACTCGCGCAGATAACGTTTAACCCTGTTACGGACAACTGCACAACCAATTTTCTTGCTTGCGGTAATTCCGAGTCTTGCCGTTTGAAGGTCATTTTCGTGCCACACTACAAGAAAACCACGCACTGTAGTTTTATTACGAGCGGAAGAGAGCTGAAGAAATTCGGCTCTCTTCCGCAGGCGCGCTGTTTTTGGAAATGTAGCTGCGGTGTCAACAATCACGCAAATACGAGTCTAGGTTATTTTGTTGCTATTTTTACAGACAGACTTTTACGCCCTTTTGCTCTTCTGCGCTTAATAACCAAACGACCATTCTTTGTGGCCATTCTTACCAGAAAACCGTGGGTACGCTTGCGTGAAGTATTGCTTGGCTGATACGTTCTTTTCATCGTAATTTACCTCTACAAAATTATTTTTCAGGAAATGGGTTATTAAACACAACTCCCCTTTTATGTCAACATATATATCACATCTGTTAACAACATCATACAATTGATTTGCCTTGAAAAAGAAAGGCTCCTCTGTTATTCTGCGACACCTTGTACACACCTGATATTATCACTAATAGACCTTAAATTATCGTTTTTATTATACTTAATAGTTATCAACAGCTGTTGACAAGAGTGTTGATAACTATATTAAAGTAGATACAATCACTTAGTTAATAATACGCTTTAACTCGTAGGAGTTACGCACCAAGACCGATATTGATAACAAATACTACCATGAATTGTGATTTTCCTGATGTTAGACGCATGGCAACAAGCAACTGAAAATATTGAAAAAGTCTTATCTGAAGCCGATTTTGGCGCCTGGGTAAAGCCGGTTCATTACAGCCACCATAACGGTTCGACCGTTTTTTTGTCTGTTCCCAATTCATTCATAAAAGAATGGCTGGAAGATCATTATTTAAAGGTCTTGACCGGAGCACTATCTTCCACATCCGGAACTACCGTTACCCTCAGCTTTATCATCAGGGATGATGAAGAACACCAGCCATATATTTCAGAAGATTTTGTCGTTAAAAATGAATCTGAACCCGCAGCAAGTAAAATCATCCAACTGGAACAGGTTTTTACTCCTCTCAACCAGAAATACACGTTCGATCTTTTTGTAAGCGGAACCGGAAATCAATTTGCTCATGCGGCCGCAATGGCTGTAGCCAATAACCCTGCAGATACCTACAACCCACTTTTTATCTATGGTGGTGTCGGACTGGGAAAAAGCCACCTGTTGAATTCAATAGGACACACCATCCGTGAAAATTCACCTGAGTTGAATGTCTGTTACTGCTCAGCAGAAAAATTCATGTATGAAATGGTAAACCACCTCCGTTTAAAAAAAATGGACGTATTCAGAAATCGTTTCAGGAATGTAGATGTACTACTGGTAGACGACATCCAGTTCATATCCGGTAAAACAGGGACACAGGAAGAGTTTTTTCACACCTTTAACGCGTTGCATGATGCCCATAAACAGATTGTCATCACTTCTGATAAATTTCCGCGCGAAATATCCGATCTTGAGGAGCGTCTGAGATCCAGGTTTGAATGGGGTCTCATTGCAGACATACAACCACCTGATGTGGAAACAAAGATAGCAATTCTTAAAAAGAAGTCCGAAATAACCAGGGTATTTTTTCCGGAGGATGTTTATTACTTTCTAGCGTCCAGTGACACCAGAAACATCCGTGAACTTGAAGGAATGCTAATAAGACTTGGGGCTTTCAGCAGCCTTCAGAACATTCCGGTGACACTTGAGATGGCAAAGGAGAATCTTAAAGATATACTGGGGGATCGACATAAGGAAGTAACGGTTGAATTGATCCAGAAAACAGTTGCTGATTATTTTGATTTAAAATTAGTTGACCTTAAGTCGGAGAAGCGGTTAAAAAATATAGTACAGGCACGGCAAATAGCCATATGGTTCTGTAGAGATTTAACCAAATCATCCTATCCCGACATTGGATTAAAGTTCGGTGGTAAGGATCATTCTACAGTCATACACTCATACAAGAAAATAGACAAAGCACTGGCAACAGAACCCAAGCTGTCGCGAATTATGGATGAAATAAGACGTACACTTCTAAAGTAGTAAAACCTGTTGATTCAATGTGGACAACTGTTGATATGTTTTTGATCTGTTCATAAGTATGACAAACCGGATTAAATATGAACATGTAAAAAGGGTATTTATCTGTTACGAATTAGGCATGTTATACGATTATCCCCTGTTTCCACAGGACCAACAATATACTACAAGGTTTTAAATATATTATAAACATACTACTTCTTAGTAGAACAAGGGGCATACATGGAATTCAAAATCGAAAAAGACCAATTCCTGAAGTCGCTGCAGAAAATACAGGGTATCGTTGAAAAAAGAACTTCAATGCCTATTCTATCAAATGTGCTTCTTGAAGCCACTGAAACATCGCTTCTGGTTACTGCAACAGATCTGGAAGTAGGCATGAAAAGCAGCTATTCAGCCGAAGTTATTAGCACAGGAAAAATAACCGTTTCTGCAAAAAAATTATACGAAATCGTAAAGGAACTTCCTAACCAGCCAATATCATTTTTAACTAAAGATAATGACTGGGTTGAAATTAAGTGCGGAAAAGTTCAGTTCAACATCGTTGGACTCTCTCCTGATGAATTTCCTTATTTTCCTGATGTTAAGGAAGAAAATCTCTTTGAGATTGAAACATCTCTGCTACGCGGAATGATTGAGAAAACCTCGTATGCCATCTGCACCGATGAAACTAAATACAACCTCAACGGTATTTTTATCAAAGAGGAATTACGTCCCGACGGTAGTAACGGGCTTAAGATGGTTTCTACAGACGGACATCGCCTCTCTATAGCCTCAGGCAGTCTTAAAGGCACAGCAGGACCTGAACTCCTGAAAGGCGTCATACTGCCGAAAAAAGGCGTCTATGAGATGAAGAAAATCACAGACGAAGAGGGCGGGACACTGCTGTTTGGTTTTATGGACAACAGTGCAGTGATCAAGCGAGGCGATTCATACATGGTCATGCGCCTCGTTGATGGAGAGTTTCCTGATTACAACCGTGTTATCCCAACTGCAAATACGCAGGTGGTGACTGTCAATAAGGAAGATTTCAGTCATTCAGTGCGCCGTATGGCTATTCTTTCCAGCGAGAAATTCAAGGGGATCATGCTGGAAATTTCAGAAGGTGGCATTAAGATTTCTTCCAGTAATCCGGAACTTGGAGATGCTATGGAAGAACTGGATGTTGACTATAGCGGGGAACCTATTTCTGTCAGATTTAATGCCCGTTATCTCCTTGATGTCCTTTCTGTTGCCGAAACAGACCGGGTGGAGATGAAATTCAAGGATGAGCTTTCACCTTCAATAATTGTCCCGGAAAATTCTGATAGCTTTCTTGCTGTCATTATGCCGATGAGGCTATAAAAGAATCAGATGCGTCTTTGCTCCGTGGCGGTTGCCGATTTCAGGAACATTCGCACCGTTCATATCGAGCCAGGCGAACGATTTAATCTGCTGTATGGCCTTAATGGTCAGGGCAAGACAAATCTGCTGGAAGCTATCTACCTGTTGGGAAATCCGCGTTCATTCAGAACATTCCGCTTACCTGAGCTTGTCAGACATGGTGAACGGCAGGCACAGATTCATGGCGCGGTTAAATCCGGTGGTATAGAGAGCAGCTTGCAGCTTGTCATTGAAGCGGCAGGACGAAAAGTTCAAATAGATGGAAAAGCGGTTCATAAAGCCTCAGAACTGCACGGTAAGCTGAACGCGGTCATATTTTCACCCGATGATACCGGGATGGTCAGAATGGGACCTGAGTCGAGACGGCGCTATCTTGATCGGGCTGTGTACATGGGCGATATAGGCTATCTGCACTGTTGGCACTCGTATCACAGAATCCTTAAACAGCGTAATCACCTGCTTAAAAGTTCCGACAGAAGCGGTCTGGATATATGGACCGAAAAACTGGCTGAAACCGGAGCAGAAGTTATCGAGCGGCGGCTCAAGTTTGTTGTCGCACTAGATGACAAGTTGCAGAAATATTATGGCACCATAGCGGGTAATAGCGAAACATCCCGGCTAAGCTATCAACCTAACGGGGTGCAATCGACAGAACGACAGCAGATTCGTGAAGAACTTCTGGAACTGTTCAAACGGCAGCAGCGCTCTGACGAGCGCTACTGCACTACAACCGCCGGGCCGCATCGTGACGATCTGACTTTCATGCTGGATGACCGGCCGCTCAAGGCTTTTGGTTCGCAGGGGCAGCAGAAAAGTTTTGTCCTGGCGCTCAAAATGGCAGAGATGGACAATCTGCACGATACCTTTGGTGATCCGCCGCTGCTGCTGCTGGACGACATGAGTTCCGAGCTTGACGCCTGCAGGAACCATAACCTGATGGAGTTCCTGTTGAAGAGAGAAATTCAGGTATTCATCACAACCACGGAACGGTCTCCTGCTATCCTGGCGACCGCGCCACACTGCGCCGTCTTTCATGTTGAAGACGGCAATCTGACGTTTGAAGGAAGTTAACCGCATGAGTGAACAGGAAAATGTAACAAGCGGCTCCGAAGAGTATGGTGCCGAAAATATCAAGGTTCTCGAAGGGCTGGCGGCGGTACGCAAACGACCGGCCATGTATATCGGCTCAACTTCTGCTGCCGGTCTCCACCACCTCGTATACGAAATAGTCGACAACTCCATCGATGAGGCACTGGCTGGTTACTGCGACGATGTCTCGGTGGCTATCAATGTTGATGGCTCGATAACAGTCATCGATAATGGCCGCGGCATCCCGACCGACATAATGCAGAACGAGGGTAAATCGGCTGCCGAAGTTGTCCTTACGGTACTGCACGCCGGCGGCAAGTTTGACAACGATTCCTACAAGGTTTCCGGTGGTCTGCACGGAGTCGGAGTCTCGGTCGTAAATGCCCTCTCCAAGTGGCTTGAACTGGAGATCAGGCGCGATGGCAAGGTATGGCATCAGTCCTATCGTCGCGGCGATCCTCAGGCACCGCTGGAGATGACCGGCGAAACAAAAAAACGTGGTACAAAGATCACCTTCATGCCGGATGAGGAGATCTTTGAGACGACTGAATTCTCTTTTGATATCCTCTCCCAGCGTCTGCGCGAAATGGCTTTCCTTAATGCAGGGGTGAGGATCAAAATCAACGATGAACGGGTCGAGGAGAAATTCCACGAGTTTCATTACGAAGGGGGAATCAACTCCTTCGTCGAATATCTTAACCGCAACAAGGCTGTAATCAATCCCAAGCCGATGTATTTCAAGGGTGAAAAAGGTGGGGTGGAGATGGAAGTCTCCATGCAGTACAACGACTCCTATGATGAAAAAGTTTTCGCCTTTGCCAACAACATCAACACCCATGAGGGTGGCACTCATCTGGCGGGGTTCAAAGCCGCTCTGACCCGTACCATGAACTCCTACGCTGCGGCCAACAACCTGCTCAAAAATGAGAAGGTCACGGTTTCCGGCGACGACCTGCGTGAGGGTCTGACCTGCGTAATTTCGGTCAAGATCCCCCAGCCTCAGTTCGAAGGGCAGACCAAGACCAAGCTGGGTAACTCCGAGGTCAAAGGGTATGTCGAATCGCTGCTCAATGAGCGCATGGCGGTGTATCTGGAAGAAAATCCCAAGATTGCCAAAGATATTCTCAACAAGTCGATTGAAGCCGCCCGTGCTCGTGAGGCGGCCCGCAAGGCCCGCGACCTGACCCGCCGCAAAGGCGCCCTGGATATGGGCGGACTGCCGGGTAAACTGGCCGACTGTCAGGAAAAAGACCCGGCACTGTGCGAACTGTACCTGGTCGAAGGTGACTCGGCCGGTGGCTCGGCCAAACAGGGGCGTGACCGGAAAAACATGGCGATTCTGCCTCTCAAGGGGAAGATTCTCAACGTCGAGAAGGCCCGATTCGACAAGATGATCTCATCCCAGGAGATCCGCACCCTGATTACGGCGCTTGGCACCGGTATCGGCAAGGATGATTTCAATATCGCCAAGCTGCGCTATCACCGCATTATCGTCATGACGGACGCCGACGTCGACGGTCAACACATCCTGACGCTGCTGCTGACGTTCTTTTACCGCAACATGCGGGAACTGATCGAACGCGGTCACCTCTACATCGCCCAGCCGCCGCTCTACAAAGTCAAGCGGGGCAAGAGGGAGCAGTACCTGCGCGATGAACACGCCATGCAGGAATTCCTCTTGGAAGAAGGATCTGAGGATCTGACCCTGCGTCTTGAAAAGGGAGACCGGACTTACAACGGCAGGCAGATCATCCCGGTTATCAAGCAGTTCATTGAAAACCGTGCCATCTTCAATAAAGTTGTTAAGAAGGGTATTTCTCCCGAACTGCTTTCAATTGTCATCCGCGCTAACGTCCCGTCAGGTGTGGAAGAGATGTCTCAGATGGTGCCTTACCTTGAGGCGATGAAGTTATTGGCCGAAGGCTCAGAGTACGAGATAGAAGAACATCGAATTGCCTTCCGTATCGGCAATATCCGTTCTATCATTGACCAGCAGACGCTGGCGGTGCTTGCGACGCGTGAATATGAGCTCCTTGTAGACAACCACCGCCGCATCGTGGAAACCATGGCAGATGGTCGTGCCTTCGTCGAGCAGGAGGGGGGGAAGGTGTTGTTTGAGACAACCAACCACCAGGATCTGCTGGGGTTCTTTATCGAGAACGCCAAAAAAGGGTTGGCAATTCAGCGCTATAAAGGTCTGGGGGAGATGAACCCGGAGCAGCTCTGGGAAACCACGATGAATCCTGAAAACAGGGTGTTGCTGCAGGTCAAGATCGAGGATGTCGTCGAGTCTGACGAAATTTTCACGATTCTTATGGGCGATCAGGTTGAGCCGCGCCGTGCTTTTATCGAGAAGAACGCGCTGAACGTCGTAAACCTGGATATTTAACCGAATTTATATTCAATCACTTATCTCATCTTTTTAGATGATGAATAGCAGAGACGAGGTACCAATGCAGATCCCAGCAGAAATTCCAGTCAACATGGTAGCGGTTAATATTGAAGATGAGATGAAACGCTCCTACATGGACTACGCCATGTCGGTCATTATCGGCCGGGCGCTGCCGGATGTGCGCGACGGTCTCAAGCCGGTTCACCGGCGCTGCCTGTACGCCATGTACGACATGAGCAACGACTACAACAAGCCGTATAAAAAATCGGCCCGTGTGGTCGGTGATGTTATCGGTAAGTACCACCCCCACGGCGATACGGCCGCCTACGACACCATCGTGCGTATGGCTCAGGACTTTTCCCTGCGCTACATGCTGGTGGATGGCCAGGGTAACTTTGGTTCAGTGGATGGTGACCGTCCGGCTGCAATGCGTTATACCGAGATCCGCCTGCGCCACCTTTCCCACGAACTGTTGGCCGATCTGGACAAAGAGACCGTCAACATGGTTCCGAACTACAACGAGGAGATGCTGGAGCCGACGGTACTGCCATCCAAATTTCCGAACCTGCTGATCAACGGCTCAACCGGTATTGCGGTCGGCATGGCAACCAACATACCCCCCCACAACATTGGCGAGATAATTGACGGTATCATCGCAGTCATCAATAATCCGGAGATAGACTTTGAGGAATTGCTGGCAATGATCCCGGGACCGGACTTCCCAACCGGCGCCACGATCTACGGTCGCCAGGGTATCAGGGATGCGTACAGTACCGGCCGCGGGATCATCCAGATCCGTGCCAAGGCGCATGTCGAGGCATCCAAACGTTCAGAGCGCCAGGCTATTATTGTCACCGAGCTCCCCTACCAGGTCAACAAGGCCCGTTTGATCGAGAAGATCGCCGAGCTGGTCAAGGAGAAGAAGGTCGAAGGAATCACCGAGATTCGCGACGAGTCCGACCGCCAGGGGATGCGGATCGTCATCGAAGTCAAACGGGATGAAAACGCCGAGGTGCTGCTCAACCAGCTCTACAAGCAGTCCCAACTGCAGGTATCCTTCGGCATCATCATGCTGGCCATCGTTCATAATCGCCCCCGCGTGCTGACCCTGCGTGAGATGATGGACTGTTTCGTCGAGCATCGCTGCGAGGTAGTCACCCGCCGCACCAACTTCGAACTGAAGAAGGCGCTGGCACGGGCCCATATCCTGGAAGGCCTCAAGATCGCCCTTGATTGGCTGGATGCGGTTATCGAGATGATCCGTGAGTCAAAAACTCCACCTGAAGCCAAAATAGGGCTGATGGAGGGGAAGTTTGCCGATGCGGAATTCCTGGCGCGACTCAATCTGCCCCGCCCTGTCGGCTTTGAAAGTTCGGTGCAGCTCTCCGAGATCCAGGCTCAGGCTATTCTGGAGATGCGCCTGCAGCGCTTGACCGGACTCGAGAGGGACAAGATCATCGCCGAGTACGAAGAGATCATGAAACTTATCGCCCGTCTGCGGGAGATCCTGGCCTCAGACACCGAAATCCTCAAGATTATCGTTGCCGAACTGACCGAGATCCGTGAGCGTTTTGGCGACAAGCGCCGCTCCGAGATCGCCGACAAGAGCGCCGATATCTCACGTGAAGATACTATCGAAGACGAAGAGATGGTCGTGACCATTTCGCATACCGGCTACATCAAGCGGAGTGCCGTTGACCTGTACCGCTCGCAACGTCGTGGCGGCAAAGGGAAAACCGGCATGAAGACCAAAGAGGAGGATTTTGTCGAGCAGCTTTTTATCGCCTCGACTAAAGATTATCTGCTCTGCTTCACCGACGCCGGGCGGATGTACTGGCTCAAGGTATACGAGATCCCGGAGGGGAGCCGCACCACCAAAGGGAAGGCGGTTGTCAACCTGGTCAACGTCGCAGCCGGGGAAAAGATCACCACGATCCTGCCGGTCAAGGAGTTCAGCGAGCATACATACCTCTTCATGGCGACCCAGAATGGCGTTGTCAAAAAGACCCCGCTCGTGGATTATTCCAACGTCCGCTCCGGTGGCATCATCGCCGTTAATCTGGACGATGGTGACAGGCTGATCTCCGTTGCGTTGACCGACGGCAGCAAGGATATCTTCCTGGCTTCGCGCAATGGCAAAGCGATCCGCTTCAACGAAGAGGACGTCCGCTCTATGGGACGTGTCACCCGCGGGGTGCGCGGCATGAACCTTGGCAAGGACGACCGTGTAATCGGCATGGAGATTGTCGATAATCAGGCCGTAGGCTCGACGATCTTCACCGTCTGCGAGAACGGCTTCGGCAAACGTACCGATCTGGACGAATACCGCGACCAGTCGCGAGGAGGCAAGGGTATCATCACGATCAAAACCACCGAGCGTAACGGCTGTGTCGTCAACGTCATGCAGGTTGCGGATGACCACGATCTGATGGTAATAACCGACCAGGGCAAGATACTGCGGGTACCGGTCTCCGGATTCTCGGTTATCGGCCGTAATACTCAGGGAGTCACGCTGATGAACACCGAGGACAACGAGAAGGTCGTTGCCGTCGCTCGCCTCGCCGAGAAGGATGAAGAGGAGTTTGGTGAAGACCTTGAAGAGGGTATAGAAGGAACTGAAGAAGGGGAAACAGAGATCTAGCGGTAAAACCCCTCAATCAGCGAGCAGGATTCAAGCAGAAACGGGACGCGACCAATCAGGTGCGTCCCGTTTCTGTTTGTCGGCGCAATGGTACCACTCCTCTTAGTGATAAAACGATACTCCAAACAGTATCTTGCTGGAGTTGAGCGGTTCATTTGGCTCGGCTGTACCGGCATTTGAGATGTGATGATATCGGTATTCCATATTCAGGGCGGTACTCTTGTCTATGAAATACTGAAGACCTGTTCCTCCCTGGTAGCTGTAGCACAGTCTCGTTCCCATCGTTGGCAGTCCAAGGTCTACATACAGAGGACCACCGCCGGCTAGCACGTAGGGAACATATTTGTCCTGACTGGTGAATCTCCAGTGACCGATCACATGCACTCCCACCATGGAGCGCCCGCCATGGTCTATGGCCAGGTGGTACGGAAGTTCCACTAAAATCTCATGTCGACCTTGATACCAACTTCCTTTACCGATTTCACCCGAGACAAAAAAACCGGCCCTAGGGATCAAATCCAACGTTTGAATCTGATGGCGGGTGTCACCAAAGCCGATATGAGAAATACCGTAACCGGTGAGGAAGCCGTATTCACCCGTCGCAGTGGAAGCCGTGTTGCCAGCTGACGCCGGTAACGGCAGAGAAAGAATGATCAGCAATACAAAAAGAAGAGAATTTTTTCTATGATTCATTGTCGTGACTCCTGTGGAATGGATGCAACTTTTTTACCACTTCTGTTTCATCTCAAACGCCAGTATCTCAGGGAGGTGGCGGATAAATGACATGATGCGGTGGCGGTGATAGAAGCGCCGGATGAATTAATTGTATAGATATCCGAGCCAGTTGCTACCGTAGCGGAGAAGGAGAATAACTTTCACCTGTAAACTTCACAATAAAAGGTATGCCCGGTTTCATGCGTCTCCAGAGGACGGTTACATATCTATAGCATGTAGTTGCAGGAAAAGCAGGTGCGTATACCTTTGCTTATACCTCAAGGCATCCCGTCATATACGGCGGATATGTTACGCATAACGGGTGTCGTTGTTGTTTTGCCAGTTGACGCGCACCCAACCGATTCATTTTTACCCGTACAATCGAGGCGTTGCACTCCTTGTCGTTTCTGGTATTCTCTGGCACGATACTTGAAAAAATCAAGTCAGCTATCTTTGGCAGTACTACCAGCAGATGGTACCGCTGGACACGCAGAGACAAAACCGGACCGTGCGGATCTGTCGTTGGCAGCCGGTTGCGGAATGCTCTTCGGACTACTGTTGACCAGGATTGCTCGGGCCGGTAAAGGGAATCGGAATGCCAGAAGAAACATCAAAACACGCACCGCTTTCGCGACTTCACCTCCATCTGCAGGCACGTCCGAAACTCCTTCTCATTTACCCTGCAACGCACAAGCTCGGCTGGGCAAAATATTTTCAGCTTCCTTCCCTCTCTCTCCAGCAGGTTGCTGCAGTGACGCCTCCGCAGTGGGAGGTGACTCTCGTGGATGAAAGTCAGGAACCTATTCCCTGCGGTAGCCACTTTGATCTCGTCGGAATAACCGCCATGACCCACCAGGCGACACGCGCCTACGAAATAGCTGACCAATTCAGGAGGGACGGGGTTCCGGTCATCATGGGGGGAATGCACCCGACGGTTATGCCTGAAGAGGCGATTGCCCACGCAGATGCAGTCGTTATAGGCGAAGCTGAACCGGTCATGGGCAGGCTCCTCGACGATTTTCTCGGCGGCAGACTGGAAAAGATCTACCGCGCACCGATTCCGCAAGGCGATACACTTGTTGTGCCCTGGCCACGGCGCGAGATTCTGGCCGGCAAACGGTATCTGACCACCCAGACTATTCAGGCCAGCCGCGGTTGTCCGTACGATTGCTCTTTTTGCACCGTTACGCACTATTTTGGGAATCGCTTCCGCTACCGAGACCCTGCCGACATCCTCGCCGAGATCCGCTCTTTCCCTCGGAAACTGGTGATTTTTCTCGACGACAATCTTCTGGGGGATCCTGCGATGGCACGGCCGATCCTTGAGGGGATGGCGGAGATGGGGATACGCTGGGGTTCACAGACGAGTCTGCGTTTTGCCGAAGACCGGGAACTGCTCAAACTCGTCGCCCGTTCCGGCTGCATCGGCTTATTCGTCGGGATAGAGTCGGTAACGGGTCCGTACTCTCTGCTCGCTAAATCGGCAGGGCAGACGTCTCAGGCCGAACTTATGAAGCGGGTCAGTGATGCCGGTATTATCCTCGAAACGTCCCTTATCTTCGGCTTCGACGACCACGACCAAAGCATCTTCGAACGGACTCTCCGCTTTGTTGAGGAGTGTTCTGCGAGTGTTCCCACCTTCAACTTGCTGACCCCGTATCCGGGAACGAAGCTTTTTCACCAGTACGAACAGGAGGGGCGCCTTCTGCACAGGGAGTGGAATCGTTACAACCATTCGGAGGTCGTATTCATGCCGAAGCTGATGTCGCCTGAACAGCTCTACCGGGGGTGGTTGGAGGCTCGCAAGGAGGCATATACCTGGCCTGCCGTCCTGTCCCGTGTCTGGAGGAATCCGGGCCGCCGCCTCACAAACCTGGCATACAACATACTCCGCAAGGGGCCCAACGACCGTCTTAAGGCCGCCGATATGGAAGAATGCTCTTTTAAGCAACCAGTTCAGGAGTCAATACATGAAGCCGACGGTACAAAATGTCGCCAGGAGTCGTAGCATGCGTGATAGTAACGCCATCAACCGCGACTTCTATGATGTTCTCTGGTCGGAGTCCCACCTGAAACAACCGGATCGTTTCAATACCTGGCCGCTGATTTCCGGATTGCTGCCGCTTGCCCCGGCACGACTGGAAATAGGTCCTGGCCTGCGGCCGCGGTTGCCAATATGTGGCACCAGTTTCATAGACATCAGCCCCCCGGTGATCAAACGTCTGGAGAAGTGCGGCGGCATCGCGGTCACCGGTGAAATCGGTGCTCTACCATTCGGCGCCGGTAAATTCGAACTTGTCTGCGCGTTTGATGTCATCGAGCATGCCGAGGATGACCGGCGGGTTTTTGGTGAGGTAAGCCGTGTGCTCAAGGAGGGAGGGCACTTTGTCTTTTCCGTCCCGCTGCATACAAAATTCTGGACAAAATTCGACGAATTCGTGGGCCATGTGCGCAGGTACGATCCTGTTGATTTGCTGGCGTTGATTGCTGCCCATGACCTGGTTCTCGAAAAAAGTGCCATATACGGCATGCAGCCGGCGAACCCACGCTTGTTGGACCTCGGCATCTGGTGGCTTAAACATCACCGGCGGGAAGCGATGTGGTGCTATAATAAGATTCTGATGCCGTTGGGGATGCTCATTCAAAAGCGATTGAAATTCGTCGATGGACTGGTCGATACGGTCGGTGTCGATGAAATTGTTCTGGTGTGCCGCAAGCGGACCGGGACTTCACAGGGACAGGTACATTGACTTGATATCGCTTGTAATGTAATGATTATCAATTTTTACCGCATGTACCGGGGTTTACTTAACTGATGCACAATGTTTTAACCGTTGATGTCGAGGATTGGTACCACGTCTGCGAGCCGGGAAAGGCGGTGTCTGTACCTCCACGCGAGGCATGGCGGGTTCGGAAAAACCTGGTGAAAATACTGGAGCTGCTTTCCGGGCATGGTCAGAAGGGCACGTTTTTCATGCTCGGATCCGTGGCGGAAAACGATCCTGATTTGGCACAAATGATCTGTTCGGCAGGGCATGAAATTGCCTCACACGGCTATTCGCACCGTCTGGTGTCGGATTTGACACCGGAGCAGTTTCGCCATGAACTGCAGCTCACCGCACGGATACTGGTGGAACAGACCGGGCAGCGACCGATCGGCTACCGGGCACCGCAATGGTCTTTGTCTGAACAGGTCGGCTGGCCCTTTGCGATCCTGCGGGAAGAAGGGTACCTGTACGATTCAAGCCTCAATCCGCTGCCGTTTGTGGGTGATTCCCGCGGCAGCCGTGCCCCCCACCCTCTCGAGGGTGAAGGAGCAGGCATGTGGGAGATCCCGCCGATGGTGACCCGGTCCTTGATCGGTAACTTGCCGACCGGTGGCGGCTGGGGATTCAGGTTATTCCCTTTCAGGACCATTTGTAAGACTATCGATGGACTGAACCGGTCCCGTCAACCAGCTGTTCTGTATCTCCACCCCCGAGAGGTGGACCCTGCCGGGCCACGGCTTGACCTTCACTTCCTGAAACGGTTCGTCTCCTATGGAACCCGAAAGGATGCGTCCATCCGATTGGGTGGGTTGTTGCAACGGTATCAATTTACCACTATCAAGGAGTTACTAACACGTGACCGTCTGTATCCTGATTCCTGCATATAACGCTGCAAAAACCATTCTGCCGGTGGTGCGGGAGAGTCTGGAACATGGCTTACCGGTCGTAATGGTGGATGACGGGTCAACCGACACTACGGCTGCTTTGGTGGCCGGACTGCCGGTGACGCTGCTCCGTCACCAGCAAAACCTTGGTAAGGGTGCTGCGCTGAAAACCGGGTTTGCCTGGGCGCTCGAGTCCGGTTTTGATGCCGTAGTCACCATCGACGCTGACGGCCAACATGATGTTGCCGCTATCCCGAGGTTGGTCGCGTGTGCACGAAACGGTACGTGGGGGATACTTATTGCGTCGCGTCACACCCAGTTTGAGCAGATGGCCGGACTCCGTAAATTCTGGAATCGAATCGGTGTATGGTGCATTTGGAAACGCACCGGTTTTGAGATCACCGACAGTCAGTCAGGCTTCAGGTACTATTCAGGTGACGTAGTGGAAAAACTATCACTGGAGTCAAACGGATACGCACTGGAGATGGAAATCCTGCTTAAGGCCTGGAAGAGCGGCTTTACGATTGGTTCCCTCCCGGTTGCCGCACGGGTTGCCGATGGACGCGCAACCAGCCACTACCGGCCCATAAGCGATACATTTAATATTAGCATGATATTTTTACGTAATATGTGACGAGGGTCCTTTTTATATGATCAACACTCTGAAAAACTATACAAAAGACAAGGTCCTTTCCTACCTTCTGGAACTGGCGATAAATTCATCGGATGACACCCTGATCCGCATGACCCATCTGATGGAGATGATTCCCAAGAAAGACTACTACAAGGAACGCATCCGCTGGATCCGCGGCCTGGTACGGGATAAGCATCCGAGTATCGAATTTCCGCGGCGGATTTTGCGTGATCTGCACCCCAATCAGCGTGACAAATGGATCAGCAATCTGTTGGTCAATCATCTGCTGAACGGCACCAACAAACGCAAGGAGTGGAGCGAGACACACGGCTATTATCCCCCTTCAACCGTCGTCATCAGCCCTACCATGCGCTGTAACCTGAACTGCTACGGCTGTTACGCCGGTGACTATAACAAGTCGCTGGAGCTCTCTCTGGAGGAGGTTGATTCCATTCTGCTCCAGATGAAGGAGATGGGTGTCTATTTTGCGGTGATATCCGGCGGTGAGCCGTTTTATATGGAAGGCATTTTCGAGATCTTCAAAAAACATAGCGACATGGCCTTCCTGGTCTTTACCCACGGCGGCCTGATCGATGAGAAGATGGTTGAGAAGCTGACCGAGGTCGGCAACGTCATGCCGTCCTTTTCGCTTGAGGGGTATGAGCAGGAAACCGACGAACGTCGCGGCGCGGGACATTTCAAAAAGGTCATGCACGCCATGGACCTGATGAGGGAGGGGGGGCTCTCCTTCTGTGGATCATTCACCCATTCCCGCAAAAACTCCGACATCATCACCAATGGCGACTATATCGACATGCTCCTAAAGAAGGGTGTCTTTGCCATGTGGCTCTTTTCCTATGTCCCGGTTGGGCGCAAGCCCGAGCCGGAGCTGATGCCCACCCCAGAACAGCGCGATGGCCTGCGCCGGACCGTTATCGACTATCGTGCCACCAAGCCGATGCTGTTCATCGATTTCTGGAACGACGGACCGATGATATCCGGCTGTCTGGCCGGCGGGCGCAAGTATTTTCATATCAATGCCAACGGCGACATCGAGCCGTGTGTCTTCTGCCATTTTGCCGTTGATAATATCCGCCGGACAACCATTCATGAGGCGCTGGCATCGCCGTTTTTCACTAAAATCCGTGCAAAACAGGGAGAACATGACAACCTGCTGCGCCCCTGCATGCTGATCGATCAACCTGCTGCCGGACGGGAACTGTTCGCCTCGGAGGGTGCCTATCCGACCCATGAGGGGGCGGATGAGATTTTCACCGGGCTGGCAGACAGCATGGACCACTACTCCCGCGCCTATGGTGAGATTGCCGATCCGGTCTGGGAAAACGAGTTCAAAACTCTTCAGCCGAAGACGAAAAAAAGGGGCGGCAACTGATGAATGTACTGCTGGTAAACCCCCCATCATCCAGCGTATTTAATACCTTCGGCCTGAGTCTCCCCCCCATCGGCCTCCTCTATGTCGCCGCCACACTCGAACAGGCTGGCCACAGCGTAGTCGTACGGGATCTGGCCGCAGATGACGGTCATCTGGATGACGCCGCTATCCGCCGTGCCGATGTGGTCGGGATTTCGGCTGATACGACCAGATCAGCCAAGGCGCTCGCCATTGCCCGCAGGGTCTCTGCAACCGGCCGGCCGGTGGTGATGGGGGGTCCCCATCCGCAGTTCATGGCGGCAGATATTTTTGCTTCAGGGTATGTTGACTATATCGTCAGGGGAGAGGGGGAATTCATCTTTCCCAACCTTCTGACCGCTCTTCAAAACCGGGATAGTGTTGCCGCGGTAAAAGGGTTGATCATCAAGGATGGGAGCCACTTGATTGAAACTCCCGCCGCCGATCCGATCGACGTCGAAGCCCTCCCTTTTCCCGCACGGCACCTGGTGGATCTGCATCAGTACCGGGCCAGCATGGACGGCCGCCCCATCACCCCCATTGTAACCAGTCGCGGTTGCCCCGGCGCCTGTCATTTCTGTTCATCTTCAAGTTTTTTCGGCAGCGGGTGGCGCTTTCGGAGTGCCGAATCGGTGCTGGCGGAGCTGGATGAGATTTATAACCGCTATGGTTTTCGCGCTGTCTGCTTCATGGATGACAATTTTACCCTTGCACCGCCGCGTGTCGAACAGATTGCCGCCGGAATTATCGATCGTGGCTATGACCTGAAATGGTGGAATTTTTCACGGGTCGATACCATTGTGAAAAATCCGGCCATGGTCAACCGAATGGCGGCGGCCGGATCCACAACGGTCTATCTCGGCATTGAAAGCGGTAATGAGGATACGCTGAATTCCCTCGGCAAGAACACCAACGCAAGTGATGTTACCCGGGCCGTGGAAATCCTGCGGCAAAACGGGATCGAATCCTATGGCAGCTACATCATAGGCAACCTGAACGAGACCGCCGCAGATGTGGAAAGTACGATTGATCTGGCGGTAAGGCTCAATACCAACATTGCCCAGTTTACCATCCTGACCCCCTATCCCGGCACTAAGCTCTATGAGGAGATCAAGGATCGCATCTTCTGCCGGCGCTGGAAGTTTTACGATGGTTTACACCTTGTTTTCCGCCATCCACTGATAAACCGTCATTACATGCAGTTTCTGCTGATAAAGGCTTTTGTGAAATTTTATCGACGTTCGCACGAGGCCACCCAGGGGTTCAAGCAGGCTGCCGGCCGGGGCAAGCTAACCTTCCGAAAGCTGGCGCTCTGTGCGTGGGATCTGTTTTTTTAACCATGAAAACAGCCTTTTCTACTTACTACTATCGTGCCGATACCGAGTGATATAAAGTGACCTTTTACAGCAATTTCAATCTGTTCCTTATCAAACTGTTCACTGTTCTGGTGCCGCGGTGGCTGTTCCCGCCGTTCACTTTTTTCTGGGGCGGCCTGTTTTACCTGCTGCTGACGGAGACCCGGAGGGGTGTGCGTTCCAATCTGCAGGTGGTCACCGGCAGGAATAATGTGGAACGGCTGGTGTTTTCAACCTTCCGCAAGTTCAGCCATAACTGGTGTGATGAGATGCTGTTTATGCGTCTCAAGGGGGAAAAGCTCCAGGCGCTGATCGGGCGGCGCAGCAGCAGCGACACACTCGATCGGGCGCTGGCAGCCGGCAACGGCGCGATCCTTGTCTCGCCCCATCTCGGCAGCTGGGAGCTGGGCGGGTTGGCGCTGGCGGATTTGGGCTACACGGTCAACGTGTTGACGTTCCGCGAGCCGGATGAAAAGGTAAACGAGCTGCGTGAGGCGGTCAGGCAGGAGCGCGGCGTCCGTTTCATTTATGTCGACCGGGACGATTCCTCGCCGTTTGCCATAATCGAGGCGGTTCACGCACTGAGGCGTAACGAGGTGCTGGCGATACTCGGAGATCGGGATGGCTCCTCCCACACCATTCTGATCGATTTCTTCGGCCGGCCGACCAGCATCCCGGTGGGAACAGCCTACCTGTCGCTGGCCAGCAGTGCGCCGGTAATCCCGGTTTTTGTTCTGCTGGAGGATAAAGGGCGCTACGTGGCCGTCATGGAAGAGCCGATCTTTTTCAGCAGCGGTCACGGGGAGCATGAGAGTGCCATCCGTTCCGGCATGGAGAAGTTGCTGGCGGTGTTTGAGAGATATATACGGGCATACCCCGATCAGTGGTACAATTTATATGATTTTTTCGGAAGAAACACCGAATCAGGCAAACCAAAGGGCAGATGAACAGGTGACTGCCGTTTGACTCGATTTTAAAAACTGGATCAGAGAGAGGAATAGTGCATGAGTGATGAGTTGATTGAAAAGGTTAAAAAGATGATAATTGACAGCCTGCGTATTGAAGGGATGTCGACCGATGAAATCGATGCTGACGCCCCGCTGTTCGGCGATGGGCTGGGGCTTGACTCCATCGATGCCCTGCAGCTCGTTGTGGCCATGGAGAAGGAATTCGGCGTAGTCGTCCCCGATGCCGCCACCGGTTCAACGGTCTTTGCCTCGGTGCGCAGCATGACCGGGTATATAGAGGAACACCGGAAATGAAGGAACTCCTGATCTCCTCCGGGCACAAGGGGAGCGGAGCATGATCTGCTGGATGTACCCCGGACAGCCGGTAGCTTTTACCGATACCTACAATAAAGATCCCGAATTTCAGAAGATCGCTCTGCTCTGCCAAGGCGTGACCGGCTTCAACCCGGTGGAAAGCGACACGTCAGCCCCAAGCCTCACCCGGAGTGTGCGTCTCCAGCTGCACGGCGTCTGTGTCAGCCTGTATCGTTCCGGCCTGCTGATGAGCCAGGGACCAGGGCCGGACCTGATTGCCGAGCACAGCATGGGGATCTATGCCGCACTGGCGGCCTCCGGTGCGATAGAGAGCGGGACGGCCCTGGCGTTGACATGCCGCCTCGGCGTAGCCATGGCCGGTATGGGGGATTATGCGCTCGGATGTGTCATCGGCCTGACCTCTGGACCGCTGGCGGCGCTAGCGGCCAACAACGGCGCATATATTGCCAATCACAACACCTCGCGCCATTTCCTGCTGGCAGGAGGACGGGAAAAGGTGGCTGCGGCACTGACTGAAGCCACGGCTTCCGGCGCATTTTCGGTGAACCTTTTCCCCTGTGACGCCCCGCTTCACACGCCGCTGATAGAAGCGATCGCCGGAGATCTGCAGAGGATTGTGGCGGAGTACAGTTTTTCCGAACCACGGATCCCGCTCGTAGAACACATCGGGCAGACGACCCTGGCAGCCGCCACCATTCCGGCCTTTCTGGTGGATGAGCTCTGCCGCCCGGTATATTGGGAAACAACCTACCGCACACTTTGTTCCCGAGGGGTGACACAGTTTCAAGAGGTAGGAGCCGGCTCTGTGCTCGCCAAATTCAACCGCTGGATCGATAGCGATACATGAAAAATCACGAAATCTCCATAACAGTCCGTTTCAACGAAATCGATGCCTACCGGGTGGCATGGCACGGCCATTATGTCGCCTGGATGGAGGTCGGCCGCAATGCTCTGGCGGGCCAGTTCGGTATTGACGCCCTCCAGCTGATTGCCGACGGATTCTTGGGGCCGGTAGTCGCCCTTGAATTGAAGTTTCTGCGTCCGGCCCGATTTAACGAGGTGCTGACGGTTCAAACCACCATGCGGCGCACCGCCACCGCCACACTGGAATTCATCACCACTATTATCGGCCCTGACGGGACAAAATGTGCCACGGGCGTGACTACCCACGCAGTGACCGATTTGAATGGCGTGCTCCAGTTCCAGATGCCGCCGGTGATCGCCGAGCGGGTTACCCTACTGCTGGAGTGGCTTGAGGTGCCGTGAAGCTGCCGGCCATGTTCTGCCCGTGCTCGCCCTCTGTTTCTAATCCGATCCCCTGCAGGCCGTTTCCTCCACTCTTTCCGAACATCAACCCGCTGCCGATGTCAGCTCCCTGCGCAATATGGACAACTTCACCTGGCCCGACAGGCCGGTTTTATTCCGCCGCTCTGTTGATCGTTCCGGCAGGTGCCACACGCTGGACTTTTTACGGTGTGACCAGTATAGTGGCTAGAACTGTTTATAAGGGTTTGGGGTGGGTATGGAGTTTAAAGATTCAATCATTGTTGTTACCGGCGGGACGAGGGGCATCGGCAGGGCCATCTCCCTGGCTTTTGCCAGTGAAGGCGCCACCGTGTTCGCCGCCTATCTGAGTAACGACGGTGCGGCCCGCAAAGTGATGGAAGAAGCCGTCGGCCTGCCGGGGACGGTCACGCCGTTCAAGTGTGACGTGTCGACCTCAGAGGGGGCAACCGGCCTGATTAACGCCGCTGCGGCGGCGTCCGGGCACATTGATGTACTGGTGAACAACGCCGGTATCATCAGGGACTGCTACCTGGCCATGATGTCGGAAGATGATTGGGATGCTGTCATCCGCTCGAATATCAATCCGCTTTTTCACTGCTGCAAGTGGGGTCTGCGCAAGATGATGGGGCGCCGCAGCGGCAGTATTGTCAACATCTCTTCAATCTCCGGGGTCATCGGCACCCAGGGGCAGACCAACTATGCCGCCTCCAAGGGGGCTGCGATCAGCTTTACAAAATCGTTGGCTCGCGAGGCCGGACCGATGGGGATACGTGTCAACGCGGTTGTAGCGGGGATGATTGCGACGGAGATGACCGCTGCCCTGAAACAGGATCTGGTGGATCAGGTTGTCCGCAGGTCGTCCCTCGGGAGGATCGGTACCCCTGAGGAGGTTGCTGCCGCAGTCCTGTTCCTCGCGTCGGAGCGGGCTTCGTATATTACCGGCCAATCTATCATTGTTGATGGTGGTATAGTGTGAGCAGAAAACGCGTCGTTATCACAGGTTTGGGGGTCTTCTGCAGCGTCGGGAAGAGTGTAACGGAATTTACCGATGCGCTCTGCACAGGTAGGTGCGGCATTGAGCCGTTAGACCTGTTTGACGCCTCCCCCTTTCCGTCCAAAATAGGTGCGCAGATCAAGGGGTATGATCCGCTAGATTACTTCGATTCACGTTCATCCCGCAAACTGTCCCGTTCCGACCAGTTCGGCGTCATTGCCGCCGGCCAGGCGCTGCTGGATTGTGGCGCTGCCGACCGCTACTCTCCCTATGACATGGGCGTCTCCATGGGTGCGGGCGCTGCCGGCATGTTCCAGGGTGAGACCTGGCTCAAAGCCCTGCTCGAGGGGAGAGGGGAGCGCCCATCGCTGCTGCGCGGCATCCTGCCGGATCAGACCGCGATGGATATCGCCCGGACCTATAATCTGTGCGGCTATCAGGGGTCCGTGACGACCGCCTGTTCCTCATCCGCAACCGCCATAGGGTGGGCGGCCGATCTGGTGGCGTGCGGCCGTCAGAAGCTCATGGTGGCAGGCGGAGCAGACACGCTCTCGATGCTTACGTTTGCAGGGTTCAATTCGCTGCGGGTGGTCGACCCCCAACCCTGTGCCCCTTTCAGTCTCGGCCGTCAGGGCATTTCTCTGGGTGAGGGGGCTGCCTTCGTTGTGCTGGAGCGTGAGGAAGATGCCCTTGCCCGCGGCGCCCGGGTGTACGGCGCCGTGCTCGGCTATGCCCTGGCGGGCGAAGCGTACCACATGGCCGCGC
>Ga0123338_10000627_pt1 | contig 35677 bp, 30 predicted proteins | sample grotaG_FD_89793 | JGI IMG/M metagenome (GOLD analysis project Ga0123338, IMG submission 89793) | Glacier valley bacterial and archeal communities from Borup Fiord, Nunavut, Canada, to study Microbial Dark Matter (Phase II) -... | ecosystem: Environmental > Aquatic > Freshwater > Ice > Glacier ...
GAGGTTAAGTCGCGGAGCGGACGGGACTCGAACCCGCGGCCTCCTGCGTGACAGGCAGGCGTTATAACCAACTTAACTACCGCTCCAGAAGCCAGATTTTCAGTAGGCGAAGCAGGGTTCGAACCTGCGGCCACCGCTGTGTAAAAGCGGCGCTCTTCCGCTGAGCTATTCGCCCGACTTCCGAGACGTGAGTTCTTAAAGGGTTGGGGAGCAGGTGTCAAGTCGGCGTTGACAGCACCTGCATCGATCCGTAATTTTGCGCTCGTTCGAGGCTCTTCGTGCGGAATTCATACGCCTAGGCCCTGGGGCCATTACCAGGCGCGATCGGGAGACGGGCCAGACGCTGCTGGCGACCATGGGCCAGCTTCATGGTCCTCATCGTCGCGGCGAACTGGTTCGCGTTTACTCGTTACCTGTAGTGTGCGCGCGCGCTAGCGCACGGACGCGGCGATCCGCCGCAAACAACCCGCCGGGTCATCGGTGATCGTCTCGTGATGCGCGACGAGCACGCGCACCGGCTGCGTGGCAGCGAGCTCGTCGAGCTGAGCCGCGAAGGCCGGCTTGTCCTTGATAATGAACAACCGCGCCAGTCGCGAGACTTTCGGTCCACCGCTCGCTTGCGTGATGTGCTTGAGCACGAAGCCGGGCAGGCCGTGCTTGTGCGGCATGTTGAACACCGTGTCGGTGAACACCAGCGAGGTCTTGTCGCCCGACTTGACGATCATCAACGCCTCGACATTGCGGGTGCCCGCGACCGTGGTGAGGGTCACGTCGGGATCCGAGAGCTCCGATAGCTCACCAACGTTCGGCACGACTTGTGCGACCCGCTTCTTCGACCCTCTCGGTGTGAGCACGCGGGCTTGCGGATAGCGCGTCGCGTAGGCACCGCCATCGAGCCGGTGATAGCCATTCGGCACGACGATGAACTTCACCGGGCCGAGCGCGTCGAGCTTCGCCATCTCGACATCGTCGAGCGCGACCGCGCTATGGATCACGAGCCCGCCATCCGCGAGCTTCGCGATCGTCATGACGCGCTTCATCGGAATACCGGGCACTGTGCCTTCGACTCGCCACAGGTTCGCTTCGAGCTGCTCGATCTCGCCGTGCTTCTGCACGGTCCACGGTCGGGGTTTCATGGCGAGCATGTCAGCACAAAAAATCGTGCGTAGAACAAAATCGCGCGTGTAACGTTGAGGGCTCATGCGCCACCTCTTGCTGCTCGCCGTCATCGCCGTATCTCACCCTGCCCACGCCAAGTGCTCCCGCCAGGACATCATGCAGCCGAACCTGCTTACCCGGCGCGATACCCGCGTGCCCGCCGATGGTGGCATCGTCGTCGGCTATGCGTATAACCGCGGCGACAACGAGGTCGAGAAGACCAGGACTGATGATCCGTCCGACGTGCTCTGGACCGCGCGCGATGTGAAGCGAAAACCGGTCGCGCTCGCGCGAACCTCGCTCGCACCGGGGCTGAGCGTGTTCCGCCCGGCAGCGACGACGGACTTCGTGGTCGTCGACGCGGCGGGGACGCAGGTCGGTTCATTCACGCGCGGTGGCAAGCCGATCGTGATTGACGCTCCGCTACTCAAGACCGTCCGGTACAAGACCGAGGGGGCGACCGAGATGCGATGGTCGCCAAGCACGCGCACGATCCTGGAGCTCGCGAAAGCGCCACCCGCCGAGGCGATCGCGGTCATCGTTTACATCGGTGACAAGCCGGTCACGTTCACCACGCTCGCCGATACCCACGACAAGCAGCTCTCGCTCGACATCTATGACGCGGGCGGGCACTGCCCCTCGGCGAAGCCCACCGGCACCGGAGCGGTTGGCGCGAACAGCACAGTCACGTTCGCCTACGTCGACACGTTCGGCAGGCTCTCGCCGCAGAGCAAGCCCGTGACCGTGAGCCGTGAGCTAACACGCTAGTGCGCGTCGCGCGGATCGGCGGGCGGCATCGTCTCGACGATCCGCCAATCGACCACGCTCGAAGGCTCGCGCAAGAACTCGTCCGGGTTGGGATGCGCGAGCGCGTAGCGCAGCACTTCATCCATGTGCTTGACGGGATGCACCGTGATTTCCGCGAGCACGGACTCGGGGATATCCTTCAAATCCTTGCGATTGTCGTCGGGGATCAACACGGTCGTGATACCCGCGCGATGCGCCGCGAGGATCTTCTCCTTGAGCCCACCGATCGGTAACACGCGACCGCGCAACGTGACCTCGCCGGTCATCGCGACGGTCTGGCGCACGGGAATCCGCAGCAGCGCGGAGGCCATCGCGGTCGCCATCACGATGCCCGCGCTCGGGCCGTCCTTCGGGATCGCGCCTTCGGGAAAGTGGACGTGGATATCGACCTTGTTCTGGAAATCGTTCGACAGGCCGAGCGTGCCGGCGCGAGACCGCAAGTAGCTCATCGCCGCTTGCGCGCTCTCCTGCATCACATCGCCGAGCTTGCCGGTAAGCGTGAGCTTGCCTTTGCCAGGGACGACCGTGACCTCAGCATGCAGCATGTCACCGCCGAACATCGTGACCGCAAGCCCGTTCGCGAGGCCGATCTCGTCGGCCTTCTCGATCTGCGCTTCGCGATACTTTTCGACGCCGAGCCAATCGCCGAGGCGATCGAGCACGACCTCGAACTTCATGCCCTCGGCTTTGTTCGCGGCGAGCCACTCCTTCGCGATCTTGCGACACACGGTCGCGATCTCGCGCTCGAGCGAACGCACGCCGGCCTCTCGCGTGTAACGATGGATGATCGCGGTGAGCGCCTCGTCCGTCCACGTGATGTTCAGGTCCTTCACACCGTTGTTCTCGGCCTGCTTCGGGATCAGGTACTGCTTTGCGATCGCGACCTTCTCCCATTCCGTGTAGCCGGGGAGCTCGATGATCTCGAGGCGATCTTGCAGCGGGAGCGGTATTGCGTGCTGCTGGTTCGCGGTCGTGATGAACATGACGTCGGAGAGGTCGTAGTCGAGATCTAGGTAGTGATCGTTAAACGCGGCGTTCTGTTCGGGATCGAGCACCTCGAGGAGCGCGCTCGCAGGGTCGCCCCGGAAGTCCATCGACATCTTGTCGATCTCGTCGAGCAAGAACACCGGGTTGTTCGAGCCCGTCTTCTTGAGTGACTGGATCAACTTGCCCGGCAACGCGCCGATGTACGTGCGGCGATGGCCGCGGATCTCTGCTTCATCGCGCACGCCGCCGAGCGATTGCCGCACGAACTTGCGCGCGGTTGCATTCGCGATCGAGCGTGCGAGCGAGGTCTTGCCGACGCCCGGCGGTCCGACGAGGCACAGGATCGGGCCGCGCTGCTTGGGCACGAGCGCCTGCACCGCGAGGTACTCCAGGATGCGCTCCTTGACCTTCTTGAGGCCGTAGTGCTCGGCATCGAGCACGGCCTCGGCTTCGTTGATGTCGTGGCGATCCTCGGTCTTGTCTTCCCAGGGCAGCGCGATCACCCAATCGAGGTAGCTCCGCACCACCGTCGCTTCGGCGCTCATCGGAGACATCTGCTTGAGCTTCTTGAGCTCCTTCTGGCAGCGCTCCTTGGCCTCCTTGCTCATCTTCTTCGCTTTGATTTTCGCCTCGAGCTCGGACAGCTCGTTCTTGAACTCGTCGCGGTCACCCAGCTCCTTCTGGATGGCCTGCATCTGTTCGTTGAGGTAATACTCCTTCTGCTGCTTCTCCATCTGCTTCTTGACCCGAGTGCGCAGCTTCTTCTCGACCTGACGAATCTCGATCTCGCCTTGCATCAGCTCGCTCAAGCGCTCGAGCCGCTTCGCAGGTGATGGGTTCTCGAGCAGCTCTTGCTTGTCTTTGAGCTTCAACGAGACGTGCGCGACGATCGTATCGGACAGCCGACCGGCCTCTTCGATCGTGCGGATCGAGACGAGCATCTCGGGCGGGATCCGCGTGTTGAGCTTGACGTACTCTTCGAACACATCTTGTGTGCTCGTGATCAGCGCCTTGACGAGCGTCGGATCTTCTTCGGGCTCCTCGACATCGTCGACCTCGCACACGAAGAACGGATCGATCTGCGAGAACCCGCGAATGTTCGCGCGCGCGCGACCCTCGACGAGGACCTTGACCGGACCCTTCGGAAACCGCAGGAGCTGTATGATGTGACCCACGGTGCCGATCGAGAAGATGTCATCGGCGACCGGGTCGTCGGTCTTCGCGCGGCGCTGCGCAGCGAGGAGCAATTGCTTATCTCCCGCCATCGCTTCTTCGAGCGCCTGCATCGATTTCGGGCGTCCGACGAACAGCGGCACGACCATGTGCGGGAACACGATGATGTCGCGCAGCGGCAGGAGCGGTAACCGGTAGCCGCCGTCTGCCGAATCGTCGTCGGTTTTCATAGGTACGATACTTTAGGACTGACAGGTAGTTGCGCAAGTAAACGCTGGCATTTGCGGCAAAATTGCCATGGATGTATGGTAAAATTACCGCCAATCATCGAAGTTCGAATGGTTGGAGCACCAAACGATCACCTCACCATCCTCATCCGAACGTAAGGCGGATCGCACGGAGAGCGGATGGCATCTCGGCTGCTCCTTGTCCGTACGCGTTGATGGCAAGAAGTTCAGCAACCGACATGACCCCACTTGTCGAGGCGTATCTGCTGGTAGATCAGCCGCGCCAACGACTCGGCCACTGGAGTGCTGCGCTCGCCGCACTCGACTCGCCCGAAGCACCACCGCTGGCATCGGTCTTCGTGCTGTACGACCCGACCACCGATCAAGCGCTGATCAACCTGCGTTACGACGCGCTCGCGCTCGGCGATGATCGCCTCGCGTTCGTGATCGAGGTCGCGCTGCTCGCCGAGATCGGGATGATCCAGCCCGCCGAGCTCTCGGACGGCGAGCGCCGCCGCTTTCTGACCGAGCGCCTCGCACGCTGCACGATGCAGCTCCAATCAAGCCGGAGTGCAGTCGGTGGGCTCGTGGAGCTCGTGCGTCGCTTGCGCGATCGACGCAATGTCTCGAAGCCGCCGTTCGAGCCGGTCTCGACGCGCGGAGATACCTCGGATCCGGTGCTGCTCGTGACCGCGAAGGGCACGCGCAACAACATCCAACAGCTCGAGCCGGCGCTCGAAAGGTTCCCGCGGCCGACGAGCCCGCATCGCCACGTGGTGTCTCGGGTCTCGCGTGCCGAGACCGTCGCCGCGCCCGATCTCGAGGCTTCCATCAACGAGTTCGACGAGCCGCAGCCCACCGCGGCGGCACGGTACGTCCAGCTCGCGCGCGCGCAATCACCGAAGATCGAGGTCGTGCCGCCGGATGAATCCTCGACGGCGCCGCTCGGCAGCGAAGACAAGACGATCTACGCGCGCTACCTGCGCAGTGGCAAGTGGGTGCCGATCCGGATCGGTGCGCTGTCGCTCAAGGGCGCTGCGCTGATGACCAATGCCCTGCCGCGCTTGCACGATCATGTCGATGTCTCGCTCAGTTTCTCCGGCCATCGCGCGCTCGTGCGCGGCGCTGTCGGAAAAGTCTCCAGCATGTCGGAAGCGGCGGCAACCGGCGCCTCGACATTCAGCGTCGCGTTCGAGCTCGATACCGCCGCGAGGCGCCAGCTCACGGCGCTGTTGACCGCCGCGCGCGAACAGAGAGTCACGATCAAGCCACCGCCCGCGCGCGCGACTCGCCGCTTCGTCGTCGAGTGGCCGGTCTGCCTCGGCACGATGCGCGGCGCGATCAAGGCCGACGCTCTCGATATCTCGACGACCGGCATGTTCGTGCGCCCGGTCGTCGCGCTCTCGCTCGACACCGTCCTCAACTTCTCTGCCGTGCTCGATGATGGGGGTGGGCCGGTCGTGGGTCGCGCGAAGGTCGTGCGGCAATTGTCCGAGGTCGAAGCGGTATCGGTCGGGCTCGCGCCGGGCTTCGGGCTCTCGGTCGTCGAGATGAGTGCCGCTGACGAGCTGCGCTGGCATGCGTTCATCGCGCGGATCGAACGTCGCGCCGCCAAGCGCGTGCTGGTCGGCGCGTCGCCGCAACGCCTCGGTGAATTGCAAAGCGTGCTCGCCGCCGCCGGCTATGCGGTGATGGGAGGCACCGATCCGGGTGCGCTCGTCCAGCTCGCCAGCAGCGACGTTCGCCCTGTCGATGCCGCGCTGATCGACGCGAGCTGGCTCGATACCGGAACGGCCGCTGCGTGGATCGAGAGCCTGTTTTCGGTGCGCAATGTGCCTTGCATCACCGTGCACGGGGATAGCCGCCGCGCCCGAGGACAGGTGGATCAGGTGCTCGCCGTCGCAGGGCCAAAAAACCACACTGTCGCGCGCTCGTGAGCTGATAGTGAACAGCCGTTACCTACGTGCTCGGCTGCCACATCTGAACGAGCAGGTCCGACCGCTCCATCAGTCGGTTGAACCACCTACAAGCAATTTGTAGCTTGGCCTCAGACTTGCGATGATTGCCGGGTCATGAAGCCTATCAAGTTGCTGTTCGTGCTCGCGGTCCTGTTCATCCCCGGTATTGCAGGTGCGCAGTACTACGGGAGAGGCGGCGGGTACGACCAGAACGGCGGCGGTGGAGTCCCGGGCGGGTTTCACAACCGCACCGGTCGACTCGCGTGGGGTATCGGCATCGGCCTCGGCGGCATGCACGATAACGGCGACACCATCCAGTGCGACAACTGCGCGACCTCGGCCGCACTCGAAGTCGATGGTCACATCGGCGGGATGCTCAGCCCGCGCTTCGCACTCTTGTTCGAAGCACAGTCGAACCTCCGGACGATCCACTCGGACACGTACAACGGTGACACCGTGCTCAGCAACAACGCCGGCATGATCGCGGGTCAGTTCTGGTTGACCCCGCAGCTCTGGCTCAAGGGTGGTGTCGGCCTCGCGAACCTCCAGGTCAGTGACCAAGGCTACGCTTCGTACACCTCTGGAACCGGCGGCGCGATCATGGGCGCGGTCGGCTTCGAGATCGCATCGCTGCGGTTCTTCGCGGTCGATCTCCAGGGTCGCATCATCGAAGCGAACTACGGCGGCAACATCGGCAGCGTCACGGCAGCGAACGTCGGTATCGGCTTCAACTGGTATTGAGCAGCGCCTGCTGAAAGGGGGCCGAGTTTTAGGAGTATTCTGTTGGACGTGCGTATCGTGCTCGTCGAAGACAATCTCCAGCTCGCGAGCTCGGTAGCCGAGGGCCTCGGCGAAGATGGCTACGCAGTCGAGATCGTCGATACCGCCGCGAAGGCGATAGTTCGCGGTCTGCGCCGCGATCTCGATCTCATGGTTCTGGACCTCGGCTTACCCGACCGCGATGGCACGGAGGTCTTGAAAGAGTTGCGCGGCGCGCACATCCACGTGCCGGTGCTGGTGCTGACCGCGCGCGACGCGGTCGATTCGCGGGTCGCGGCGCTCGAGGCCGGCGCCGATGACTACCTCGTGAAGCCCTTCGCCTTCGCCGAGCTCGTCGCGCGAATCACCGCACTGGTGCGGCGTGCGGGCGGACCGCGATGGGCACCAGCTCACGAGCTCCCGATCGTGATGCGCGATGATCTGGTGATCGAAGCGACCGGTACCGCCGGCGCGATCACGGTGTCGTTGTCGCCGCGCGAGTACGCGTTGCTCGGGTGCTTGCTGCGACGGCCCGGCGAGGTCGTGACGCGTGCGGAGATCCTGCGCGAAGCGTTTGGCTACGATTTCGATCCGGGCACCAACGTCATCGACGTTCACCTCACGCACCTGCGCAAGAAGCTCAGCGGCTTTCCGGTCGCGATCGAGACCGTACGCGGCGCGGGGATCCGGCTCACGGTGGCGGAGTGAGCCAAGCCACTCCCGCCGCGCTGGGTCGCGGCCTCGGCCGCTCGCTCGCGCTCGCCACGATCATGGGCATGTTGATCTTCGGCGTCGCGATGGGCCTGATGATCTACTTTACCGAGGACGGCGAGACCTGCGACGTCGCCGGCGAGATCGAAGATCCGCCACTCGAGATCATCAAGCAGACCTCGCTCGCGTTCGCGTTTGCGGTGCCTTTCGGACTCTCGCTCGCGATCCTGATCGCGCGTGGGCTCACGCACCGCACGACCGAGCGGCTCGATACCGTGATCTCGAGCGCGTCTTCGATGACCGGCGAGCGCCTCGATGATCGGTTGCCGGTGAGCCCTGCGCACGACGCCCTCGACAAGCTCTCGGATGCGATCAACGGCGTGCTCGAGCGGATCGAGCGCGGCGTCGAGGCGCAGGCGCAGTTCGCCGCCGACGCCTCGCACGAGCTGCGCACGCCCCTCACCGTGATCACCACGAACCTCGAAGTTGCTCGCCGCAAAGCGCGCGAGCCGGGGCACTGGGAGCACGTCGCGGACGACGCACTCGCCGAGGTCAAACGCATGGGCGTCCTCGTCGACAAGCTCCTCGAGCTCTCGCGCGCCGGTGCCGCTGGCCTCAGGCACACGTCGATCGAGCTGCGCAAGCTCTCGACTGCTGCGCTGGGACGGGCCTCGCCCCTGGCGATCGAACGCGGCGTCAACCTCGCTCTCGCCTCGGGCGCGCCGCTTACTGCCGTGGTCGATGTCGATGCGCTGGGCATCGTGCTCGACAACTTGCTGCGCAACGCGATCGATCATTCGCCGAAGGATTCGACCGTCACGATCACCGTGCAGAGCCACGCGGAGCACCCGCAGATCGTCGTCGCAGATCAGGGCCCGGGCGTGCTGCCCGAGCTGCGCGAGCGGATCTTCGAACCGTTCGCGCGCGCGGCGACGCGGATCGATCGCGCGACCGGCCCAGGGCTCGGGCTCGGGCTCGCGATCTGTCGTCGCATCGTGACCGGCCATCGCGGCACGATCGTGTGCACCGAGGCTTCGGGCGGCGGCGCCGTGTTCACGGTCGCGCTGCCGACGGCGTAGAGTAGTAGTATCGACCGATATGCGCCCGCGCCTGATCGTGACGTGCATCGCCCTGGCGGCATGTGGCGATCACAGCAGTGGCGGCGAAGGGCTGACGATCACGCTCGATTCCGGACCTATCCACGGTGCTGCCGTCGGCGAGATACGCCACTTCCTAGGCATTCCGTACGCGGCGCCGCCGGTCGGCGGAGCGCGGTTTCGTGCACCCCAGGCCGTCACCCCGTGGGCGCATGTGCGAGACGCACTTCTCGTCGGGAGCGCGTGCCCGCAGGCGACCTCCGACGACGAGGACTGCTTGTTCGCGAACGTGTGGGCACCCGCCGGCGCCGAGCACCTGCCGGTGATGGTGTGGCTGCATGGCGGCGGCTTCGTGTTCGGCAGCGGCGGCGAGCCCTACTACGACGGCTCGAACCTCGCGGCGAACGGCGTGATCGTGGTGACGTTGAACTATCGGCTCGGTGTGTTCGGTTTCTTCGCGCATCCCGCATTGCTCGACGACGATCCGAGCTTTCCAACCGCCGGGAATTACGGCCTCGAAGATCAGCGCGCGGCGCTCCAGTGGGTCCAGCGCAACATCGCCGCGTTCGGTGGGGATCCTGCGAAGGTCACGCTGTTCGGGGAATCGGCGGGCGGATTGTCGACGTGTATCCACTATCTGTCGAGTCGCACGAGCGGCCTGTTCCAGGCCGCGATCTCGCAGAGCGGGACGTGCACCTCTCCGATCCTCGAGGTTTCGGCGCCGGTCGCGCAGGCCCAAGGCAGGCTCCTCGCGGAGGCACTCGGATGTCCCGGGAGCCATGCCTCCGCGATCGCGTGCATGCGCGGCAAGTCTGCCGACGAGCTGCGTGCCGCACCCGCGATGGTCGCTGGTACAGTCACGCCAGGCGGCTCGTTCTTTCAGGCGATCACGTTGCCCGGCTCGTTGCCGAACGTCGATGGCTTCGTCATCTCGCAGTCCTCGGCCACGCTCGCGGCCGCCGCGCAGTTCGAGCCGCGGCCGTTGCTCCTCGGCAACGTCAAAGACGAGGGCACGCTGTTCACCGCAGCCTTGCTCGCGACGCCGGTCGCCGACGAGGCCGAGTATCGCGCGGCGCTCGCGACGCGGTTCGCCGACGGCGTGGTCGACGCCATCGTCGCGCACTATCCAGTCACCGCCTTTGCCTCGGCGAATGCTGCCTTGTCGCAGGTGATCAATGATGGCTTCTTTCATTGCCCGTCGGCGCGGTTTTCCAAGGCGGTCGTCACGCGTGGCGCGGTCGAATATCGCTACTCGTTCGAGCACGCCCTGACCACTCCGATCGCGGCGGACCTCGGCGTGTTTCACAGCTCGGAGCTGCCGTTCGTGTTCGGCAATGACAACTTTCCGCTCGGCAAGATCGGTGATGCCACGGCGCTGGCCATCGCGATGCGGCACTACTGGACACAGTTCGCGACGTTCGCGACGCCGAACTACCAGGGCGCGGTCACGTGGCCGATGTACTCGTTGACCAACGAGCCAGAGCTCGTGCTCGCCTCGACGCTGACTACCGCGACGAATCTCGACGACGATGCGTGCGGTCTGTGGGCTTCGCTCCAGTAGCTGGGCCTATAATCGCTGGATGAGTGATGTCGTTGCCATCATCGGAGGTGGTCCTGCAGGACTCGCGGCCGCGGCCACCCTCAAGCCACTCGGCTTGACCGTGCGCGTACTCGAGAAAGCCGAGAGCGTCGGTGCGCGCTGGCGCAACCACTACGACCGGTTGCACCTCCACACCACGCGAACGGGCTCCGCGTTGCCCGGCTTGAATATCCCATCAGCGTACGGCCGCTGGGTCAAGCGCGACGACTTCGTCGCGTACCAGGAGGCGTACGCGAAGCACCACGGCATCGAGCTCGAGACCGGCACCACTGTCGAGCGCGTCGAGCGTAGCGGCACCGGCTGGCAGCTCACCACGAACAAGGGTGCCATCGACGCGACGTACGTGATCGTTGCGACGGGCTACAACAACATCCCTCACCTGCCGGCGTGGCCCGGCCGCCAGACCTTCACCGGCTCACTGGTGCACTCGCGCGAGTACCGTAGCGGCGCGACCTACAAGGGCAAGAAGGTGATGGTTGTCGGCACGGGCAACACGGGCGCCGAGCTCGCGACAGACCTCGTCGAACAGGGCGCGGCGGAGGTGTGGTGGTCGTTCCGTACGCCACCTGTGATCTTGCCGCGTGCGCTCGCCGGGATCGCGACGCAGGCATTCGGCATCATGCTGCGGCCGCTGTCGCCAAAGATCGTCGATCCGATCATGGCGGGCGTCGGTCGGGTGTTCATCGGCAATTTGAAGAAGTACGGGCTGCCGCGGGCGACGCGCGGCGGCTACACCGCCGTGCTCGAGGATCACGTGCTGCCGATCCTCGATGTCGGGCTCGTCGGGGCGATCAAGCGCGGCCAGGTCAAGCCGGTCGCCACGATCAGCTCGTTCGACGGCAAGGCCGTGGTGCTCGCCGATGGTCAGCGGCTCGAGCCCGACGCGGTAATCGCGTGCACGGGCTATCGCACCGCGCTCGACGGCATCCTGGGCCACCTCGGAGTTCTCGACAAGGACGGCATTCCGACGGTCTCGGGCACGGCGCAGCACGAGGCCGCACCGAACATGTACTTCCTGGGCTACACGAACGCGCTGAGCGGCAACCTGCGCGAGATCGCGGCGCACGCGTGCCGGCTCGCGAACGCGATCGGCCGGAGCAAGCAGCTCAAAATGGGTACTTGATCGTCACGTACGCGCTGTTGTTGCGGCTGTAGTAATCGCCAAGGCTGATCGGATCGCCGTGGAGATACAGCGCACCCGCAGCGACGGTAAAGCCGTTCGAGCGCCGACGATACGCGATCTGTGGCTGGAGCACGATCGTCGAGGGCTCGATCTCGACCACCGCGCGAAGCTCGGCTTCGATCACGTCGAAGAATGTCCAGCGCGCGGTCATCGCCGTCCCGTACGTGTCGCGCTTGTAGCCGATCAATCCGAGCGCCGGCGGCGTGTGCATCAAGTGGGTGTAGACACCCTCGAGCAACAGCAGCTTGCCGATCTCACCGGTCTGGTATTCGAGGCTGAGCACGCCTTGCGCTTGCCCGGTCACGAACGATTCGATATCCGGCTGGTAGTAGACGGCCTTGTTCTCGTAGGCCGCGTCGAGCTTGACCGCGATGGGGCCGACCGTGGTCACGCCGTCGAACCCGACGTGATGACGCCGCGTGAACGCGGCAGAGTAGGGCGAGATGCCCATGTCGAGGAGGCCAAGCACCGGCGCTAGCGTCGTAGGGGTAGCGGTTCGCCAGTCGACGGCCACGATCGCGCCGGCGAACTGCGGGTTGATCACGACCGTTGGCGTCGTGTTGTAGCCGAAGTGATAATAGATGCTCGCGTCGAAGTTGTGCCCCGTATACGTGTAGCGCCCGCCGCCACTCGGGTTCGTCGGCAGCGTGGTCTGCGCGAAAAGTTTCTGCGCGGGATCGTGGAGCGTCGAATCGAAGAATCCGTTGATCAGGCGGAACAGACCGCGGATCGATTCGGGGGTGGTCGGTTGGATGATCGACCAGTTCGAGCCATTGATGTCGTAGCCGTCGGGAATGAAGAACGGCTGGAACAACAGCTGGAGCGCGTGCTGGCCACTCTCGATATCGGCGCGCGCGAGGAACGTCGGGATACGGCGCAGCTCGGTATCGGTGAGCAGCGGATCGCGAAGGTCGCGCGGGTTGATGACATCGTTCGGGCTGATCGCATCGCCTTTGCCCCACGCGATCCGCTGATTGCCGATGCGCAGCGCGAAGCCATCCCAGATGCCACCAACGTACATCTCGCGCACGGTTGCTTGATACGCGGTGCGGTGATCGAACACGTCGAACTCGAGCAAGCCCGAGGCGGTCGCTTCGTACTCCTTGCCGCGCTGGTAGCGCGCGGCGAGATAGAGCTGGTTGCGCGATTCGACCTTGTTGTACGGTGCTGCGAGCACGTCGTTGGCCTGGTTGTCGAACCCGAACGCGGTCTCGCTGCGCGCCCAGCCGAGCACCTGGATGCGATCGGGCACCGGTGGCGGTGGTGGCGGTGGCATCGGCGCGAGCACGTCGGTGGTATCGCCCCCGGTATCGACGGGCTCGGGCGGCCCGGGCGGCCCGGGCGGCCCGGGCGGCCCGGGCGGTGTCGCGATCTCTCCACCCTTCGCCGGTACACCCGCGACCGAGAGCATCTTCTTGCCGGCTCGCGCGCGGTCGAGGTCGCCGTCGCGCGCGGTCTCGAACAGCTCGACCTTGGTGAATGCACCGGTTCGCGTCTCGACGCCGTTCAGCGTGAGCTGGATCTGGTTGTTCGAGAGCTCGTACGTGCCGACGACGACGCGCTGGATGCCCGCTTTCGCGAGCTTGCGCATCAGCGGTTGCAGACACGCCGGGTTCTCGTGGCAATCGAATGCGGTGACCCGAAACATCGGACCGAGGAGCTGCTTGACCTCGGCGATCGGCACGATCCGCGCTTCGGTCTGCTCGCCGAGCAGGTCGCGCAGATCGCTCGACAGCTTCGCGGCTTCCTTTAACAGCGATAGATCGGTCTGGGTGCCACGCACGGGGCGGAGGTCGAACACCGCGACCGCGGATTGCTTGGCCTCGTCGCCGTCCGCGAATGCACGACCGCACAGCACGAAGCCGAGCGCTAACAGTGCGTGCGCGAGGAGACGCGGCATCTATTCGCAGTGAATCACGACGTCGCCGAGATTGCCCGCCACCACGTCCTTCGGAACGCGATCGAGCTCGATCATGCGTTCGGTCGTGCGTTCGGTCGTAGCTTCGGTCGAGCCGGCCGTGAGCAGCGTGCCCTCGAGCTTTGCGCCCGAAGCAAGCTTCACCACGCAGGTGGTGCCGCTGCCTTCGATCGCCTCGGCCGGTGCGATGACCTTTGCGGTCGCGACCTCGGCGACGACTTGCTTCGCGCGGAGCTCGTCACCCGGGCGAATCTTCACCTTCATTACGGTGCCCCCGACGGTCGACTCGATCGGCTTGACCTCGCGACGGCGCGCGGCGGCGAGATAGTCCTGCTTTGCTTGGGCGATGAAGTCGGCGTAGTCCTCGGACGTGCCGTACTTCTTCTGCAGCGAGGCGAGCTTTGCTTGCGCGGCATCGAAATTTGCAGAGTACAACCGGACGTGACCGACGCCGGAATCTCGCTTGATCGCGGCGCCGACCTTGGTGACATCGACGACGGTGCCACGCGACGCTGCCGTCACCGCCACGCTCGCGATCACGAGCACGCCCTTACCACCCGGCGCAAGCGCGGGTTTAACCTCGGGTGCCGGCCTTGGCTTGGCGACAACGACCGGCGGCGGAGTCTCGACGACGTCGGGCGGTGGTGCGACCACGGGTTGTGTGACGACGGGTGCAGGCGCGGGTGCCACGACCGTCATCGTCGGCCCCATCAACTTCACTGGCGTGCGCTGCCCACCGGATCAGGTGGGCGAGATCTGGGTCGCTGGCGCCAGCGTCGGTCACGGCTACTGGATGCGCACCGAGGAGACCGCCGCGACGTTCGTGAACAAGCTCGCCGACGATGCGGTTCACACGTTCGTGCGAACCGGCGACCTCGGCTTCAAGTTCGGCGACCAGCTCTACGTGTGTGGTCGTGCGAAGGATCTGATCATCGTGCGCGGTGCCAATCACTACCCGCAGGACATCGAGCTCACTGTCGAACGGACCCACCCGGCGATCCGCCCGGGTTGTGTCGCCGCGTTTGCCGTCGAGGCGGCGGGCGAGGAGCGCGTCGTCGTCGTGGCCGAGGTCGATCGGCGCTATCACGATCGCGATCGCCGGCGCAGCGATCGCAATACGGATCGACGCAGTGGCGAGCCGGCGCGTCGCGATCCCGATCCCGCGGCGCCCCAACGCGCCGGTGACGAGCCGCTCGATGTCGATCGCTTGTTCTGGGATCTGCGCGATGGGATCGCCGCGCGCCACGAGCTCGAGCCCCATGCGATCGTGCTCGTTCGTGCCGGCAGTATCCACAAGACCTCGAGCGGCAAGCTGCAGCGCCGAGCGTGCAAGGCCGCGTTCGCCGCGAACGAGCTCGAGCTGCTTGCGGACTGGCGCTCCGACGGCACGAAGCGCCACTCGGATGTCGCGAGCGCGGACAAGTCCAAGCCGACCGCGGTGCCGGTCGTTGCGGCGCCTGCTGCGGCGTCTGCTGTGCCGCCGGCCAAGGTCGCGCCACCGCCGAAGCTCCAGGTCGACCTCGCCGCGCTCCGCAAGGCCGCGGTGCTCGTGTCCTCCACGAATGCGGAACCGCTCGTGCGCGCGCTCGCCGAGCAGCACCTCGCGGCGATCGCGGGTGACGCCGCGGCCGCCAAGACCGGCGTTTACGCGGCGATCGTCAGCGATGACCTCTCGCTCCTCGCATCGCTTGTCGAAACCCATTCGGCTCGGCTCTACATCACCGCGTTCGACGATCCCGAAGCCGTACGCGATGCGCTCGAGAGAGGGATGATCAGTGGCGTGCTGCCCGCGAAGGCGGGGACGCACCAGCTCGTCGCCGCGGTGACCGAGGCGGTCGAGGCGTGGGTCGCGAACCACACCGATCTCGCGACCGGCATGATCGAGAACTGGTTCGCCTCGCTGCTCGCGAAGCGGCTCGATATCAACGCGAAGGCGATCGATCTAGATGCGCCGGTGAGTGGCTATGGCCTTGACTCGCTGACGATGATCGAGGTGCAGACCGCGCTCTCGGAGTGGATCCAGCACGACGTTCCAGACACGCTGATGCGTGGTCGATCTTCGATCCGCAGCATCGCGCGCCGGCTCACGAGCGCGGATAGCCGCGCTCGCACGACCCAGCGGATCCCCGTCGATGCCGGCATCGCGATCGTCGGCATCGGGTGCTCGGTGCCAGGCGCGCGCGATGCGACTGCTCTGTGGCAGCTCGTCCACGCGAACACCGATGCGATCACTCGGGTTCCCGAGGATCGCGTGCGTGCGACCGGCGCGGCGCGCTGGGGTGGAGCGATCGAAGGCATCACAGATTTCGATGCCGCATTTTTCGGCATTGCTCCCCGCGACGCCGCGCACATCGATCCGCAACATCGCTTGTTGCTCGAGACCACGTGGCAAGCGCTCGAGGATGCGGGCATCAATCCGAAGGAGCTCGCAGGTAGCGATACCGGCGTGTTCGTTGGCATCTCGGGCAGTGATTTCATCCGCTCCCGGCCCGAGCTCTCGCTCACCGATCGCGCGTCGGCCGCTGCCGAGCGGATTTCGTACTTCTTCAACTTCAAGGGCCCTTCGTTCGCGATCGATTCGGGCGATAATTCGTCGCTCGTCGCGCTTCACCTCGCGATGCAGAGCCTGCAACGTGGCGAGTGCAAGGTCGCGATCGCGTGTGGCGTCAACCTCGTGCTCACCTCCGATCTACCGATCGCGTATGCGAAGGCGCGGCTGCTCTCGGCGACCGGGCGCTGCAGGCCGCTCGATGCCAACGCGGATGGCAGCGTGCTCTCCGACGGTTGCGGCGTGGTCGTGCTCAAGACGCTCGCCGATGCGCGCACGGGCCGCAACCGGATCCACGCCGAGGTCCTCGCAACGGCGATCAAGCAGAACGGGCGGGGCCACGGCCTCACCGCACCGAACGAAGCCTCACAGGAGCAGGTCCTGCGCGAAGCGGTCCGCGCGGCTAACGTGCGTGCCGCCGACATCCATTACGTCGAGCTCAACGCGCGTGGCGTGCCGGCGTACGACGCGATCGAGGCGCGCGCACTCGCGAGCGTGCTCGGTCAAGACCGCGCGGCCGATGCGCCGTGCATCGTCGGTTCGCTCAAGGCGAACCTCGGCGATACTCGTTCGGCCTCGGGCCTGCTCGGTGTGATCAAGGCGGCGCTCGTGCTCGCGCACGACGAGATTCCGGCGCTGCTCCACCTCCAGGATCTCCACCCCGAAGTCGCGACCTCGCTCGTCGCGCCGACTGCACCGAGAGCGTGGCCCGCGACCGACCGCCGCCTGGCCGCAGTCAGTAGCTTTGGTTTGCTGGGCTCCAACGCGGTCGTGGTCCTCGCGCGCGTGCACGCGCCAGCTCGCACGGTTGCGGGCGAGATACCGAGCCAGTTCCTGACGATCTCCGCGCGCTCCGAAGAGGCGCTGCGCACTCTCGCCGATCGCTACGCGAGCCAGCTCGCGACGACGCCGGCCGCCGAGCTCGCCGATGTCTGCTTCACCGCGAACCTCGGCCGCACCGACTTCGCGCAACGCGTAGCGATCGTCGCGGCGACTCCGGCCGCGATGCGCGATCAGCTCGCGGCGATCGCGCGCGGCGAGGTCGCGAGCAAGCGCGCGCTCGGTCGCGGCGCCGCTCGGATCGCATTCGTGTTCACGGGCCGTGGCGCGACCGCGAAGATGGCGCACCAGCTGATCGCGCTCGAGCCGCGGTTTCGTGCGGTGATCGAGCGCTGCGAGAAGGCGCTTGGACGGTCTCACGAGACGTGGGATGACGACGCGGCGACGATCGCTGTCGAGTGCGCGCTCGCCGAGCTGTGGCAGAGCTGGGGTGTCTACCCGGATCTCGTGCTGGGCCACGACATTGGCGAGTACGCGGCCGCAGCGATCGCCGGTGCGATCACGATCGAAGATGCGATGCAGCTCGCAACCGGTAACCGCGTGGCGGGGCGTGCATCCGTGATCCCGTTGGTCTCGACGGTCACCGGCAAGCGCTACACCAGCTCGCTCGATGCGGAGTACTGGAGCCGCGAGCCGGTCAACTTCGATCGCGCGCTCAAAGAGCTCGTGCGCGAAGGGACCGACGTGTTTCTCGAGATCGGACCGCGCCCGGTGGTCGCTGGCTCGAACGAGGGTGGGCCGGGTGTGTGGTTGAGCTCGCTCGCTCCCGACACGCGAGCGGACTGGGATCAGATGCTCGCGTCGCTCGGCACCTTGTACGAGCGCGGCGTCCAGCCGAACTGGAATGGCTTCTATCACGGTCAAGATCGCGCACGTGTCGCGCTGCCGTCGTACCCGTTCGAACGCCGACGCTGCTGGCCCGACGACTAGAGCGCGCCGAACACCGCCGAGGTCCACGACTCCGTCGACAAAACCTCACGTGGGACGTTCGAAGTTCAGAAACGTGGTCGCCGTGACGCAGAAAAAAAAGCGCTGACAAAGCTCGGCTTCAGAAAAGCGGGCCCCGAGGCTCTGGTCCCCGAACCACCAGCCCGCATGCGAGACCTCGAAACCTACTTCGTTTCCTTTGGTGCGCACGGCACGTCGCGCCGTCTGCTCACACCAGTCCGCGTGCTTACCTCAGCTAGCCTTCGGCGAGCTTGGTCTCTTTACCGTCGGACTTCGCGTCTTTCGTATACGTGATGAGCGGCGTGCCGTGCTTCTCGATCACGTCTTCGTTGATGATGACTTCGTTCACCTGACCGCCGGGAACCTCGTACATGATGTCCATCAGCGCGGACTCGAGGATCGCGCGCAGGCCGCGAGCGCCGCTCTTCTCCAAGCTCGCCATGTTCGCGACCTTGGTCAGCGCGGCCTTGGCAAACTTGAGCTTGACGCCGTCCATCTCGAACAGCTTCTGGTACTGCTTCACGAGCGCGTTTTTCGGCTGCGTGAGGATCTGGACGAGCGCATCTTCGGAGAGCTCGTGGAGCGGAGCTATCACCGGCAAGCGACCGATGAACTCCGGAATCATGCCGTACTTCAGGAGATCCTCGGGCTCGATCTCCTGGAGCAGCTCCCACTGATCGTGCTCGACCTTGGTGTTCATGCCCGCGCCGAAGCCGATCAACTTTTGACCGATCCGCTTCTCGATGATCTCTTCGACGCCGCCGAAGGCACCGCCACAGATGAACAAGATGTTGGTCGTATCGACCTGCAGGAACTCCTGCTGCGGATGCTTGCGCCCCCCCTTGGGGGGCACGCTCGCCGTCGTGCCTTCGATGATCTTGAGCAGCGCTTGCTGCACGCCTTCACCGGAGACATCGCGGGTGATCGACGGGTTGTCACTCTTGCGAGCGATCTTGTCGATCTCGTCGATGTAGACGATGCCGCGCTGCGCACGCTCGATGTCGTGATCGGCGTTCTGCAGCAGCGACACGATGATGTTCTCGACATCCTCGCCGACGTACCCAGCCTCGGTAAGGTTCGTGGCGTCCGCGATCGCGAACGGCACGTTGAGGATGCGCGCGAGGGTCTGTGCGAGCAGCGTCTTGCCGGAGCCCGTGGGGCCGAGCAGCAAGATGTTCGACTTTTGCAGCTCGACATCCTCGTCGGATTGGCCGGTCTGCTTGTGGTCGATGCGCTTGTAGTGATTGTGGACCGCGACCGCGAGGATCTTCTTTGCCCGGTCTTGGCCGATCACGTACTCGTCGAGAACCTTCTTGATCTGAGCCGGCTTGGGGATCGACGAGGAGCCGTACGACTGGTCTTCCTTCTCGATCTCCTCTGCGATGATGTCATTGCACAGGCCAATGCACTCGTCGCAGATGTAGACGGTCGGCCCGGCGATGAGCTTCTTCACTTCCTTCTGCGCCTTGCCGCAGAAGGAGCATGTCAGGGACGCGCCATCGCGTTTCTCGATCGCCATTACACCGTTCAGCGTAGCCTACTTCTTGTCGCTTTTCTCGTCGGCCTTCTTCTTCGCGGTGATCAAGACCTCGTCGATCAGGCCGTATTCCTTGGCCTGTGGCGCGGTCATGAAGTTGTCGCGATCGGTGTCGTTCTTGATCTTCTCGACCCCTTGACCGGTGTGCTTCGAGTACAGCTCGTTGAGCGTGTCGCGCGTCTTCAAGATGTTCTTGGTGTGAATCTCGATGTCCGTCGCCTGGCCTTGGAAGCCTGCGAGCGGCTGGTGGATCATCACCTGCGAGTGAGGGAGAGCGTAGCGCTTGCCCTTGGTGCCGGCCGCGAGCAGGAAGCTGCCCATCGACGCTGCCTGGCCCATGCAGATCGTGGCGACATCGCAATGCAGGTACTGCATCGTGTCGTAGATCGCGAGACCCGCCGAGACGTGACCGCCGGGCGAGTTGATGTACAGCATGATGTCTTTTTCCGGCTCCTCGGAATCTAGGAACAGGAGCTGGGCGATGATCACGTTGGCGACCTGGTCATCGATCGCGGTACCGAGGAACACGATGCGGTCCTTCAGCAAACGCGAGAAGATGTCCCACCCACGCTCGCCGCGGTGGGTCTGTTCGATCACCGTAGGAATCAGATAGCTCATCTGCGGCTTCATTCTCTCGACTCTACGAGGCCCGGCTCGTCGGTGCAACGCTGCCAGAACAGGCAGGTGAGCCGAAACCGGGCCCGATGCGGAATTAACGGCCCTTGGTGAACGACGTCAGCTTGGCTTCGACCTCGTTGGTCGTGCCGTGATGCGCGTAATGGAACCGCGATACGCCCGTGCCGGGCTCGATATCGAAGGTCTGCTCGTCGGGACCGGTGTAAAAAGACAGGGCGTAGCCAGTGTCCACGGCCGTGACTTGCCAGCAGTAGACCGTCTCGGTCTTGGGGCAGATCTTCTGGCCGTCGATCACGGGCCACGAGAACCAACCTTCGGCACCGTCGAGCGTGGGCTCGGTGGTTGCGCCGAACAGGAAGTTATTGCCGCTGCGCAGCAACGTGCGCTCGGTCGCGACGGGAGCGGCGCTGTCGAGATCCGACGCCAGATCCGTCGGCCAGCCCTTCACCCGAAACGCCGTGACCCCGTTGGCTTCATGCGCGTCGAGGACTTCGGTCGTCCACGTCAGCGTCTTGGTCGACTCTTTGTCCGAGTCGGCATCGTACCGTTTGACGGTGACGTTGTAGGTCCACTTCGCGCCCTTCGCCAAGGGCAGCGGATCGGCCGCGATCATTTGTTCCAGCGTCATCGGCTGTTTCGCAGGACTGCTGCACGCTCCCAGCGCCAGTGCTGCAGCCGCCGGCACTGCAAAAGAGGTGTAAACCGTCACGCGGGCATCCTATGTGAGTGCCCGAAGATTGTCAGGAGTTTGGCAACGTCTTCGGGTATGGTTCGCGCCCTCATGGCGCTGTTCGGTCTGCCACTGCCCGAGTTCCTTGGATCCCGGAACCTGGTCCGCCAGGGCTGGGATGCACTGGCGACCGTGCCGGGTGGCAAGGTCGTGTTCTCGCGCCTCCTCGGCCGGATGGCGCCGTACTCCGGCACGATCGATGCGAGGGTACAGGTCCTCCGGTCGGGCTACGCCGAGGTCACGATGGCCGACAAAAAGGGCGTTCGAAACCACCTCGACTGCATCCATGCGATCGCGCTCGCAAACCTGGCCGAGATCGCTGGCAACGTGGCGCTGCTCTACTCGATGCCCGACGACGCGCGGTTCATCGTCAGCGGCATCGATATCGAATATCTGAAGAAGGCGCGCGGCACCATTACCGCGACCAGCGAGTCGCCCGTTCCGAGAACGAACGCCCGCTTCCCATACGATGTTCCCGTGACCCTGCGCGATGCCACGGGCACCGACGTCGCCCGTGCGGTACTGCACAGTCTCGTGGGTCCCAAGCCGAGCTCGTCCGGCGCCAAAGGCGTCTCGGGGGACGTGAATTAGCCAATTGATCGCGCCGTCGATCCGAACAGCGTATGAAAAAACCAGGGTCCCGAAGCACCATGTTGCGAATCGCTCTTTCGGTGGCCGTCGCGTTGTCCGGTGTCGCTGCCGCGGGGGACGACGTCGCGGCCGACTTCACCACCGACGCGAAGATCTACTATCGAGAGGTCGCGTGCGGCCCGGTCGGCAAGGCCAATGATCAACTCGAACCGCTGCCGGCCGATGCCGACAAAGCGACGATCGACAAGCACTGCGACGTGATGGCGAAGCGCTACGCCGAGTTCCAGAAGACCTACGCGGTCCCGGCCGAGGGGTTCTTCGCACCGCTGAGGCCGACCGATCTTTCCAGGACGGTGGTCTATCCGTTCGGCGGTGGCGACCTCGCCTCGGCGCTTGTCACCTATCCAAACGCGACGGACATCACGACGATCTCGCTCGAGCATGCCGGTGATCCGACGCGGCTCGGCAAGCTCAACAAAGCAAAGCTGCGCGAAGCGCTCGGCAACTATCGCGACGCGATCGATGGCTTGCTCTCGCTCCACGACTCGACGAGCGAGAACATGCGCAAGCTCGAGGTCGGGGGCATCCCGGGCCAATTATCGTTTCACATCACGGGCATGACCGCGATGGGCTACGAGCCGGTGAAACTCTCGTACTTCTCGATCAACGACGACGGCACGCTGCACTACCTCAGCCAGTCGGAGATCGAAGCACTGTCGAAGAAGACCGCGAAGAAGATCAAAGGTGGTTGGGTCGATACCGATTTCTCACCCGCGTTCACGAACATGGAGCTCCAGTTTCGCAAGGCTGGCGATCCCAAGGCCCCGCTCGTCACGCATCGCCACATCGCGTTCAACCTCGGCGACAAGGCGTTCAAGGGTTCGGGGCTCCAGAAGTATCTCGAGGCGAAGGGCCAGGTCGTCGGGATGACGAAGGCCGCGAGCTATCTGATCTGGAACGACGGGTTCTCGGGGATCCGCGATTTCTTGCTCGCGCACATGCAGTGGATGGTCTCGGACTCCACCGGCATCGCACCGCGCTGGGCCAAGAAAGGCGGCTTCACGCAGACCACGTACGGCACGTTCGAGGGCGCGTTCCTCGACGACGCCGACAAGAATGTCAGCGATGCGATGGTCGAGATGTGGAAGGCGCAACCGAAGCGTCGGCTGCCGTTTCGCTATGGCTATCCCGATAACGCCAAGCACGTTCACCTGATGATCACGGCACCCAAACCGAATGGCGCGGCCAAGGATTCTAAGAAATGAAGCTGATCGTCGCAGCCGCGCTGTTGTTTGCCATGTTTGCCACCTTGCCGGTGTTTGCCGATCCAGTGGTCGACCCCGCGACCGATGATCCGGGCTCGCCTGGTGAGAACACCGCAGCGCTCGCGCCACCAGCGTCAGACAAGGCCCCCGCGCCTGCACTCGCGCCAAAGAAGGCTGCGCGGATGACGTCGCCGACGCCGCACCTCGCGCGCCCGCAGCGCACGGTCCGCGCGACGAACGACGACGGCGACAGCAGGCTCGAAAAAACAGAAGACGCCGTCGCCGGTGGCAAGCACTGGCGGGTCAACACGTCTGCCGGTTCGGTCCATGTCTGGGTGCCCGCCGATTACAACCGCGAGACCGCGGGCACGGTGATCTACGTGCACGGCTACTGGACGAATGCCGACGGTGCATGGCGCGACCACGAGCTCGCGCGCCAGTTCAAGGCGAGCCATCAGAACGCGATGTTCATCGTCCCCGACGCACCTGCTTCGAACGACGATGCCGTGAACTGGCCGGCGCTCAAAGATCTTCGCCGTGCGGTCACGCGCGCGAACCTGCATCTCCCGGATGGTCCAGTGATCGTCATGGGCCACAGCGGCGCGTTTCGCACGATCATGCAGTGGGTCGATCATCGCCTCGTCGAGCAGATTATCCTGCTCGATGCGATGTACGCCGGTGAGGCTGCGTTCGACGAGTACATCGGCAATGGCAAGCGCGCCGACGAGCACAAGCTGATCGTCGTCGGTGCGTCGACGGCGCAGGAATCTGTCGCGTTCGTCAAGAAGTACAAGTTTGCGGTCGCCCGCGAGAAGATGCCGGACTCGGCGAGCGGGTTCTCCAAGAAGGAGAAGGGTGCGAAGCTGCTTTACATTCGTTCGCAATACGAGCACATGGCGATCGTGACGAGCGGCAAAGTCATTCCGGCGCTGTTGCACCTCACGCCGCTCAAAGCGCTTTGATAAAGTAATGCGGTGACCGTCGTCATCGCGCTTCCCGCCAGCGAAGAGCACGCTACCAAGCTCGCGAACCGGCTCGACCTCGAGCTGGTCACGCCCGAGCTGCGCCGGTTTCCCGACGGCGAGATCTACGTGCGGATTCCGCGCCCGCTCGACGGCGAGCACGTGATCCTGTGCGGCAGCTTGTACCCGGCGCCGGCGGACCGCTTTCTCGAGATGTCGTTCCTCGCCGCGACCGCACGTGACCTCGGTGCATCGAGGGTTGGACTCGTCGCGCCGTACCTCGCGTTCTTGCGCCAAGACGTCGCGTTCCGGCCGGGCGAAGGCGTCACCGCGAAGTACTTCGCGCGGATGGTCTCGGCCGCGGTCGATTGGTTGGTCACGGTCGATCCGCACCTCCATCGTATCGACGCGCTCGATCAAAAAGCAGGCGGCGTCTACACGATCCCGACCACGGTCGCGCACGCTGCTTCCGCGATCGCCGCATGGGTCCGTGCCGAGATCACCAAGCCGGTGCTCGTCGGTCCCGATGCCGAGAGCGAGCAGTGGGTCGCCGCCGTGGCTGCCGCGTGTGGCGCACCGTTCGAGATCCTGCTCAAGACTCGCCGCGGTGATCGCGATGTTTCGGTGTCCGCGAGCCAGCGCGAGTGGAATGGTCACACGCCGGTGTTGATCGACGACATCGTATCGACCGGCAGGACGTTACTCGAGGCGACGCGTTCGTTGCGCGCGGCCGGCAGCGCACCGCCGGTGTGCGTCGCGATTCACGCAGTGTTCGCCGATGCCGTCGAGACCGAGCTCGTCGCCGCGGGCGCCTCGGGCATCGTCACGTGCAACACGATCACGCACGCGTCGAATCGGATCTGCGTGGCGGACTCGATAGCCCTTGCCGCGAAGCTCTACCTCTGAGCTGTGACAGCCTCGAGCTGTGCAGCCTGGTCCCATACACGCAGCGCGGACCTGCGTGGCTCGCGCTTCGCGACCGGTGGTGCGACCTGAACAGATTTTAGAGTCGATCCGCTGGATAGTGATAGGGTCCGCGGCGATGAGGGGCTTACAGGCGACCGCCTTACTGGTCGGACTTGCGGCGTGCGGCGACAACATCATGGGCACCACGGCCCTGTTCGCGGTCGAGGCGCCGGGTGATGACTACTACGCGCTGCCGTTTCCGAACGACATCCATCGCAACGCCGACGGCACGCTCGACCTGGCGAACTTTCCGGCGAACAGCATCATCCTCGACCAGTATCGCGTCGCGGCGCAGTCGCTCGACGGGTTCGGGCTCAACGGTGCGATGTCGTCGCGGTTCACCGCGCCCCTCGATCCGCGGAGCTTGCCGGATCCGGCGGGGTCGCTGACCCCGACCGCATCGGTCTATCTCGTGAACGTCGATCCGGCGTCGCCGAATCTCGGCCTACGCACGCCGATCATCTCGAGCTATCGCGACGAAGCGACGAACACGATCGGTGCATTCCGGCTCGTCGTGCGGCCGTATCCGGGCTTCACGCTCGATGAAGGCACCACGTACGCGCTCGTCCTCACGGATCGCATCCTCGATCTCGCAAGCGCGCCGATCGTGCGTGCGAGTGATTTCTCGACCCTGCTCGGCATCGGAGGCAGCGCCAAGATGGCCGCGGCACGCGCGGCGTACAAGCCCCTCGTCACGTGGCTCGCCGCGCACGGCGGCCCGAGCGATGTGGTTTCGGCGAGCGTGTTCACGACCCAGCACGTCACGCAGGTCGGACCCGCGCTGCGCAAGGGCGTGTACGGCGCCGATGCCCCGGTCGCGACGACGATCGTGACCAAGACGACCGCGTCGTACGTGCTGATCACCGGCGCGTACACGCAACCGAACTTCCAGACCGGCGAGCCGCCGTACACGTCTTCGGGTGGCGAGATCAAGATCGGCGCCGATGGCGCGGCGATCGTCCAACGCACCGAGCCGATGCGGTTCGCGCTGACCCTGCCGCTCGGTGCGAAGCCGGCCGCTGGCTGGCCGCTGGCGATCTACGCGCACGGCACTGGCGGTGATTACGAATCCTTCATCGAGGACGGCACGGGGCTCCGCCTCGCCGCGCAAGGCATCGCCACGATCTCGACCGATCAGGTGCTGCACGGCCCGCGCGATCCAGCCGAGCTCGATCCGGGCGTCGCGTTCTTCAACTTCGCCAATCCGTACGCGGGTCGTGACAATGCGCTGCAAGGCGCCGCCGATGCATGGGCGCAACTCCGACTCGCGACCGGGCTGTCGCTCGATGATGGCGCAGGCGGTCTCGTCACGATCGATCCGACGAAGGTTTACTTCTTCGGTCACTCGCAAGGTGGGCTCACTGGCCCCGTGTTCGTCGCGTTCGAGCCGTCGCTCACCGGCGCCGTGTTTTCGGGCACCGGCGGCCTCCTGTACCTGTCGCTGCTCTACAAGACAAAGCCGCTCAATTTTTCGTCGCTGATCCAGACGTTCGCGCGCGATGCACCGATGGACGAGGACAACCCGTCGCTCGCGCTCGCGCAGATGTGGATCGACCGCGCCGATGGTGCGAATTACGCGCGCTACATGGTGCGCGAGCCGCAGCTCGGCCCCGATGGCAGGCGGATGGCGCCGCGCAATATCTTCCAGAGCGAAGGCTTCGTCGATACGTACGCGCCGAACCCGGCGATCGAAGCGTTCGCGACTGCACTCGGCGGCGACATCGTCAGCTTGCCCGACGACAAGGCGGTCGATGGCCTCGTGCTACGCGGTCGCGCGGTGCTGCCGACCCCCATCACCGATAACGATAACGGCGTGACGGCGGTGCTCGCGCAGTACAAGAAACAGCCGGGCTCGGACGGCCACTTCGTGGTGTTCGAGGTGCCGAGCGCCGAGAAGCAATCGGCGCAGTTCCTCGGCACCTTGGCCGCGACCGGCCATGCCACGGTAGTCTCGCCCTGAGCATCATGAAAAAGCGGCTGGGGACGATGTTGATCGAGGCGGGGTTGCTCTCGGAGCAAGCGCTGCGGGTCGCGCTCAACGAACAAGCGCGCTTCGGCGGATCGCTCGGTCGCACGGTCGTCGAGCTCAAGCTGGTCTCCGAGGCCGAGCTCGTTCGCGTGCTCGCCGAGCAGCTCAAGGTCGAGCCGATCGATCTCGATGCGCTCGAGATTCCGCAGAGCGTGCTCGCGCACGTGGCAGCCGACTTCGCGGATCTCTACGCGGTGATTCCGTACGCGCAGCCGAACAAGTTCCTCGATGTCGCGATGACCGATCCGACGAACGTCTCGGTGCTCGACGAGCTTCGCACGCGTACGAAGCTCAACATCCGGCCTGCGCTCGTCGGGCCAAAGATGCTCGAGCGCGCGATCGGAAAGTATTACGGTCGCGGGTTTTCGCGGTTCTACGGCGACGTCCCGCTCGCGCTCGATACTGATGGGCCACCGCTCGAGGTCGAGAAATCGCTCAACGAGCCGATGCTCGATGATCTCCTCGTCGAGGATGATGATCCGGGGGTGAAGTTCGGTGCCGCCAAGCGGATCACAGCGCCGCTGCCGGTGCCGATCTATCCCGCCGCTGTACCGAAGCCGCCGCCGCCGCCTAAAGCGCCGCCGCCGATGCCGGCGAAGGCCGCGCCCCCGGGACCTGTTGGCTCGTCCGCCGAGCTCGCCGCCTTGCAGCGCCGTGTCGCGCAGCTCGAAGTGCTCGCCGAGCGCAGCGACAAGCTGATCGCAAAGCTCGTGACCGCGCTTGTCGACCACGGCATGGCGAACCGCGACGAGCTGACGCGGTAGCCGAGATTGACCGCCAGGCGAACGATCGCCATGGGGAGCGACCTGGCGGGCCGGACGATCGATCTGCGATTGATCGCTGTCACTCTTGGGCACTCTTGGGCGCTCTCGGGCGCTCTCGGGCGCTCTCGGGCGCTCTCGGGCGCTCACTCTGGACCCGGGCGGAGGCCCAGATGCCGCGCGACGCGACTGCGATGAGCTGACTATTCCTGATCGCCGCCCTTGAGACCGTGACGCTTCAAGAGCTCGCGCAGGTGATAGCGCGTGAGCCCGGCTTCTTGCGCGGAGCGCGTGATGTTGCCGTCGTTGCGCCGCATCAGCACGCCGAGGTACGCGACCTCGAATGCGTCGACGACGGTCTGCTTCGCCGGCTTGAATCCGAGGCCGGCCTTCAACAACGACGCGTCAAACGTGGCCGGGCCGGTCTGGACCGGCATCTCGACGCCAGAGAGAGCCGCTGCCGCCCGTTGTGCGGCCTGCGTGCCTGCTTGCGCGAGATCGTGCGACGCGATCAGCGACGGACCCATCTCGCGACCGAACACGAGATCCGCGCGCGTGATGACCGGACCATCGCTCAGCGCCGAGGCGCGCTCGACGATGTTACGCATCTCGCGCACGTTGCCGGCCCACTGATGATTCATCATCGCGGTCATCGCGTCTTGCGAGAACGACATCGGCATGCCGCGGCGCGCCGCGACATCGCGCAAGAAGTGGTTCGCGAGGTTCGGGATGTCTTCGCGACGCTCGCGCATCGGCGGCAGCTCGACGTGAACGACCGAGAGGCGAAAGTACAAGTCTTCGCGGAACGTGCCCTTGTTGACCTCGTCGCGCAGGTCGCGGTTCGTCGCCGCGAGGACGCGGACATCGACCTTGTACGTGCGGTCACCACCGACGCGCTTGATCTCGCGCTGCTCGAGCACGCGGAGCAGCTTGGGCTGCAGCGTGATGTCGAGCTCGCCGATCTCGTCGAGGAAGATCGTGCCGCCGTTCGCCTGCTCGAAGCAGCCGGTGTGCTGGTTGACGGCGCCGGTGAACGAACCCTTCTCGTGGCCGAACAGCGTCGATTCGATCAGCTCGCGCGGAATCGATCCGCAATCGAGCACGACAAACGGCTTGTTCTTGCGGCCCGATGCATTGTGGAGCGCGCGCGCCACCATCTCCTTACCGGTGCCGGTCTCGCCCGTGATCAAGCAGGTCAGCTCGCTCGGTGCGACCTTCTCGAGGTGCGCAAAGATCTCACGCATCGCCGGCGAAGCGCCGAGCATCATATCGAAACGATCTTTCTTCGACAGCTCGATCTCGACGACGTCTTGGGTCGACTGGAACTGGATGTTCGTGTGGCCGATCCGGAACGTGGTACCGGGCCGCAGGAAGACGTCGCGGATGCGCAGGTCACCGACGAAGACCCCATTGCGAGAGTTGAGGTCGCGAAGGCGGTAGCCGTCGTCGCGCGCGGAGACTTCGAAGTGCGTTCCGGAGACGGCCTTATCGTTGATGACGAGGTCGCCGATGATGCTGCGACCACCGGTCACTCGCGGCTTCGAGATCTCGATCGTCTTGCCCGTATCGGCACCGCTCGTGACGACCAGCTTGCCCTTGCGCATCCGTCGAACGGTGGCCCACTCGCCTTCGAACATGGTCGTCATGCCCGTGCCCGTCTCGAACTGCGGATCGTCGCCTTCCATCGACCCGACGGTAGCACGGCAGAGTGCCCCTAGCTGCCGGGTGCGCGCAGGCGGCCGGACGCTAGTTGATAAAGCGCTCGTCGGACTTCTTGCGCGGCGAGCTAGGATTACCCGGTGGTCTCGGAGCGCCGCCTTCGATCACGCTGAGCCGTGCGCGAGCGCGCGCGATCTTCCAGCGTCTCCACGCGAGTCCGGGGCCCAGGGTCTTTGACGTCATGACCGCGGCCGCGATCATCGCCGCGGCGTACGAGGCGCCCTTCTCCCACAGCCCCTGGAGGACGACGAACAACAGCAAAAAGCCGATGAACCCATACATCATCTGCCGCCCGGTCAGCGGCAACACGCCGAAGAACCGGACCGGCTGACGCGCGTAGATCACACCGAACGCGACGACTGCTGCGAACGTGAACGGCGACAGGCCGAGGATCGGATAGTCGCGGTGGAGGAGCTGGCCAACGAGCACACCAAAGACCGTGCCGGCGAGCGACGTGATCGCGACGAACCGATAAAATCGCGGCGTGCCCCAGAACCGCTCGAGCGTCGGCACGAACATCCACAGCATGAACAGGCCGAGCAGCAACGACAGGAACTCGGTCTCGAGAAACGGGCTCGTGACGAGCGTCCACACGCGGTAGTGACCGAACACGTTGCTCGGCGACGCCACCAGGTATTCGGCCAGCGTCGCCTGGGTCTGCTTGTCGACCAGCAGAAACACGAGTGAGACGCCGAGCTGGAGGCCGGCGATGATCAGCGCGCCACGCGTGATCCGCAGCTGGCTCGTGTTGAAGCCAGGTCCTCGTCGACGATCAGTCACGCACGCACCCTAGCACACGCAGGATTTACAACCCGTTGATCGGAATCGTGACGGTGCCCAGGTCGGTCAAGCCATCGGGTGCAGTGACGACCTGACCGATCAGGGCGGGCGCGCTGCCCTTGTTCGCGAACGCGCTCGTGAGCGCGGAGATCGTGACGCTATAAGTACCGGCGATGAACGCCGAGGTCACCGTGGTCCCGCCGTCGCACGGGAACGACGTGCTTTGTGCGGGAACACTCGTGTTCGCGTTGGCCGCGAGCACCTTGATCCGCGACATATCGCTGACCGCGCTGCACGGCACCTCGATCGCGGGATCCGACATCTTGACGAGCTTCCACGCGAGCGCAAAGTAGCCGCCGTCGGTCACAAACGACGCTGCGAGCGGCTTGTTCGTGGCATCGGAGAGATCGATCGCCTGCGCGTGCGAGGTCGAGAACGTCTGGCTCATCGTCGCGTTCGTGATCGCGACCTGGGCCGCGTACATCGTCGCCGGCAGCGCCGACGTCGTGCCCATGTTTGCGCTGCAGTCAAAAAGATCGATCACGACCGCGCCCGTCATCGGAGTCGCGATCACCGCCGCGGTTTGAAAGTCGATGGGACACGGGGCGGTCGCTCCCGCGGCGGTCTTCAACCGCCACGTCGCATCGATCGCGGCGCTGCGTTGCCCGTCGATCATGCACAGCGTGCAGCCATCGCCCGCAACGGTGTTGCCGTCATCGCACGCCTCGTTCGCGTCGACGTGACCATCACCGCAACGCGCGAGCGGTGCGTCGCTGGTGCCGCCGTCGTCGCCGGAGCTCGAGCCGCCACCGCCACCACATCCGACGATCAGGATGGAACCGATGCCGAGCAGCGCGCGCTTCACTGCTCGAATTCGATGGCCCCGTTCGGGGCCCACGTCACCGCGACCAGCGATCATGCGGTCATCGTCGCGCGGGGCGGGCGTTCCGTCCAGTGATCTCGGTGTTCAGTCGAGCCGCAGCGTGACGGTGCCGAGATCGGTGACGTGGTTCGGCGCGGTGATGGTCTTGTTGGTCAAGGTCACCGGGTTGCCGAGCGCGTGCATGTTCGCGTTGATGGCATCGACGCTCACGGTGTACGTGGCCGCCGCGAAGCCCGACGTGATGCCGACGTGATCCGCGCACGGGAAGATGTCGCTCGCGAAGTTCTGCGAGCTCGAGACATCGGTAGCGATCGATTCGATGCCGTCGACATCGGTCTGCGCCGCGCACGAGGTCGGCACGCCGCCGGACGTGAGCTGCCACTGCATCTGAAAATAACCGCCGTCCTCGAGGATCTCGGCGGTGTAGCTCTTATCGCTGGCGGTGAGATCGACGAACGCCGACGTGCTCGACGCGTACTGCGCCGCGTTGTTGTCGGTCGCGATCGTGATCCAGCTGTAGTAGGTCGTGGGGTTGAGCGCGGCGCTCGCGCCCGTGAAGTCGGAGCAGTTGAACAAGTCGATGATCGGGCCGCCGACGGCATCGAAGTTCGTATTGATCTCCTGCGAGTACAGCGCGGCGGTGCCGAAGCCCGCCGGGCAGTCGAGCGTGTGCTTCGCGAGGTCGGTCATCTTCCACGAGGCGGTGATGTATCCGTTACTGGAGCCGTCACCCGAGGAGCTGATGCAACCGGTGGCTTGGGTGGCGATAGCGACAGTCAAACTAAACAAGACGAGCTTCTTCATATGTGTGTCCCCTAAATTATGCGAGTCGCGTGTTTGACGACGCAGCCCTGTATCTCTTCACGGGTCGAGCACAGCAACAATCGCGCCAGCGTCGGGCCAGCGTCGGGCCAGCGTCGAATGTGATCCTATTGGCAGATACAGGGCTGTTCGGTGCAGCGATTCGAGCCACTCGAATCGCTGCCGACCTGAACGATCAGCTCGACGGCGCCGAGGCTGATCGTGTTTCCAACGATCACGGCGCGTTGCGCGGGAGCGGGTGCGGTGTACGTATTCGTCGTCGCGGCACCGGTCGCGCATTCGGGCTTCACCGAAAACGAGGCGACGCCGACGGGTAGATCGAAGCCCGTGACACCGTGATAATCCGTGCATTGCCACGATGCAAAGCCCGTCGCCTCGCCGACTTGCCAGTCGAGGCGAATGCGGGTCACGCGATTCGTACCCACGATCTGGCTGTCGCAGTCCACGAAGATGTCGGTGGAGCCGCTGGCGGGCCGTAACTTCCACGAAAGCTCGACCGCGCCGCCATCGACGGTGGTGCAGGCGTTAACCAGCAGACACACCGCGAGGCATTTCCACGCCACAGGTGACATTTGACCGACGAGCATTTCGCGTGTTACTGCCTTCCGCGACGATTATGCCAGGGTTTTCGCCCACTCACGCGGCGTGGTCGCTCGCCGCTACACTCGATATCCCAGACCTCTTCGACAAGTCCCACTGGATTGTCAAAGGGGTGATGATCCTGTTGGCGCTGATGTTCGTCATCGGCGTCTACATCATCATCTACAAGCGCATGTACATCGGCCGCGCCTCCGGCGAGTCCGCGCAATTTCTGGAGTCGTTCTGGAAGTCGCGCGACATCGAGCAGATCTACAAGCAAGCGCAGGCGCTGCGGAACAGCCCGATCTCGCAGATGTTCGTCGCGGGCTACACCGAGCTCGCGAAGCTCCACTCCGATCCGCAGCTCAAGGATGATCGCGAAGGCAACCTCGCGAACATCGAGCGTGCCCTCAAGCGCGCGCAAACCGTCGAGGTAACTCGCCTCGAATCGATGACGCCGTTCCTCGCCACCACGGCCTCGGCCGCGCCGTTCATCGGTCTGTTCGGCACCGTCATGGGCATCTTGTTCGCGTTCGTAGACATCGCCGATCCGAAGAAGAGCTCGTCGGCTGCCTCGTTGAAGACGGTCGGTCCGCACATCGCGGAAGCCTTGTTCGCAACCGCCGTCGGCCTGATCGCCGCGATCCCGGCCGTCATGGCGTACAACTATTTCCAGCGGCGTATTCGCGTCCTGCGCTCGGAGATGGAGATGTTCGAGCAGGACTATCTCAACATCATCAAGCGGCACTTCCTGAGGTAACAGGATGTCGTTTAACAGCCGCGGAGGCGACGAGCTCAACGCGGAGATCAACATCACGCCGATGGTCGACGTGATGCTCGTCCTGCTGATCATCTTCATGATCACGGCGCCGATGATGAACACCGGCGTCAGCCTCGAGCTGCCGCAGGTGACCGCGCAGAACGTCGAGGACCCCGAGGGTAAGCTCGTGCTCTCGATCGCGAAGGACGACAAGATCTATCTCGGCGGCACCCAGGTCAACTGGATCGATCTCGAGGCCAAGCTCAAGACCAACGAGAAGGTCAAAAAAGACAGCTCGCTGTACATCGAAGCCGACACGAGCCTCTTGTACGGCCGCGTCGTCACGGCAATGGCGGTGGCAAAAAACGCGGGGGTGACACGGGTGATGATGCTCACGAACCCCACGGAGGTCCTCAATCTCGCGGATCTCGATAAGAACATCGCGGTCACTCCGCCGTCTAAATAGGTATGTCGTTCAAGAACGGTGAGATGCACACGATCTCGGTGCTCGGCGCCGTGGTGGTGACAGTGTCTTTCTTCTTGCCCGTCCTGTTCCTGACCGAGCGCGTCGACACGCCTAAGATCAAGCTCGACGACATGGAGTCGATCGAAGCATCGATCGCCTACAAGAAGACACCGCAGAAGCAGCCGCAAAAAAAGACGTCGCAACCCGAGCAAAAAAAAGCAGACGCGATCACCCACGACGACAAGGCCAAGCCGGTCGAAGGGTGCAAGGCCGACGCGGACTGCAAGACCGACGAGAAGTGCAAGGACGCGCGCTGCGTCGCCAAGAAAGACAAGGCGGTCGTCGCGGAAGTCGATCCGAAAGACCCGTTCAAGCACTTCAAGCGCACGGACGACGACGACAATCCGACCGGTAAGCCGGTGACCGAGCCTGGCGCCTTCAACGGTAGCGAAGAAGGCTGGGCCCCGATCACCAAGGGCGATCCGTACTGGCAGGGCTTCGCGAAGGACATCCACGACAACTTCACCCTGCCGGAGATCTCCGAGGCGAATGGCATCCCCGTGGGGTGCTTTCACATCACGCCCGATGGCAAGATCATCGACACCAAGGTCAAAGAGAAGAGCGGGAGTCCGGATCTCGACCAAGCCGCCGAACACGCGATCGACGCGGTTAAAAAGCTGCGCAACGACAACCCCATTCCTGTGCCCGAGAATCAGAAGGGGGCCGTGACCCGATGGATATGCATTCGCTTCGATCCAAAATCAGCCAGCTAGCTTTCTTGGTGCTCGTCATCGCGTCGGCGAGCGCCCGTGCTCAACCCGCCAGCGATGGCGTCGTGATCGACGTCAACGGCGCCAAGCGAGGGTTGTATCCGCTCGCCACGCCACTCGCGCCGGAAGGCGATGCGGTCTCGAAAGAAGTCGCGACCGTCGAGTCCGGTGACCTCGCGCTCGCGGGCGTGTTCAAGGTCCTCGACCCCGCGTCGTTCCTCGCCGATCTCAAGACCGAAGCGCTCGGCATCGATCCGCAGAAGTGGAAAGACGTCGGCGCGTTCGGCGTCGTGAAGTATCACGTCACGGCCGACGCGATCGAATTCCGGCTTTACGAGGTCTCGAAGGGGACGGCCGCGACCCTCACCAAGACCTACAAGCGAAGCGGTGCCTCGACGCGTCAGATCGCACACCGCTGGTGCAACGAGGTCGTGAAGTACTACACGCAAGAGGCCGGCTTCTTCGGCTCGCAGATCGCGTTCACCGCGAAGGGCAAGGGCACGAGCACAATCATGGCGATGGACTTCGACGGCCAGAATGCCTTCGTCGTCTCGCACAACAGCTCGACGAACATCCTCCCGGCGTGGTCACCGAGCGGCGGCGAGATCGCCTACACGTCGTTCATGCGCAATAATCCCGACCTCTATGTCGGCGCGCCGAATGGTTCGCGACCGAAGAAGGTCAGCGCTCAAAAGGGCATGAACACCGGCGCCACGTGGAGCCCCGATGGCTCCAAGCTCGCCGTCACGCTGTCGAAGGACGGCAACCCCGAGATCTACGTGATCAACGCGAGCGACGGTTCGATCGTTCGCCGGATCACGAACGACAAATCGATCGATACCTCGCCGGCGTGGTCACCCGATGGTTCCACCATCGCATTCGTCAGCGATCGCAACGGTGGTCCGCAGATCTTCATCGTGCCCGCGAGCGGCGGTACGCCCAAGCAGGTCTCGTTCAACGGCAGCTACAACACGACGCCGACGTGGTCGCCGAAGGCGGGCAAGCACATCATCGCGTACACCACGCGCGATGGCGGCGCCTACGACATCGTCGCGCTCGACGTCGACACCAAGAACATCGTTCGCGTCACCCAGAACGAGGGCAACAACGAGGAACCCTCGTTCTCGCCGAACGGTCGCGTGATCGCGTACGCGAGACAAGGCCAGGGCATCTACATCTCGAATGCCGATGGCTCCGGTAAGGCGACGAAGGTCTACAGCGGCGCCGCCACCGGCGTCGACTGGGGCCCGGCGCCGAAGGAATAGCGTTGGCACACGCGTCGACCACGGGTAAATCGAACGACCTCAACGCAGCCGAAGGAGAGAAGGCAGAGGTCCTCTACTAGCTAGTTCGGATCCCAGATCGGCGTTTCTCGTCGAGGATCCGGGCTCCCACACGTGATTTCGCGCGCTTCCCCGGAGCACTCGCCAGGCTGGGAGGCGCTGGTTCAGCAAAAAATTCGACTTCGACCACGCCGCAAGCGACGAGCCACGAGGACCTCGGCCAC
>Ga0123338_10000628_pt1 | contig 35656 bp, 33 predicted proteins | sample grotaG_FD_89793 | JGI IMG/M metagenome (GOLD analysis project Ga0123338, IMG submission 89793) | Glacier valley bacterial and archeal communities from Borup Fiord, Nunavut, Canada, to study Microbial Dark Matter (Phase II) -... | ecosystem: Environmental > Aquatic > Freshwater > Ice > Glacier ...
ACCAGGCACGCCAGGCCCCCGACGAGCCCGCGCGCCCAAGGCCCAGCCGCCTCGACCGCATGACCGACCTCCACCGAGATCATCACCGTCGCCATCAGCCCCGGCAGCACCAGCGTGCCGAGCGCCAGCGACGCGCAGCCGGTCAGCCGCACCCGCCCCGGCGCCCGCGACAGACAACGCGGCCGCCAGCCGACCCGATAAGGACGAGGCCCGTCATCGTCGAGGGTGCCCAGCTCCACCCGCCAGCGTTCGCGCCCAGATCGCTCGCAGCGACGGTAAACCCTCGCGACGCCCAGCAGCCAGACAACGACGAGCGCGCCCAAGCCCCAATTGTAGCGTCAACCAGGGGCGGTGCTACCCGTGATCAGCTTTTGTAGCCGCTCGACCACGTCTTTGCGGGCCCGGATCCGCAACCGCGCGCCGGTCTCTTCGCCTTCCTCGCCGAGAACCTGGCAGGTGGAGAAGATCTCGCCGCGCAGACCGCCCGACGTCCAGGGCACGAGCAGCTCGGTCTCGACGAAGTTGCGCGAGAAGAAGTCGACCAGGCGCTGTCTGAGCACCGCCACGTCGTCGGGGCGCTTGGCGCTCATGATGACTGCGTCGGGGAAATACTCGCGCAACCGCGCCTCCACCACCTCGGGCTCGGCGACTTTGTCGATCTTGTTGAAGACCAAGAGGCGCGGTACAGCGCCGGCGCCAATCTCCGCCAGGACCTCGTCGGTGACCTTCTGTTGCCGCTGCCAGCCCTCGTCGGAGGCGTCGATGATGTGGCACACCAGGGTGGCCTCGAGGGCCTCCTCCAGCGTCGACTTGAACGACGCCACGAGCCCGTGCGGCAAATTCTTGATGAACCCGACGGTGTCGGAGACCAAGATCGTCGGCGTCGACGGCGGCGACAGGGTGCGTACGGTGGTATCCAGCGTCGCGAACAGCTTGTCGGCGATGTAGACCTCCGACGCGGTCAGGGCCCGCATCAGCGTCGATTTGCCGGCATTGGTATAGCCCACGAGCGCCACCCGCTCGAGGCCGGTCTGGCCGGTACGGCGTGAGCGCTGGGTCTGGCGCTCGGCGTCCATGGCCTCGATCTCCTCGGCCAGCTCGGCGATGCGGTCGCGGATCTTCCGTCGATCGAGCTCGATGGCGCTCTCGCCGGTGCCTTTGCCGCCGATGCCGCCCCGCTGACGGTCCTTCTTGCCCGTCTCCCGCATGCGTGGCGCCATGTACTTGAGACGCACGATCTCGACCTGCGCCTTGGCCGCATTGGACTTGGCGTGACGCTGAAAGATGTCGAGGATCACCATCGTCCGATCGAGGACCTCACAGTCGGTCTCCATTTCCAGCACGCGGGCCTGGGACGGCGTGATCTCGTGGTCGACGAGAATCGTGTCGGCGATCGGGTCCGGAAAGCTGTCATCGAGCCCGCCGAGCGCGACATCCGTGTCAGCCTCGGCCTTGTTCTTGGACCGTGGGCCCTTCGGTCGAACGCCGATGAGCTTCTTCAGCTCGTCGATTTTTCCGGCGCCGAGATAGGTGCCGCTGTCGAAGCTTCCACGCTTTTGCGTCACGCTTCCTACCACGTCGACACCCAGGGTCCGGGCGAGCTGCTTGAGCTCGGCCAGCGAGCTCTCGAACTCGGTGGCGCCAACCTCTGATAACTGCACGGCGATCACCACCGCGCGGCGTGGTTTTTCAGCTAATTCCTTCATTTCGGCCATAAGGCCTTCACACAAGCACGCGCCTTGCAGGACGGCAACACCTGATCGGTGTTGTGCTCAAGGCAACAACACAGTGCGGCACACGCTTTGCTTTGTTGCCTGGACCATTGATTCCATGGAGCAAACAAGCTAACAGGGCAGCCTGTGGAGGGTGCGATCTTGGGACCGAACAAGGTGTCGGGGGCGGAATTGCGCCGGGTGATCCTCGAGCAGTCGAAGCGAGCAAATGTCGGACACATCGGTTCGGCGTTGTCGATCGCCGACATCATCGTCGCTCTCTACCGCAGCGTTCTCGACGCGGTGCGTCCTCTAGACTCGGATCGCGATCGCTTCATCCTCTCCAAAGGTCACGCGGCGCTGGCCCTCTACGCCGCGCTCCACGCCAAGGGCCTCATCAGCGACACCGAGCTCAACAGCTACAATACCGACGGCAGTCTCCTCGGCGTCCATCCTGACGCCACGCACCCCGCCATCGATTTCTCGACGGGCTCACTCGGCATGGGCCTGTCTTTCGGCGCTGGTGCCGCGCTGGCCGCGAGGCTGCAAGGCTCGAAGCGCCGCGTGGTTGTCCTCATGAGCGACGCCGAATGCAACGAAGGCGCCGTCTGGGAAGCCACCGCCTTCGCCGCGCATCACAAGCTGGCCAACCTCATCGCCATCGTCGACGCCAACGGGCAGCAGGCGCTCGGCCACACCAGCCAGGTCCTCGATTTTTCGCCGCTCGAGGCCCGCTTCTCGACGTTTGGCTGGGACGTCCACGAGGTCAACGGCCACGACGTCGACGGCATGATGAAGGTCCTCGCCGGCCTCAACACCGACAGCGGCCGCCCGCACATGCTCGTCGCCCACACCACGTTCGGTAAGGGCGTCTCCTTCATGGAGCACCAGATCAAGTGGCACTACTGGCCCATGAACGATCAGGAATATGCGCAGGCCTTGAGGGAAGTCGGGGCTAGCCGATGAGAAAGGCGTTCGCTGAGACGCTGGCGGAGCTCGCTTCCGAGGACGAACGCATCGTTCTTCTGACGGCGGATCTCGGCTACATGGCGCTCGAGCCGTTCGCCGATCGGTTCCCCAAGCGCTTCTTCAACGTCGGGGTCGCCGAGCAGAACATGATCGGCGTAGCGACGGGGCTGGCCGAGGCAGGCCTCATCCCGTTTGCCTATTCGATCATTCCGTTTGCCGTGCTGAGGCCCTACGAGTTCATCAAAAATGGCCCGCTCATTCATCGGCTTCCAGTACGCATCGTCGGCGTCGGGGCTGGTGTCGACTATGCCAACAACGGGCCGTCACATCATGGGCTCGACGATGTGGGCGTGATGCGCGTGCAGCCGGGGCTCATGGTGGTGGCGCCTGCCGACGCGGCACAGACCCGTAGTGCGCTGAGGGCGACTGCCAAGACGCCCGGGCCGATCTATTTCCGGCTGAGCAAAGACGAAAAGATCGCCGTGCCGCCGCTCGACGGTCGCTTCGAGCTCGGCCGATTGCAGACGGTGAAAGAGGGCAAAGACGTCGTCTTGGTGGCCATGGGCAACATCGCCGCCGAGGCGCTGGCCGCCTGTGAGCTCCTCGCTACCGACGGGATTTCGGCTGGGCTGAGCATCATCTCGTCGCTGAATCCGTCGCCGACGGCTGATCTGGCGGCACTGTTCGCGTCGGTGCCGCTGGCGCTCACCGTCGAGACGCACTATCTGGCCGGCGGTATTGGGTCGCTCGCGGCCGAGGTCATCGCCGAGACCGGCGTTCGCTGTCGTCTGGTGCGCTGTGGCGTCAAAGACATCCCCACCGGGCCCGTCGGTAGCGTGCCCTATTTCTACGAGCGCTTCGGCCTCTCCGCAGCCCGGCTCGCCGACAACGCGCGGCAGTCGCTGGCCAAGCTGCGCGGAGCGTGAGGCTGTGCCGAACAGCGTAGCGGGAGGTTCGGAACCCTCTCAGGGCTCCGAGCAACAATGAAAAAACTGAGCGCGATCATCGCTTGTTATCGCGACGCTGAAGCCGTGCCGGTCATGCACCAGCGGCTCACCGCGGTGTTCGAGAAGCTGGGCGTCGACTACGAGATCATCTTCGTCAACGACTGTAGCCCGGACAACGCCAAGGACGTCTTGCGCGAGCTGGCCCTCCGCGATCCGCGCGTCATCGTCATCAATCATTCGCGCAACTTCGGGTCGCAGAACGCGTTCACGTCGGGCATGAAGATCGCCAGCGGCGACGCGGTCGTCCTCCTCGACGGTGATTTGCAAGATCCGCCGGAGCTGATCGAGGACTTTTACAAGAAATGGATCGAGGGCTTCGACGTGGTCTACGGCGTGCGCGTCAAGCGCGATGCGACGCCGTTTTTGCAGATCGCCTACAAGGCTTTCTATCGTGTGTTCCGGGCGGCGTCGTATGTGCCCATCCCGCTCGACGCTGGCGATTTCTCGCTGATTGACCGACGCGTGGTCGACGCGCTCAACAGCCTGCCCGAGAACAATCGGTTCCTGCGCGGGCTGCGCACCTGGGTCGGGTTTCGCCAGACCGGCGTGCCGTATGTGCGGCCGGAGCGCATGTTCGGCGTCACCACCAACTCGCTGCTGCGCAACCTTGGCTGGGCGCAAAAGGCGATCTTCTCTTTCTCGTATGTGCCCCTGAACCTCATCTCGTGGCTGGCGGGAATCACGGTGGCGCTGTCGGTGCTGGGAGCGCTGACGCAGTTCGTGTTGCGGCTGGCCTATCCGGATCTGGCGCCGCGAGGCTTCACGACGGTGATCTTGATCTGCCTGTTTCTCGGCGGGGTGCAGATGCTGTGTCTGAGCATCATCGGCGCCTACCTCGAGCATATCTACGACGAGGTGAAGCGCCGACCGGCGTTCATCGTCGAGAGCTTCTTCAATTATCCGCCGCTGGCTCCGCGCAAAGATCAAGCGCAGGAACCTCCGGCATGAAGCGGGTCGTGCTCACGGGTGCCTCCGGCTTCGTGGGCGCCAATCTGGCCCGTCGTCTCGTCGCTGACGGGCATCGCGTGCATCTGTTGTTGCGGCCCGCACATCAACCGTGGCGGCTCGAGGGTCTACACGATACCGAGCAGCACGAAGTCGATCTCGCCGATCGCGACGCCACCCAGCGCGTCATCTCGGCCATCAAGCCAGAGTGGGTCTTTCATCTCGCGGCCAGCGGGGCGTACTCCTGGCAACGCGATGCCCAGCGGATCGTGGGGACCAATCTCACGTCGCTGATTCATCTGCTGGACGCCTGTGTCGACGCCGAAGCCTTCGTCAACACCGGCTCTTCCTCGGAATACGGCTGCAAAGATCACGCGCCGCACGAGTCCGAAACGGTCGAGCCCAACAGCACCTACGCCGTCACCAAAGTGGCGGCCACCCACTACTGTCGCTTCGTCGCCCAGCGCGACCAGCGTTGGGTGCCGACGTTGCGTCTCTACTCGGTGTATGGGCCCTACGAAGAGCCGAATCGCCTGTTGCCGCAGCTCATCGTGCACGGACGGCGGGGTGGTTTCCCGTCGCTGGCCAGCCCTGACATCGCACGCGACTATGTCTATGTCGACGATGTCGTCGACGCCTATCTGCGCGCAGTCGAGCGGCGCTCGGAAGATCCGGGCGCGGTCTACAACGTGGGATCAGGACGCCAGACCAGCCTCAGGGACATCGTTGCCGTCGCTGCAGAGACATTCGGCATCTCGGTCGAGCCCGTCTGGGGCGGCATGCCCAACCGGGCCTGGGACACCACCGTGTGGGTATCCCACATCGACAAGATCGGCCGCGAGCTCGCTTGGCACCCGACTGTCACCGTCGCACAAGGCTTTCGCGCGATGAACCAGTGGTTCGATGGCATCGATCTCGACGTCTATCTGGCGCGGAGTCACGCCCGATGACGCCGATGATGGACGCACGACGGCATCTGTGGTTTCGCGTGCTCGTCGTCCTCGGGCTCTTTTACGTCGCTGCGTTCTTGATCTGCGCCGGGGCACGGCTCCTTTATCCGTACGAGGTCGACTACACCGAGAGCGCGCTGGTGTCGGTGCTGGCGCGGATGGCGCGCGGTGAGCCGATCTACGCGCCGCCAGGTCTGCATTTCACGTCGATGGTCTACACGCCGCTCAACTTCCATGTGGCGTCGCTGCTCGACCGTTTGCATCCGGGCGGTTACATCGGGCTGCGGCTCACATCGATCTTGTCGACGCTGTGGACGGCGCTGGTCATCATCTGTGTTGCGCGACGACACAAGGCACCTCTGTGGGCGACCATGGTGGCCCTCGGCGTGTTCTTCGGCGCCTATACCCGCACCGCGCTGGCGCAAGATCACGCGCACGTCGACGCGCTGGCGCTCGCCTTCAGCCTGACGGCGATGGCGGTGGTCTTCGAGGCCCGAAAGACCCTGGCCATGGCCGTGCTGGCCGGCGTCATTGCCGGGCTCGGGATCGTGACCAAGCAGACCATGGTCGTGTTCGTGGCCATGCCGGCCGTCTGGATGCTGCTGCATGGGCAAAAGACGCGTGCGGTGGTGTTTGCCGTCGCTGCGCTGACTACGGCGGTGGGTCTGTTGGCCTACTGGGGGCACCTCCGGAACCCGTGGTTCTATTTCTGGGTCTTCAAGCTGGAGTCGGGTGCGCACATCCGCGCCCGGCGCATGCTGGTGGAGGCGCCTCTCTACATGCTCTTGTGCCTGCCGGCGGGCCTGTTGGTAGGCGTGCTGGCCAAGCTCGGCTCAGCGACGGCAGATCCGGAAAAACGTCCGTTCTGGGTCCGCTGGCCGTCGGCGTGGTGGGCGGATCCGTGGGCGGTCAACCTGCTCGGCTTTGCGGGTCTGGCGGCCATCGCCCGCGCCAAAGACGGCGGCGGCTACAACGTCTTTCTGCCGCTCTTTGCCATGGCCGCCATCCAGCTCGCGCGACATGCGCCGGCCTGGGTCGAGCGACGGCCGCGCGCGACGCTGGCCCTCCTGGTGCTGCAGCTCTTGGTGCTGGTCTACATCCCGTCGCTGTTCGTGCCGATGCGGCGGGACCGGGAGGTGGTCGACAAGGTCATCGCCCAGATCCGCAACATCCCCGGCGAGGTCTACGTGCCGGCGTATCCCGAGTATGCCGAACGCGCCGGTAAGTCGTGGTGGGTGCATTACACCCTGGTGTGTGGCCTGGCGCAGTTCGACACATCTCTCCGCAATGCGCTCGGCGACGAGATCCGCGCCCAACATTTTGCGGCGATCATCCCGCACGCCGACGTCGAGCCCAAAGACGTGGGCCTGTGCGATCTGCCCGATCTGGAGAAATATTACATGCCTGGCGAGGCGGTCGAGATGCCTCCTGGACCGTCGCTGAGCGACATTCTGACCGGCCACCCGTCGGCAGCTGGCATCGCCCACGGCGGCAAGCTGGCCCGCATCTGGGTCCCGCGGCCGCAGAATCCCTAACAGTGGTAGATTCCGCGTATGAAGTACGCGGTTGCAGTTGCTTCCTTGTTCGTGGGCGCTTGTGGGACGCCGCCCAGCGTCGAGTGTTCGGCCGTGGAGAGCTACGCGCGCGTGTGTGCCAAAGGGACCACCACCAAGGGCATCGACGTCAGCTACTACCAGGGCGTGGTCGACTGGGACAAGGTGAAGACGTCGGGCCAGATCTTCGCGTTCGCCCGCGTCTCCGACGGCATCAACACGCCCGACGCCCAGTTTCAGCGCAACTGGACCGAGATGAAGGGCCGCGTCATCCGCGGCACGTATCAGTTTTTCCGGCCGTCCCAGGACGCCATCAAGCAGGCCGACCTCGTGCTCTCGAAGCTCACTGCCGCCGGGGGACTCGAGGACACCGACCTGCCGCCGGTCCTCGACTTCGAGACGCTCGACGGCCAGACCTCGGCGGTCGCGGCGCAAAAAGCGCAACAGTGGCTCACCCATATCGAGGACCAGCTCGGACGCCGGCCCATCGTCTACAGCGGCAACAACATGGCCACCACGACGGGGACCAAGTTCTCGACATACCCGTTGTGGCTGCCCAACTACACCACCCAGTGCCCGCTGTTGCCGTCGGGCTGGGCGGACTGGACCATCTGGCAAAACTCCAGCACCGGTGTCATCCCCGGCATCAGCGGCAACGTCGACACCAACCTCTTCAACGGCGATGCCGCCGCGCTCACGGCGTTTGTCGCCTCGACGGTCAAGCACGGCCCCACCGACGATCTCGGCCCGCCTGACGCCGGCACTGCTGGCGCAGTCGATCTGGCCGAAGTGGCCCCGACCATCGACGCCGGCCCCATCACCTGCCCCAAGTAACAGATGGCCACGCCGCTTCTTGCCGTCGACTCCGAGCACCCCGCGGAGCAAAAGACCGTCGAGCTGCTCGACGGGGGAGTCGAAGCCTTTCCGCGCATGTTGGCCGCCATCGACGCAGCCAAGCGGACCATCCACCTCGAGATTTACATCTTCGCCTGGGACGAGATCGGGGGCCGGTTCATCACGGCTCTCAGCGCCGCCAGTCAGCGCGGCGTCCAGGTCAACGTCATCCTCGACGGCTGGGGATCGTCGCTGTCGGGCATCCGCGTACGCACGGCGCTGCGACATGCCGGCTGCACGGTGCTGGTCTACAACCGCCTTTGGACCCTGTTCGTGGGGCGCTTTCGACGCAACCACCGCAAGCTCCTCCTCGTCGACGACGAATTCGCAGTGCTCGGCGGCATCAACATCGCCGACGAATACGCGCGCCCGTACGAGGCCGGCGGCTGGGCCGACCTGGCCATCGTCGTGCGTGGCCCGGCCTGCGTCGACATCGGCCGCATGCTGCGCAAGGAGCCGGTGCTGAACACCGATCCCGAGGTCCGCGTGCTGCTCTCGGGCGCGCGCGGATCGAGGCAACTCCGTCGCAGCTACATCAAGGCGCTGCGCGACGCCGAGCGCGAGGTGTGGATGGCGCAGGCGTATTTCATCCCCGACGCTGGCCTGGTGCGCGCCATCGTCAGAGCGCGAAAACGCGGCGTCGCGGTGCGGCTGTTGCTGGCCGGTCGCAGCGACGTGCCGTTTGCTCGCTCGGCGACGATGAGCCTTTATGCGCGTCTGTTGCGGGCCGGCGTCGAGATCCACGAATGGACCCAGTCGGTGTTGCACGCCAAAGCGGCGGTCATCGACGACAAGAAGCTGTTGGTCGGCAGCTTCAACCTCGATCCGCTGTCGATGGTCAACCTCGAGACCCTGGTCGAGGTGACGGTGCAGTCGGTGGCGCACAAAGGCCGCGAATGGATCGCCGGCCATGCCGCCAACGGCAAGCTCGTCGTCGCTGCCGATTGCCGTCGGACCGTATGGCAGCGTTTTCTGACCGATCACGTTGGGCTGGCCATGGCCCGGGTGGCGCAATGGGTGGCAAGGCTTATCGGGAAGACCTGATATTGTAACGGGATGCTATTGCGTGAAGAGTGGCGGGGGCCGGTGGTGATCCATGTTTTCGACGGTCGCTGGACCGACCAACAATTCGTCGAATATCTCAATCGACTCGATCTCAATCTGCAGAACGAAAAGAAATACGTCGTCGTTTGTGACGCCACGACTTCCGGCGCCATCGACTCCAAGCAGGCCAAGATGATGGCCCGCTGGGTGAAAGAAAACCACGACCGCCTCAAGCGTTATTGCATGGGCAGCGTGTTCGTGTTGCCGTCGGCATTCATGCGTGGCGTGCTGCGGGGACTGCTCGCGTTTCAGTCGCTGCCGTATCCGTATGTGGTCCGCAATTCGATGGCCGAGGCCATCGAGTGGGCGCGGCCGCTGGTCGCTCCGCTACAGATTCCGTAGCGTTGGTGACCTGGCTGGCGCCGTGCTACAAGCGCGGGCATGGATCAGCCGGAATCGCCGTTGTCGCCGCCGCCGGGGCGCGGGGTCTACTGCAACCGGACGCTCAATTTGCGGTCGATCCGCGCCATCGGTTACGACATGGATTACACGCTCATCCACTACCACGTCGAGCAGTGGGAGCGACGGGCCTACGAGCACATGCGCGACCGGCTCGTCGCCCAGGGCTGGCCGCTGCAAGATCTTCGCTTTGACCAGAGCATGGTCGTGCGCGGGCTCATCCTCGATCTCGAGCGCGGCGATATCTTGAAGTGCAACCGCTTTGGCTTCGTCAAACGCGCGTTTCACGGCACACGCCCGCTCGAGTTTGCGGCGCAGCGCGAGGCTTATGGGCGGGTGATCGTCGACCTCCACGAGCAACGCTGGGTCTTCTTGAACACGTTGTTCTCGCTGTCGGAGGGCTGCCTCTATGCCCAGTTGGTCGATCTTCTCGACGAGGGCAAGCTCACCGCCGCTGGACCGATGGGGTATCGCGAGCTCTATGGACGCGTCAAATCGACGCTCGACTACACCCACATGCAGGGCAAGCTGAAGGCGGAGATCATCGCCTCGCCAGATCTGTTCGTCGACCTCGACCCCGAGGTGCCGCTGGCGCTGCTCGATCAGAAACACGCCGGCAAGAAGCTGCTGCTGATCACCAACTCGGAGTGGTCTTATACGATGGCCATGATGGCCTATGCCTTCGACCGCTTTTTACCGTCGGGGATGGGCTGGCGATCGCTGTTCGACGCGGTCGTCGTCGGGGCGCGTAAGCCCGACTTTTTTACCCAGCACGCGCCGTTCTTCGAGGTCATCTCCGACGATGGCCTGTTGCGGCCCCAGCTGAGCGAGATGAAGGCGGGCGCGGCGTATCTGGGCGGCTCGGCGGCGCAGCTCGAGCGCCAGCTTGGCCTGTCGGGCGACGAGATTTTGTATGTCGGCGATCACATGTTCGGCGATGTCCACGTCACCAAGAGCGTGTTGCGTTGGCGCACGGCGCTGGTGTCGCGCGAGCTGGAAGAAGAAGTGGTCTCCATCTCCAAGTTCGCCGAGACCGAGCGCGTGTTGTCGGCGAAGATGGAGCAGAAAGAGCACCTCGAGGCCAAGCTGTCGAGGGCGCGCCTGCTCATGATGCGCCGTCGCGACAGCTATGGTCCGCCGGTGACCGAGTCGCCCGAGGCCCTCGACGCCCAGGTGACAGCGCTGCGCTCACAGCTCTCGGCCATCGACGTCGAGATCGGCCCCTTGGCCAAAGCCGCAGCCGAGCTGTCCAATTCGCGCTGGGGCCTTCTCACTCGCGCCGGCAACGACAAGAGCCATCTCGCGCGCCAGATCGAGCGCTACGCCGACGTCTACACCTCGCGCGTCTCCAACTTCATGTACGTGACGCCGTTCGAATATCTACGCTCGTGGCGAGGCTCGTTACCGCACGACCCGACGGTCCGCCGAGGAGCGTAGAAGGCTTATTTGCCGGTGAAGACGGCTTGGCGGCGCTCGATGAAGGACTGCAGGCCTTCTTGGGCGTCGGTGGAGACCATGAGCTCGCGCAGCTTGGGTAAGAGCGCGGCGGCCGCGGCGGCTTGGCCTTCAGCGACGGCGAGGCGCGCGTTGTGGAGGGTGGCCTGGACGCCGAGTGGCGCCTGCGCGGCGATGCGCTCGGCGATGGCGATGGCGCTGGCAAGCACCTCATCGGCAGCGACGACGCTTTGTACGAGACCAATGCGGAGTGCCTCGGCCGCGTCGAGCTCGTCGGCCGTCAACAGATAGCGCATGGCGTTGCCCCAGCCGACGCGCTCTACCCAGCGATAGGTGCCGCCGGCGAACGGAAAGATGCCGCGCTTGATCTCGATCTGACCAAAGCGCGTGCCCACGGCCGCGACGGTGATGTCGGCCGACAAGATGAGCTCGATGCCGAGCGTGAGACACAGACCATGTGCCGCGATGACCACCGGCTTTCGGCAGCGCGGCCCATGCGTGCCCCAGGGATCGACGCCGCCCGCCGGTGCCAGCGGTTTGCCGGCGGCAATGGCCGGTGCGACATTGGCGAGATCGAGGCCGGCGGTGAAATCGTTGCCGTGCGCGAAGACCACGCCGACACGTAGCGCGTCGTCGCTGTCGAGCTCGGTGTAGGCCTGTACCAGCTCGGCCAACATCTCCAGCGTGAAGGCGTTTTTCTTCTGGGGCCGATTGAAGCCGATGAGCAGCACATGCCCACGACGTTCGCGCGTGATCGTGGATTCCATTCGCCGACTATCCCTCAGTTCGCGGAGCGGGGACCGAATTTGTTGGGCGTCACACCGGGCGATCCAGGCGGCGTGTTGGGGCTGGTGACCGCGTCGCCCGGGCTCTCTTCGTTGGACTCGAGGCCGATGGGGACCCGGCCATCGCCCTTGCGCGCATTGGGCCCACAGGCTGTCGCAGCGACGGAGACGAGCCCCAAAAGCAGCAGCGCCGCCATCGCTTGCAACCGACCGGTACCGGGCTGGACCAAGTTGCCTTCATACCAGGGCCGGCTCAGCTCGCGGCGCTTTTTGTAGGCGCTGCCGAGGACAAAGACCAAGAAGGCTGCGGCGATCGCCGCGAACCGGTTGACGGTGGGACGGGCGCCGATGGCTTGCCAGCTGGGGCCCGCATCGCGAAACGGCATCAGGACGCCGCGTTGGGCGACCAGATAGGTGGCGCGGTCGACCTCGAAGGTACGCATCTGTCCGTCGACGTCGAGGGTGACCTTGTAGTGGGTGGTGCTGCCGCGGCTGTGACGCGACACCGACGTCCGCGCGCTCTCGACGGTGCCGATGCGCACTGGCGCCGTCCAGGCCCGCAGATGATACGGCATCAGCAACAGGCCATGGATGAAGCCGAGCGCCAGCGTCCAGCGGCCCAGCCACGCCAGATGAAACCGCGCCCGGGCCCAGTGTCGCTTCTCCAGCGGCTCGGCCGACAACACCAGCCGCCGTCGCCCACGCATGACAAGACGGGTCAGTGGCATGTCGCGATAACCAAGAAAATCGCCGCCCACATCGGCTTCCTCGACGAGGTCGCCGGACACGAAGATCTGCTCGTCGGGCTGTAGCGCCGCCACATGCATGCGCTTTTCGCGGCCCCGTGGCTCGGTGTGATCGATGCGGTCGACGAGCAAGGTGTTGTTGTCGGGGATGACCGGCAACAGGCGCCCGTCGGGCATGCGCAGCGAGAACCGATGGGTCTCGACGCTGCGGTGGGTCTCGGTCCAGGTATGCGTCCAGCCGCGGCGGGTCTTGAGCTCCACGCCCTTCTGGTGGATCTCGACGCGCACAGCGACGGTGGCGCCTTCGTCGAAGACCACCTTGCCGCTCACCACCGCGCGACCACGACGTAGATGCACGCCGGGCGCGAGCGGTGCCGACGATGCAGCCGCACGGCGCGCCGCCTTGGCCTGCGCCGAGGCGCGCGCAGCGACGAAAGCCGCCAGCACCACCGGGACCACGCCGCACAGACCCCAGGTGAACAGAAACGACCACATGGGCCCGAAGTGCTCGGCGGCGGTGAAGACCATCCCCAAGCGTAGCGCGTGTAAGGCGGTATTGCATCCGACCAAGGACTTCACTCGTATACTCCCTCAGTGTTCCAACATGCCTACCTGAGTCCGTGGCACCACCCGCTGTTCGCTTTTTGCGCTGCGATCGTGACCCTGCTCGTCCTGGCCGTGCGTCGGCCCGTGTCGTCGCTGCGCGCGTTCGGTGCCCTGTTGGTGGTCGAGTCCGCCGTCGACGCTTTCTGTACGGGTGCGTGGTCGCCGTTGCCCAAGAGCTCGGGCTGGACGGGTGTGATCGCCTTTTTGTTCGTCATTCTCGGCGATCTGCGGTTTCTGTTTCTCGTCGAGCGGCAGCCGCAGCCGGCGTCGTTGCGCCGCGACCTGAATCGTGGCCAGGCGGCGGCGGTGGCGCTCGGCATCGCCATGCTGGTGCCGCTCTTGGTCGGCGCACTCATGGTGGCGCGGCCGGTCACGTTCTCGACGGAGCAGAATCTGTATCTGGCCTACGAGCTGGCCTTTGTCGGCATCGTGCTGGCGGTGATCCGGCGGGTGCGCAGCACGCATCCCGAAGGCCCGATGCGGCGCTGGTTGCTCGTCCTGTGCGGCCTCGAGCTCGTGCAGTACGGCACCTGGGCGCTGGCCGACATCCTGGTGCTCACCGTCGGTGACGCCGGTTATGCGCTGCGGTTTTTGCCCAACGGCATCTACTATGGCGCCTTCACCTTGGTGGCGGTGTACACGGCGCCCGCCGAGGCCGTGGCGTGAAGCTGGCCTGGTGGGTATTGGGTCTGGCGGCGTGCAGTGGCGGACATGCGGCGCCGTCTCCGTCGGTGTCGGCGTCGGCCAGCTTGCGGCTCGTCGAGGACGGTCAGCCAGCGCGCACCTGGACGCTGGCGGACCTCCAGCACGCGTCGCCTGCTGCCAAGATCACCGTCTTTGATCCCTACTACCAGCGACGGAAGACGTTCTCGGCCATGCCGCTCGGCCCCATCTTGGCCGCCGCATTTCCGTCGCGGAAGCTCGCGTCGGAAGATCTGGTCCTCCGCGCCACCGACGGATACGCGGTGCCGATCCGCGGCGATCGCCTGCTCGAGGGCGGCGCCTATCTGGCGTTTCGCGACGAGGAGGTGCCGGGCTGGGAGCCGATCGGTCCGCAGCATGCCCATCCGGGCCCGTTTTACCTGATCTGGTCGGGCGCGCAGCAGACCGACTTGACCACCCATCCGCGCCCGTGGGCGCTCGGCTCCATCGAGGTGGTGCCGTTTGCCAAGAGCTATCCGCATGTGGCGCCTCTCGTCGCTGAGACCCATGCGCAGCGTGGTTTTGGGCTGTTCCGCGAGCACTGTCTCAAGTGCCACGCCATCAACCGTGAAGGCGGCCACGTCGGGCCGGATCTGAGCCTGCCGCACAACATCGTCGAATATCGACCCGAGGCCGAAATCCGCCGTTATATCCGCAACCCGCTCGCATTTCGCTACGGCAACATGCCACCCCACCCCGACCTCACCGACGGTGATCTCGACGACCTCATCGCCTATCTTCGGGCCAAGTCGCGCGAGAAATACGATCCTGCAGACGGGAAAAAGTGAACGCGACCCTGGAGTTATTGCGACAGCGCGTGGCGGCGATTCCGCCGGCGCTGGCCGAGACGCTGCGCAGGCGGCCGCTCGCGCTTGCCGACGCCGCTGACCGTCGCTGGGTGATCACCGGCGGCGGATTGTCCGAGGGACCTGCGCGGTTTTTCGCCGCCTATCTCGCCGATGGGTTGGGCTTGCGGGCGCGTTTCACGTCGCTGTCGGCGTTTGCCGGCCCGTCGAGCGGGCTCGGTGGCGACACGCTGGTGCTGTTTTCGCAGGGGCTGGCGCCCAACGCCCGTCTGCCGCTGCTACATTGCCAGGCCTTTCGCGACACCATCGTGTTCACGTCGGTGACGCCAGGAACTTCGGGCGCCGGTGAGCTCTTGGCCGCGGCGGTGGCGGGCGGTGCCATCGTCGAGACACTGCCGCCCGTCGAGGAAGCGGGCTTGTTGGTCCGACTCATCGGCTCGCCCGTGCAGGCGCTCGCTGCGCTGCGCATGGCGGCACACTCGGTCGGCGCTCCGCTCGACTTGGCCGGTTTGCCCGACGCCTATGCCGCCGCGCTCGAACGCGGCGCCGGCATTTCGTTGACAGACGGCAACGAAGACCTGGCCCCTGTCGCGCTCGTCGCTTCGGGCCGTTACACCGACTACGTCTTTGCCATGCGCTGGAAGCTGCTCGAGGGTTTGCGGCTGCCAGATCCGCCGGTGTGGGACGCGCTCCAGGTCGCACATGGCCCCTTTCAGGAGCTCTATCACCGTCGCTGTACCTTGGTTTCGCTCGTGCGCGGCGGAGCGGAGCGTGCGCTCGATCTCGAGCTCACCCGGCGCCTCGGGGTGCTCCTGCCGCCCGGACGCGGACAGCGCATCTTGTCGTTGGTCGCGGAGCTGCCGGCCCCTCTTTCTTGGTTCGACCATGACGCCCTGTGCAACGCACTGTTGCTCGACGCGCACCAACGTCGACCCCTCGATCTGGCGGTCTGGCCGGGAATGGGCGAAGATGATGTGATCTATGGTGTCGACGGACTCGTATTGGTAAGGTAGAGCCCGTCCGGGGCAACCCGCAGGCAAACTCATGAGCCAAACTCTCGACGCGGTAGCGCCCAAAGAGAACGAGCCGAAAGCAGCCGGTCCGTCCAAGGTCGGTGTGTACACCGTCGGTCACCGACGGCTGGAGATCTTCGCCATCATGCTTCACCTGTCGCTGTCGACGGTGATCGCCTGGCGTGTTTTCCACGAAGTGCGGAACTGGCGCGAAGCCGGCACCGCCGTGCTGTGGACGTTCCTCGGCTATCTCGCTTCCGACATGATCTCCGGCCTGGTGCACTGGCTCGCCGACAACTACGGCACGCCGACCATGCCCATCTTCGGCGCGTTCGTGCGCACGTTCCGCGAGCATCACCTCGACCAAAAAGCGATCACCCGCCACGACTTCATCGAGACCAACGGTGACAGCTGCATCATCTCGGTGTGGCTGCTGGTGCTGGTAGCGTGGCTGTTGCCGACCGCGCCGGGCTCCACGTCGACGATGGCCATCCAGTGTTTCATCGTCGCGCTGTGCGTCGGCACGCTCCTGACCAGCCAGGCGCACAAGTGGGCCCATACGGAAAAGGTGCCGAGGGGCGTGCGCTTCGTTCAGAGCCTTCGCCTCATCATCAGCCGCCAGCACCACCAGCTTCACCATCGCGGCAAGCACGACACGCACTTCTGCATCACCACCGGCTGGATGAACCCCATCCTCTCCACCTTCGGCGTCTACAAAGTCCTCGCCCGCGTCTTCAAGGCGGTCGGAATTCACCCGACCCCGTAGGTCGCCTTGCGCCTCGGTTGAAATCGCGCCACTCTGGTGAGGTTATGTCGGTACCCGCCAAGCGACGTGCGACCTACGAGGACTTGCTACAAGTCCCCAGCCGTCTCGTTGCCGAGATTGTCAACGGAGCGCTAATCACGAGTCCTCGGCCCTCACCTCGCCACGCGCGTGCCGCGACCAGCCTCACAGTAGCGATCGGTGGGCCATTTGATCGTGGAGCGTCGGGGCCCGGCGGGTGGGTCATTCTCGCCGAGCCTGAGCTTCACCTGCATGGTGATGTCCTAGTGCCCGACCTGGCCGGCTGGCGACGCGAGCGGATGCCGCGTTTGCCGGAAAGAGCCTATTTCGAGCTGACGCCGGACTGGATCTGCGAGGTGTTATCACCGTCGACGGAGGCAGACGACCGAGCCGGCAAAATGCCGATTTACGCGCGCGAAGGTGTTCAACACGCCTGGCTCATCAACCCCATCAACAAGACGCTGGAGATCTTCCGTCTGCAAGGTGGTTCGTGGCTCTCCGCAGCCGTCCATCGCGGCGAGAGCACGGTGCGGGCGGAGCCCTTCGATGCCATCGAGATCGACATCGGTGCTCTCTGGGCCGACTGAGCTAGCGACGTTGACGCTCGAGGGTTGCGCGCAGCAGGGGCAGCGCGGCTTTGTCTTTGTCCCGTCCGAGTCGCTCCTTCACCGCGATCAGCGTTGCCAGCGACAGAACGCGGACGCGATTGGCCCCGAACGGCAGCTCCACGGAGTGTTCGAGCAGCGACTCCCAGGTCGTTTTCCCGTCGAGCTCGCCAAGCACATCGAGTCTGCCGAAGCGTGTTCGCAAGAGCTTGGGTCCGGCCAGGTCGCTGCGCGAATACACGATGTCGAAATCGAACGTGGTGTAAGGAACGCCCTGTAGGACTGCGGCGATGCCGCCGATGATGACGAAGGCTACCTCGTGATGCACCAGCGTCGAGACGATTTCATTCGGCTGGAAGGGGGGCGTCCGTCGCGACACGCAAGGCCTCCAGCGACTTCAGGGTGACTTCGAGGGCGTGCAGCCGCTCTTCGGGCGTGAGTGCCAGTGCCTCGTCGATGAGGTCGAGGTCGCCGACATCGACCTCGCTGGTTGGCTCCGACTCCACGACCGGATCTTACCATCTACTCGAAGATGGTGGGCACGATGAGGTGGCCCGGCTGGAGGAGCGCAGCGATGTTGCAGATGGCGCGCCATGCATCGTCGGTGAGTGCGCCGTGATCGGTGATGCACTGGTTGGGGAACGTGGTCGGATCGAAGCAGAGCAGCTCGGCCGTCGAGCAACGCGCGCGGCCTTGGCCCGCGATGCAGGTGAGGCCGGGCGCGATGGTGGTGAGCTGGTCGATGAGGCTGGGGTCGTTGTTGGGCACGCAGAGCTCGACGCTGCCGTCGTTGGCGCAGCCATCCAACTGCGTGAATTTGATTCGATCGACCAGGCACGCGGCGGCGTCCACGGTGGGTGGAGCGGCATCCACCATCGGTGGGCCGGCATCGACAGCCGGCAGGTCGTACGGACGCGTCCGGCAGCCCAAGCAAAGCAGCATCAACACGACGGCATATCGCGCCATGCGCGCATCATAGACCCGTGGGCCGCTAACCGTCGTCTTCGGCGAGGACGATCAGGCGATCGCCTGGCTTTGGCGTAAAGGGCGCTCGTCGCTGGAGTGGATTGAGGGCGATGCCGTAGCGCTTGCTGGCGTCGGCAGTGAGCACTTGCAGACCGAGGGCCACTTCGCCGCGCGCTTTGGCGGCGAGGATCAGGTGATCGAAGGTGACGATCGAGCCCGGCGGCGCATAGAGCGCCAGATCTTTGAGATAGACCTCGCTGCCTTCCGAGCGGAAAAGATCCTCCAGCACCGGGCGTACGCGGGGCTCGTGCGTGATCTGCGCCAGCACCATCGACACCATCTCGTTGGAGATGACGATGTCGTGGATCTCGGTGGTGGCGGCGAGCTCGCGATTTTTCGGCTCCAGGATCTCGGAGCAGACCTTCTGGTCGACGAGACCCGTGCGTGCACGAAAGTCGCGCAACAACAGCAGGGCGATGATGGCGCGGGTGTCGGCAGCCTCGGGCGTCGAGTCTGCCTGGGTGGTATCGCCGAGCACCATCACCGTCGGATATTTTTGCGGCTGTAGTTTTTCGAGGAGCGCACGGTTGGTGAACTGGCCGGCCACGTGGCGCAGATCGATGTTCTTCATCGGCGTGCAGTGCTCGGCAAGCGCGGCCTCGTGCGCTTTCTTGTCGAGCGAGTTGACCAGCGTCAGCGTCGAGCCGGCGCCGACATAGTTGTCGAACTCCTGGATGATGGGAAAGATCTTCTCGTTCCAGCCGAGAATGAGCATGTGCTCGACGGGCTTGCCGGACTGCGGCGCCGGCTGGCCGAGCTCGGAGGCCTTGAGCGTGCCGTCGTAGGGCCGATATTCGATGTGGTCGTCCTCGGCCAGGATGAGCAGCTCCTCGTCGGTGGCGATGACATGATCGGCCGGCGGATTGAGGATGTGAGACGAGCCGTCTGCTTTGGCCACGCCACAGACGCAGCCGTTGGGAAAGTCGAGCAGGATGTCACCGAAGAGCCGCCCGACGATCTGCGGAAATTTGGCGTAGTGAATCTCGTTGCCTTCGAAGCGCAACAGCTCGTCGTAGACCACGGACAGGCCGCTGATGCGCGACGTCTGCAAGATGATCTTGGAGATGATCTCGTTGGTCTTCACCACCTGCGCCAGACGGTTGGAGGCGATCTGCGCCACCTCCTGATTTTCCGGCAGCATGACCTCGGCGGTGACCTTGATCTGCTTCTTCCGCTCGGCGGTCAGATCAGGGTGATTGTAGATGGCGAGGAGCGTCTTGATGATGCGGCCGTCGGCGCGGTTGGCGTCGGCGGTGTCGTTCTCGTCGACGAGGACGACGATGGCCTGGGCGCTGTCGAAGGCGACGCGGCCGAGATCTTGGATGCTGACCGAGCTGCCGGCGCGCACCACCAGCTTACAGCGCTTCTGATGAACGACCTTGGCGCGCAGCCGTTCTTCCATGTCTGTCTTCTCGCGCTCGGCCATCACCACGACGGTGATGCGGCCTTTTTCGACGTTGGCCTCGGAGAGCTGATCGATGACCGAGTAGATCTTTTCCGACCAGCCGAGCACCAGAAAGTGATTCTCTTCGACGACCGCCGAGCCGCCGCGGCGGATCGCTTCCAACCGCGCCTGAAAATTGCCCGACAGCGACGAGATGAGTAGGCCCGCGACCACCAGGCCGAGCACGGTGTCGACGGCGGAAATGATGCGGAGTAGGCCCCCGTTGTCGCCGCCCATCGCGCCGGTGTCGAGGATGCGGGTGAAGAAGAACCAGAACCGGTCGCCGAAGCTGTCACCAACGTGGAGGCCGAGGATGATGGCCAGGAGCAAATGGACCAAGACCACGGTCATGGACAACACGAACAGGAGGAGGAGCTGCTTGCCGGCGCCGCCTGACAATAGCGCGTCGGTCCGGTAACGAAGTCGTGCGCGAAAACCTGCAGCCATGTGGGGTCTCTATGCGCCGAGCTGCAACAGCAGCGTCGAGTAGGCGAGGGTCTGGGTCTGTTTTTCGACGAGGATTTTTTCGATATTCTGGAGGAGCTCGAGCAGATGATCGACCGCGCGACTGACCCGGTAGACCACTTGCACGGCGACCTTGTCGAAGGCCTCTCGTCGCTGGACCGGGTCGGGCAGTGCGTGCGCCGCCAACGTCTGCGGGTGGGTGTACAGGAAAAATCTGATCAGATTCAGGCGCACGAAGATGACTTGTAGATACACCACCACGTCGGGCGAGTAGGTATACCACTCGCGTAGAAACACATTGGCGCAGAAGTTCTCCAGCCAGGTCTCGGCGCGGGCCAGAAAATCCGGCGCCAGCGACGGCATGGTCCGGGCGAGGACCGCTCTCAGCGACGTGGGATGTACGTCGGCCACCGTTGGCAAGCCCACCTCGCCGAGGAGCTGGGCCATGGGCCTGGTCGGATTCTCCTTCAGGTGGGCTTCGAAGATGCGCGCCAACAGTGCCAGCGTCACGTCGCTCGACGCTGCCGACGCGGAAAAGCGGGCGTGCTGCTCGTCGAGGATGGCCGGATCTTCCAGACATTGCAGCTCGAACTTCATCTTCTGTGCGGCGAAACTGCCGTCGCTGCCGCAGCCGCGATGAAAGAACGGCAGCGCCTCCTGCGCGAAGGACGCCAGTTGAAACAGTCGACTCGTCACCGGGTATTGCCGTCGACGAACACCGCGGTAAAGGCTGCCGCGGACCACGTCGAAGAGACCCAGCCACGGGTCCCGCGTCGACGCTGGCACCGTCATGGCCATGTCCGGCCGCGGCAAGATGTCAGCCGAGACGTCGACGATGTCGCAGGCGTCTTCGTGCAGCAAAAGCTGCCGCGCAGCTTCGGGGCAAGACGTGGCCGTGCTGAGCTCGAAACGCGAGCCAATCTTGGCCAGGCTTCTCGGGTACAGCGCGCACAGGTTGGGCAGCACCTCCGCCCCGTGGTCGCGATGGATGCGACAAAGCTGGTCCTCGGTCAGAAACGTACAAGTTTTGCCCTCTTGGAGCACCAAAAGGGCGTAGCTCTGCTTGTCGCGCGCTCCTGGCGGACGTGGCTGAAAGCTGGCCGCGAAGTCGGCCTTGCCTTCCGGGGTCGCGGCCAGCGTCTTTTGCAGACGGAAATAGTGCCGCTCGTCGACAAAAATCTCCCAACCGCGACAACACGTGTCCTCGCAGCGACTGCCGATGCACTCGAACCGCGTGACGTAGCGGAGCCCTTGGACTTTCTTGGTGCTCGTAGCAGTCACGTCGGGATAATCGCATGTTGGCGGGGTAGGAGAGCCTCAAGATGGTAAGATAGTGGGCCCATGCGCATCCGTATTGCCCAGCGCGTGCCCAACACCCAAGCCGAAGGTCCTGGTCGACGCTATGCGTTGTGGGTGCAAGGGTGCCCGATCCGTTGTGTCGGCTGCTGCAACCCCGAGATGTTCGGGGCAGCGGGTGGACACGACGTGGAGGTGGCGGAGCTGTTGGCGGAGATCGCCAGCGTCGGGGGACTTCAAGGCCTGACGCTGCTCGGGGGCGAGCCGTTTGCGCAGGCGGCGGCGGTGGCGGAGCTGGCGGCCGGAGTGCGGGCCCTTGGCCTGTCGATCATGGTCTTCTCCGGCTACACGTTGGCAGAGCTGTCGTCCCAGGGCCCCGATGCAGCGCGCCTCTTGTCGCTGTGTGACCTCCTCGTCGACGGGAAATATGACGCCGAGCAGCCCGAAACCGGGCGGCGCTGGATCGGCTCGCGCAACCAGATCATGCATTTTTTGACGGCCCGGTATGCGCCGACCGAGCCCCAGTTCCGTAGTGGTAACACCGTCGAGATTCGCCTCGGTCGGGGTGCCCTCACCGTCAACGGCTGGCCGGCCGTCGCCGACGCACTGCGGCCCCGGCGATGAGCATGGAGCTCGAGCCACCGACGGTGCACGCGGCAGAAGGAGCGCTGTTGCACACGGCGCGCGCGGTCGTCGCCCAGCTCGGATCGGTGCGCTCGTCGCCCATCTCGCCTGGGCTGGCCGCGCCAAAACAGATCGGTCCTACCGCGGCACGTCTGTTGCAGGAGACGTTGTCGCGCGGCGCGATCCTGGCGCTCGCGCGTGGGGGTGGCTGGCGTCGTGGCGAGTGGCTCGACGGGCGCGGCGGCGTCAAGACCGGCCGACTGTGGGAGCGTCACGCGCCACCCGCGCTGACGTTCAGCGCAGCGACGGTGGACACCCTCAACTGGCTGGTCGGCTCGGGGGCCGAAGCACGGCCCAAGCTGGTCTCTCGTGGCAAGGCACCGCTGGAACGCGGTGACGAGCTGGTGCTGGCGCTGGCCGGAGATCTCGTCGCTGGGACACCGCTCGGCGAGCAGTTCTTCAGCCAGGGCCTGGTGCGCCGCAGCGGTCTTGCCTGGCTGATGCATCCGCTCAGTCTGGCGCTCAGCGACGGCAGCGCCTGCCAGCCGGCGGTGCTGGCCAGCTGGACAGAGCCCGATGCAGCACCGATCATCGAAGCGTTGACGCCGACGCTGGCGGTGCGACATCAGACGCTGTTTCTGGCCGGGCCACGTTTTGGCGAGCCGGCGGTGGTGGTCTCCATCGGCGAGACCACACGGAACATCCTCGAGGCCCTCAGCGCGTCGCCGACCCGGCCCGATCTGGCGAGCTTCTTCGTCGATGCCGGCGTCGCGACCCTGGACCGCCTCGCCGTCGATGCCGAGCTCACGCCACCGCTGTCGCCGCGGACGTCGCTCGGCGAACGTTCGCGCGCGTTCGAGGCTGCCGGCTCCTGGTTGCGCGGGCTGTTGCGCCTGCGCCGCCGGCTCGATGCGGCCCGAGGTACGTCCTACATCGACGATGACTATGTCGTCTCACAGTTCCTTCTCCGTCGCTGGGAGCATCTTTCCGTCGAGCGGATCCAGAAAACCGAGGCCCTCTTGGGCCGACTCACCCAGCTCGACTCTGCAGTCATCACATGAGGATTCCATGCCCCCCTGGTTATTGACCGATCCCGCCCAAGCTCTTGCCCGATTTCCCGATGCCATCGGCCTCGGTGACATCAAAAAGGGCTTCGCCATCTCGCCGGCGTGGGACGGCCTGTACGCACTTGGCTTTCCGCACATGCGCTTCATCGTCGACGGGCACAAGGACGACAAGAACTCGCGCAAGGCGGCCGAGAAAGCCGACAAGGCCAACGATCTCGAAATCTACCCGCATGAATTTCCGCGCGGGGTCGTCGCCCGCTATCTGCGCGCCAGCGGCATCAATTCCTACTACGAAGACCGCTGGAACCGCGCGCTCGACAACGGCAGCGAATATACGAAAGAAGAAGCCGTCGCCAGGCTGGCCATCTTTTTCGAGAAGGGCGGCGGCAACTACGAGTTCCGTACCTGCGAGGTCATCTACCTCATAGAAGCGCTGTTCGGGACCGCGTTCACGATGGAGACGCTGCTCACGCTGTTCGAAAAATGGACGCTGTGGGCCGACGGCTCGGAGACCGCCGGCTATGTCGTCACCGTGATGGGATTCTTGCTGCGCCGCCTGCCGCAAAAGGCCGCAGCGTCGGCAAAAGCGCGCCTCGTCAAGCTGTCGCAGATCCCCATGGACGAATATCTGCAGACCGATTTTCTGCTCATGCTCGGCGGCGCGCCGGCTTACAAGAAGCTCATCAGCGAGACCGGTCGGCCCGAGGGCCTGAGCTTTGCGTCCCATGTTCGCGACGTGAAGCTCTTGTTGCGGCTCGGTGAGAAGTCGAACGGCGACTGGCATCTCGATCCGCAGTTCGTGTTTTGGGCCGGCGACGCCATGTTGGCGCAGTGGCCCACGCGCATGGCGCGCAGCTCGGCGTGGCGGCATCGGTCGCTGGCAATCGAGCTGACGCTGCTGAAGTTGCCGTCGGTGGGCCCTGTCATGGAGGTGCTTTTGACCAAGAAACGCTCTGCTCCCGTCGCTGAGGCGTGGTTGTCCGAGAACGGTATGACCAAGCGGTCGAGCGCCAAAGACCTGGACCTCGGGGATTCGCGCAAAACGAGCGCGCGCAAGAAACCCAACAAGGTGCAGAGCCGGCCGGTCAGTCAGATCGAGAAAGACTTCGATGAGCTGGCCCAGGACACCGCCGACCGCCTCGACGCTGTGCGCGGCAAAGTCAAAGAGGAACAGAAGGTGCTCAAGGCCTCTGTGGACCGCTACGCGACGCTGCGCAGTGAGCTCGGCGAGCCGCCGCTCGAGGCGTTGGTACACTTTTTCGGCGCCGACGGCGTCGCCTGGCAGCGCTCGCGGAAGCCGGCCCTCCAGCGACTACGTGCGACGCAGGTCGAGCTGTCTCGCTGGATCGAGATCCTCGAAGCGATGGTTTAGGATCGCCCCATGAGTCGCGCCTATCGCATCAGCGTCTCGGAATCGGTCACCCGGGTGGTCCATGTCGAGGACGGTGTCACCACGGGCCTCGAGCTCTTGCCGATCTTGCCGCCGGCAGACATGCAGCGCGTGCTGCGTGAAGAGCTGTTGAAGCGCGGGTTTCAGATTGTGGAAGGCGAGCCGGACACGGTGGTCCGCGTCGAGGCGGACGGCATCGTCATCGAGGTCGAGCTGTCGTCGGCCAAGGTGACGGTCTCGCTGGCCGACGACGCCGAAGTCGAGGCCAGCGCCACGCGCAGCCAGACCTCGGAGCGCCCTCCCGAGGCCGTGCAAGAAGAAGTGCGCGAGAAGCTCAAGAAGCGCGTCGACGAAGATCTGGAGCGCTCGGTCAAACGCCAGACCACGCAAGCCCGCGAAGCGGTGACCGAACGGCTCGAAAAGCGCCTCGGCGATCTGCGCCGCGAGCTCGATCAAGTGGTCAACGGCGCCACCGCCACCGCGCTCAAAGAACGCGCCGCGCAGCTCGGCGAAATCGAGCACGTCGACGAAAACGCCGAGACCGGCGAGCTGACCATCACGGTGAAGGTGTGACGAAGGCCGTCAAGCCAGCGACGGAAACGCGTCGCATCGCCGAGGCCGATCTGCCCGTCGAGCTCAACCTGTTCGACGTGGTCGAGGCCGCCTATCCGAGCGAGCTGGCGCGGGCCGAAGAGGCGATCGTGCGCCGGCTGCCCATCCTCATCGAGTGCGACAAGGAGCTCGGGCCGTTCTTCTACCGTTGCCTGCGTGAGCGCTGGAAGAAGCGCAATTTGCGCGCCGTCTATCTCGACGGTCGCCAGCCGGCCGATGCGCCGGTGCAGCTCGGCCTCATCGCCACCATGCTTGGCCAGCTTCGCGATGCGGTCCGCGGTCCCGTCGGTGAGCGCGTCGTGGTGTTGCCGCATCTCGACCTTCTGGTCACGTCCTCGGGCGGCATCACCACCGAGGCGCGCGAGGCCGTGGCGCTGTTGTACGAGAACCCGGAAGTCTTGTGGGTCGGCTTCAAAGATCCATCGTTCGCCCTGCCCGAGGTCATTCGCAATCTGTTCCCGCAAGCGGTCAGCATCCTCGGGGTTTCGCGCGAACGGCTCCGCTATCTCGTCACCCAGCGCGAGGCCAAGAAGCTCGGCCGCGGTCTCGACCCGTACGTGCTCTACAAATATGTCTCCGGCATCAACGCCATCCGGTTACGCCGTCTGCTCACGGCCGTCGACGGCGTCGACTATCCGGAAGATCCCAAGCGCGCCTACATCCAGCTTCGCCAGGCGACGGTGGCGCAACAGTTCACGCTACCCGACACCGATCTACGCACCGAGATCGGCGGCTACGCCAAGGTCAAAGATCGTCTCGAAAAGGAGATCCTGCACATCTTGGCCGTCAAGGATCGCGACGGCACCAGCGTCGAGGATGCCAAGCGGATCGAGTCGCTGTTGCCACGCGGCATGATCTTCTGGGGCCCGCCCGGCACCGGCAAGACCCTCTTTGCCAAAGCGATGGCCACGGCACTCGGCGCCGCGGTCACCGTCGTGAGCGGCCCCGAGCTGAAGAGCCGCTGGGTCGGCGAGAGCGAAGAAAATCTCCGCCGGGTCTTCGTCGCTGCGCGCCAGTCGGCGCCGTCGGTGATCGTCTTCGACGAGCTCGACAGTTTCGCCACCGCGCGTGGCACCTACACGGGCTCGGGCGTCGAGCATTCGATGGTCAATCAGCTACTCACCGAGATGGACGGCTTCCGCAAGGAGGAGCTGGTGTTCGTCGTCGGTACCACCAACTTTGTCGAGTCGCTGGATCCAGCGCTGCTGCGGCCGGGGCGCTTCGAGTTCCATCTGCAGATTCCGTATCCGGACCTGGAAGATCGCCGCGCCATCGTCCAGATCTACGACGAGAAGCTCGATCTGCAGCTCGAGCCACGCGCGCTCGATCACATCGGCAAACGCACCGGCGATCTGGTCGAGGGCCTGGGGACGCGCTATTCGGGCGATCACCTACAGGCCATTTGCCGACAGCTCGCCCGTCGGCGATTGCGTGATGATGTCCGCGGTCCGACGACGGTGGCCGACATCGAGCGCGCCATGACCGAGTATCTCGAGCGGCCGGAGCTGACCGCGACCGAAGAGCGCGTCGTCGCGACGCACGAGGCGGGGCATGCGGTGACGGCGATGTTTTGTCCGCATTCGCCGCCCATCGATCGCATCTCCATCCGCGGCGATCTGGCAGGCTCTCTCGGCTTCGTGCAGTACGCCGATCCGGCGCATCGCTATGTCGTGACGCGTGGGCAGCTCCTCGATCACATCTGTGTGTTGTTCGGCGGTCGCGAGTCGGAGGCGCTGTTGCTCGACGATCTGTCGATCGGCTCCAGTCACGATCTGGAACGAGCGACCGCCATTGCCCGTTCGCTCGTCGAGGAGCTGGGCATGGGCCCGTCGGCAGCGGGGATCCGTCGCTATGCGCATGAAGAGCCCGGCAAGACCGCCGCGCTCTCCGACGAGGCGCGTGCGTTTTTGGAGCGCGGCATCAGCGAGATCCTCGACACCGAGCGGGCCCGCTGCCAGAACATCTTGAAGGGGAATCGCAAGCTCGTCGAGTCGCTGCGCGATCTCTTGCTGGAAAAGAAGATCCTCGATCGGGAGTCGTTCATGCCGCTCATGCCGGAGGGAGCCAAGCGTGGCTAAGCTGACCATTCGCCTGGTACGCGACGCAGTGTCGGGCAAGCGCAACGTGGTGATCGGCTACGAGAGCGACAGCGACGCGCTCCCCATCGAGCACGAAGAAGAACATCGCCGGCTGGTGGAAAAGCTGGTGGCCGGCGGCCTGGTCAAAAAAGGTGAGCTCGGCGAGATCGTCGTCGAACGTGGCACGCCCGTCGCCGCCGCGGAGACGCCGGCCGAATCGGCGCCTGCTGCCAAGAAATCCGTCGACGAATCGCAGTGACGCCGACCGAGCCCATAGAGCCTTCATGTCGAAGACGCTGATCTTTTCCGGTGAGGACGCAGTTCGCATGGCGCTGTCGGGACTGGTGCCGGCGGCGGATGCCGAGCTGCCCGCGCTGACCTGGCGGGACAGCGACGGCCGCGTGTTCTTGTCGCCCAAGAAGGCGTTGTCGCCGGCGCTGGGCAAAGCGCTATCTGCCGTCGGTGTCGAGCTGTCGAAGACGACCGGTCCCGCCGACAAGCGCGCCATTTCTTGCTGGGCCGAGGCGATCACCGCGCGCCGTGCTGCGGAGCCCGAAGCCTTGGCTGTCCCGGTGCTATTCCATGCGCCGCCAGGAAAGTCGCTGCTGACGCTGGCCTCCGAGATGTTGCGGCTGGGCTGCGATCGGCAGTCGTATCGTGTGCTGGCCGACGGCTCGACGCTGCTCCATGTGACCGCGCCGCCGTACTACACGCTCACCCAGGCAATCGATCATGTCGACGGGCTGCGGGCGTTCGTGGAGTCGCGCCCGTCGGTGTGGCTGGAGATCGGCTGGTCGCATCCGCTCGCGCATCTGGTCCGCCCGAGCGGCCAACTGGTCCTCGTCGGCAGCCAGGATGCCTGGCAGTACATCGAGGACGCGCCGTTCACCGATCTGTACGATCTGGTCGACCTGACCCTGCCGCACGGGCCGAGTGCCGTCGGTGCCTGCAAGTCGGCGCCGCAACGATTGCAAGTCTCGCTCGAGCTCCGGTTCGGCGGTCGGCGCGCGCCGGCGTCGCTGTGGGTGCTACGACGAAAACCCAAGGAACAGGTCGAGAGCCTGGTGGCCAGCCTGCCCGAAGACGTGTTGTCGCGGCTGTCGTTTGCGGCGGGTGTCGTCGCTGGCGAAGAGATCGTCGTGCTGCGGGCGCGGCCGAGCCAAAAGGGGCCGCCGGATCTGACGCTCGACGCCGAGGCCTACGCCCAGGTGTCGGGTCTGCCCAATCTGTTCGCTCCCGTCGACGCTGCCATCGAGCCGCCTATCCGCCGCGATCGTTTGCGCACGCTTTTGTGCCCGGATCCCGAGGCGCTCACCTGGCTGCGCCCGGATACCGACACGCATACCCACGGCTTCGTGCCCGAGCTCTTGGCCGAAAAGGAGCTGCTGCCGCTCGACGAGTGGGTCGACTACATCGTGCACGGCGACGCTGGCCAGCTCGAGCCGTGGGTGCGCAGCGCGGTCTTTGCGTTCGGCGATTTCGAGTCGGCCGCGGACGATTGGGTGCGGCGTGACCAGCCCGCCGTCGAGCGCGAGGCCGAGCCGGGGCCCGAGGCGCCGAGCCGCAAGAAAAAGTCGAAAGAAAAGGCCAAAGCGCCCGTCGTCGTGGTGACCGAAGAAGTCTACGAGCCGGAGCCGGTGGTGTCCGCTGCCGTCGGTGCGACCCTGGCGTCCGCCGAGCCGAGCGAGCTCGAGCGCGTGCTGGCCAGCACCGAAGAACGATATCTGCACCTCGATGCGCCGGCCGATGCACCGGAGCGTCAGGTGTTGTGGCGCGAGATGGCCGAGCTGCAATCCGGCCTCGGCCGCGTGCGCGAAGCGGGCATGTGTTTTTCGCGCGCGGTGTGGGAGCAGCGGGGCGAGGCCGCGCGCGCCGTGGCCCGCGCATGGACGACGCAGGTGCGCAAGCAGCTCCTTGGCGGAGGGCGGGCTGTGCCTGGGCGGAGCGTTGGAGGTCCGGAACACTCTGGGCAACAATTGGACGCTGAAGCTGCTCTGCTTGCGTTGACCTCGCCGTCGCGTGACGAGGTGCGGGCGCTGGCGGCATTGTTGCTCGAGCGCGGGTTTTCAGGCACCAGGCGCGGCAACGAAGCGGCCATCCAGCGCTGGCTCGAGCGCTTCGACAATGGGCTCGATCTGCGGTCGCGCTGGCTGGCGCGCTGGGCGCTGTCGGGGTTGCAAGGCGGGGATCGCCTGGGTTTGGCGCGGGCACGTGATCGCTTGCTCGACGATCTCGGGCATGGTGTGTCTGTCGAACGTGATCTGCCGGTGTTCTTGCGCTTCGTCGGTGGCGGTGTGGATCGCGACGCAGGCGCCACCAGCCAGCTCACCGGCGCGCTCGAAGAGCTCTTGGTCCGCTATCACAAGACCAAACGCGCCCGCACGACCGTCGAGGCCCCGGAGGCCAAGACCGGCGCCTACGTCCACCTTCTCTTCGCCTACGGCCTCGCGCGTCTCGGCCAGGTCGAACGTGCCCGTGCGCTCGCTGCACCGACGGCAGCAGCCCTCGACCTCACCGATCCGGTGCACGGCTTCTTGCATCGCGCCTACTCGGCTCGCCTCGAGCAGGCCCTGGCCGGCACGCCACCCGGCGCCGCGCTGCCACCGGCCATCGCTGGCGAGCTCAACACGCTCGACAAGAAGACCCTGCAGCGCTTCAAGGTCGACCGTCTGCGCGAAAGCTCGTCGGTGCTGGAGCCGCAAGAGCACCTCGACCCGTTTCGCGATTTCCCGCTGGGCGACGGCGATCCGCGTGGGCCAGAGCTCGGCGCGCTGCGCGGCATGACCGACGAATCCGAGCGCACCAAGGCGGTCGAGCGCATCTTCCTGCGCGCGCTCGACAGCGCCACCCCCGTCGACGAAAAAGCCAATCTGCTGGACGGCGTGATGGACTTTTTCCCGCTCATTCCAGAGTCGCAGGTCGCGGCCTACCTGAGCCGCCTCGCCCGCTCCGTCGACGACGTGCCTGGCCCGCGTCGGGCCGAGCTCCTCGAAGAAGCCTTTGGTCTGGCGGCGCAAATCGGGCAGGCCGGCAACGGACAGATCGGGGGCGATCTGTTCGAACGCCTGCGCCAGACGTTTGCCGCCTTCGACGACGAAGAGACCGGCCGCGCCGCGCGCACCCTGCGTCGCACGCTGGTGACGCTGCGGCGGACGGGTCGCCGTGACGAGGCTGCGTCGATCATTGCGCTGGTCACCAAGCGTTCCCAACCACGCGGTGCCGCGGCCCTGGTGGGTCGGCTTCACCTCGCCGCGTCGCTGGCCTACCTCGGCCATCTCGACGAAGTGCGCAAGATCCTCGACGAGGGACGTGCGCGGCTGGCCAGCCTCAACCCCAAAGATTCGTCGCAGTCGGAGCGCCTCAACCTGTCGCGCGCACTCGCGGCCGCCTATGGCCAGCTCCCACGCGCCGAGGCCCTCGAGCTCCTCGGCGGTCTGGCCGACCAGCTCAAGCTCATCACCGACTTCTACAATACCAACACGCATTTCTGTCTCTCGGTCGTCGCCTTCATGGAGGCGCTCATCACCGCCATCGCCTCCGACGATCTGGCTCTTGGTGCCGAAGGTCGCCTGTTTCTCGACGAGGACGAGTACCTGGTCCGCCGTCGCGTCCACCGTGATCTGGAAGATCTGGGTCATGGCTGATCGCGTGCCCGCTCCCTTGCTACCGAACCTGAAGTCGCCACTGCAACCGTCGTCGGAGACCGCATGACCGCCACCCAGCCCGCCCCTGAACCACAGGTGACCGATCTCGTCGATCGTGTCACTGCGCTCAGCTACCAAGAGCTCACCGAAGAGGCGCCGTCGCTGCGCGCCAAGCTGCGCCGCTTTCAGACTGCGCTGGGCCGCTTCTTCATCGACAAGCAGACCCTCATCGACCTCATGACCGTCGCTGCCGTGGCCCAGGAGCCGCTCCTCTTGGTGGGCCCGCCGGGCACGGCCAAGAGCGATCTGGTGCTCAAGTTCAAGGACGCGGTCGGTCTCGGCCAGGGCGACTACTTCGAGTACATGCTGACCCGCTTCACCGAGCCGTCGGAGATCCTCGGCCCCATCGACATCAACCTCCTGCGTCAGGGCCGCTATCTGCGTCGTGATCGCGGCAAGCTGCCGACGGCACGGCTGGTGTTTCTCGACGAGATCTTCAAGTCGAACTCGGCCATCTTGAACACGCTCTTGACCATCATCAACGAGCGCAAGTTCTACCAAGATGGCGTCGCCGTTCCAGTGGCGTTGAAAATCCTCTTTGCCGCCACCAATGAAATTCCCGAGCTGGCCGAGCTCGGCGCGCTCAAAGATCGCTTTTGTCTCAAGGTCGCTTGTCGCTCGGTGCAGGACCGCTACTTCGTCGAGCTCATCGACGCCGGCCTCGATACCGAGACGCGCCGCACTCTCAACCAGAAGCCGTGGGCAGAGGGCCTGTGTGGTCTCGAAGACTTCTTGAAAGCACATCGTTATCTGACCCTGCAGATGGCCGAGAAAAAGGTCGGCAGCGACGGGAACAGCGAACGAGATCGCGATCGCTGGTTCCCCGAGCCGCTCCTGCGCGAGCTGCGTCGCGTCTTGAAGACGCTGGTCCGCGAAGACAATGTCTTCGTCTCCGATCGCAAGGTGATCAAGCTCTACCGGCTCATCCGCACCAAGGCGTGGATCGATCACGGCGGCGCCGTCGAGCGCGAAGACCTGCGTCTGTTGTCTTACCTCGGCGAGACGCGCGAAGAGATCGATCTCCTCGAGGAAAAGGTTCCGAAGCTGTTGGGCCTGGCCCAGTGAAGTTGAGCGAGGAACGAATCTAGTGAACGAGCTCCGCGACGCCGAAGAAGCGCTGGCTTTCGTCTCCGCCGGGCTGTGCCTCGGTCGGGTGCGCCAGGCGTCGGCGGCGGAGCTCGGCGAAGTGGCGCCGTGGGTGGAGGCGCTGCTCGACGAACGGCCGGCCATGCCGCCGCCGGGCATGCTGGTCGATCTCGGCCATCTGTTGATGGGTGCGCAGCCATCCAACCAGCTACCGGTGCCGGCCAGCGACGTGCGGCTGCGTCAGGCCATTCGCGCCTACGAAGATCATGTCCTTGGGCGCATGGGCCTCGAGTCGCTGCGCCAGCCAGCCGAAGACGCCGTCGCCAAGCTGGCACCGGCGGAGCTCGCCGCCGCGCTCGGTGCCATGTCGGCGCAACTGCTCGAGCGACTCGGGGTGCGCGGTCACGCGTTCAGCCCGGCCATCATGCGGCGCATCGGCAAGCGCCCCAAAGACGAGCTTCTCGCCGACGGCTACCATCGACTCGGCACGTCGAGCGTGGTCACCTCGCTGGCCATCGGCTACGAAGAGCTGGTCAGCGCCGCACGTCGTCAGCCGTCGCTGTTGCATGAGAGCGATGTCTTTCTGCTGGAGAATTTCGGCGCCCTGCGCACGCTGGCCCAGCGCGTGGGTTGTGCGCAGGCGCTGGCCGCCGCGGCCGAGATCGATCGCGCGCTCCCACGCCGTCTCCGACGACGACGGCCACTGGTGACCGGTCATGCGCCCATCAGCCAGGAAGACGAGAGCGAATACCCGACGGGCGGCTTCTCCGGCATCACCACCTCGGGCACGCTGGAGAATCTGGTGTCGTCGGAGCTCATCTACATGGATGACCCCGACGACAACGCAGAGGCAGGCAGCGTCGATATCTTCGACGTCCGCTATGTCGAGGCCGAGCTGCTCTACTACAGCCGCGACGAAGCCATCCTCGCCCGTCGTCGCCGCAGCTATGTCTTTCTTCTGGAGCCCTCTCTCGTCGATGCGCGCTTCAAAGACGTCGGCTCGCGCTACCAGCGCACGGTGCTGCTGGTGGGGCTCCTCCATTGTGTCATCGCCCGTCTCACCGAGCAGCTCGGCGAAGAAGAGCTCAGCTTCCGGCTGGTCTTCGCCGTCGACCGCCATCAGGTCACCAACCACAAGTCACCGCTCGACGACGAGCTGGAGCTGATGCGCCTCTTGCTCGGCGAGCAGATCGAGCTCGGTCGCGCCACCGTCGAGGAAGCGACCCCGGATCAGCTCGCCGTTCTGGTCGAGACCGCGCTTCGCCGTGGCGCCGTCGAGCTCTGTGTGGTGGGCAACCAGCGGCCGGCGATGCCCGAGCTCGGCCCGGTCGGCACCAGCCGGGTACGCCCGGTCACACTGGCGCTCTCGGATGCGCGGCCCGTTTTGCGTGACAGCGACGGCAACGCTCTGTTCGAGAATCAGCCGGGCGACCCACTTTTGTCGAGCTGGGTCGAGACCGCCCGCGCCCTCGTCGAACAGCTCCTCTGACATGGCCCGCTACGAGCGCGATCGCGACGGCATCGTCGAGAGCTGGGAGGTCGAGGTCGAAGGCACGGTCTTGTGGACGCGCGAAGGCCGTTTCTGGCGGCGCCCCGACGGCACAGTCGCCGGGGGAGACCTCGACTGGGTCAATCAGCCCATCCGCGGTCTCTTCCGCGGCATCGACAAAGAACGCGCCCGCGTGATCGACCAGCACCTCGGCAATGGCTTTGCCCTCGTCGACGAATCGGCACTTGGCGTCGCCAGCGATCCGGCCATCGAAGCGCGTCTGGTCGATTTGCCCAGCGACGATCCGCTGTGGACGGTGTATTCCGATTGGCTCCAGCAACACGGCGATGCGCGTGGTGCGTGGGGCGCAGTGTGCGACGGCGGCAACAACGCCGACGCTGCCTTGGCCGCTCGCCTGCAATCGCAGGCCGAGCGCGAGCTGCGTCTGCATCTCGGCCTCGACCATGGCCCCAGCTTCGGTTGGCAACGCGGCCTTCTGGCCTGGTGCTCGGCCGAACCGGCGCAGCTCGACAGCCTCCTGTTGCATCCGCTCGGCCGCACGCTCGCGGACGCGCGCGTCCGCATGCCCGGTCGGGGTTTCGGCCGCAACGACATGCGGGAGCTGGCCGAGATCTTGGGCCGCTATCCCCACCTCAGACGGCTCCAGCTCTGTGACTTCGAGATGCACGAAGACGCCGAGCTCTCCGACGTGATCCTCGGCGAGCTGGGTCCGCTGTGGCCCCGCCTGACCGAGCTACGACACCTCGTCTTGCAAGGCGGCCTCATGCAGCTCGGTCAGCTCGATCTGCCGTCGCTGCAGACGCTGACCATCCGCACCACGGGCCTCATGCCCGAGTCGCTCGAAGCCGTGGTCCGGAAGCGCCCGTCGCTGACTGGCCTCGAGCTGTGGTTCGGCCGCGAGACCGACGCGGGCAGTCACCTCGGTCCGCTGCTGTCCGGTCGACATTTTCCGTCGCTGCGCGCGCTCGGTCTCTGCAACGCCGACTTCACCGACGAGCTGGTCGCCGAGCTACATACCTCGCCGCTGTTGCCTCGCCTGCGTACGCTCGACCTCTCTCGCGGCACGCTGTCCGACGAGGGACTCGACAGCCTCTTGCGATCACGCGCGGCCTACGCCCATCTCGACCTCTTCGATCTGAGCCAGTCGTGCCTCAGTCCAGAAGGCGTCATCGCCGCCGCGGTGCTGTGCAAACAGGTGATCGTCTCCGATCAAAAAGGCGTCAATGAACGCTACGTCTCCGTCGCTGAATAGCGGTCAGCGCGTCGCCGCCGCGAAGTCGTAGCCGCAATGCGCCAGCACATCCCGAAAGGTGGTCTCTGCGGCGCCCATGTCGAACTTGGCGCCTTCCTCGAGCCACTCCAGGCACTTTTTCCAGTCGCTGGGCCGCCAGGCGCGCGTGCGGCTCTTGCCGCCGAGCAGCCAGCCGAGCGCCGTCAACACGCCACGCACCATCACCGAATTGGACAGCAACGCCACGCGTGAAAACGACTTGATGCCGGTGCGATCGCCCCATTCGTCGACGATCATTCGTCGCTGTTCGGCCGTCGGCCCGGAATCGGGCGCGTAGATCAGCAGCACTTTGCCGGCGCCCTCGCGCGCCACATGTGCCGCCAGTCCTTCCATCAGCTGCAGGGTCTGCGCGTTGTCGATTGCCTGCCGCTGCACGCCGATGAACAACGGCCCAAGCCGCGCATAACAAGATTCACGCTTCGGCGTCTCGCAAACAATTCCAGTCATGACCCAAAAACGTATCACGAAGTGCGCGAAATCTGTGTAGGTATGCGCTCCAGGATGCCGTCGCCGTAGACCTGTCTGAGGCCCAGCCGGTCGAGATGGACATAGCCGATATGGCAGCCACAGTGATCATTGGGACAGGCTCGACATAGGCTTTGGGCCAACGCCGCCTCGATACCAGCTTCGTAAAGATGGCCAATGGGCGCTTTGACGAAGTGACAGCGCCGGATCACGCCATCGCCATCGATGGACACGACGTCGGCGCCACTGCGACAGGCCTGCCCGAGGCTGGGATGCTCGACGGTGTTGTCTCTGGCCAGGCGATCGATCGCCAACAACCGCGACAGCTCGGCCTCTGAATAAGGCGACTGACTGCCGTCTTTGACCGCATTGACCCACATGTACGTGTCGGCTGGCAAGTCGGCGCGCAACGACTCGATCTCGGCAAAAAAACGGCGAAACCCGACCACGCCGATCGACGCCGACACACCGCGCGCACGCAGCTCGGCCACATGCGACAAGAAGCGCGGCCGCTCGGTCCATTCCGGATGATAGGTGCACCACAGCGCCACTTTGTCGACGGC